>JGI24711J26586_10001312_pt1 | contig 19186 bp, 23 predicted proteins | sample BioPla3DNA1_FD_26586 | JGI IMG/M metagenome (IMG submission 26586)
CAGACCATCGTTTTCCATAATATATCTATATGAGTTGATGAGCCTCCCTATGCTTCTTCCAGCATTTCTCTCCCCACCGGCTCTTCTTTTTTGCCTGAACGTTTGTTCGTGCTCCTGTTTTGCCGTTGCTCTCATGAACTGTGGCAGTCAAACATACTTTCGCATATGTTTTAAGGCGGCTTTTTCGAGGCGTGACACCTGCGCCTGGGAAATGCCGATTTCCTCCGCGACCTCCATCTGGGTTTTCCCTTCAAAAAAACGCAAGGTCAAAATATGTCTTTCCCGGTTGCTTAACTTGCGCATGGCTTCTTTCAACGTAATTGTTTCCAGCCAATTGGCGTCGTTATTCTTTTCATCCCCCACCTGGTCCATCACATAAATGGGGTCGCCCCCGTCGTGATAAATCGGTTCAAATAAGGAAACCGGCTCTTGAATCGCATCCAGGGCAAAAACTACTTCTTCCCGGGGGACATTGAGCTCACGGGCAATTTCGTTAATGGACGGCTCCCGGGAGTTCTTATTCACCAGATTATCCCTCACCTGCAAAGCCTTGTAGGCAATATCCCGTAAGGAACGACTTACCCTGATCGGGTTGTTGTCCCGCAAATACCTTCTGATCTCGCCGATAATCATGGGTACGGCATAAGTAGAGAATTTCACATTCTGCCCTAAATCAAAATTGTCTATGGCCTTCATCAAACCAATACAGCCCACCTGGAATAAATCATCCACGTATTCGCCCCGGTTGGTAAAGCGTTGNATCACACTTAAAACCAGCCGCAAATTTCCTTTGATGAGTTTTTCGCGTGCTGCCATATTGCCCTGCTGCATTTGTTCAAAAAGCTCCCGCATGACAGCGTTTTTTAAGACGGGTAATTTCGAAGTGTTAACGCCACAAATTTCCACCTTGTTAATCATCGTATTTTACCCTCCGAGGAAATTTACACGCTAACATCATTATTACCGCGATGAAATGCAAATATACCGTATAAAATCCCGGGAGTTGGAGACAAAACNCCACCCTTGGCAAGAAAACAAAAAACGGTACAACCCCTTGGTTATACCGCCTCATTATCCCTATTGGGTTATCCCCTTATCCCATTTGAAGAATGGGCACCTGATTACCCTTAGCGAAACCGGTATTCCATACATACTTCGTCGCAATTGGGAAACTTAGGACAATTAATACAATCCCTCCAGAATTTTTGCGGCATTTTCTCCTTTTCCACTACCGTAAAGCCCAGTTTGGCAAAAAAGCCCGGTTGATAGGTGAGGGTAAACACACTGGGAATATTCATCTCTTGGGCTTCTTGCAGAAGGAATTCCACCATTTTGCGGCCAATTCCCTGGCGGGTGTATTCTTCTTTGATGGCTAAAGCCCGGATCTCGGCCAAGTCATGCCACATGATNTGCAAAGCCCCGGTGCCGATAAGCTCGCCCTCCTTTTCCACCACGATAAAATCCCGTAAATTCTCATAAAAAGTGTTGCGGGGACGGGAAAGCATCAAACCCTTCGCGGCATAATCATTCACTAACTCATACATTGCTTCTACATCATCTAACTTCGCCTTTCTGATTGTCATTGCTGCCCCAACTCCTCATCTGTCATTCTGTCATGCTGCCCTGCTATCCTGCTTAAATAAGCATCGCGAATGTGTGCCATCGCGTACCGATTAGGCAGATTACCCACATTACATTGTAATTGTAGCAGAAGGCCCTTGGGGAAACAATGATTAATTAACGCCGCGCTCTAATTCTTTGCTTTACTCCATTCGCTGGATCTCCTTGCGCAAGCGCTTGATAATTCGTTTTTCCAGGCGGGAGATGTACGACTGGGAAATGCCTAACAAATCCGCTACTTCTTTTTGTGTCTTTTCCTTNCCGTCGATAAGCCCGAACCGCAAATCCATGATCTTTTTTTCCCGGCTGCTCAGTTTATTCATGGCCTGTAACAACAGTTTTCTATCCACTTCTTCCTCCAAAGCCTTATAGATGATATCGTTATCGGTGCCCATCACATCGGAAAGCAACAACTCATTCCCATCTAAATCAATATTTAAGGGCTCGTCAAAGGAAACTTCCGACCTGATTTTGTTATTCCGGCGAAGGTGCATCAGGATTTCGTTTTCAATGCACCGGGAGGCATATGTGGCCAGTTTAATTTTTTTGGCCGGGTCAAAGGTATTCACGGCCTTAATTAAACCAATGGTGCCGATGGAAACCAAATCCTCGATGCCCACCCCCGTATTTTCAAACTTGCGGGCAATGTAAACCACTAAACGAAGATTACGCTCAATTAAAGTTCCTTTAACGGCCTGATCCCCGGTTTCCAGACACTGCAAAAGGCGGTTTTCCTCATCGACGCTCAGCGGAGGAGGCAAGGCTTCACTTGTGCCCACATAGAAAAGCTCCTCATCAATGCCCAATCTTCGCAAAACGGTGGCAATGACTTTTTTAAGATTCCATTGTTCGAACATCCTTATTTTTTCTCCCAGCATTCTTTAGCTCTCCTCCCTCCACGGTANTGTCCTTCAGGATTTCCGCACTGTCCTCCAGGATTTGCGGATGTAAAAGGGCCACATAATGACCCTCCCTTGATAAAGCCCGGTTGACCAAACCAATCATTACCGTGCCGGTGGTAACGCGCCGCGAGCCGTCGCGCACCTGCACAAAATCCGGTTTAAACCCGACCAGCCACCCCCCTGCTTTCCCCACCGAATGATAAGGAATTAAGGATAAGCGGCTTTGCCACTCCTCAGGCAACGAGGGCAAGGCGGAATACAAACTGTGTTCAGAAAAAGATGGCTCACCAAGCGCCCGCCAAAGCAACTCCGGCAATAAGTCTTTAAGGGCGGCGGCTTCGGCAATAATCACCGGTTTCTGACTAACCGGGTCAATCAGCCCATTCCCTGTATCCAATAAGGCCGGGATTACCACCAGCCGGTTCTCCACCGAAATGCTTAATTCACTTAAAAGCTTTTGTTGCCNCCAGTTTTTCCTTAAACAATTCACCCCTCCATAAGCCAGGAAGAAAGCCACGACCAGCCCAACCAGGAGCCAGCTTAAATCCATTCCCCAGAATAATAATAGCCCGTTCCATGACTGGATAGATCCGGGCTGGGCATCGAGCAAAAAGACTGCAGCCAAAACGGCTCCCCCCATGGCCATGGAAAAACCGTACAAATATGCCAGGGTCCGCAGGTATCTGACAAGAGTCAAGGGGCGAAAAGCNAGCCAGACCATGACTAAGGAACAGGCAACCTTCGCCAAAAAGGAACTGAGGACCGGCCACTGGGGAAAAAAGACCACCAAAGAATAAAGAGCCCCGCAGAAAGCTCCCAGCATTAATTGGGCCCGGCTTCTTTGTAAACCGGCTATTTTAGCCGTACCCCACAAGATAAAATAGTCCATGATGAAGTTGACCAACAAAAGCACATCCAGGTAAACCTCAACGACCAACTCGCTTTCCTGCATGGAATCCTTCAACCACCTTAAGGCTTTTCGCTCCCCTTCTCTTTGCTCTTGTCTTCCCTTTTTCATTATACCTGATAAATTCTCCAAATTCTGTCAAATTATGGAGCTGAAACGAAATATTTATATCCGCAAAGAAACCACAAAAAAACCCCGGAATCGTCTCTTGCGAAACAGGGGTTTTTCTCTCCATATGCCTTTTCATTTAATTGGCTCATCAAGATGATTGCAATACCTTCGCTTAATCCAATCATTCTTCGATGATCAGGGCAGTTCGNCTTTGACTTGACGGGAAGGGAGCAGTTAAACAGCCAGGCAATTAAATTTTATTGCTTTNCCTTCTGAATCGGAATCACAAGCTCGGCCCTTTCCCCTACTTTTAACGGTGTCCCGGAAGCCAGGTTCGCCTTAATTTTCATGCTTTCTTTGTTTTTGTTGGCAGAACTCTGCAACTCTTTGGGCGTGTATTGCGCTTTCACATCGATAAACCCGATGGTGCCTTGGTATTGCTTCCCTTCGCTGCGAATGACCACCGTTTGCCCGTGGCAAATCTTCGCAAGGTATCTTTTCGGCACATAGGCCACCACATGTTTTTCTTTTTCGGAAGCAATATCAACGAGGTTAAAACCGGAAGAAACCATATTCCCCAGGAGATAATTCTTGCTGATCACCGTTCCGTCGTGGAGGGCAGTAATGGTGTACTTGGCCAGGTTTTCCTCCGCCTGGCGGATCTGCACCTCGGTTAAAGCCACATCCGCCTGCGCTGCATCAATTTTTTCCTGGCGCGTCCCTTTTTGCAGCAAGGCCAGTTTTTGCCGGGCATTATCCAGTTCCAATGCTGCTGTATGGGCAGCGGCTTCNGCTAGTTTCCACTGGTATTCCGCTTTGTCCAGTTCCGACTGAGCCACAGCCCCCGCTTCACACAAGGGCACCAGCCGCTCATATTCTTTCTTGGCCTGGTCCCGGGAAAGCTGAGCCTTTTCCAAAGCAATTTCCGCCAGGGAAACGCTATTGGCACTCTGCTTCAGCTCTTCGGCTTCCACTCCTGTACTCAACTCCGCCAGAGCTGCCTTTTTCTTCGCCAGGGTCTCCTGTAATTGTTCCAGCGCATTCCGTTCATTGCGGTCATCGAGCACCGCCAGTACATCTCCGGCTTTCACCGTCTGCCCTAATTCCACCGGCAGGTCGATAATTTTCCCGGATACCTCACTGTAATGGGGATAAATGTTTGTCTCGACGATTCCTGCTAAAACCAGTTCAGATGAAGAAAAACTATTCCTCACCAAGAGGACCGCGATTATGCCCAGGGCTAAAATCCCCACTGCCACGAACCTTTTTTTCATCCTATACCNNCCCTCCTCGGTTCTTTCCGCCTTTACTTACCGGTAGCCCGGCCAGCTCTTAGACCCGGCGATATTTCTTTAAAAGCAAGGTGTTCAAAGTCATAAACAACACCGAGTAAGCTAAAATCACACCTAAATCGCCGGCGATAAACGCAAACCCGTTTCCCTTGATCATCACTTCGGTAAGCGCATCGGCAATATAGTAAAGCGGCATGACATAGCCAATAACCTCAATGCCGGCAGGCAAATCAAATAAACCGGAAAAGAAAATCTGCGGAACAATAATCAAGGGAATGAACTGAATCATCTGGAACTCATTGTTCGCCAGGGTGGACATGAGAATCCCTAAAGTAAGCGCGATTATCGCCGTCAATAAGGTAATCAGCAGAATCAAGGCAAAAGAGCCAATCATCATTACCTTGAGCCCATAAACACAAAACCAGGAGATGAGAAAAGACTGCAAGACAGTAAATATACCAAAACCCAGGACATAACCCACCACGATTTCCCAGCGCCGGATCGGGGTGGAAAGCAATTTTTCCAAAGTCCCGGAATTCCTTTCCTGTAAAAAGGAAATCCCCGACACTAAAAAGACAAAGAAGAAAATGATAAAGCCGATTAAAGTGGCTCCGAAATTATCAAAAGTCGGCAAGTCTTCCTGCCCGTACACATAATTAACCTGGGACTTTAAATCGGCCCGGGACAACATCAGGGAAGTCCTGGCCTGTTCCATAGCGGCTAACGCAACCTTCGCCTTGGCGGGATTACTGCCATCAATATCAATATAGGACTTCCCCCCAATGATCCGGATAGCGGCAATCACTTCGCCAAGCTCCAAAGCCCGGCGGGCTTCGTTTTCTTCATACCGGATTCCCCGGACATTGTATTCCTCCAGCCGATCTTCAAAGCCGGCCGGGGCATTTACCACCGCCACCTTCACGATAGGCACCGTATCGGCCAGGATAAAGTAAACCAAGGTAAGGAGAAAAACCGGAGCGACCAACATCAAGGCTAAGGTACGCCGGTCGTGCCGAAACTGGTTTAAAATACGGAAGGCTAAAGCCCTAACTCTCATCTTGCTGCCCCCCATAATACAAAAATGCCTCTTCGAGACTGTTTACGCCGATTCTTTCCTGCAATTCCCGGGAAGTGCCTTTGGCAATGATCCGGCCGTCTCTCATCATCGCCAACTGATGGCATTTTTCCGCTTCATCCATCACGTGGGTAGTCACGAGGATGGTGACCCCTTGGGCCGCTATCTTATTTAGTTCGGCCCAAATGTCTTTTCTTAAGAGCGGATCAATCCCCACCGTTGGCTCATCCAACACTAAAACGGGCGGATGATGCAGGATGGCCATCGCCAGGGAAAGCCGCCGCTTCATCCCGCCGGAATAATGTTGCACCGGTTTGTCAATGTCGTTAGATAAGTTGACTAACGCCATGACCTCTCTGATTCGTTTTTTGATTTCCCCCTTATTCATCCCATAAATCGAACCGAAAAACCGCAGGTTTTCGCCCGCCGTGAGTGTCCCGTACAGGGCATCGGACTGCGCCATGTAACCCAGCTTGTTCATTAAACTAAGCTGCGGCATCGGCTCGTCCAAAACATCCACTTCACCCGAAGTGGCTTCCAAAAGCCCCGCGATGATTTTGACCATGGTTGTTTTGCCACAGCCGGAAGGACCCAGCAATCCGTAGATTTTTCCATAGGGAATCTCCAGACTAATCCCTTTCAAAACGTGCTTGTCGCCAAAATATTTATGCACGTCCCGCACCACAATACAGTAAGAACTTTTGTTACTGTCCGAATTATGCTGTTCCTTTTGGGGCGCATGGGGATAAGAGCGCTCTTCCATCATCAAGCATCACTTCCAAAACTGATCGTTTAAATCTACTTCCAAAGCCTGTCTACCGGTCAAAAATCCGGGATACCTCTTGCAGGTTCTCCACGATCTTGAGGTGTTGAGGACAATGCTCTTCACACTGCTTGCAGCCGATACAGTCCCCCGCCTTCCCATAGTTCTCGATAAAATTGCTGTAGTAAGTCCGGTGGGCAGGCACCAACCTAAACCGTTTCACATTGTTATACAGGGCAAAGTAGTCGGGGATCGCTATTTTTTGGGGGCAGCCTTCCACACAGTAACCACAGGCCGTACAGGGGATGGCAATACTGCTGTTAATGATCTGGGCCGCCTGGTCGATGATTGCTTTTTCATCTTCATTTAAAGGAACAATATCCTGCATATAGCTGATATTGTCAACCATTTGTTCCAGGTCGCTCATCCCGCTCAAGACCATAAAAACATGATCCAGGGATGCGGCAAAACGGACAGCCCAGGAGGCTACGCTCATCTCGGGATGATAGGCCTTAAATAGCTTTTCCGCTTCTTCCGGGACATTGGCCAGGGCGCCGCCTTTGACCGGTTCCATGACGATAATCGGTTTTTGGTGCTTGACCGCTAGTTCATAACACTTGCGGGATTCAATGGTTTCATGTTCCCAATCGATATAGTTGATCTGCAACTGCACAAATTCCATCTCCGGATGCTCGGTTAAAATCCGGTCCAACACCTCCGCTTTATCATGGAAGGAAAAGCCGGCATGCCTGATTTTGCCCTCTTTCTTCATTTTATCGATGAATTCAAAACCGCCATGTTCCAATGTATTGGCATAGTTTTTTACGCCGAGGGTATGCAAGAGGTAATAATCAAAATAGCTAACCCCGCATTTTTCCAACTGCTCATTGAAAAAGCGCTCGTAATCTTCATGTTTGGTAACAAAAAAGGTGGGCATCTTATCAGCAAGCTGGTATGATTCCCGGGGATGCCTTTCCACCAGGGCCTTACGGGTAGCAAGCTCGCTCAATCCTTTATGGTAACGGTAGGCCGTATCAAAATAGGTAAAACCTTGCGCGAGAAAATAGTCCACCATCTGATTGAGCAGTTCCTGATTAATACTGGTCTGATCTTCCTCGTTGGTTAACGGTAACCGCATCAAGCCAAATCCTAGTTTCTTCATTACAGCTTTTCCTCCTGTCATGACGTTTTTTGGGACAACTTTTGTTTCCATTGGATCTTATTTTATAAATCTATGGTTGCCTCATGATCATCCTACGTTTCTTAGGCGGTTTAATGTATCTTTCAGGATATGATAGCCGGTTTCCGGATCCTCAACATCAAAAACTGATTCTTCCAGCGGGCAGATGCCGTCCCCGGTCCGGTTGATTACTTTATCGATTAATTGGCCAAAACTTACCCCACAATCATGTCCGGTCAGATAGTCCCGGGCGGCAGCGCTCATGAGTTCCCCGTAGGCTCTTTTCGCCCCTCCCAGCACAAGCACGATGGCGGCAGCCTTTCCAATGAGCTTGTCAACAACATAGGAATCCTTCAATAATTCCGGTTCCTCCTCAAAAATTGTGATCAACGGGGAAATCCCTTGACCACTGGCCGTACGGATAATCTCGTCGTTTTTGATAATCACGCAACTGACCTTTCCATCCTTAATCATTTGGATGGCTTTGGCCAGGGACAACATTTTCAATTCGGCACCATGATTCCAATGTGAACGAACAGCTTTAACAACGGCCGGAACTAAAAGCAACTGAAGTACAATCCCGGGAAGCCCCTTCATAAAAGCTGCCGTTACGGAAAGAGCTTGCAATACTCCGTTATTTAACATCAGGAGAAACGTAAACAGCAATCCGTAAGCCAGCCGTCCACAGAACATGGCAATCAGCATGGAGGGATAAAGCGGGATCCTGACCTTTTGATAAAGAAAGCCGCTTACCAACCCATAGATGAAAAGCTCCCCCATCATAATAGGCAGCATCGGAAAAAAGGAAGGCATCCCCGTTAAAAGGCTGGATAGAAAAGGGGTAAGTAAACCTCCTATAGCGCCGTAGGCCGGTCCGCAGAGCAGCCCCATCAAAAAAACCGGTATGTGCATTGGCAAAAGTACTGTTCCCGGTACACCGAAAGCATGAGCAGTGAAATAAGGAAGTAACAAACCGATACAGACAAGCAATCCTGATAAAACAATACGGTGAGATGCGCTTTTCGTCATTTGAACACTCCTTCTGTTACTATGTCTTTTTTTACATCTTTTAAGAAAGCGGTTGATGCAAAAAGGGCTACTTTAGATATTATACTCTTTGAATCCCTTGCAAATCAAAATAAACATTGTCTAATTTTTCATCCCTGAGCCAATCAGGAATGTCCATACCATTTATCTGCAGACAACAATCTATTAAGGCCGAAGCTTTTGTCAAATACACAAGCTCCTGATCAGTACATAAATCCAGATTCACCGGCTCGTTAAGACTGTTGATAAAGTCATTATCTTTGCTCTTTTATAACTCGATAAGCTGATTGAAACTTGTATCCTCGTCAGGGTAAGTAAATAATTCCTGTAAATACCTATTCCCAATCATAACCTAAATCCTTTCCTAAGATGGCCATCATGCTCCTCCCTTTTGTTCACAATTATATTCCCTGCTCATGGCCTCTTTTAAATCATCCCGGACACTTATCTCCGCCAAGGGTACTTTGGAACGATAAGCCGCCCGGCAAGTCATGTGCGCTGCAACGGGAGAAGTAAGAAAAACAAAGAAAATCCCCAGGAATAACTTGATACTAAAATACCTCTCCACAAACAAGAAAAACAAAAAGGTGCCCAGGAGAACAAATAATACCCCCAAGGTGCAGCTTTTGGCAAGAGCATGGGCACGGTTATAGACATCCGGTAAGCGAATAAACCCGATGGCACTAAGGGAACCAGCGACGGTCCCAATTAAAATCAAAAAAACACTGCCCAATTCAATCAGATGACCGGCGCTCAATCACCACACCCCTTTCCATGTACTTGGCCAAGGCGATGGTCCCTATAAAGGACAAAATGCCCAGCAAGAGAATTACTTCGAAAAAGGCGGTGCTTCTTAAAATCACCGAAAAAACCCCCATCCCGGCAATCATGTTAATCCCTAACGCATCTAAGGCCTGGGTCCGTTCCGGAGTCGAAGGCCCCTTAATCAAACGATAAATCGAAACCAGGATAGAAAGCGTCACAAAGCCGGTCGATAAATACAACATAACCTTAATCATTTTCTCGTCACCTTCTTAATCGCTTCTTCAAACCGGTTCCTGGACCGCAGCACCGCATCACTCAACTCCGGGATATCCATCACATGGGTGTATAGTATTTTGTAATCAGGAGAAACCTCCATCACCACTGAACCCGGCGTTAAGGTAATCAGCAGGGCCAGTAGAGTAACTTCTATGTCCCCTTCCAGGCTGGTTTCCATCGCCACAATGCCTGGTTTAATGCGAATTTGCGGGGTGATAATTTTTCGGATCACCAGGATACTGGAAATAAACATTTCCCAGATAAAAAGCAGAAAAAGACTGATTACCGCATGCAAGGTGAACAAGTAAAATTTCGAACGCAGAAAGCGCCGGATAACAAACAACACACACAAACCGAATAAATAACCGCTTAAAAAGCTCAAAGCGCTCCAATCATTTTGAAAGAACATCCATAACAAACCGATAAACAGATTGATTAACACTTGCATGGGCATTATCATCACCCCTTTCTGTCATCATTGCTGTAAATTGCGGCTCAGCAACGCACCTAAATACTGCTCCCATCTGCTTTATCCCCTGCTAAAGATTGCTACTCAGCACCGCATCTACATAGAGGCGAGGATCGCTTAGGACCGCTACCGCCAAATCCACATACTCACTAAGCGCTTCCGCCCCTAAACCCAAGAAAAGAACGACCGCGGTGAGAATTCCCAGGGGCCACAACAACCCTTTCGTGGTCCCTTTTTCCGTCTCGGCGGTATAGTTCGTATATCCCCAAAAGACCTGCATAAAGATTTTCATGACCGAATACAGCACCAAAAGCCCGGTGAAAAGGCCAATTCCCCCCAGCCAGAAATAGCCGGCCTGAAAAGTCCCGGTAGTGACAAACAGCTTCCCAATAAAACCGCTTAAGGGCGGGATTCCGGATAAAGCCAGGGCCGCCAGAAAGAACATCCACCCCAACTGGGGATGCAAACGAATCAGCCCACTCATCTCTTTCAGTTTATCGGTCCCGGTTAAGTGAATAATCGTTCCCCCCAAAAGAAAGAGCAGCGCCTTCACGTTCATATCATGAAGCAGGTAATACACCGCGCCTCTCATCCCTTCTAAAGTAAAAGAGGCAAAGCCCGCGAGAATAAACCCAACCCCCACCACCACGTTATAAGTAAGAATCCTTCGAATATCCCAATAGGCTACGGCTCCCATCGCCCCCAGCACCATCGACACGGCGGCCAAAATCCCGATGAACAGGTGGGTAACATTAGGCTCATGGTAAAAGACAAGGGAAAACAAACGGATAATCCCGTAGACCCCCACCTTGGTTAATAGGGAGGCAAAAAGAGCCGCGATGGCCGTAGGCGGCGCGCTGTAAGGGCCGGGCAACCAAAAGAACAGAAATAAACCGGCTTTAATACTAAAGACTATCAAGAACAAAAAGGCAACGGCCGTCATCAGCCCGCCCTGCCCGGCTTGAGCCACCCGGACGGACAAATGCGCCATATTTAAGGTGCCCAGCATGGCATATAAAAAGGCAATGGCGATCAAAAACAAAGAAGAGGAAATCATATTAATTAGAATATACTTAACCGACTCCCTTAGCTGCATCTTCGTTCCGCCCAAGGTAATCAACACATAGGAAGCTACCAGCATCACCTCAAAGAAAACAAACAGATTGAAAATATCCCCGGTCAGAAAAGAACCGTTCACCCCGGCCATTAAAAACAAGGTCAAAGGGTAAAAGTAATGTTGCTCCCGGTCCGCTCCAATGGAAGAAAAAGCATAGCACAAGCAGCAAAAGGTGATCAGGGCGGTAGTCAAAACAAGCAGTACCGCAAACATATCTGCTACCAAGGTGATGCCAAAGGGAGCCTCCCAGCCGCCTAAATAAAGGGTTTGCACCCCTTCCCTTTTGATTTGTTCCAGCAAAAAGGCCGCTACAGCGCCAATCAAAAGGGTCACCGCAATGCTTAAATAGCGCTGTAGCTTTATCATATTTTTGCAGATCACCATCACCATGCCGGCAATGATGGGAATGACAATGGGCAAAACAATGGTATTATTCATTCTCGTAACCCCTTAATTGTTCTGAGTTGTCGGTGCCTAATTCTTCATAAGTACGGTAGCTTAACACCAAAAAAAGTGCGGTGGTGGCAAAATTAATGACGATGGCCGTAAGCAACAGCGCCTGGGGCAAAGGATCGGTAAAGGAATACTCCTTCCAACCCAAAAGCGGCGCCCCGCCCTTTTTTAAGCCCCCCATGGTCATAATCAGCAAATTGACGCCATGACCAATAATCGAGATCCCTAACAGAATCCTCAGCAAAGTTTTCGAGAGAATCAAATAAGTGCCTATAGCAAATAAAATTCCAATGACAACGCACATAATGGTTTCCATTAACGATCATCACCTATGCTCATAATAATGGTCAACGATGTTCCGATGACGGCCAGGGCCACGCCCACATCAAATAAAACCGCCGTGGCCAGCTCAGTCTGCCCAAAAACCGGAAGATGCACCTGGCCAAAGGTTTGGTATAAAAAGTTTTTACCGGCAAGCATGCCGCCTACCCCGGTAAACACCGAAATGAGCACTCCTATTCCGGCCACCTTTTTAAAATCCACCGCGATATTCCGGCGCACCTTATCAATCCCGTAAACAAGAAAAAGAAGAACAATCGCCGCCACAAAAGACAGCCCGCCGATAAAGCCTCCTCCCGGCCGGTGATGCCCGGAAATAAACAGGTGGATGGAAAAGGTCAGGATGATCACCACGGCTGCTTTCGATACTGTTCTTAAGATCACATCATTGGCTTCCTTCATGTTCTTCCCTCCTTGTCAAACACAGCTTAATCAAGGTATACACTCCTAAGCCCGCCATGGACAGAACCAATATTTCCAGCATGGTATCAAAACCACGGAAGTCCACAAGAATGGCATTCACAATATTTTTGGCTCCGGCCAGTTGGTATGAGTTCTTATAAAAACCGGAGATCGACGGAAACAAATGATGGGCATAGGCCGAAAAGGCCACCAGCGTCATCACGGTCCCAACCCCGATGGCGATGACGCCATTGACCAACTTAAACCGCCAGGGGCTTTTTTCCTTTTTAAACTTGGGCAAATGGTAAATGCACAACAATAACAAAACTGTGGTAACGGTTTCCACCACTAACTGGGTAAGCGCCAGGTCTGGGGCCCGAAAGATCACAAAAAAGGTAACCACCATAAATCCCAGTCCGCCAACAGCGATAACGGACGTCAATCTTGATTGGGAAAGGAGCACCGTAATAGCGCAGGAAACCATCCCCAGAAGCAACAGAATTTCATAAAGACTGACCGCGGAGTTCCGGGAAAAATCCAAAGTAAATCCATTAAATAAATAGACCGCTCCCCCTACCACCAAAATTACAAAAGCCAGGATATAGACCAAATAATCCCGGGCGAAACCGGTCATATACCGCTTCGTGACCGCCCGCGAGAACACTTCCGTCTTTTCCAGGAGCCATATGTAGAGATTGTTCAAAGTGTACCTATGAGGGTAAAGACGCAAGAAGCGTCTCCATTTAAGAAAGGTCTTATATAAGAAAAACCCCAACAGCACTACCCCGATGGTCATCAATAAGGCCGCATTAAACCCATGCCATGGTTTAATTTCGTACTGTAAAGAGGCTGCCCCCTCAAAAGTCGGCAAGACCGCTTCCCAGGCCGGCTGCAATAAATGGCGGGACAAAACATTGGGGTAGAAAAAAATAATGATCACTAAAGCCGCTAAGATGATGGGTGAAAGCAACATGCCAAAAGAAGCTTCATGGGGTTTTTTCTTCAATTTCTCAGTATGTTGCTTGCCCAGGAAAGTCCTACAAAGAATGATTAAGCAATAAACAAAAGTAAAGACACTGGCCAGCCAGGCCACAAACACCAGGAGACTACCCCATCTTCCCATTTGAAAAAATGGCATTTCCCCGGCCTTTAATACCGCCGCAAAAAACATCTCCTTGCTTAGAAAGCCGTTAAAAGGAGGCAGGCCGGCCATGGCCAAGCTCCCCGTCAAGGTCAGAAGGAAGGAGATGGGCATGGCCTGCATTAAACCGCCTAACTTCCGAATACTCCGTGTCCCTAGCTCATGGTCGATTATCCCCACCACCATAAAGAGACAACCTTTAAAAGTGGCGTGATTCACCAGGTGAAAAATGGCGGCAAAGATGGCAATGGCGTACACTGTCCCTTCCTTGCCGGCACCAAAATACAAAGCAGCCGAGCCTAAACCTAATAAGCTCATGATTAAACCCAACTGGCTAATGGTCGAATAAGCCAGGAGGGCTTTTAAATCGATCTGTTTCAGGGCATTTAAAGAGCCGTAGAACAAGGTGACCAGACCGACGCCCGCCACCAGCCAGAACCATTCCGCTGCCCCACCGAAAAGCAGCGTTAAACGGGCGACCAGATAAATGCCCGCTTTCACCATCGTGGCCGAATGTAAATAGGCGCTGATGGGCGTTGGCGCCTCCATGGCATCAGGCAACCAGATACTAAAGGGAAACTGGGCTGATTTGGTAAACGCCCCCAACAGGACTAAAACCATCGCCGGCACAAAAAAGGGATGCGACTGGATGAGCTCTACTTTGTTCATTAATGCTTGAATGCTGGCTGTTCCGGTGATCAGGAAAAGAAGAATAAAGCCCGCCAGCATCGATAGACCGCCAAAAACCGTAATCAACAAAGACTTTTGGGCGCCGGAGCGGGATTTTTCCCGTTCGAACCAGTAGGCGATCAACAAAAAGGACGAGATACTGGTGATTTCCCAAAAGACATATAAGACAAAAAGGTTGTCGGCAAAAACAACGCCCAGCATGGCTCCCATAAAGAGGAGCAAATAAACATAGAAATTATGTAAGGCTTCTTTGAACTTGGACAAATAATAAATTGAATAAAGGGTCACCAAAAAGCCCATGCCGCTAATGATTAAAGCAAAAACTAGGGCTAAACCGTCCAGATGGGCGGTTAAATTAAGACCATAAGACGGAATCCAGGGAAGGTTCAAATGAACGATCCGGCCGGCGGAAATAATAGGGATGTAGGAACAAAGATAACAAAATAAAATCAACGGAACAAACAGAACAAACCAACCCGTGTGGATCCGAGGGTTAATACGCTTATGTAAGAACGGAACAAAAACAGCGGTAATAAATGGAAGAGCGATGACCTGGTAGAAGTATGCCATCAAGCCTTCTCCTTTCCAATTGATGAAAGCACGTCCCAACCAAAGCAAAAAAGCGGCTAATATTGACGGAACAGCAAAGATAAGTTATATTCATCATAAGTGCAAGTATACTATACCTGCGGAGGGAAACAGAAAATGCCGGGAATGAACAAATGCACCGATGAACGGATTCTCGTTTGTGTTTATTATGGACCAAATGGTGAACGACTGATCAAGCGTGGCATTAAGATTGCTCAAATGTCCAACTGCCCCCTCTATATTTTACATATTGACCCGAAACCCCTTGACGAAATGGATGCGGAAAAATCAGACTATATTGCCAAATGGAGACGTTTAGCGGAAGAAAACGGAGCCGAGGAGTTTGTCCTGCTCGATAACGAACCGCGTCCCGCCTATCAAGTAATTGCGGAAGTGGCCCGCCAGAAGAGAATCACACAAATCATTATCGGCGAATCCCCCCACAGCCGCTGGGAACAAATCTCCAAAGAATCCATCGTCAATGCCTTGTTGCGGGAAATTCCCTTCATTGATCTCCATATTGTTTCGGTCGCCCGTTATATGAAAGACGCCGATGATAATTACAATAAAGGCGTAAGAGCCTATCTTGTAAAAGAGGATGACCACTATCGGCTGACTTTTATCTACACCCATAACGTTGAATATGAGGGTATCTTCTTTAAAGAAAGCGGAACCGATTTTAACAACGGCATCTTTCGCTTTCGAAAAGAGCAAGAAACCATCCAGGTGCAAGTAATTGAAGATCTTGTTAAAGATTTTACCAATGTGGAATTGGAAACCAACTAATGTTGTTTTACTATACCTCTTCTGCTATTTAGTATTCATTATAGCATATTTCACCATTAGTTCACCAACCATGAAAAAGGATTCCCCAAAGCCGGCGATAGGCCGGCTTTTTTATTGGCAGCGACAAAACAACAAAAAGGCAGCCCTACCAAAAGCTTGTGGCTGCCTTCAATAGATACTCTTCAATAAATACTCTTAAGATCCTCTTAAAAAATTAGTGGAAAAGCAAAGGTAACGAAAGCTGCCCAAAGTCCGTAGACCGGCAAAAACTTGGTAACCGAATCCTGGACGATGGAAACTCCGTTTTTATTACGAAGAAAACGCAGATAAGAAAGCGTAATCCAGATTAAATTCGCCCAGATCAGGATGTTTACGCCCAAAACCGCTATTCTGTTCGGCGTAATCCCGTAAGAAGTAAGCCTGAACAGGATAGCGGACAAAGCGACCGTATCAATGACCAGCGACAACATGATCAGGGCACAGTTTATATAATCGGAAATGGTCTTGCGCTCGTCCGCGCCGCTTTCCGAGATGGAATAAATCGTGACACCCAATACAATGAAAAGGATAATGTTGAAAGAAAGAAGAAAATTGCGATCCAAAAAGGGATTCTTGCCCACCCAAACAACTGCGATCAGATAGGCGACCAAAGTGGCAAGGACCAGCGGGCTAAAAATTTTGGCCAGATACGGGGCAATATTTTTGGCCAGTTTAAGATTCCTTAAGATAAGGTACGCCGCCACAATCGCCAGGGCCGCCGCCCCAAATTCCACCACGTTTGCAAAATAGAAATCTTCAATCGACAGGCCGATATATTGAAACAGCGAGATGGTCAATAGTGATAATATAATGCCGCAGATGCCCATACTGGTGTAAATGATGGCAAATTCCCCGTTGAATTTGAGATAGGACAACCTGGCGCTGCCTAAGCCATACTCATTACCGGTATAGGCAAGCCCGACCAATACCCATAAGAAAACGGGAAGATGGAGATAAGCCAGATTGATACTGTCTTTTTGCTCGAGGGGCAACAAATTAATATACAGTGCGGAAACCAGAAATACCGCTCCGATGATGTACCGGATCTTTTTCTCGGGCAGCTTTTTGTGTATGAAATAGGCCGCCAAAAAAGGAGCGATCCCAAAAACGAAATTAATCGGCGCGATGGCACTTTGTTCTGTAAAATACAAAATGATCCTGGTGCTTAATCCGGCCAGAATGGCTAAAAGGCCCATGAACAGAAAATCTCTCGAACAGAAGGAAGCGTTGCCGCTACTTTCCTCCTGGAAAAATAACCGTTCATGCCAGACCGCCAGGACCGGCGAATCCTGGTTTTGTTCCCAGGCGGACAAAAATGACTTTTTAAAAGCTTCCGGATCTTTTCGGTATATTTTCTCCAACTCATGAGGATTAGCAAGATTCTCGACAATCGGATTATTACCCTCCATCCCTCTACCTCCCATGCTAAATCTTAATTGTTTACCATATTATATTAATTTAATTATTTTTCCGCAAGATTTTATCNATCGCTTTTCCNTTGGCTAACTCGTCAATCAGCTTGTCCAAATACCGAATCTCCCGCATTAACGGTTCTTCGATTCCCTCTACCCGAACCCCACAAACGACTCCTTTGATTAAACTCCGCGCCGGGTTCGGTTGAGGCGCTTCCGCAAAGAAGGTTTCGAAGTTGACCTGTTTTTCCAATTGGGCTTCCANNTCTTCCTGGCTGTATCCTGTTAACCAACGGATGATTTCATCGACTTCCGCTTTCGTGCGCCCCTTCTTTTCCGCCTTCGCTTTTTTAATAATAAATTTTAAAAAATGCCTTATCTAATATATATACTATCGTACATATATTAGATAAGGCCCATGATGCCATACCTAAAAAGTTGTTACTCATAATTTATCTACAATAGAATGATGTCCAATATCCAACGTAATAATATCAGACCCTTCATACGGCCAAGGTATCCTTATATCCATGTTAACACTACATTCAAATAAACCTTCAAAACCCTTGGTTTTTTTGGTACGCAAAGATGGATGGTATGGGTTAATTTGAAGTATTTTCAGCTGTTCTGCTACCTGCTTCTGTTCAGTAATTATAAGTCTTTTTAAATTCTTTTCAAAGGTTTTAGTGAAAATGATTTTAAACTTCATCTAAATTAATCCCCATATCCATAAANATCTTGTCTATGTCGTCATAAGCTTTCATTTCACCACTCTTATACTCANCTTCCGTTTCTTTAATAAGTTTAGCGATACGGATCATTTCATTCTTAGGGTAAACAACTACAGGACATAAAAATATACCACCATCTTTTTCTATTACTTCAAATTGATCGCCTTCTTTAATGCCAAGTTTTTTAACTATTTCAGAAGGAATAGTAATCTGTGATCTCCCTCGTATTTCAACCAGCATACAAATCACCTTTTCAGAATTTCATACTTTCTGATTTTATTATACGCTAAGTAAACTGATAAGTCAATAATAAACCTCCCCCACTTAAAGATGAGGGAGGTTCAGTTCGATTAATAATTTTCTTTTCTCACTTCGAAAAAGCTTTGGGGGTGGTTGCAAACGGGACAAACCTCAGGTGCCTTTTTCCCGATTACAATGTGACCGCAATTCCGGCATTCCCACACCGTATCTTCTGTTTTTTCAAACACTGTCTTCGTCTCGACATTACGAAGTAGTTTACGGAATCTTGCCTCGTGAGCCTTCTCGATCTCCGCAACTTTGCGGAATTGTTCGGCCAGATCGATGAATCCTTCTTCCTCTGCCTCCTTGGCAAAACGAGCGTACATATCAGTCCATTCGTAATTTTCACCTTCCGCGGCATGGAGAAGATTTTGGGCAGTNCCACCAAGCTCTTCTAAAGCTTTAAACCACAGTTTGGCATGTTCCTTTTCGTTGTTTGCAGTCGCTTCAAAAATAGCGGCGATTTGCTCATAACCTTCTTTCTTGGCGGCGGAAGCAAAATATGTATATTTATTCCTCGCCTGTGATTCTCCCGCGAAAGCTTCCCAGAGATTTTTTTCTGTCTTTGTGCCTTTAAATTTCATTCCTATCATCTCCCCTTTTCTATTTGTTTTATTTCTCTTATTTTAAAATTGTTTCATTTCGGTTCATCCAGCTTCTTCCGAGAAACCGGTCGGTCGTTTTAACTTATCTCAGCCCTGCTCTTTTGTCAAGACATATATTACTTTCTTAGTTGCTCCAGCATTGCGGCCGCTTGCCCGACCATCTCCACACAAGAAGG
>JGI24711J26586_10001325_pt1 | contig 19091 bp, 14 predicted proteins | sample BioPla3DNA1_FD_26586 | JGI IMG/M metagenome (IMG submission 26586)
TTTTCCGATCAATATAATAGTGTAATTTGTTATAAATAATTTCTTCACCATGTCTTAATTCTTTGTAATCATAATCAGTATCACCCCAGATCATGTTGCATTTTTCCATTACTTTATAAGAGGCAATATTCTTATCACTACATGTTGCAATAATTCTATGTATATCAAGGTCACAGAATGCATGTTCAATGACCGCTTCTACAGCCTCACTCATATATCCTTTATTCCAGTAGTCTTTATTGGATACCCAACCAATCTCCCCTACAGTACCCTTAATATCTATAGAAATGTTTCCAATCACCTTTAAACTATCTTTTAGTTGCATTACATATTCATACCAAGTAATTTTATCAGAACTCATTGCAATGATACAATCATTAATGAATGTTTTTATATCTTCATTTGTCTTAGGCCAATGAAGTAAAAACAGTCCTATTTCTTCATCTAATCCATATTCACATATATCATCGTAATCAGACATCTCCACGGGTCTAATTATTAATCTTTTTGTATATAACATATCTTCCCTTTCGATAATATAAGCATATTATATGCTTACTATTTCTTTTGTAATACCGGATTTTTCTTATATACTTTTCTATTATTCTTTTCAAAATATACAAACGTCAAATTTTTATTATCGACCTTATCTAGACCCTAATCTACCATAAAAATACAAAATTTTCAAGCTGCTTTTAATTCATAATTCCATCTATTCTTTATTAGGCTTATTCATTATGTGTCCATCCTCTTAAGCTTATTAAGCTCCTTATTTCTATATAGCAAATCTTCCCGAACTGTAAATCCTCTCTTTTCCCAGAAGTCATTCCCGAGTTTATTGTCAGAAAATACAACTAAAGCTACTTTATTTATTCCTTCCTCTTTCAAGGCTTGCAAGGCCGCATCCAATAGACCTGTTCCAACTCCTGCACCTCGTTCATCTACAGCTACAGCAGTATGGTNAACATACCCCCGTCTTCCATCATGTCCACTCATTATTACTCCAATAAGCTTTGTGTTTTTTTCTGCAACAAAACATGTATTGGGATTACGTTGTAGATACTTATTAATCCCTTGCCTCGAGTCATCAATATCATTCAAACCCATTCCAGGCGTGTTTAACCATAAGTTATATATTTGATCATAATCATCAATTGTCATTCTCCTAATAATCATATATAATCTCCCCCTCTTCATATTTAGCCCAAGGTATATGCTATGAAGCAAGTTACTATTTATTTAAAAGATTATACTTCTGGTGGTATATAATGTCAAATAATATCCTTGGATTGTTCTTGGGACATAATTACAATTAACTTATATATAAATACATGGATATACTACCTGCTATCAAAAAGATAATGCCTCCGGAAATTAATAGAATCTTATTAATTTTTGAAGGAAAATATATTTCTGAAGGATTATCTGGATTTATGAAAATATATACGCTTTCATCCACTTCAGGATACCCATAATTTGTGTATTTATCATGAGCAACCACATAGTTCTTCTCTCTAAAATAATATGAAAACACTGGTGCATATAATCGTCTTATTCGTGTTCCATAACCACTAATATTACTCCTGGATATAGTCGTATTTAGCTTTATACATTTTGCCATAATCCTATAAGTACATATTTTTTTCAACCTATTATCTTCTGCAATGGTAATCAAAACAAGTCCTATTCCTACAACTATAAAAACACTTATCAATAAAACAGGTGTTAGGTTTTCTATTTTTAATTTAGCTTTGTCACTACTCCGCATAAAAATAGAACCCATAACCATCATAGTTAGCCCTATTATCGGAAACAAAAGAATCCATATTTTCTTTAACTTCATACCTACCAGAAATATAGCTGATAAACCAAAGACAAAAAGATAGTTACCAAATAGTAATACAACCATGGCGACATTATCTTTATCTGAAAAATAGAGTAATCCCACTAAAGTTCCAATAAACCATAAGATAAAAATAACAGTAATAATAATCTCTCCGACACTGTATCCCCTTTTTTTACTCATATATACTTCCTCCCATATAACATAGATTATTAAATATTAGTTCTATTTTACCATAAAAGATGGCTTACTTCATTAGCTTTATATTAGAAGGTAATTAAGTAAATCTGAATACATTATGACTTATATGGAGATAAGGTATGGAGTCGTTTCATTTGTCAGTTTATATAAACCTGCATATGAAAAATCCCCATACCTCATCCATTTTTCCTTCAGCTATTGGTGTTTTTTGCTATCTAAGAATATCAGTAAGTATATACGATTGCATTATTTACTTATAGTAAGAATATATAGTTATATCAGTGTCATCTACACCTTTTTCTTTTTTGGTCTCTTTATAAATACAATCAACAAAATACCAATGACTGCTGCTATTGCTGCAATCACAAATGCAGGAAACATAAGATTAATGTCTTCNACCGCTTTATTCTTAAAATGNCCNGCTATATAAGANGACACAATTGCACCTAATCCAAATCCCACCAGTACCATTCCATAATTAGTTGCCATGTGCTTGCTTCCAAACAAGTCAGCTGTATAGGAGGGAAATGTACTTAAAAATCCCCCATATAAAAATCCAATCAATCCAATAAGTATGTAAATGAAATAACTAGTTGCCAAATTTACAAACAATGAAAGGCAGGAAGTTCCAGCTAATAAAATAATAATAGTTGTCTTTCCTCCAAGCCTATCAGATATCCATCCCCAGAATAGCCTACCAAAGGAATTGCAGATAGAGATAATAAGCACTCCCACAGTAGCAGTAGATGCCATATCCTTAGCAATTGCTATTGGTTTGGCAAAGCCTATCATCATAAGTCCACCCATACAAGCCAACATCATAGCCAAAGTCAGGATATAAAACTGTGGGGATTTTAAAACCTGCCCTGGTGTAAAATCATTCTCTTCATTGCCTGTACTAGTTTTTGGAGCTATATATCCTTCTGGAAGATAACCTTCTGGTGGATTCACGATAAATATTCCTCCAATTGTACAAACCACTAAGAATATTACACTTAAGACCATAAAAGTTCTAAACTCACCTATACCTACACCGCCAAAGGTTTTAATAAGGGCTTCGATTGCTGGGGTAAATACCACACCTCCAAAACCCAATGCCGCAACAATTAAGCCTGTTATGAAACCTCTCTTATCAGGATACCATTTTTGCGCACAGGCTATGGTGGTTGAATAGGTTAGACCCATTCCTATGCCTCCCATAATACCATAAGTTAACCAAAGCATCCAAGGGGCAGCCTCCGTTACCAATGAAGCTAAAAAGAAGCCAAGTGCTAATACTATTCCCCCTAGTATAACAATTACACGTGGACCGAATTTAACCTGTAGTTTTCCNCCTATGGTTCCTCCAACTGAAAGCATAGCTAGTAATAAAGAAAATGCTAGACCTGCAGCTGCATTGTCTCCTCCAAATATACTGTTCGCTATTCCCGATTGAAAGATACTCCATATATAAGCAGTACCAAGGCATAGTTGTATTGCAATTGCTGCAATTACAGGTAGGATTCGATTGTATTTCTGCTTCATGTTTTCTACTCCTTTTTATATAATAAATATTTTTAAACCCTATTGAAAATCACCTGGCTTTCAATTTCATACCTATTATTAGAGGCTCTAAAAATTGCTCAGTTTAAATATATGCTTGAATTTTACTATCTATATTCTTCTAATAAGTTTGTCATAATATCCATAAAGTTTTTGGACCCCATTTTCCATAAAGTAATAATGACATATGTATGCAAATAACAAGGCTAGTAATAAGCCAGTCCCAATAAGCATAGGAATAAGAGGCCAGGCAAGGCTCGCAAAGACAAATGCAAGTGTAAATAAGGCTATAGTTACAGTAACTATTAAATGTACAAAACGTTCATGTTGAAAAAAACTAATTTGATTTAGTAAATTAGTTTTTAATATATTTATTTGATTCTCTGTTAAGCCTTCAAAATTCAATCCCTCTAGATATTCCAAGTAGCTTTTCAATCTTTTCTTCATACCCCTAACCTCCTTAACCTGTTAAATCCTTCACTCTGAAGTGAAGTCTAAATATTCTATCAAATGCTTAATAGCAAACTAGCCTAATAAAACAATTGTGTTAAAATTATACTTGCTGTGGTATATCTTGTCAATTAATAGTATGAAAAAGAGCAACCTTCCCCATGTATTGCAAGGTTGCTCTTGTTGTAAGTGATAGGTTGATTTTATTCTGTTATCAAAGCATAGGCTGATATCTTTCGAACCCTATAGGTAAGTAGTATCGATGTTATATATGAAACCACTATCAATAAAATAGCAAATTCTATTATCCATAATGGAACAACCACATAGTTTGCTTTCATTATTCCCATTCCTCTTTGAACTAAGGACATTATTGCATTACTTTTCGTAGCACTGACCAGGCATCCTATGACCACCCCGATTATAGTGGAAGGAAGCAGTCCCATGGATATTTGATTCATTAGTTGGTAAGTAGTATATCCTATTGCCTTTTGAATTCCAAGCTCTCGCTTCCTTCTAATTATTGATGAGTTTATTACAAAGTAAAGTACTAGAATAACTACTGCTATAGTTACTACTAAAATCGTTATTCCTACTTTAGAAACAATATCGGTATAAACACCAGCACCAACCCCAATTTCATAATCCATATCCGTAATTGCTAGTTTTTCTTCCTTGTATAAGCCTTCTAGCTTTTTAGATAATATCCCTGCATCATAATCTTTATCAAGATATATTTGAAGACTTTGCTCTTTATAATTAGGATTTATCTTAATGAAACCATCTCTTCTAATTGAGGCATTGATACCACCCATAAAAGTTCCCTGAGTAAAACCCGTTATTAAGTAATCTTCTTTGACACCACTATACTCTACGCTTATACTATCACCTATATCTTTATTAAGCATTTTAGCAAGGTGACCTGCAATCGCTATCTCATTAGCGTGCTTTGGATATCTGCCCTCATAAATTGTATCTGTTTCTTTGGCTCCATAATCCTCCATTACAAAAGCTCTTACCTCATATTTGTTTACTACCACCATAACATCATCTATATACTGAGCCTTTCTCACACCCTCCATATTTATTACTTCTTCCTTTATCCTATCATGATCAGTATCAGTCTTTAATGATAGAACGACATTTGAAAGCTCTATTCCAGGGGTCTCATTGAAGGCCTTTGTATCAACAGTAGTGTTGTAAAACATAACAACTGCAAATACACCTGTAAATGACACTGCGAACATTATTATTGTTATCATTATACCCTGCTTCTTGTTCTGTAAAAGGTTTTTAATTGCAAGAAAGAATGAAATATTTCCCCTTGAGTGCTCTAAGGGCAAATGGTTTTTCTTAAAATTATGGGTAATAATCCCACCTCTAAGGGCTACTATGGGATTTAATCTCTTGATTTTTCTGGAGCTAATATAGGCTATAAGCATCACTATAATAATAATTAATCCTAGAGACATAGTACTTATATATAAATCAAAACCCTGAATCCACTTAATGCCTGATTGTTGAGCAAATACATCTGATATAATGGGTGTAGTCATATAAGATAATATTATTCCTAATATACTAGCTGTTAATGCAATCAAAACAAACTGCAATACTATTGACAATATAATCTGCCTACTTGTATATCCTATAGCTTTCAATGATCCTATCTTGGCCATATCCTCCTCTATGCTGTTGCTAATTCTAAATCTTACGACTATTAGGCAAACAGCTACAATAATAAATGCAAAGGCAATAACCATAACTGCCATAATAAATGCCATCAAGACTCTCGAAGTTTCAATAATTTCAATATCAAAACTTAATAGTAAATTACTTAAGTTAGATGAATATGTAGTTGCTTCAAGACCGGTTAATTCCTTGATACCAATTTCAATATCTTTATTAATTTCTTTTAGATTTGCATATATCAAAACAGCATCATGAGACTCACCCAGCAAATCCGATACCATAACAAAAGTATCATGGGGAAGATATATACCTAGGGCCCTTGTTTCCATGGAAGAAAAATATATATCTTCAACAAATCCCTTAATAGTAAAATCTAATTTCTTATTATTAGCTGGCAAATGAATCAGGAAATTATCATTCAAATTATAATTTCCTGATTCTCGGAATATTGAGGGTAGATATATTGACATTTCATCTGATTCCACTGGAAGATGCTCTCCTACAAACTTCCATTTAGATAAATCACGATTAAAACTAGCATCATTCATTAGTAAGGTTAAACCACGTTCCTCGTCATTATATTTAACCTTTACATCAGCCCATATAGAATATTCCTCCTGCATACTTATTAGATTTTCATGATCCCTTATGTATTGCCTTAGCTCATCATCATATATTCTAGACGGCATAGTATAATATATGTTTGAGGTGTTAAGCTCATTGCAGGTATCATTGAAAAATTTATTAAAATTAATAGAAATAAGAAGCCCTGAATTTAATAACAATGCTGCTATAAGGAACATTATAAATAGGGATATGGTATGTCCTATTGTCTTTTTTATATTAGACACTGTAAGCATCAAAATCTTATTCACATTACCACCCCATTTCACTTAAAAACGCTTTTAACTTATCATGTCTTTCCTTATCTCCACTTATATACCTACCAAGCTGGCATTCACCATGGATGACACCATCCCGCATATATAGTATCCTATTACCCCTTCTTGCTGACTTCAAGTCATGGGTAACCATGATGATACTCTGACCCTTAACATTAACCTCTGTAAGTACATCAAGTGATGCCTTTCCCGCTGCTGAATTTAGGGAACCAGTAGGCTCATCTGCAAATACTACTCTGGGCTGGTTAATAAGCGACCTTACTATAGCTGCCCTCTGTAGCTCACCGCCAGACAACTGAGCGGGAAACTTCCTCCATGTTTTTTCGTCAAGACCTACCTGGATAAGTAAGTCTTTTGCTCTTGCAGTAATTCCTTTTCTGTCACCACTAGTTAGCAAACCACTTATAAGAACATTATCGAGTATACTCATATTATCTAAGAGAAACATCTGTTGAAATATGAAGCCACAGTTCTTTCTCCTGAAAATTGCAAGCTTATCGTTGGAGAGCTTTTCAATGTTTTTATTATAAAAATTTATAGTTCCAAGTGTAGGTTTATCCATTCCAGATAAGGCATATAGGAGTGTGGTTTTACCTGCTCCTGATGCACCCATAATCACTGTGAAATCTCCCTCATATATCTCAATATCCAGGTTTTTTAAGACATGTTGCTGATGCCCCCCATTAGAAAAGGTCTTACATAGCTTATTGGTTGATATTATTACCTTGGTCATACTCTATCCATCCTCTCTTAATCGTAGAAATCTTAGATGTTTACGAAACTCACGAAATCCTTATAAAGTTGTGTAAGGTAAACAAAAAGACTGTAATATTACAGCCTAATTATAATCTATATATTCTTAACAGGTCTTTAAATAAGCCTAAACCAATCCTTAAAACTTTAACAAAACTTATACACAAGCTATAATAACCCTGAACTTATGCTATCATCAACTTAAGTTTTATCATAAATCCATTCTCTATGTTTTGACATTCAATGTCACCAGACATCTCCTTCATAAGATATCTAGATATGTATAAGCCAAGACCTGAACCACTTTTACCATCCGCATTCCCCGCCCTATAGAATTTATTAAACAAGAGGGGAAGCTCCGTTTCTGCTACTCCTATACCATAATCCAAAAATATAATCTCAAGAAATTCATTATTAACATCTATTGATACATCAATAGATGTATCTGCATATTTATACGAATTACTTATTATATTATCTACAACCTGAGACAACCGCAGCTCATCCATCAATACGAGACATTCTCCATGACAGTTGATTACAACCCTATTGTTATAATCTGCTCTATTTATCAAATCATTGATAATATTGCTTGACTGCTCTGTAACTTCCACCTTAAGCTCTTGAAGTTCCTCCAAGGTAGCTGTGAACATATTTGTAATTAATCCATTGATTTGCTCCGACTTTGAATAAATTATTTTTAACTGTTCTATATCGTTGCTGTCTGTGCTTTTAGCCTGCATAATCTCAGAAACCGCCATGATTGAAGCAACAGGTGTCTTAATATCATGGCTTAAGGAAGCAACCAATTCTTTTTTACTTTGGTTGGCTACTCTTTCATTATCCCTGGCTTTCTTTAATTCCTCCCGCATCAAGTCAAAGCTTTCAGAAAAAGCTCCAAACACATTATCTTTATCCATTGCAAGAGGTGCATCAAGATTTCCTGCTGCCACATCCTTTGCAAACTCTCTTAATTTTTCAAATGGCCGAAATATCCTCCTATAAGAATACATCAGGAACAGAATAATAAAAACTGAAAATCCTAGTATGGCTATAAATGCTATTGTTAATATTTCAATCCGACTTTTATTCCACTCAACTTCAATGTCATTAAAAATAAATAGTTTACCAAGAGTATCATTGTCTTTAAGGATATCAACTATCGTATCACGGTTACTTATTGCAGAACTAATATCCTCATTTAGACCCCTTTTTGTGGCTACTAGAAGGTTCCCTTCATTATCAACTACAACATAATCATAGCCATAATCCATATCAGTTAGGCTTTCATATCTTATCCTATCCCAGTTTTTCGCAAGGGTTTGTGTTATGTCATTCACTGCAACGGGGTCAAGTTTGGCTGGATCCTTCTTGCGTAAAAGCGAACTAACAAAACCTAAATATACAATAAGTATTAAAACAAATATAATACTAATCCTTTTTATCTTCGAAAACATAACCAGTTCCCCATACAGTCTTAATATATTGTGGATTGTTCGGATCCTCTTCAATCTTCTCGCGAAGCCTCCTGATATGCACATTCAATGTACCATCACCTGTTATGGCATCGCCCCATACTTTATTAAAAAGCTCTTCCTTAGTAATGTTACGATTTCTATTCTGGGCAAGATAAAGAAGGAGCTTATATTCCATAGCTTTTAGCTTTATCTCACTTCCTTCATAATACAACTTCTCTAATCCAATATCAATTGTGTGATTTCCAAAGCTAATCTTGTTGTCGCCACTTCCCCTATATCTTTTTAATACCGCATTAACCTTAGCCAGAAGAACACTTAATGAGTAAGGCTTTTGTATGTAGTCATCCCCACCTATATTAAGGGCAATTAATATGTCATCATCACTTGTCCTAGCACTAATAAAAAGTATAGGTATATTGGTTGTCTTTCTTAACTTTCTACATATCTCAAAGCCTGATGAATTGCCTAGGTTAATATCAAGTAATATCAAATCTACAGTATTATTACTTAGGAATTCAAAGCAAGTCTTTTCATCAGGAACCCAGTAGGTCTTAAGCCCAAACATATTAAAGAATTCACAGGTGCTTTTAGATAGGGCCTCCTCATCGTCAATGATAAGACAATCATAGTTTGACATAAACATCCTCCATGTCGTATGTATTTACACATCAAGATTTGATTATAAGTCAACTAGCTGATACAAGTTCTTCAATAAGATCAATATAATCTGAAAGTTCTTCTGATTTCATATGTATATCTGGTGTAATTCCTGTTTCCTTAATATTTTGTTCTCTTACATTCCAATAATGGTCTACCAGAAAAATCATAAGTTTTCGATTTTTATCTTCATAAACCATCTGCCCAACACCTTTACCATAGGTATTGTCACCAATTATTGTTACATTATCTAAATATGTCTTAAGTCCTAAGGTTAGCAATTCTGAAGCACTAGCAGAATCCTCATCAACAAGAATATATATATGGTCAAATTTAATCTGGGATGCATCCGAATAATAATTATATGTATAACCGTCCTTATCAAATAAGGTGCATGTAACACAATTTGGAAGTAATGCATCTAATATATTGTTTGAGGCTTGGGTATCACCACCGCCATTCATACGAAGATCTATGATTAAAACGCAATTCTTAGGATTTTTAATATTGTCCAAAATCTCAATAACCTGGTCATCAATATTCTCATTAAAATCATATATACGAATATAATGCATATACCCATAGTCCTGATAATCCACATTTAACATACACTCTTCATAATAATAGTCGAAAACATCATCATATATGCAAAAGGTAAATATATCATCTGATATTTTAATATTTTCTAATGCATTAGCAATATCCTCATTTGACATACTATTAGAATTAAAAATCTCATCGACTTTATTGTCTGTATTATATAAGTAATAGGTCTTGATAAATTCACTAACCTGCACTTCTGTGGGCCTTAACCTGCTTTCAATTATTTTCTTGGTGTTTTTGGCAGTAACGTTTTCATGATTAAGTGAAAGAGCTAAATCTGCATACTTTTTTGCATTCTCGTAATCCTCTAGCAAAAGGTAAACATCACCAATATATGAAATAACCACATCACTCTTAGGTCTTATATTGTAAGCTAATTCATACCATTCAAGTGCCTTTTCATATTCATAAAGGTAATAGTAGCTTTCACCTATATAACCACAAGCATCGTAGTCTTCACCAAATTTATTGATCATTTTTTTACCAAATTCTATGCATCTATTATAGCGCTTTCCATAAAACAGGGAGTATAGCATATTATAATATGCTGTTTTGTCTGTCTCATCAATTCGCATTGCTTCTTCATAATATTTTAAGGCTTCCATATAATATCCATAATAGGTAAAATCATCACCAACATAATTACAAAAGTAAGTTGTTGCCTCTCCATCCGATAATAAATCATTAAAATATTTGTCAGCCAGATTCATATCACCCAATGCTGTATAACATGATATTATCCAACAATTGAGACTATCATTTGTGCCAAGATTATCTTTGATTTTCAAAAANCAATCTAANGCGGCTTTATAATTTTCATTATTATAATACAATCTTCCAATTAGCATTTGAGCCTCTATCTTATCCGAAAAACTGTCTGCTACCATCCTATAATAAGCTTCAGCCTCATCATAACCACTCTTGGCCAATATTATTTGACCCTTGGCCCTATATATTTCTATATCATTTTCATCAATTGATATTGCCTTGTCCGAAACTTCAATACCCTCATCAAAATTACCCAGATAGTAATGACACCAAATCTTATAAACATAAGCGTCAACATCATCTGGCTTATATGTTAAGCTCTTATCAAATTCTAAGAGNGATTTCTCATAGTCNTCCCAAACGTAATAAACAGAACCTCTACCATAATACGCATATGAATTTTTTGAATCAATTTCTACTGCCTTGTTATAGTCCTCCATCGCCTCTTCATACCTATATAAGCCATAATACGCATTTCCCCGATTGCTATACTCCAAGCTATCATTTGGTAATATCTCAATTGACAAATTTCCACACTCAAGACTTTGCTCATATTGACCTAATATGTAGTAGGCTAAGCATAGGTTATTATAAGCATCACTTAAAAGATCACCGACAATCTCACTCTCCTTATCATCCTCTAGTTCCTGATATTCTAGGGCATAGCGAAGGGCTTCTTCAAAATACTCAATACTACTTTCCACCTTATCTAAATCTATTAGTTCTAGCCCCTTCTTATTTGCTTCTCTAGAACTATTATAAATAGAATCCTTATATGGATTCACCTCTGTCTTCTTAAAAACGTCCTTTAATATATTTTTGCTACAACCAACAAATGCAAATGACAATATGCATATTAAAAATNTCGTAGCTATTTTTCTTAATTTAGTCACATTCTTCCCCCATCATTATACAAATTTTTATATTCAAATTACCATCTTGTTCTATAAGAGGTCTTAAATATATACATATTATCATAATCCAACAGGCAAGTTATGTCAATAATCTCTACCAGTAACCTATTTTTAAGAATATAACCCTTATGAAATCATTTCCAAAGAACTTTTATAAGAAATAAATATATCAAAAGTGTTGTAAGTTGTATGTCGTTCTAATACTTGCTATAATAATTTATGTTCTTCCCTCTTGTAAGTACGAGTAATCTCTGTAGCTAAGCCTGTTAGTTAACCACCAATGAAAAAGTATCAATAGAAAGAAGGTAATAGCATGTATACAAAACAACATCTTATAGATTGCCTAATAAAAATCGGAATTAAACCAACTGACACCTTACTAGTACATTCATCTATGAAAGCAATAGGCCAGGTGGATGGTGGGGCTGATACAGTATTAGATGCTTTTATTGAATATCTCAAAGACGATGGTCTTTTGATTTTTCCAACTCATACTTGGAAACAGATGAGCGAAGAATATAATATATTTAACCCTAAAACAGAACCATCCTGTGTTGGAATCCTAACTAATCTTTTTCTAAAAAGGCCAGGTGTAATACGCTCACTTCACCCTACCCATTCAGTAGCTGCTCTTGGAAAGGATGCTTTAGAATATACCTCTGGAGAAGAACACTTTGATACACCTTGCTCAAGAAATGGTTGCTGGGGAAAACTCTATGATAGAAAGGCTAAAATACTTTTTATTGGATGTACTATGATTAGAAACACCTACATACATGGTGTAGAGGAATGGAGCAATATTCCTAATCGCTTAATGGATAAACACAGACTTCTAAAAATCATAAGCCCTGACGAAGGTATAATAGACCGCCCAATGCGGTCACACTATTTTCCTAATGGTAACGTGTCTTATAATTATGATAAATTACTAGAACCATTCTTGTATCATAAAGTGGCTAGAAGGGGTAAAATTGGTGATGCCAAAAGTATCCTGTGTGACGCTGTAGGGGCGGCAGAAGTAACTACAAACTTTTTACAAAAAAACCCTAGATTGTTTGACGATTCTAACCCTATACCCAAAGATTGGTACCAAGGTGACTTAATCATCAATTAGTGGTGGGATTTCTTGTACATGGTTGTTAAAATCGCATTAAGCAATGCTTAACTTTTTTTAGAAAATAGTTAAAAATAATTGATGTTAATTGCAATATTAATAAATAATTGATAAAATATAGATAATTCGACATGAATCTCGTTGAAATTTTATACTTACACATAAAACACCAAATAAAAACGGAGGAATCAAACATGGAATATTTAACAACGGCATTACCAGTTATAGTAATTATTCTAGCAATACTATTAATTATTGCAATAATAGGTTATGTAAAGGCTCCACCTGATCAGGCCTATATTATTTCTGGACTTAAGAAGAGTGGGAAGATTTTAATTGGTAGAGCAGGTATAAGAATACCATTTTTAGAAAGGTTGGACAAATTATATTTAGGCCAAATGACAGTGGATATTAAGACCGAATTAAGCGTACCAACTAATGACTTTATTAACGTAAATGTTGATGCAGTTGCAAAGGTAAGAATACATAATACTGAAAATGGAATCAAGCTTGCAGCTAAAAACTTTTTAAATAAATCTGCGAAAGATATTACTTTGGATCTACAAGATTCATTGCAGGGCAACATGAGAGAAATTATCGGTACCCTGTCACTTAAAGAAATTAATACAGATAGGGATTCATTTTCAGACCAGGTAATGCTAAAGGCATCAAAAGACATGGAGAAGCTTGGTATTGAGATACTATCATGTAATATTCAAAATGTAACAGATGAAAACGGATTAATTAAAGACCTTGGTGCTGACAACACCTCCTTAATTAAGAGAAATGCGGCAATTGCAAAAGCACAAGCTGATAGAGATGTGGCAATAGCGCAGGCAGAAGCAGATAAACAAGCTAACGATGCTAGAATCCTCTCCGAAACTGAGATAGAGCAAAGAAATAATGAATTAGAGATTAAAAAAGCAGAGTTAAAAATCATTTCAGATGCTAAAAGGGCTGAAGCTGATGCCGCTTATGCAGTACAAGAACAAGAGCAAAGAAAGAGAATCGAGACAGCTAATGTTAATGCAGATATTGCAAAAGCCGAACGTGGAGCTGTTCTTAAAAAGCAAGAAGTTGAAGTAATGAAGCAAAAACTTGATGCGGAAATTCGTGCTCAAGCAGATGCAGAACGTTACAAACAAGAGCAAATAGCCCAAGCCGAATTATTTACCAGACAAAAGGATGCTGAGGCTAAGCTTTATGAAGATAAGCAAGCAGCCGAAGCTGAAAAAGCAAGAGCAGAGGCAGAAAGATTTGCTAAGGAACAGGTAGCTGAAGGTATAAGAGCAGTAGGTATGGCTGAGGCTGATGCAATTAAGGCTAAGGCACTAGCAGAGGCAGAAGGTATTGATAAGAAGGCAGAGGCCATGAAGAAATACGGTGAAGCAGCTGTTATAGAAATCATAATGAATGCAATGCCTGAAATAGCTAAAAATGTAGCTCAACCCCTTTCTAAGGTTGATAAGATTACAATGTATGGAGAAGGTAACAACACTAAATTAATCAAAGACATTGTAAACGGAACAACTCAAGTTACAGATGGTGTGGCTTCTGGTTTGGGAATAGATTTAAAAGCTTTAATATCCGGTTTCCTTGGTGGAAAGGTATCTCAAACCGGTGAAAAGGATCAAGATGATAAAATAAATTTAAAACAAAACACTACAATTAATACTGAAATTATTGCCGAAGATGATTCTGAGGATGTTGATTCTGAGATAATATCTGAGTAAAGTTATCAAATAGATATTATATAAAGCAGGCTAATATAATCAGCTTTAAAAGTAAGATAAATTGAAAAGTCTCTAATCCTTGACATTATTGGGGTTAGAGACTTTTACCTTTATACTTCAATTCCCCCTTAAAACTTCTTCAANCCACTTATTGTATTTTGTATCATCATTATAATCAATAGCTTTTTAGCATATTCCAATGCTATTTCCGTAGGATATGTAGCTTCATTTATTTTAGGATAACCTAGACTTAAAATCCTCATATCCAAAAGTGCCTACAACATGAAAGTTTCCATCAGAAGCTTTCCATACTATATCTGGTAGCCTTATACCATTAAAGGTATTTGTTTTAACCATTGTATATAAGGCCATGTCCTCAAATATAAGATAGTCCCCTATTTGCAATGGATTATCAAGGGAATAATCTCCTATAATATCCCCTGCTAGACAGGTTGGTCCTGTTAACCTATACTTATATGGCTTATCATTTGCTTCTCCAGCCCCCTCTATCGGAGGCCTATAAGGCATCTCTATAACATCTGGCATATGACATGCCGCAGAGGTGTCTAGGATTGCAATGTCAATTTCATTATGAACTATATCTAGGATCCTAGAAACCAGAAATCCAGCATTTAGAACCACGGCCTCACCAGGTTCAAGATATATCTCAACTTCATAAGTAGAGCGAAGATGCTTAATTATTCTTATTAGTCTTTGGATATCATAGTCCATACGAGTTATATGATGGCCACCACCAAGATTAAGCCATTTCATTTCCTTTAGATATCTTCCATACTTTTCTTCAAAGGCTGTGACCGTAATCTCCAGGTCATCAGAATTTTGCTGGCATAGAGTATGAAAATGCAGCCCATCTAGGAAAGGAAGTAGAGACTGGTCAAAGTTATCTATAGTTGTCCCTAGTCGTGAACCCGGGGCACAGGGATCGTATATTCCATAATCTTTTTGTGTAGAACACTGAGGATTTACCCTAAGTCCTATGGATTTGCCTGCGTCTTTTGCCTTGGAAGCATATTTTTTCACCTGACTTGGGGAGTTAAATACTACTGTATCTGCATACTTAAGTAGCTGATCAAATTCATCTTCTCTATAAGCTGGTGAATATACATGGGTTTCACCACCGAACTCCTCATAGCCAAGCCTTGCCTCATAAANGCCACTTGCTGTAGTTCCATCAAGATATTCCCTTATTATTGGATAAGAATAATACATGGAATATGNTTTTTGAGCCAGAAGAATCTTACATCCTGACNGCCTGGAGACATCCCTTAATATCTCTAGGTTTTTTCTAAGTAAACTTTCATCTACTAAAAAATATGGGGTANTAAGATTTTTATCTATCTTCATCATTCAACCATTACTGGATTATTATTAACCTGCCAAGGCAGTCCATATATGTTAAGAGCATCCATAAAGGGATCTGGATCAAGCTCATCCAAGGTGTATACACCGGGCTTATTCCACACACCTGTAAGCATCATCATAGCACCTATCATAGCTGGGACACCTGTAGTATAGGATATGGCCTGGGAACCCACTTCTCTATAGGCTTCTTGATGATCACATACATTATATATGTAGGTTGTCTTTTCTTTACCATCCTTGACGCCCCTAAATATGCATCCTATATTGGTCTTGCCCACGGTTCTTGGTCCCAGAGAAGCAGGGTCAGGTAGTAAAGCTTTTAGGAACTTTATAGGAACAATATCATGACCCTCAAAGTTCACAGGACTAGTTGATAGCATGCCTACATTTTCTAAGCATTTCATATGTNTAAGGTAACTTTGTCCAAAAGTCATGAAGAAACGAATTCTCTTGACTCCCGGTATGTTTTTTGCAAGAGATTCTATTTCCTCATGATGCAAGAGATACATATCTTTCATACCAATCTGATCAAAGAAATATTCTCTTTTTATACTCATAGCAGGTACTTCTATCCACCGTCCATNTTCCCAGTAAGAGCCAGGAGAGGAAACCTCCCGTAGATTGATTTCAGGGTTAAAGTTAGTAGCAAACGGATACCCATGATCCCCACCATTACAGTCTAATATATCAATGGTCTCTATCTCATCAAAAAAGTGTTTCCTAGCATAGGCACAAAAAGCTTGAGTCACACCAGGATCAAAGCCCGATCCTAGAATAGCTGTAAGACCTGCTTTTTTAAACTTATCCTCATATGCCCACTGCCAAGAGTAATCAAAGTAAGCCGAGAAACCTTTTTCTTCAAGGCGTCTTTCATAAACCTTCCGCCACTCTATTAAAATTTTTATTCATAAAAAAAGCGATATGCAAATGCATACCACTTGGTTAGGTCAAATCATTATGAAACCACTCATTTATTTAGCATAAGTACAAGAAGATAATATTATAATGATATACTATACTCCTTGAGCTACTTATCTTCGTCCTGTCTATATGAGTATTTCATTCAGAGTCTGTTGCAGCAAATACTTACTTCCCCTACTCTTATTGACCGTTTTACAAGTTGATGCTCGCATTCTATGGCGGCTTCGACTATATAGTAACCAACTTATAAAGTTGAGCTTTTAACTCAATCAATATGGTAACTTTCGTTACCCTTCGGCAGTTGACCCGGCTGTCCGTATGGCCTCGACCCTATAAGGGTGGTCAATGAAAATATTTGCATGGATAATACAAAAAACTCATATCACATGACTTGGATAATTTTATAATAAAACTTCATTAATGTCAATATGTTTTTACTGTTTTTAGGCTTAATTTTATACTAGATTGACTAATTATTTATATCCATGACTGTTCCAATAAAAATAGGTAGATTGGCTTCACAATCAATAAGCAAGTATACAAAAGGTCGGTCTAGATATACAGTCTTAATTTCTTCAGGTTCCATCATTGCACTTTCACATTTAACCTCTACCACTGTAGCTGCTCCAGCTTTTGTACCTTTTTCATCCACTGCAATAAAGGTCTTATGGAAAACGTTACTGATATAAAGATTATCCACTGTTGAATGGCCAATTCCTGAGAAATCTGAAACTTGATAATCAAAAGCTTCTGTTATACCCATAGCTTTAAGGGGATCATTTAGTTCAATATTGTATTCATTCTCAAACTTTGGAATAGCTGCATCCACCTTCACATCTTCAGGATTTGCAAGCATAGATGCAAGCTTCTTACCTGTGAGAGAACCAAGATAGTCTGCCACACTAATGCCCTCATTAGGTAGCAAAGCCACAAAAGCGTACTTCCGGTCTGCATAATGTTTAATGAAACCAACAGCATCTGCATCATCCAAATAATAATACTCCTGAGAATACATCATATCTGCTTGCTGCTTGGTGCCGTCCTCTTTGGTGAACATTCCCTCTCTCACTTGATAATCATAATAGATTTCATTCCATTCAGCATCAAAGGCAAGAGCATTAATAAGGTACATCACAGCCTCTTTGCTAATTCTTTCGACTATATCCTTAATCATGCCATCTGTATTTTCCCGGACCCATTTGTTGATCTCACTGACAGTTGAATTATCAAATGGAGCTTTAAAGAGCCCCGCCCCGTACCAGTCCTTATTAACTTGCAAAAAATCAGGCTCTACAGTAAAGCTTTTATCATCCTTAAACCAAATTGAATTGGCAATATTAAGTTTGTACTTATCCCCTGTTGGTAATGCCTTTGTATAGGAGTATAGGTACTGATTAAGTTCTTTTATGGAAAATCCAAATGCATCTTCCATCTGGGAAAGAGTATTCCCTTCTGCACCATTAGCTGTCATGGCAAGAGCACTAATGACTGATAGTGGAGAAATAAGCGTATTTTCATCAACCTCTGCACTATGTTGAAACAAACGTACAGCAAAGTCTGTTATCAATACATTACTCTCCTTGGATATTTCAACTTCTTTCCTTTCTATCTTGGACTCAACACCGTACATTAAGTCCATATTTGAAGCCGCATTATCACAAGCTGAGAATATACTCATAACAAGCAATATAAGTGTAAGAAATAATTGAATTTGCCTTTTCATATTTCCATACCTCTCTTTTTATATATTTTACCAATTAGACGAGGGTTTTAAAGAAAAGGTTCCTATATGGGGCCATTACTTCCAGATTCTTTTCATTCTAAATACTTCTTGGATATATCCATACATGGATATGGGTGACATTAAGATTTGATAACAAAGTAAAAACAATATGAATCCTAATGTGTTTTTCCTTACCTTTAAATCCAACACATCAAATACTCTCTTCTTTTGATAATAAAATTAATGCCTATTTGAACTGGCGATCAGGGTATTATATCAATAACATAAAAAAACAGAAAACCTACTTAAAGATTTTCTGCCCTCATATTAATTCAAATGAATAGTAACTATTCATTATATTGACAAAATACTACACACGAAAATGTACATCCTGCGAGTCTTACTCGCTATACT
>JGI24711J26586_10001326_pt1 | contig 19091 bp, 17 predicted proteins | sample BioPla3DNA1_FD_26586 | JGI IMG/M metagenome (IMG submission 26586)
CCGATATTGCTTCCCTACCTTATTAGCCTTAAGTAAGCCACTTTTTAGTAAGCGCTTCATTGTACTATTACTGATCTTTAATAATTTTTCAGTTTCACTAGTTGTATAAACAGCCTGCGGTTTTATTTCCTCCGTCATATAAAAACATTATACTCTTATCAAGAGAAAAGGGTCAATAGGTGTCTTTAAGTGCCAAATTAATGCTTATAAACCTCTAAATACCCCTTAATCATCCGTTCTAAAGCAAAAATCTCTTTATTAGTTTTCACTAATTTAACATTTTTAATCAACTGTAAAAAATCAGCCTGATCATTTAATTGAAAACAATTTTCAATTCCCACAATTTCTTCATTGCCGCCCACTCTACTAGCTATAGCTGGGACACCAGCACTAATTGCTTCTATCAAACTAAGAGATAGTCCCTCAAAAATTGATGGCAAAACAAATAAATCAAATGCTTTTAAATATTTACTCGCCTCCATTATTTCCCCTGTCAAAATAATTTCATTCTCTAATTTATATAAAGAAATTAAATTTTCATACTTAACTCTTTCTGGTCCTTCGCCAATTAAAACTAATTTAGCTCCGGGCTTAATCTCTTTTAACGCCTGATGAGAATTAATTAAAAATTCATAATTCTTCGGATAGGCTAAGCGACCAATAGAACCATAAACATAATCATCCTCATTTAACCCCAGCTCCCTTCGTGCCTCCTCACGATTTAAATAATAATCTGATCTTTGCTCTATGCCATTATAAATTAAATGACTTTTTGCCTTTAAACCCTTAAACAATCCTGAGTTATAAGCATAATCTAAATTTAATTTACTAACAAAAACAATATCAGCTAGTTTTTTAAAAGCTGCCCGAAAAAAAAGACGATATGCTTTTCTAAGCAATGCTGAAGACTTATGTTGTCTGTCTAATAATGATAGACCATGAACGGTGAATACTAAACGTGGCCTTGTGTTCAAACTAGCCAGCCCCCAAGCACCCAACAAAGCATTAGTGCTATTTAAATGAACTACTTCAAATCCTTCTTTTAACACATATTGCCTTAATTCTGAAATAAACTTTAAAGTTTGTAGAGGATTATAGCTTCTAGTTAAATTATTGAAACGTTTAAAAGTAATTCCCAATTTATTCAATTCTTTAGGTAAATAATCGCCCGCTCCACCAGCTACCACAACCTCTTCTCCCGCCTCTTTTAAACCACGCGCTAAATTAAGCGCAAAAACTTGTGCTCCACCTATTTCTGATTTAGTTATAACTAAAAGAATTTTCATATTATATTTTTTTCTTTAACAAACAAATAATTAAAAATATTTAATATTAAAAAATAAACTACCACTATAAAATATATTGGCATTGAAAAATAAATCCAAATAATTAACGCCAACAAAAATTCAAACAAAAAGAGTTTAACTTTAAAACTTCTCACCTTCTTTAATTGAACCTTGTTACGTCTCTTTAGAAAATAAAAATAAATTTCTGAGGGAGCATCAAACAAAAAAAATGATAAAAATATATTTATAAAAATATTATTGTTAACCGAATTTACTAGTACAAGTAACGGAACAGCTTTTCTAAAAATCTTTAAAAGAAAAAAAGTAACTATACGCAAATTATTTTTTATAAGAGAATGAATTATATATGCAACCAAACACAAACCCAAACATAAAATATAAATATTACTGCAATACCCTAAATTAAATAAAAACAATAATATAATGGCTGCAAAAATAATTCTAATAAATAGAAATAACGCAAAATTAATTTTAATGCCACTTTTTATTCTTAATGTGCCATTGCCATCCTTTTCTTTATGAGCAAGTAAATCATTATATAAGCCCCCAACTTCATAAACCGAATAAAATACAAGGAAAGATAGGGGAATAACAAAAAAATTACTCAACTCTTGATTAGTAAAGAAATAAACTATTAAGGTAAAGGGAATTATTTCTTTAAGAAATAAATGATAAAAAAAACTAGAATGCCATCTACTAACCGCATAATAAATAACTGGAATATAGATCCATTTTACAGTTTTTTCATTTATAGAGCCTACATCTTTATTTCTATATTCATAATTATTTAAATACAAAAAATTAAAATTATTATTATTCTCTTCTAGTAGCTTATTATTAGAATCATGAACCACAAAATAACTTTTTCCAAAACTTTTCATAAAATTTAAATCCTCAATATTATCAGAATATACTGATGAGTAATTTAAATCATATAAAGATAATTCCAGCGCTTCCTCCTTCCCTCCTAATAAATCTTTTTTTAATTTGCCCGTATACCTTCCTTCTTTTTCCTCCAATTCAGATGAGACATATTCAATATTTAATATTTTAGCCAATTCTTTAATAGGGGGATTGATTGATGAGGACACTATCATTACCTTATCTTTATTTTTTTTCTCCTCATCAATCATTCTTATTATTTCTTCATTTAAATACTCCCTGCTAATCACTTCAATATATTCTTTAGCCCTTTTTCCTACTAAATCTACAGAAAAATTCTTTAACAATCCAATGCTCCACTCACGTATAATGTCTCGTTTTATTAATTTATAAATTTTTGTATAATTTATAATTATTGAAAATAATAAAAATATCTTAAAAATTATAAATCTAAAAAATTTATCTTTTTTTAAAACATAATTTATAAAATCAAACGTATTATTTGTTTTAGTTATTGTCCCACAAGCATCAAAAACAGCTATCTTTTTTTCCATTTTTTAACAATTATAATAAAATGAAACCATCCTCTCTATTATCTTAAAAAATTTATCTAACATCTTATCTTAAATCTTTAGTAAACCCAGACTCCCCCCCTACTTCGCTGTCCAGCCGCCATCAATATATAAAACCTCGCCAGTCACATATTTTGATTCATCAGAAGCTAGATAAACAGTCGCAGCTGCAATATCCTCAACTTCACCGACCCGTCCCAAAGGGGTTGAGGAAATAATCATCTTATTAAATCGCTTAACTCCTAGCGCATTTTTAGTCATGGCGGTAGTAATAAAACCTGGAGCAATCGCATTAACACGGATATTAAAAGGTGCTAAATCAAGCGCACTAGCGCGTGTTAATTGAACCACACCACCCTTAGAGGCACAATAAGCAATAGAGCCCTGAAAACCAACTTTGCCAAGAATAGAGCTCATATTAATAATTACCCCGCCCCGACCCTGTTTTTTCATTATTTTAGCGGCCGCCCGAGCACCATACATTGCCCCCGATAAATTAATAGCCAAGGTTTGATTCCAATTCTCGTCTGTCACCTCTAAAACACCTCCTGTGCCACCAATTCCAGCATTATTAATAATAATGTCCAATCCGCCAAATTTAGCCACAGTAGCGGCAATTAAGCTATTTACCTCCTCTGAATTAGCCACATTACACTTCATAAACATCGCCTTGCTACCAAACTTAGCCACCAATGACTTATCACCATTAATGTCTGAAAAAACCACTTTAGCTCCTTCACTAACAAACTTTTCCGCAATCGCCTTTCCAATTCCGCTAGCGGCTCCGGTCACAATCGCAATTTTGTTTTTTAATCTCATAAATTTATTATTTTTTATTAATATTTTAGCCAAATTAACATTTTGCTTATTTTTTATTATATCATACTCCTTATTTTTTATAAATAAAAAAATAAGTAATAAAAAGCATCGCTGATCTTATCGCCGATGCTTTTATTAATTTTTTTAACAAACTAGACTGGGATTGTAATAATATCTATACAACAGTTCACCATATTTCCAATGACAAACCAAAATAGAAATTATTGCCTCGTGCATATAAAACGAGGTGTCGGTAAAGAGGGTGTTAACTTTATCGTAACGCTCATCCGCTACATTCTCTAATTTTTTACCCTCAGACATATCTTTTTGCATAAGACGTGCCCAATATTCGGCAAATTTGTAGCAAGTGAGGCCATGAACGCCTCTCTGAGCATTAATTCCTTTTTGCCAAGTTTCCCAGTTTGTTTCCATTTCTGGACAGGCTGCCAATTCAGCCATTAGTCTTTCTTTTTTCCATTCCATCTTTTATCTTTTTTGAATTTTTGAATTTACCAATTTTGTTTTTTAAAATTTACTAGCCTGTATATACTGCCACCGATTAAATTAATTGTCAACCCCCTGCCCAACTAATTCATTTAAAGGCTTTTGGATGATGATTCTAGCTACGCCATGTTTATGAGGGTTTGAAAAACCTGGATGTCCAGGATCCGAAATGATATTCTCCAGATAATATATCAATTTATAGCCAGAAAAAAGATTTAACAATTCTTGTTCAGCAAAATAGCTATTAAATTTATTATCGGAAATAAAGCTGGGGTCATTTTTAGTGAAAACCTCAATAATAATATAGCCCTCTTTTTGAACACTAGCTCGCAAATCATTCAATATTTTTAAAGCTTCATTTTTAACCAAAAAATTCAAAACATTACGACAAATTATTATTTGATACTTATTAACAATATCAATCACTAAGAAAACTGATTAATTTATCTATAGAAGTTTTTAATTCTGAATCTGTGAAACTGATTTTCTGCATAATTTTGTTTTCAGGGTGATGCATTTTATTTCTAATAAAAGTTGGCAGAGTAACATTCTCACTTTCTTGAGCTACCCCCTTATATTCACGAGTCCATTTATATTCTGGTGAAATTTTTAATTGCAAATAATTTGAATCAAAGTATAACTGCCCACTCCTTTTTTTAGCATCTTCTTCGTCTGATGCATTAGAAATATATTTTTCATGAATATAACCATACAGCTCATCATGCAATTCGGGCGTCACTATACCATAAGCAAAATAATTTATCTCCCCCCATGAAGGACTCCAAGGAAACAATCCAGTTTTTTTATTATTTATATTAATAAAAACAATCTTATTATTAATATCTCTTTTCATTATAAAAAAGGTTGATGTATCAGAAATATGATTTTTAAATATATAAGGAGAATGAGTAGCAATAAACAACTGTTTTTGATTCTTGCCAGAGTTAATTAAATCCATATAGAAATCAACAATTTTCATCTGCCACAAAGGATGCATACTATTTTCTGGCTCATCCAATAATACAACAGGACTGCTCCCCCCTTTTTTTATCATAAACATAGATTTTAAAATTATGTTTTTCTCTCCTGAGCTCAAGTCATTCACCGTTATTTTCCTATCGGATTCTTCAAAATAAACATTTTTTTGAGCGTGAGAGTAAGTTTCATATAATCCATAATATTTTTTACTAGAAAAAAAAGAATTTATAGCATTTTTGAATCTACTTATTTTATAATCAATTTTAGTTACATCTAGCTCTTTTCCCATATTATTTTTGACCCAATAGGCCAAATCTAAATCATCACTAACTTGCATATCATGTAAATTATTAATAATCTTGTTTTTCAAGTCCCATGAAGAAGAATTTAGAAATTTACGACCCCGGCCAAGATCTATTGACGGTGGCTCAGCAAATTCATCTGCATTAATATAATCAATAAAAAATAGTTTTGAAATATTTTCCAATTCTTTTTCATTTTCTAAATCATAAACCTTTTCTTCTCCAGTATCATTAATAATTTTTAACTCCCTACTTTTAGTGAGGTTAACAATCACTCTGCTAACATTTTTAAAATCATGCCCCTTAATTTCATTTATAATAAAATCCCTATCAAAATTTTCAAGCTGAATATCTATTTCAATACCTGGTTCCTGATTATACTGTAATGAAAATAAATAATCACGACTTAATTGGTAAATTAAATTTAAAATTAAAGATTTCCCCGTACCATTCTCCCCAATTAAAAATATATTATCATAAGGATTGCCAAAATCATCACAAAAGTCAAAAAATAAATCACCAAAAATATTGTGTTTATCGAATTTAATTGATCTTATTTTCATTTTATTTGTAAAAATTTATCAAATTTTTCTAAATACATATTTTAAAGACAAAATAATACATTTCTTTTTTATATATTTTGGCGGAGAGGGTGGGATTCGAACCCACGGTCGACTTGCATCGACGACAGTTTTCAAGACTGTTCTATTAAACCGCTCTAGCACCTCTCCTTTTTTATTCTTTCCTTTTTTATTCTTTCCTTTTTTCTTCTCTCCTTTTTTCTTCTTTCCTTTTTTCTTCTTTTTTACTCTTTTTTTATTTCTCCTTTTCTCCCCACTTTCCTTCCTCCTTATTCCCTTTTTCTCTCCGCCCTTCCTCTTTTAGCTAGTCAAAATATTTTATCTATTTATTTAAAAAAAGGCAAACTTTAATAAATAGCTTATTTTCAAAAGAACTTAAACATTAATTTAAAGAATGAATGACTTCCCCGACATTTCCCGCGGCACCTTTAAGCCCATTATTTTCAAAATAGTTGGCGCCACATCCTTCAAGCCAGCCCCTTTAGCAATTTCAGCTTGTTTTAATTTCTTATCCTCAGTTACTAAAATTACCGGCACTAAATTAGCTGTATGACTAGTCATAGTCTTCGTGCCCTTATCTTCCGCATTTCCATGATCCGCTAAAATTAAACAATTATATCCCTTTTCTAGGGCAGCTGTCACAATTTCACCCTGTGCCTTATCCACTGTTTCTATCGCTTTAATGATAGCCGATCTTTTTCCAGTATGCCCAACCATATCACAATTAACTAAGTTAACCACAATAAAATCATAAATACCCTTTTTAATCTCTTGTGTTAATCTTTGAGAAATTTTTAAGGCGCTCATTTCCGGCTGTAAATCATAAGTAGCAACTTTTGGTGAATTAATTAAAATACGTGTCTCACCGCGAAATGGTTTTTCTTTTTGTCCATTAAAGAAAAAAGTGACGTGCGCATATTTTTCGGTTTCGCTAATTCTAAGCTGACGCCATCCGGCCCGACTAATCTCCTCCCCTAAAAGATTATTTAAAGGGATATTGGGAAAAGCTACCCGCGCGTTCAGCGGCTGATAATATTGTGTCAGTGCGGTAAAATTCACTGGAATTAATTTTCTGGAAAAACCTTTAAAATTTTTCTCTACTATCGCCTGGGTTAATTGACGTGGCCGATCAGTACGAAAATTGAAAAAAATTACTCCATCATTTTTAGCAAAGCCCTGATAACCCATTAACTTCCTTGGTTTAATAAATTCATCAGTTTCCTTATTCTGATGGCAAGCCTTAACTTGTTTAATAACATCGGTAAACNCCTCTCCTTTTCCAGCAACTATACAGTCATAAGCTACCTTCGTGCGTTCCCAGCGAGCATCTCTATCTAGCGCATAATAACGACCACTAATGGTAACGATTTGTCCAAAACCTAAACTCTTAATCTTTTTCTTTAAAACTGCTAAATGTTTAAGGCTCTCTGTCACTGGTGCATCTCGCCCATCAGTAATTAAATGAATTAAAACATCCCTAAACTTTTGCTGCTGACATAAATCTAAAAGCGCAAATAAATGCTTAATATGAGCATGCACTCCCTGATCCTGAAGCAAACCAATTAAATGCAACTGGGTTTTATTTTTCTGACAATCTTTAATTGTTTTTAATAGGGCCTCATTCTTAAAAAACTCCTTAGTTGCAATCGCTTTATTTATTCTAGTCATTGATTGAAAAACAACTCTGCCCGAACCAAGTGTTAAATGTCCCACCTCTGAATTTCCTTGATACCCCTTCTCTAAACCAACCGCCTCTCCACTAGCCGCTAAAAGACCATGGGGATAATTCTGTAAATAAAAATCTTCATGTGGTGTTTTGGCTAAACTAATCAAATTATTTTTCCCCTTAGGACCATGACCCCAACCATCACGAATAATCAAAATTACTGGATTTTTTGTTTTCATATTATTTTTCCCTACTCTTATAGTATATAGTAAAAATTGAGAAAATAAAAACCCTAGAGATTAAAATTCAGTTATCATTAAACTAAATTTAAACTCCAGGGTTTAAGCGGCGCCTCTTCGGCACAACAAAGCGATGACCAGTAATACCATAAAGAGTATATGTTTTATCAAGTATTCTTTCTTCCAGAATAATTGCCTTTCCAGAAGCGGTAACACAAAAAACATATAAATTCTTTTCCGGATTTTCTGTATCAATCACTTGCTTCCGATGTCGCTCGTTTTTTTTCGCTAGAAAAAAGGTTTGACCCCATTCCTGGCTTAAAAATTCGGGATAAGTGGCGCAAAACTCTATTACCTGATTAACGGAGCAACATTTCTTTCTCCATTCCCCAGGCATAGTTGAAAAAACTTCCAGCAAGGTAGCGTTAGACTTTAACTCAAAAACATTAAAAAATGTTCTTGGTGTCGCTATGCCGGAAAAATTTTTCTTCCAATGGCAAACTGAATCTGTGCGAAAAACTCTCTTCGCCTTCTGCTTCAGTTTCCAGCCATTAAGTTTCCTGATCTCTAACCTTCTTCCGTCAGGAATCAGGCGAAGACCGTCCATGGTAAGCATTTTTTTTATTTTTTAAAGAAAAAAAATTGTGAAAAATAACTAAAAATTAATTTATTAAATTAAATTTATTATAAGAATATTACAGAATAAAAACGAATTTGTCAACCCTAGGAAAATAAAAAACTCATCTGCTAAAACAGATGAGTCTCTTTAATTAAACCTTTTAAATCGCCTTAAATCGCCTATCATATCGCCAAATGTGTAATATCCTCCTCCTTGAGAATAATTGGGAAATAATAATTACCCGATTTTTTGATAAACTCTATTGGAGTTATATCAAAACTGTTGCTAGACTGCAGCAACTGCGGATAATACTTTCTCTCTCCTATATCAATTTCCTCGGCTAGAAGATTGTAAAGTTTTTGTATCCCTGGGAACAAATACCTGAGAGATAAAAACTCAAAAACATCTACCCTTCTCACCTCTGGAACATCCGAGCAAGAAGGCATTAACTTTAAAGTTAATAGCTTCACTGTTTCTTTTTTAGGCTCGGGACGAGAATAATAACCATTCGTTTGAATGGCATAATGGAAACTACATTTATCCACCATTTCCCCTAGAGTATATCGCCAATTGACGATAATTTTAAACTCTTCTTCTGGCTGAATTGAGAAAGGAGCTGTTTCTCTAAAACGATGAATCCGCTCCATCATCACCGATTTCCCAGCACTCTCGCTTCCTCCCTTTGCCAGAAGCAACAACATCACTAAATCATTTGGGGCTAAATTTTCACCACCAAACAGATTTAAAATTTGACTAATTTTATCCATTTTTTAAATTAATTGGGTTTTGGATTTATTTTTAAAAAACAACTTTCTACATCCTATAACAGCTTCTTTGTTTTGTTAATCTGATTTAAAGACATAAATTCTCTATCAAGGAAATAAAAAACCCTCGCTATCATTTTGATAGCCAGGGTTAGTTTAAAAGAACATTAGTCTATCAGGTCGCCGGCGCTATAATCAGCGCTATGGCTAACTGATACCACGTATTTGCCCAATTTTGGGTCAAATACGGCCACCGTGGCGTAAAGGTGGCTGATCTCGTGAGCCAGGGCTACAGCCACTGGCAATGAGGCTGGGCCATTGAGCTTAATGAGTTTGCCTCCTTTTAGCTCTAAGTCCGGACAGCCGCGATAGCATCCTTTACTATCTGATCATTTTGAGCCGGAGCACCGAAGTCCAGCCTCAAGACATTGTCTTCTAATTTTTTTACCAAAAATGTCTTTTCCATTTCTCAACTGCCTCCTACTTTACTCAGAGGACTTTTTTAGGTTTTTAACAATATGCCTGGCCAGAGCTTTAATTAACGGCCGATCCATAACGAGCTCTCCTCTTTCTAAGTAGTGGACAGAACCCGTCAAAATTACACCACCCTCATTAACGGTGTCTTCTGTGCCGTGATAGTCAGAATAAATTTCTGCTAATACGGTCAGGTTCAAAGACTCGGCGAATTCGCGCCACTCATCAAATTTACTAGAATCACTAGACAAAATGATGATGTGGGTTGCGTGTTCGCAAATCTTCCTATTTTCTGGAGTAATCATCCCCCCGATATCAATCAGGGTGAGCTCCAGAGAGCAATGTTTAACCGAATTCGCAATCCGCTCCACAAACTCGGGAGTGAATTTTGATTTGTAGGCCGCCTTGCAAGCCGCAGCTAGCTCGGGGTCTTTTTGCACGGTCTCCTGAAACCAAGCTCCTTCGCCGTCCGGACAAGCCGTGATGACATAAGGATAGAAGGCTCCAGGGATTGCTCTTATAGCTTGCTTAAGGCCTTCTCTTAAGCAGCTCTTGCCGGACCTTGGCGGGCCGGCCAAAACAATTTTCATCATTCCTTAGTATTTAATTTTTAATGAACTTTATTTTAACAAAACATTATAGCATATAAATATATTATTGTCAAGAGGGCTAAAATGATGTGTCTAATCATAACAAAAACCCCTATAAAGGGGTTTTTCTTATATAATTTTATAAAAGTCAACTACTCTTTAATAAGGTATAGAGTGGAGTCCTCTTTAATAAAATCACCAAAATCACCTGGCGTAATCACCTTGCTTTCTCCTTCTTTGTTTTTAAAAATAGCCATATCCTCACTACCATCTCCTCCACTACGTGCAAAGGTCCACCTACCTCCGCCAGAAAAAAACTCTGGATCTAATTTTTCCAAAAAAGGAGTTAAATCAGTCATATGTTTATCTCGATAAACAAATGTAGGGCTACCATTAGAATATGTAGATAAAGCCACATTTTTTAATGACTCCATTTTTTCAATTACATCTCCAACCTTTTCACCAGCCACCTCATCTACCCACACTTGACCATCGCCCATATCATCCTCCGAATAAATTCTTGGCTTTACCTCAATAGATTCATTTTCGGTAATAATTTTAGCGTGAGCACTATTCTCTCCTACATGAGCACATTGGAATCCATACATATTTTTATATGGTTCTATAGCCAAGAGATCTTCATACTCTTTACTACCCTTTTGAATAGAGATTTTTGTCACTCCATTTTCCACTAAGAGAGAAAAATCCTCGTTCTTAAGAAAACTTTCAAATTCTGGATATTCTTTTTTAAATTCTTCAAGATTTTTAATTCTTTCGCTTTTCATTCTTTCACTCGCCCTCTTATTCCAATCTTCTCTTGCTTGTTTAATCTTTTCTACTTTTTGGGGATGAACAGCATGGTCTGATTCTATATACTTATAAGAAGACTTTTCTCTATCTAAAAAATCTCTAGCTTTTTCGCGTCTAATTTCAGCGCGCTCCTCCTTGCTTTTTTGACTAAGAAATAACTCTCCAGCCCTACTTAAAATACCGCCTTCTCGTTGCTTTTTCAACTCCTTGCTTAGTTCATTTCTATAATCAAATGGATTAAAATTTCTCATACATTTATTTTTTTATTAAATTAGCATATTTAAATTTTAAATATAGCATTTAATATAAACTATCTAATATTATTATTGACAAGAACTTAATACGATTTTTTATAATTTTATTAAAACTACTAATATTGTAATATTTTAAAAAAAAAGTCAATACACGTCCAATGTGTTTGTCAAGAGATAAAAAAATTTGTCTAATCATAAATAAAAATAACCTAATTTATTAGATCATTTTTAATACATTATTATTATTTTATTAAATCATCAAAACTTATCTCAAGAACCTCATTAAACCTCACTAAAAAGACTTTTTATCTATTTAAACATAAAAAACACCCCCTTGAGAGTGTTTATTTTATCGGCGGAGAGACAGGGATTCGAACCCTGGGTACCTTGCGGTACACACGCTTTCCAAGCGTGCGCACTAGACCACTATGCGACCTCTCCTTCAGGCAATTAAGCCTTTTATTGACATTAATATTTATCTGCCATCAATCCTTAATCCTTTATTTTATTTTTACCTTATCTTCACCCTTACTTTATCCTTACTTTATCTTTACTTTATCTCATCTTTATCCAATCTTTACTTTTACTTTAACTTCTTAGAAATAATTGTTTTTAATCCAGCAACCTGCTCGCCATTAGAATCAACATAATCTTCATACGGACGAGCCCCTAAAATCATCTCGTTATCAATAAAAATAGTCGGAGCGCCCATCACTTCATACTGCTCTGCTTCCCGACTCAATTCCTCTATTTTTGCTAATTTTTCCTGATTAGTCAAGCAAGCAAAAAACTTATTCTCATTCAAGCCAATTTGTTTGGCATAGTCATCCAATTTTCCAAAATCTAATTCCTCATTTTTTACCTTTGAAAATATTAAGGCCCGCATCCCAACCCATTTGCCCTGATCAGCGGCACAATCAATCGCCAAAGCTGCCTCAAGCGAATCAACAGAGTTCTGAGAAATAAAAGGGCGTATAATAATAGCTACCTTCTTTGCTTCTTCTATATAAATTCTATCTAAGGTATCAGCTAACTGAGCGCTAAAAATACTAACATTATCTTCATAAACAAAAATTTTCACAGACGCTTCTTTTGAACCAAAAATTTTATCATCCTCTCTTAGAGTTGGTGATTTGGAGGCGGCGTAAGCATATTCAGCCCCACTAGCTGAAATATTCTGTTTCACAAGCATTTCTTCTTCCTGAGAATCTTTAAAAAAACTAGAAATCATTAAAAAAAGTGCCGCCGCAATCATTAGAAGAAAAATAAGCAACAATCCTTTATTTTTATCAATTTTTAAATTTTTCATATTATCAAATTTTATATTTTTTAATCTACTCTTCTAAGGCCCCAAGCGCTTTAAAAATTAATTCCTCTCTAAGACGTGGGGCAATGATTTGTGCTCCAACCGGCAGTTTATTCCCTTCTTCAGTGGTCACTTCTCCCGCCGGAATAGACATGGCTGGCAAACCAGCCAAAGAAGCACCAGTCACAAAAACATCTTCTAAATACATCGCCAGGGGATCATTAACTTGTTCACCTAATTTAAAAGCTGGGTGTGGTGTTGTTGGTGTTAAAATAAGATCAACTTGAGTAAAGGCTTGATTAAAATCCTCAATGATTAAAGTTCTAACTGCCTGCGCTTTTTTATAATAAGCATCATAATATCCGGCGCTCAGAGCATAAGTACCAAGCATAATGCGTCGTTTTACTTCTGGGCCAAAGCCAATTCCTCGGTTTAATTTATAGAAACTTTGTAAATCAGCTGCTTCAGTTTTCGCTAGGCCCCAACCAAGACCATCAAAGCGTGCTAAGTTGGAACTAATTTCTGAGGGAGTAATAATATAATAAGCCGGCACACCGTATTCAGTATGGGGTAAACTTATTTTTTTTAATTCCGCTCCAGCAAACTCTAATCTCTGAGCAATATTTTTTACATGTTCAGCTATTTCTTTATTTAAACCCGGTAAAAAATATTCTGCTGGCAAGCCGATTCGTAAACCTTTAAGTGGTTTCTGAGTAGCTATTTTAACATTGCTAAAAACTAATTCTTTTTCATAATTAGCTAGTTTTTCTGGAGCACTGGTAGCATCTAATTCATCTTGACCAGCAATTTCTTTTAAGACTAAAGCCGAATCATACGCTGTTTTAGTTAATAAACCAATCACTTCGGTTGAGGAAGCCATGGCTAATAAACCAAAACGAGAAACACGCCCATAACTTGGTTTCAAACCATAAAGGCCACAAAAACTAGCCGGACATCTAACTGAGCCGCCCGTATCAGAACCAAGCGCAAACAGACACATATTAGCTGCTACTGCTGCCGCTGAACCACCAGAAGAGCCACCTGGAACACGAGTTAAATCCAGCGGATTTTTCGTCGGGCCATAAGCTGAATTTTCGGTAGAAGCTCCATGAGCAAATTCATCTAAATTAGTTTTCCCTAATAAAACTGCACCTGCCTCTTTTAGTTTTTTAATGATCGTCGCATCATAAGGAGCTATATATGATTCTAGAATCTTTGAAGCAGCTGTCGTTCTTATCCCCTTAGTCATGATATTATCTTTACATAAATATGGAATACCTAACAACGGTGATTGATCACCAGCAGCAATTCTCTGATCAGCTGCCCGAGCTTCGTCCAAAGCCTCTTGCTCGCAAACAGTCAAAACCGCATTTAATTCTGGATTAAGTTTTTTAATCGCCGCTAAGCAAGCCTCTGTTAATTCTACCGCGCTAATCTCACCTTGCTCTAATTTTTCTCGGGCGGTCTTAATTGTTAATTCATTTAAATTCATATTTACAAAACTCTTTTTACTTTTTTATAAAACTCGCTTTACTTTAAGCTGGCCATTTTCTAATTCTCCCTGCTCTAAAGCCAAGCGAACCTCTGCTGGATCCCAATTTCTAACTTCATCATTGCGCGCCACATCAGACAGGCCACTAACCTGAGCTGTTGCTTCAATGTTATCAGTCTTAACTTGATTTAATTTTTCCACATATTGCAAAATTGATCCTAGCTGTGTCGCAAAGTTTTTTTCTTCTTCGGCTGTTAATTGTAGACGAGACAACTCAGCAATATGTTTTATTTCTTCATTAGTAATAGCCATATAACACCTTTATATATTAACATTATTTAATTATTATTTAATTATTATTTAATTATTATTTATTTAATTATTTCTAAAAACTCTTTTTCGGTTAATATTTTAAGACCTAATTTTTTCGCTTTTTCATATTTTGAACCCGGTTCAGCCCCCAACACTAAATAATCGGTATCCGCAGAAACATTTTCTTTAACCTTCCCTCCTAGTGCTTTTATTTTATCTTTCGCCTCTCCTCGTGTCAAACTGGCTAAAGTGCCGGTTAACACAAAACTTTTATTAGCTAATTTCATTTCTTGACCACTCGCTCCACTTAAATTATTTACTTTCTGCAAACTCAGAGAAACGCCATTTTTCTCAAATTTTCTTAACAATTTTAAATTATGTTCATTACGCCAAAAATCATAAATACTAGCTGATACAATCGGACCAATATCTTCTAAACTTTCTAATTCGGCTAAGTCAAAAGAGGAAAAGATGGTAATTAATTCATCAATAGCCATGTTAGTTGTTTTTTTTGCTTTTTTCGCCGCTACTATTTTAGCTAATAACTGAGCTGTCTCTTCACCTACATGACGGATACCAAGTCCATAAATAAATTGATCTAACTCTAAAACTTTACGAGCAGCCATCATGGTTACGACATTATCCGCTTTTTTCTCGGCGAACCTTTCTAAACTTAATAACTCTGATTTTTCAATACTATATAAATCAGCTGCATCTTTAATTATTCCTTCAGTCAAAAATTGTTCAATTAATTTCGGCCCCAAACCTTCTAAATTAGCCGCTCCCTTTGAGGCAAAGTGAGTTATTTGTCGCAAATTAATGGCATAACATTTTTTATTTAAGCAGCGATAAGCTACTTCCTCGCCCACTTTTTCTACCGCCCCCTCGCACATTGGACATTTTTTAGGTGGAAAAACTTTTTTCTCTTGACCAGTTCGTAAATTTTTTAAAACTGTCACTACTTTCGGAATCACATCACCAGAGCGCTCAATAATAACTGTATCACCTAGGCGTAAGTCTAAACGTTTTATTTCATCAAAATTATGTAAAGTAGAGCGGCTAATAATCGCCCCACCAACTTTTACCGNCTCTAACACAGCGGTTGGTGTGAGCGCGCCAGTTCGGCCAACTTGCCAAATAATTTCTTTTACCTTAGTGGTTGCTTGTTCAGCAGAAAATTTATAAGCCATCATATAGCGCGGTGCCTTACCCACAATCCCTAAAACATTCCACATTTTTAAATCATTTATTTTAATCACTGTTCCATCAATTTCAAAAGGCAGAGTCTCGCGCTTTTTTTCCACCGCTGTATAAAAAGAAAAAACCTCATTTAAATCACGACAAAGTTTATTTTGTTTTAAAATCTTCAGACCTAATAAACCCGCTAGCTGATCTGCCTGATCACGACGTGTAATTATTTCCCCTCGTTCTAAAATCTGACCAGATTCTTCTCGTAATAATACATCATAGGCATAAAAATCTAGTTTTCTCTCTGCTGTTATTCTTGGATCTAATTGACGAATTGAGCCAGCCACGCCATTGCGAGTATTAGCTAATTCTGGTCGCCCCTCTTGAACATATTTTTTATTCAACTCAGCTAAAACTTTCTTATTCATAATCGCTTCACCACGAATTTCAATCACTCCCTCTTTAATTAAACGTAAAATTTCGGTAATTGCCTGTTCAGTAAAACCAAGCGCTTCTAAATCCTTCTCCGCCGGTATTTTTAATTTTAAAGGAATGCTATTGATCGTCCGAATATTATTAGTCACCTCTTCCCCTATTTTCCCATCACCCCGAGTTGCTCCGCTCACTAACAAAGTTTTTTCATAACGCAAATTAATTGCTAAACCATCCAGTTTTAATTCGCCATAATATTCTTGCTTTAAGGGCCGACCTAAAAAATTCTCATTGCGCTCTTCCCAAGCACGCATATCTGCTTCACTAAAAGCATCAAACAAAGAAATCATCGGCTGTGAATGTGCCACCTTTTTAAACTTTTCTAATGGCTCGCCAGCCACACGTTGTGTCGGTGAATCAGCCGTAATTAAATCTGGATAATCATTTTCTAATAAAAACAACTCGTTTTTTAAACTATCTAGCGCTGCTTCTGAAATAGTTTCACGATCTAAAACATGATAATTATAGCGATGAAAATCTATCTCTGTTTTTAGTTTTTCAATTCTTATTTTCGCCTCAGATTTGGTCATAAAAAATTAAATACTAAGGATGTTTCAGTATTATTTACTCTTTTATTATAACATAAAAACCCTGCCGCTGACAGGGTTTTTTTCTTTATTTTTAATAGTAAAAATAAATTATTCAGCTGCTCCCTCTCCGCCAGTAACGCCAGTAGCCTGATTAATAAAGGAGACGACTTGGTTAATAGTTGTTGTATTTTGTGCAGTGGCTTGCTCAAGTTGGGCTATTGCATTAGAAGCAGTAATTAAGCGAGCACTAAACTGCCAAAAAACCATAATCAAAACACCAATAATGATGCCGATTATTGTAGGAAATATTAATTCTCTTTTCATAGTTTTATTATTATTTATTATTTTTTTAGTTGCTGGTCTGGTCATTGGTGGTAGCGTTTATAAAATTAACAATTGAAGCGACATTGCCTGAATTATCAATAATTTCTTGCTGGACAGCGATAATTTTCTTATCCAAGCGATTTAAGGAGACAAAAACGAAGATAAATAAGGCCGCAACCAACACTAAAATAATACTAGTAATGAGCGGTCCGATAGATGTTTTTTTCATAATTATTAAAGACATAAATAAAGCGGACTTTAGCCAGCATTTATTTATGTTTATTTTATTAACTTATTAATATTATAACAATTTAAAGAAAGCCGGTCAAATTAAACAGAACCAGTTAAACAAAAAGATAAGCGCTTCTTAACTCTTTCTTTGCCCATAACAATCATGATAGAAAACAAATCTGGTGTCTGGGTTCGGCCAGTTAACAAGACCCGAAAAACCTTAGCGACATCAGCCACACTTCCCCGATAATTTTCTGGGTTCTTTTTAAAGTCTTTAACATTATCAGCATAATTATTTTCCCGAGCAATCTTTTTTATTTTCTCAAACCAGACTTGAGGCGAATCATTTTCACTATAATCGGCTAATAAAGATTGGGTTAATTTATTAATCTCAGCAACGGTAAAACCAGCTAATTTTTCTTTCAAATCAGCAACGGTTAAAGAAAATTGTTCATCAAAAAAATAACTAATTTCTTCTTTTAAATCCGACCAGCGCGCTAAATCTTTTCTAGCTTTTTCATCATTAGTTCTTTCAATCTTTAAAATCTGCTCCGCATATTCCCGATTATTAGCTAACAACTCGGCTAATTCGGCATCAAACTGCTTAGCCCAAAGCAGTGCTTGCTCATAAACTTCAGTAGCTGAATAACGCGCAATCACTTCCTTGCTAATATTGTTCAATTTATCAAAATCAAATAAAGCGCCATTAGAGTTTTTTAAACGTTTAAAGGTTAAAGTGAAATCCTGCAAATTGGCTTGCGGATTAGCTTTGCGCCAGTTTTCAAAATCTGAATTAGCTAAATTTAATAAATATTCTAAAATAGCTTCCTCGGGATAACCGGCTTGCTGATAATATTCTACATTCGCTTCTGGATCTTTACGTTTACTTAATTTTCTTTTGGCTGTGCCTTCAATTTTTTGAATCGGCTTAATATGTCCATATCTGGGTGCTGACCAAGCTAGGGCTTTAAATAATTGTAAATGCAAAGGCAAAGAAGCTAACCACTCATCACCCCGCAAAACATGCGTAGTCCGCATAAAATGATCATCCACCACGTGCGCTAAATGATAAGTCGGTAAACCATCTGATTTCATTAATACAATATCTTGATCATTTTCTGGCAACTCCCGTTTTCCTAAAAGCTCATCCTCAATAGTAATCTTTTGTTTAAAATCACCTGGCGATCTAAATCTAATCACATAAGGCTTATTTTCAGCTAATAACTTTAAAACTTCCTCACTAGAGCGCTCGCGCCACTTAGCCCAAGAACCATAATAGCCAAAACGAACACCGGCTGCTTCTTGCTGCTGACGTAATTCCTCTAATTCTTCCGTAGTACAAAAACAAGGATAGGCTAAATCTTGCTCCATTAAAAACTTAATCACTGCCCGATAAATTTTTTCTCGCTGACTTTGTACATAAGGTCCATAAGCACCCACTTCATTATTAGGAGCAATTTTCCCTTCATCAATTTTAATTCCATAACGCTGCAAAGAACGACAAACTAAATCTGCAGCACCAGCCACTTCTCTTTTGCGATCGGTATCTTCAATTCGCAAATAAAAAACACCGTTTGTCTGGTGAGCAAAACGTTCTGAAATTAAAGCAGCATATAAACCACCAATATGCATAAAGCCGGTGGGACTAGGTGCAATTCTAGTCACCATCGCCCCCGCTGGCAGTTGACGAGGTGGATATTTCGCCTCAAGTTCCTCTAAAGTCGGCAAAGAATCTGGAAAAATCAGCGCTATTATCTTTTTCTTCTCTCTCATATTGCCTATTATAATATATAAGAGGCTAAGTGTAAATAATAATTTATTAATATAACCTTGACATTTAGCCAAAAATATGTAA
>JGI24711J26586_10001329_pt1 | contig 19022 bp, 21 predicted proteins | sample BioPla3DNA1_FD_26586 | JGI IMG/M metagenome (IMG submission 26586)
TGCCCGCCCGCCTGAATCACGTGGCCAGCGCCGTCATACAGCCCGGTGTGCGCCATCGTGAGTTTTGTGGCGGTCTTGTCTTGGTTGAACAGAAACGCCACCTGGTCAGTGGGCAGCGTATCGATGGTGCCGGTTTTGTCGAAATAGCCGTATCGTTCAGGCGGGCCGGTCTCTGTGCCTCTGTTCCACTGGGTCGTCGCGCCATGGTACAAATCCAGCCCGATTTGCGCCGCCGCGCGCTTGGTCAGTCCGCTGCAGTCAAAACTGTCAGGACCACTCCTGCCAAACACATAGGGCTTGCCCACCTGCAGCCGGGCGAAGTCGATTATTTTGCTCACACGATCACCTCCTTCCAAACGCTGTCATACACCCCGGCCGCCCCCGGCTCCCACACGTTATTATCGACCATGCTAATCCAGGTCTTGCCACCGTGCGTCACCTGCACATCTTTGGCGTAACTCTGGCCTGTCACCCATGCCGGGATTTCTCCGGGCACGTTGATGCGCGTGTACAGCGCCGCCGTGTGGACGCTCGGTGGATGCTCGGCCGTGTGCGCCTGCTGGACACGGTATAGCCCGCCGTCGTGCTGAATGCGGTCGTTTGCTTTGAGCGCCATGCCCTCCATCCACACGGGATAGAGGTCAACATGCTCAACAGCGATTTCATCAGGCAAGGCCGCCGCTATGCTGTCGAGTTTCTCCTTCAGCACAATTTTTTCGGGCGGCTTGTACAGCACAAGATAATGCTCCATGACCTCCGTGTACCCGTCCTGAGCGTACTGCGCTATGAGTTCTGGCGGAGTGTCGAGTGTGATGCGGATGGTACTCACCCGCTCATTTCCGAGAGTTCGTTGTTCGTAAATCATCTTGCCTCCATTAAGGTACAAAGAATAGCTCACATGGTTGTACTGAGCCGCCGCTTCCAGGGGCGTTGATTGTGCATGAAACCAATGACGGCCTTGCGTGGGCAATGAAATCATCGCCCCCATATGCCGGAGTTCCTGCTATGGTAATTACGCAACTGATGTCGCCTGTTGTGGACGCGAAAGCCGTGTTGGTGGTTGAGCCAGTAACCGTGACAGTCCTATCGTGCCACGGGCCAAACTGAAGCGAAGGGATAGCGCCAAGCGTTAAATTGGCGCCGCCCTTTGATAGGACAACACTGCCGCCTGTGGTGTTAATATTGGGTACTCGTTGGTTAATTGTGTATCTGCGCAGCGTGAAAGTAACGCTGAAAGTGTAAGTCCCCGGTGCGGTAGATGTGTCGTCTGTTTGTTTCGCCAGCGCGATTGTCTGCGAATTGCTGGTGCCAGCATAGGCTACATTAGTATCAATCGTTTTTTGGTACTTTAGCACCGCACCGCTGCCCGCTCCAGGTTTAATCCACACAGTCTCGTTGCCCGTTGGCGGCTGTGTCTTGCTAACCACAAGATTTCCCTTGTGCCATACAGGTTTGCTGTTGACCATGATGGCACTATCGGACTGACTGTTGATTGTCAGTTTGTAATCCGCGCCCTCTTTGTTGACCGAGAAAGCGTTGCCAAACCTCAGACTGCTGTTGCTTGCGTCACCTGCTTCAATCTGCACTGTGCCGGAGTTCACCTTGAATGTTGTCCCGGCGTTCATGTTGATTTCGCCCGTCGTGTCCATGTAGATGCCGTTGCTGTTGACCTCAACCGAGGAGGTCTTCACGCTGCTTGCGGGGTCGAAGGGCGAGGGCGACCAGTCGGTGGCGGCGCTACCTTTTTCGAGTTTGATATTCGTTATCCATCTATCGGGCGTGTCCTGCGAAAAAACCAAACGCAGAAACGGATTGTTTTGAACTGCTCCGGGTGGGACTGTCGCTGTTGCCTCATAATAATAGAAACCTGACCCAACAAATCGCTTTTGGTACATTGTGCCAAAATATAGCACTTGATTTTGGCCGTTATCGTCCGCCACATCGGCAAGGACATAGTAATTAGCAGTCCATCCGTGTGACAAAAAACTTAAAGTGTATACATCGCCCTCATTGAATGCTAATTGGCTGACGTTTTGACGTAGAAAAACATCATCATTGTTCGCGTTGTGCTTGATTTGCAAAGAGTTCTGTGTGTTTGGGGGTGTCCTGTTGGTCGCGACAACAAGCGTTTGCCCACCGCCGCTTGACCACGTAGACCAACCGGCGGTGCTCGGATGGTTTCCGCTGTTTTTAATTAGGTTCGTCCCGCCGCTGACCGCCAGTTTGATGCTGTCATTGGCGGAGAGGTCGATGGTACTTGCCTTGGCGTCAATTGCGGCATCGGTGAAAGTAACAAGCGTTTCACTTCCCGACCCAATTTTGATGCTATCTGCCGATGTCAGTTTGAGTTGGCCGGTCGAGGACAGGGTCATGCCGGTGCTGTCCATGTTGATGACGTTCGCCGTGTTGCCGAGGTTTTTGATGTTGAGGTTGCCGCCAGCCAACAGGTTGAGGTCACCGCCGGACAGGACGTTCATGCCGTTGTCGTCAACGTCGATGACCGCCGTATGGACTTCGCCCGCCGGGACAACCTCCCATGCCACGGAGGGCGTGATTGCGGTACACCGCTTGAGTTTCTCGGTTGTGGTATCAAGCCACAGCATCCCGACCCATGGCGCGGAGGGCTGTGTCGCCTGCCGCCACAAAAGCCGCTGGCTCACGCTCATCACCGCATTGTCCGTCAGGCTGTCGCCATTGACCTGCACCTGGGTCGCCGTGACCGCGCCCGATGAGTTTACGCTGATGCGGTACAGTTTCCCGTCCGTGTCGCGTATCATCAGTTTGCCCGCAATGGCGCTGGCGAAGTTCGCGTCATTCACCACAAGGCGGTCGAGGTACAGCGCATCGCCCACGCCTTGACGAAAGATGCTCGTGCCCGCCACCACGTCCTTGATGTTGGCGAAGTCAATGCCCGCCGCTGCTATCTTGGCGTTCGTGATTTGCGCATCAGCTATCTTCGCCGTGGTAATCGCTGCGTCCTTGATTTTCGCTGTCTCAATGGTGGCGTTGGCGATTTTGGCATTGGTAATCACGCCGTCTTTGATGTTTGCCGTATTCGCAACTATTTCATTCGTGCCGATGTGGGCCGCGGTGATTTGAGATGCGCCAATTTCATCCGCAGTGATCGTCCCGGCTGCTATTTCATCAGCGGTGATGGTTTTCGCCGCAATTTCATCCGCAGTAATTGTCCCGGCTTTGATTTCATCGGCCGTGATGGTTTTTGCGGCAATTTCATCCGCTGTAACTGTCTTTGATGCGATCTTTTCAGCCGTGATTCCACCAGCGACAACCAAATCACCCGTGATGCTTTCCGGCATAATGACAGACCCGTCAATCGTGCCGGTGCCGAAATAAGGCGGCACCACCCGCCCGCTTGACGTGATTGTTGATGGGGTGACTGCGGTCAGGTCAATCGGGCAGGAGATTTCTGACGAAAACCCTCCCTCAAACCGCATAGACTGTTGCAGGATGACCGTTGTCGTAGCCACGCCCCGCGTGTCGGTGATCGTCACCTTGTCGCCAATCAGGACCGTTGGGTCGCCGCGCCATTTGACTGTCATGGCCCGGAATGACATGCCGGTCAGGGCGGTTTTCAGACCGTCGGCCATGGTCTGCAAGTTCGTGGTGTTCCTTGTGGTGTTTGCCACGTAGTACGAGGACAGCGATGTTTCAACAGGGTTCTCAACGTAGGTGTACTTATTGTTAATCCGCACATAGTACCGCCTGCCCTCCCGCCAGGATGTGGCCTTTGAGTAGGTGGTCGTGCTCTTGGTCTTGAATAAAGGGTTCCCCTCGAGGCAAAGCGTGTTCGCTGCAGATTCCGCCGCCGCCGTGATATAACTCTCAACATAAGCCGCGTCCTTTTTCGCTCCGTTAGGCAAAATCTTGATGCGGTTGAAGTTGAAATAGCGCTCATCGTCGGTAAACTCAATATATTTATCTGTAGTGATGGCGTGCGTGGTGGAGCCGTTGGCCGGTGCAATCATGATGTTGCCCGCCCGATCACACCGCGCGAGGCTGCCGCCCATCTGCAGGGTATAGCCCAGCGCATCCCTGATGGTAGGCTCCTCGCCCCAATCCGGTCGGAAGTTGACGATGGCAGACGCGTTGCAAGCCAAAGAGCCTGTAATGGTAATGCCCTTTGACTTGATGTGCGTCAGGATGTCGCCCAGCGTTGTGGTTGACCTGTAAGTCAGTTGGTCATCATACGCCCTGTCAAGTGAGATAATCGGGTCATTCCCGATCAGTTTTATGGCTGTGCCATATTCGGGCGCGCTTGTTTTCTCGACGATAAACAACCCGGCATTTTGCCAATCCCACGCGCCGTCATGGTACACACCAATTTGAATCTGCACACGCGCCCCGGTCAGGCTTCGGTTGCCGAGTATGCTGCCGTTCCGCAAAAACTCGCCACCGCCGTTGGGCAGGCTGAGGGTGTATCGGCTTGATGTAACGGACCCGAGTGTTACCTGCCCGCCCTCCTCGACGCTGAACGACATAACTGGGGTGTTGGAAATAACAAAGGCGTCCACGCACGTGATGGTCGCCCTTGCATTAAGTTCCCTTGATGTTGCGGCCATTGCCTGCTCAAAAGTCATTGCTCTATCAACTCCAGTTTTACATCCTGCCAGCCCACAGCGGCGCTCCCCGCATACCTCTGCATCCCAGTCTCAAAGTTTTCAACGCGGCATGTAATGGTCTTTGCCGCGCTTGTTTCGGGGTCGTAGTAGGACACGCTAAAAAACGGGCTGGTCACATTGCTGGCGATAGTTCCCATTTGCGTGTTGGTCAGATACGCCCACTTAATTTCAAGCCGCCGTTTTCGCGCCAGTCTGTCCATTACCGTCAGCCCCGCCGCGTTCTGCTCGATTTTGGCAATGTTTGCAAAGCCTACCCGCAATAGTGATGGTGTACGAACTGTTGTTCCGGCCAAAGAGAGCACTCCTATCACCCCTTATGGTTCTCTTATCGAGAAATATGTGCCACCGCCGCCGCCGACGCCTGTGTTTTTAACGACGGTCTGTTGTGCCTTGATGGTCGCCCTGCCGAGCGTTGTGTCATCCAGTTCAATGGTGGCGTTGATCGTCAGCGGCGCAATTGAAACAGAAAAGTTTGATTCAACCTGTTGTATCCCCTGGTATTGACCGATCATGGGGTCCTGGACCGTCAGCTTCGGCCTGTCAATCGTTATTTCGGGTACCGCTCCACCCTGCCAGGGGGTTGGTTGAGGCGGGATAAGCCGCGATTCATCGCGCCACCAGTCGGGCATTCCCTTTTTTCGTGTGTCTAAATCACGGGAAGAAAAATCCAGCCAATCCGCAAGCCCGCCGAGTTGACTTTCCAAGTCCCACAGCTTCATAGCATCCTGCCCAGCATCGCTCATGCTTTGTGCCAACTCGCGCACTGCATCGCGTAATATTGCCACGTCAAAGATGTCCGCGGTTGCGGTGTCACTAAAGATTTTGTTGATTTGTGGCGCTAACCCCTCCATCGCCGCGTCCATAATCGTACCGCTCGCGCCTGCAATGGCTGCGTCGTATTCCGATTTTGCGGTATTGTACATCTCTTTGCGCGTGGTACCTTGCGCTTCGATATACTCATCCGGAAGGCTGGCGATAAAATTAACCCGGTCATCATAAATCTCTTTGAAGCTATCGGCTACTGGCTTAAACGCTTCCTCATAGCCCTTGGCGAAGTTTGCTATCTCCTCGGGTGTCGCATCCCCAAGCCCAAGCGCAAGTTTCCTGGCCTCGCCCTGTGCGGTTAATCCACCAGTCGCAATCGCCAGGAAGTCCGCGTTCTCTTGACGAATCCTCCATGCCTCTTCCCAGTCTATTTCGTGGCCTTCATACCAGCCATTAAGCATTTCTTGAAGGGCTTCGTTATTTTCTTTGACCTTATCTTTCAGGTCGCCATAGATACCAAGCACAGCCTTTTCGAGGGACGAGCCTTCAAACAATGCCTGCGCCTGTGCCTGTGCCGTTACCAGCAGGGCATCACCTGCCGCAATTTCTTTGTTGATGGCGTCGGTCATCCTTGTCCGGTCATCCGCCGAGATGGTGCTGGCGGTCCAGTCCGATATGCCGACCTCGGCTTTTGCCTCAGCAATGAGGCTGTCAATCGTGCCAATAGTCGCGTCATACTCGGCCTGAGCGTCTATCAGCATCTGGTCATGGGTGGGCAGGTCGATTTCGCCCGTGTTGAGCTTATACTTCGCCTCGGCCTGTACCGCCTTGAGTTTTTCCTCGGCTTCCTCTCTAAGCTTCGCCTCGATTTCTGCCAGGTAATCGAGCAGGCTTTGGCGCTCAGGGCCAGTAACCACTCCGTCCTGCAGGATGACGTCCAGTTTAGACTTGATTTCATCCTTGAAGAGCAGCGTCTTCGCCGTGTCGATTTGTTTGTTAAGTTGCGTGAAGATGCTGAGTATTCTCATATAGACGGTGTTTTGCGGCTTGAGGTTGATGTTGATGTACAAATCGCGCGTCTCTGACGCGGCCTGGATATACCCGTCAACGGCTGTTTCCGTAGCGCCCTGCAGCCGCGCTATATCTGCAACGATGTCAACAATCGACATATCGACGCGCGATTTTATTGCCGCCGTCGCGCCTGCCAAGTCATTGATCGTACCGCTGAGCGGATCGCCTCCGGACCCGCCCTTGAGCATCCGCGTCAATCCGGTGGCAAATCCAGTCATTGCGGGTATTACCGCCAACAGCGCAGGTTGTAGCGCTTGCCCCAGAGCGATTTTAGCCAGATCAAACTCAGCATTAAGCCGCCGCAGTTGATTGGTCGGGCTGTCCATCGTCCGGGCCAGGTCGCCCTGAGCCTTTGAAGTCTGCTCCATGATCGCGCCGTACCTGGCCTGGAGTTTCTGCTGCTGGGTCATGGTATGGATTTGCTTTTTGCCTTTTTTCGTCAGTGTGCCAATGCCGTTTGCAAGGGCGTAATTCTTAACGGTGTTTTCATCCACAAGGATACCTAACCGTTTCAAAGGTTCAGTCTCGCCCGTGATGCCAGCCCGTAGTTTTGTAAACGCTTCTTCGGTGTCGAGGTTGTAAAACGATGCCATATCATTTGCCAGTTGCGTCAGGCTGGTTGCCATGTCATAGGCTTCTTGTTCGCCCACGCCCATGCTGCCAAACATGACATTGAGCATCCCAACATTTTTGCGCAGGTCGTAGGGATTCAGTCCCAGTGATTCGCCAAGGTTGTCAGACCACTCACGGGCACGGGCTTCCATCCTGCCCATGGACACCTCAAACAACTGCTCGGATTCAACGACATCGTTTGCCATCATCAGCGCGTCCTTACCAACGCTGACGAGTTTCCGCCCAATCATTGCGCCGCCCAGGGTCGCCCCGGCTTTCTTCAAAAACCCGAGTGAGCTTTGTGCCTTGTCTGCGCTTTTTTCAAGCCCGCCAAGTTGGTTTTGCACGTCGCTTAACCGGCTTTTGAGCGCACCCGTTTCGGCTGAAAATTTGATTTGTAGTTCTTCAAGCGTGATTGCCATGCGTTTTCCCCTTTTCAGCGGCGTTGTGTGCCTGTGCGAACACCGTCAGCGCGTCCTTGATGTCATCATCGTCCATTGTGCCCCTGGGCAGCGGCTTTGTCTGCACCACAGCGTTAGGCTTTTTTGGATAGTGCTTCGGGTCATGGAATCCGTGCGCGACATATGACCCAATCAGCCATGCCAGCACATCCGCGTCCTCTATGGCGCGTTTTTGGGCTATTTCGTGCGCCTTGATGCGACCCTTGACCTCTGCCGGGGTCATGCGCCAAAAGCCCCAGGCGTCGCTTATACCGGCCTCAAACGCGCTGTCTATGAGTTGGTGGTAGATTTCTCGGAAACTTTTGTCGCTTTCTTCATCGGCGGCTTTGTCGCCGCCCGACCGAAAAAACCCGCATCTTTCATATCCTCGATACAAGCGTTCAACACGGACACCCTGTCTGCCCCAACCAGCAGGTCCCCCGCCTCGGTGAGTGTCATATCGGGGTAGTGCTTGCGCAGCCCGCCCCATAGCATCAAGCGATTTGAGGTCAGCGAGAGGTTAGTCAGCGCGTCATTGACCACCTCGCCAATCGACTTCCCCGCCGCGTCCTCAAGGTCGCATCCGCTGTTAATGTCAAATTCAATCGTGTACTGCTTGCCGTTTAGTTCAATACTTTTCATTATTCCTCCTTCATAGTAAGAAATGCCCCGCCTTTTGAGGGGCGGGGACTTGTCAAACCACTTGGAAAATCTGACTGTACACTGGCCTGTAGTTCGGCACAGTAACCTTGCAGAAGTAGTAGCCGGGTGTGCCGTTTGTGTCGTAGGTAGCGCCTGTCTCGCCCGTCAACAGCGTGGGTGAATCGTAGTTATTCTCGTTGTTGCTATACCATTGATAGGCAGGCGTGCCAGTCGCCGTGTACGCAGTAGCATCCAGCTCACCATCATCATTTTCGTATGCCGTGCTGATGACCTGCACCAAGCCCGATACCCGAAGTGTGGTGCCAAAGCCGACAATGCCGTCAACCTCTGCCGGGCCGACAGTGAAACTCTTGACATAGGCGTTGAACGCCACTGTTGCCTGGTCAGGGAAGGTCACCCAGAAGTAACCCAACGCGCCCGACCCGTATAGGGTCACCATTTGCGCCTGTCCGGGCTTGTCAGGGTCAAGGTAGCCAGTCAAGGTCAATTCGCCGGAATCCTTGAACCCTTGCAAAAACTCACGATAACCACCCGCTGAATCAAGACAGGTCGCGTCCAATTCCTCTGAATCAGGGCTGATTTCGCCCACCGAGGTCAACGAGCCGATAACCACGGTGTCATTGGAAGTGTATGCCGGGGCATAAGTAATGCTCGTCCCCAGCGCTCTCATTTTAGGCATTTACTCGCCCCCAATCAGGTGGCGGTCACGGCACCGCTGATGCGCAGGGTCGCGCCAAAGCCAACGATACCATCAACATCAGCCGCGCCAACCGTGAACGACTTGACATAGGCGTTGAAGGTCGCGCCACCTGCCGAGTTGGGGAAAGCGATAGCCACCGCCTTCACTTCGCCGTTGCCGTAGCCCGTAATCAACTCCTGTTGACCTGCATCGGCCTTGTCATAGTATCCGCTCAGCGTGACCTCGCCGGAATCCTTGAAGCCCTGTAGGAACTCCCTGTAGCCGCCCTGACTGTCCAGTGTGGTCGCGTCCAGTTCTTCGCTGTCTGGCGTGATTTCGCCGATGCTCGTCAGTGAACCGATGGTCTTCGCATTGAAAGTGATAGTAGTACCAAGTGCCCTGGTTTTAGCCATGATTTTTTACTCCTCTATTGATAGATTTTTTGTTCATCGAGCCGAATCAAGGCCCGGTACCGCATGTTCTTGTGATGCACCCGCGTGTCCTGCTCATATAGGTCATAGGAGAATGTCCGCTTGAGCCGCAACGCCGCAAGTGCCGTGTCAACAGCCGCCGCCATTGTCGCCGTTGCTTCGGGCGTGAGCGCCCAGCAGTCGATGGTGTACTCCACCTCGGTCACAAACTCGTTGCCGCCTGCTTGCCCGTACTCGCGGTTGTTTGATTCATACCAAGTCACGCAAGGCACATTCATTTCGCCTTGAGGGTACATGTACAAAACAGTGTAACCCGTGCCTTGCAAGGCGGTGTAGACCTCCGGTTGCAGACTGTCCATCATTTCGCCGCCTTTCTGATAGCCTTTTCTAACTCATTCTTTGCGTTATGCTCAAACACGTTTTCTGACGCTTTGGCGGCAGGCACCATGAAGGGGTGAGCGGGCATGTTTACAGTACCCATTTCTTGGTATAATCCGTACTCGACATTCGTGTACACCGTGCTTGTTGCCGCTTCTGTGCTGCGCTCGTGCTCTGTTGAGATGCTCTGCTTTAGATTGCCCGTGTCAACAGGCGCGTTTGCCCTTGCTTCGCCCTGCGCATACAGTGACGTTTGCTTTACCGCATTATCGAGCGCGTCCAGCACATTGCCGCCCATTGCGTTTAGTTTTGCCATCAGGCTATCAAGCCCCTTGATTACGATAGCCATTTACGCCCTCATTTCAATGATCAGGCTTGTTAAGTCCTGCCACTTTGACACGCTCACGATGAGCCAGGGCGGGTCTGTCGTTGCCTCGTCATCAAGCCAAATCCCGTCACCAATCGCATACGAGCCATTGGGCAGGATGCACAGCCGCATTCGGTCGGCGCGTTCGCCGTACTCTGCCCGCATTTGTGATGATTGTAAGGGCTGCACATCGCCGTATACCTGCGCGGGCTCGCCTGTCCATGTTACGGTCACGCTGCCCATGCTCCCCGTCGATAGTGTGGGCGCAAGGTGCTTAATCAGCGTTTCACGGCGTTTCAGGTGTCGCATTGACATTCACCACCCTTGCCAAGGTATACGCCCTCAGAAGGGCTTGCAGGGCGGGGGAGAGGCTTTCATAGGTGACGGACACGCCGCCCTCGCTATGGCTGCTCTCACCCTCCGCGCCACGCTTGCCCCATGCGCTGACGGCAATGTCAATCTGTGCGCCTTCAAGGGCTGTCGGTACTGATGCCTGTCCGGTCACACCAAGGATGAAGTATTCTGCATCCTTGATGTACTGCCCTATCAATTCGTTCTGCGTTGCGTCAGTTATGTCCGCCCGCGCCTTAAACAACGCAAGTTTTTCATTGTCCGTCATGCGTTACTCCTTAGGAATCCTTAGTCGTAATGTCATCGCTCCCTCTTGCGAGGATGAACCCAGTCGCGACAACCGCCTTGACAACCGTGATTTTGTTGTGCGTTGCCGTAGGTTTGAAAGAGAAAGGCGAGGTGCATACCGTCCATGTGCTGTCTGCCTTATCGCCATACAACGGAGCCGGGGCAGTATCCTTTGCCGTTTTGTAATAGTAGGCGTTGCCGTCGCCCGCAGCGCCAGTAATCGTGACCGTTGTCTGCCCAACCTCGCTCTCGTGTGCCGCCGAAGTCAGGGTAATCGCGCCGAGGTACTTGGTGCTGATGCTGTTCTCGATGTCACGAATCACATCGTACTTGCCATCACCCGGCGTGAGCGCCACGCCAAGGTAAAGGCTTACCTCATCCAACACATCCCTCGGCAGTTTGTCCAGCGCGGTCAGTTCGTGTTTGTTGGTGTCCTTGTCGATGCCAGTAATCGCGTCAAGGTACGCAATAGCCGCGGTATCATCCTCGGCTACAGCGCACGCGCCGTTGTACCATTTCACAGCGCCCTGGTCGCCGTTATAAGTTTCATTTCCAAAATATCTCGGCATTATTCATTCACTCCTTAAGCAATCAGCAGGTTATCGATGCGTACGATGGAGGACAACGCTTTAACAGCGATACCCGCGATCATTTCAACCTCGCCATCCTGTACCGGATTGCTGTTGTACTGGAAGTTCGGAAGGTAGGTCTTGATCAACTGTCCGGCAGGAGCCACACCGTGCACACCGTCCAACCCAAGGCACACGCCATAGATGCTGGTCAGGCCGCCGGCGGAGGTCGGGATGATGGGCGTGTTGCCTCCAGGAGCATCGCCCAAAGGCATGACCAGGCTCGGGCCCCATTGGCTCACTTCGTAGCCGTATTCGGCTTTGGTCGCGGTGTTGATGCCCAGCCTATCCATGACGCTCTGCCACACAGCACAGCATACATATCGTTGTTCATTAGCCATACATCAGGCGACCGCATCAACCGTGCGCGGGCTTTCCTGAACAGGTCTGCCAGCGCGGGCGCGTTGGCGGTCAGGGCGGTGCTGTCGTTAAGGTCAAGGCTGTTGCCGTCAATCACCTGGTTTGCCGCGCCGGCAAGGATGAGGTCAAGCCCATCAAACTCGCCGAGATCGGGATCCTGCACGGCAACCCCGTTAATGAACTGGTTGTGGAACTCCGCAACAGTCGCTTTGGCTTTCTGCTCCAGTTGGAACTTGATCAGGTCGACCACCTTGTGCTCGTTTGCGGCAAGCGCACGGTCAATCTGGAAGCGACCGCCGAGAATAGCCAGCCGAGCGGATGCCTGGGTGGTCAGCGTCTCCTGCGCGGTATAGTCGGCATTCAGCACACGAGAAGCCGCGGTGGGCTGGGTGGTGATGCGGTTATAAGTGTAGGTGAAAGACGCACCGCCGTTTGAGGTGGCGTTATCGTCAAAAATGAGTTTGTCCAGCAACGCGGACTTGCGGAACTCGTCCACAACCGTATTGGTAAGTTTGCTCTGGGAAAGTGCCTGTGCCTGTGCTAAAGTAAGAGCCATAATTATCTATCCTTTCATTTTCCAAAAACTGCTTTTCTGATTTCGTCATCAATTGACGGTGTTTGCGGTGCGGGCTGGCTGACCTTCGGCGCGTTGCCCTTCAGCCGTTCGTTCACGCCCTTTTCCACGGCCTGCCGGAACACTTTCTCAACGGCGGCAAGCGCCGCATTGGTGGTGTCGGCATCCGTGTAGGGCAGCACCTCCGCGAGTTCGACAGGCAATCCCTTGTCACTAAGTTGTGACTTGGCTTCTGCCCTCAACTCGCGCTTGGTGATTTCCGCTTCACGCTCTGCCAGTTTCTTTAGCAACTCTTGACGCTCATGCTCCGCGCGTTCATCTGCCGACATTTTCGCCAGTTTCTGCGCCTCGGTGACCGCCTTGTCAATCCGCGCCTGTGCGTCCTTGCGTTCGCGTTCAAGGCGCTTGTCGATGATCGCGTTGAGTTCGTCCTGCGTGAAGGTTTTTGCAGGTGGCGTCTCCTGCTTCTTTTCTACCGCCGTGGTTTCTACCGTGTTTTCTACCGTGGTATCTACCGTGTTTTGCTCGTTCATAATTTCCTCCCGTTTTACGCCCGTCGGCGCGTCCTTGTTGTTCTTTTAGCCCTGCAACATGTAAAAAGGGCATACAAAAAGCACCCGGAGGCGCTTAGTGTGATTTCATCCAGTCTGCTACATTTGGCGGTGCGCCAGCCTTTTGCCATTTCTTCCAAACAGAAAAGGACATGTCGCGCGGCACATACACGCTTTTGCCATTGGCATCCCTCGCCGATCTTGTCAAGCCCTCGCGGGTCAGGCCATCAATGACAGGTGCCACGGAGGACCTGCAGTGCGGATGCAGAGGCGGGTAGTTAACGCCCACCTCCTTCTCAGACATTTCAAAGATTTTTCCGTCCAATCCGGCGCAAACGGTTGAGGTGCGGTTATCCAAGGTAGCCATGAACTCGTAGCGCTCTATCCCGCACTCGTCATACGCCACCGCAGTGGTCTGCCCTGCCACATACGCCGATTCAGTCCGTATCAACCGATTCGCCGCGTATTTACTGTACTGCGCCTCGGTCTTGAACTTGCTCTTGACCTGATTGCGCCATTTGTTGAGGTCAACCATGCCGCGTACATCCTGCATCGTCATGTCTGACAACTTGCCCATGCTCGACACTTCCATCAGCGCGCGGTCGAGGATGCCCGCCATTGCGTCACGGTTCTGCCAAACGCTCGTCGAGTAGTGCGTGCCCGACCATTTACTCTTGAGGATAGTGTCAAGCGCCCTGCGCGGCACACCCGCCATCTGAAACCCTACCGTGGTCTTTTGGATGTCAAACATCGTCCGCGAGTATGCCAGGTCTGCCGTATGCCTTAAATGCGGCTCCAGTACCCCTAATTCGGCTTCTGCGGCTTCGGTCAGCCCAACCCTCGTACTCGCCTTGATAGCGTCTAAACGGCTTATACGCGCCCTGTACGCGTCCGTGCGAAGCATGACCTCCAGCCGCTTGCGTTGGCGCGGGTCGCTGATGACCGCCGCCCTTGACCTCAGGTCATCCATCACGCTTTGAGGCACGCCCTCGCGCAGGAAATCATACGCCTCGCGTACACTTAACCCTGTCTTGCGCGTGTAGGTCGCCATGATGGCGTCAATGTCATCGTCCAGTTGCCGCATTGTGCGGTCATAGGCTCTTGAAACCGCCTCGACCACCTTGTTGTTGGCGCGGTCGTATGCCGCCTGGCGGAGGGCTGCGCGATGCTCCCAGTAGGCGGTTGCCATCAGTCATCCTCCTGTTCCTCCTGCGGTATTGGCATACTCCCGAACGCCGCCGCTTGTGCCGCGATGTTCGCTTGCTTCTCCTCCGTCAAATCATCGAATGCGGTGTTCACATCATCGATAAACGGCACTTGTGACAGCAGCATCTTCGCGGGCACAAGCCCATTCAGCATCTGCACCATCTGCGCGATTTCGAGGTCATTGACAGGCAGGGAGCGCCTGAACATCATCTGCACCGCATCAGCATCAAGCGATGGGTAACCCTTGAGGCTGAGGAATGATGCAAACAGGCGCAAACGCCACCGCAGGCCCTCACGGAACCAGCGCTCCTTGATTTTCGTCAGCTGCTCCAAGCCCAGTAGTTTGTACTTCATCGCCACACCGCTTGAATTGCCAGCAAACTGCTCATCCGTCAGGTCAGGCACATGGCTGAACTTGTGGATGTCGCTTTTGATGGCATCCTTTAATATCTCAGTGTCTGATTCCGACATCTGCTTGATAAGGTACTCGGCTTTCGCCTGTGGGTCAGGTAGGCTTAACGTACCTTCCTGCTTCAAGCGCTGTGCTGCTGTGCGCGTGTCACCTTCCGGCGCATCAAACCCCACAACGCCAGTCAGCACCAGCAGGGCATCGGCAAACTGTTCTTTGTCGTTTACCCTATCGCTTTGCAGAACATCATAAGCGTCTATTAGGCTGATAACTTGTTCAAAGTCGCCCGTCTGTGCGCTGTTGTTCCAGTATTCGACCATCGGGCAAAGCGAGAAATTGTGCGCATAACGGGCCGTTTCTGAGCCAAGGTAGGAATCCCGTACACTATACTCAATGACCTCGCTGTCGGTGTAAACTGTGTAGCGCTTGGTGCTAACATCGCCCTTGCTATTGACAGCCGTTAAGCGATGCACACCGAACAGCGGCAAGCCCTCCGCATCATCCGCGTACACCACAAACGCATTTTGCGGGTCAAGCGCAGTCGTGCGCGGCCTTGCCTGTGAATCAGCATACACCAACTCGACGCCGCGTCCATACACCGCTTGATTGAGCGCAATCTCCGCATCAACGCTGCCCACATCAGCCGCGTTGTAAGCGTCCTGTAGGGCTTCCAGCGCCTGTTCATCGTCCGCGCTATACTGCACAGGGTCACCAATCAGGTAGCCCGATGTCATGGTGGCGATGTAGGCAGGGTAACCGTGCATCAGCCGATTGTTCGGCAAGCCCGTTGTGCGCATACGCTCCGTGATGGCGCTCCGCCCGGTGTAATACTCGTGAAGTTGCGCCAGCCGAGCCGCCTGTAAATCAAACTGCTTGACGCAATCGTTGATAACGTCCCTGTCAAGGACTATGGTTTTATCCCTCGTAATCAATCTATCACAATCCTTTCAGGTTCATCGTTGAAGCGTATCGGGCGGTGCTTTCTGATTCTATGGCGTAGCGTATAGCATCGATCAGATGGTTGTTTCTATCCTCCGGCACACGGAGAGAATTGCCGTCTTTGTCCTTTTTCCATTGGTACAGTTGAAACTCGTTTTTAGCGTTCTGGCACTTGTTATCAATGATGATTTCATGCCCTTGAAGCCACTGGATGCCGTGCATGACGCTATCAGGCCCTTTTTTCGCGCCCAATGCCTTGATGCCCATGTTTTGCAGTTCTTTGATTGATTTAGGCTCGGCAGAATCACAGGTGATGTAATGATTGCCGCAGAAATCGCGCAAGATGGGTGCAAGTGCCGTGTTCGTCAGCCCGCGCTCGTATATCTCGTCCAGGATGTAAATGCGCTTCCTTGCCCGGTCGTAATGCAGTTTGACGCCCGCGGCCGGGTCGGATGAAAAGCCAAAGTCCAGCCCAAAGAACAAGCGGTCTGCCTGCTTCTCGAACTCGTCCAGGTTCTCCACGCGCCAGTTGCGGAAGATGACATCGCCCAGCACGCCCCAATTGCCCAAGGTGTACACGTTGCGGTAGTACTCGTCCTGCTCGTTCTCAAGGGCAAGGCGGTCATCGTCCGTCAAGAACCGATTGTCCTTGTAGGTGGTCTTTAGGATGGACATTCCATCTTCGTGGTACTCGCTTGCGCCGTCCTGCCAGTTGCCAAAGAACTCGCGGTATATCCAGTGTTCCTTGTACACGGGGTTAAACGACAGCGTGATGCGCTTCTTGTGGCGGCTCTCACCTCTCAGGCGCTTCTCCAGTTGCTTGTAATCGTCCCGGGCAATCTCCGTTGCTTCTTCAATCCAGATGTCGGTCAGTACGCCTTTCGCCGGGGTGATGCTTTTGATTTTCTCAACATCGTCCAGCCCCGCGAACATGATTTGAGCGCCGTTGTTCATGGCTGTAATCAGCATTTCGCTCTTGCTGACATTGAAGCAGTCGCGCAGGACAGGCTTGAGTGCGTTGATTGCCTTAATAACCTCATTCCAGCATGAGCCGCGCAGGGTCCTGGCGACATTGCGCAGGACAAGCGTGTTGCGCCCCGCCAGCGTGTCAAGCACGATTCTTTGGGCGATGAAAAAGGACTTGCCCGATGAGGCCCCGCCAAAGAAGATTTGAAGCCTTGTATCATCCTTGAGCCGCCTGTAATACGCATCATTGTACAGTTTCGGCAGCGGTTTAATCGCCATCCTCGCCGTCCAATACTATGTCGAAGTCGCCGATGATGGCGTGCGACATATCCAATTTGTCCGTTGGCTTCTCGCCCGCCGTGTCACGGATGAACTCAGCGGCTCTAATGTCACCTTCGGCGGCAAGTTTCATAATGCCCATGATGATTTTCGCTTGATTGTCTATGTCCTCGTCAGCGAAACCAAGGCGCATATACCGCTCAATCTCGGCATCGGTCAACTCAGACCGCAAGCCAAGCGCGAGGTTGATGGTGTCACGCATGGCCTTTTTCTTGCGTCTTGCCACGCCCGATGCGATGCCGCCCATTGATGCGATTTTCCTTTGCTCTTCCTTTGTTCGTTCACTTTGCGGTATCAAGTTCTCGTGTCCGTTTGCCATGCGCTCACCACCTTTCATATTCAAGTTTATGCCCCGATACGATTGCACGCCGTTACTGCCTTGCGATAGCATTCGTCATATCCATCCGCTTTAATAAACGCCTCAAGCGGATATATCACACGGCTTCCAGTTGGCGTTAGAGCCTTTTTTCCCGCATCAAGCGTGTCAAGCCATTGGTAGTAAATAGCGTGTTCTTCCTTGTCAAACACAACAAACACGCAGCGTATACCATGCTTCTTGAATATATCAAGCCGCTTTTGTACTTGTTGCGGAGGCAACCCGTGACCGTCAAATGGAGGTGCTTTGAATGGCTCTTGGTGCTTAACCTCAAGCATGACATATTCGCCATCACGATTCTCATATAACAGATCGCTTTGCAAGCACTTTAAACCGCGAGAGAAACAAAACTGGAACGCCATTTGTTCTCCAAGAATACCTTGTTCAGTCATGCCCATGCGACAGCCTCCCCAACGCAACATCGTAATTCTCTTGTTCTATTTCGCATCCCCAATAACCACGCCCCATGTTTTTGCACGCGACCAGCGTTGTGCCACTTCCAGCAAACGGGTCGGCTACAATATCGCCATATTGCGTAGATTTATCGAGTAGGTACTCAATGAGTTTAACGGGCTTCTCGCAACTGTGAAGCAACTGTGCGTTTGAAACGCGGTCAAAGTTCAATACATTTGTATCGCGCCCGCCATTCAGTTTCTTATTGCCTTTCGTGGCATAGATGATAATTTCATACTGCTCGGCATAGTTGCCATCAAGGTCACCCATGCTCCAGTTATTCTTCACCCACACAAGGCAATTTTTGATGTTGAAGTATCGCGATGTTATCTCGATGAACTGTGGTAATACCTTCCAACTTGTAAATACATAAAGGTGGGAATCGGGTTTCATTTTTCGCGATATAACATCACATGTTCTTTCCCAAAGTGAGAACGCGGCTTCTGGCGTATCGTTGCAGACAGGTCGGTCAACACGGTTTTCTACAACACGGTAATTTGAAACATAGTCAATTCCATATGGCGGGTCGGTTATCACACAATCAATGCTTTCGTCATCAAGTGCGCGCTCCATCTCATATACGCTATCCCCACAAACAAAGTGTTCATCAGGTTGTGCCGATGCTTTAATAGCATCTAAGACGCTTGCCTTTTGTGCAGCACGCTCGGCCCGCTTGACCGATTGATACGCTTGATTGATTGACAATTCACCAGATTTAACTTGCGCCCTCACTTCATCCGTTGCGTCTGCTTCGATACGCTCAACCTTGGCGATGGTATCATGTGATACCCCGGCAATGGCGGCAAGTTCTTTGCGCGTGTCGGTTGCTTTTGCAGATATCTGCGGAAGCAAAACGCCGCCTTGCCCGCCCCTTTGCCGTTCTTTCGCCTTTTCTGCGATAATCGGCTTTAGTTCAAGCGCAAGCACCGACCGCTGATAGTTGTTGATGTTCCTGCGCCCAAACTGGTTAAGGATTATCCATTCTTTCGCCGCTTTATCATCCCCAAAATCCATGCTGACAGTCTTGTACTCAAGCCCGTGTTTCTGCGCGATTGACAGACGGTTGTGTCCGTCTATCAGCGTATCGCCCCAAACCACCAACGGCTCGCGGATGCCGTCTTGCAAAATGTTCTTTTCGAGCTGTGCGTATTCGTCTGCCGACAATGGCGGGATGATGTGTTTGAACCTTGTGTCCATGCTCCAATCCTTTCTCCCAATCCCACAAAATAAATAGGCATAGAAAAGGGACGCAGGATTGGTTGCGTCCCTATCGGATGTACAGTCCGTCTATGCCCCTAAAGCCTTGCGGCTAATAGGCTATCATGCGCCGTGATTAAAGGCTCACGGCTTGCCCGCCCCCGAAAGTTTGCTGGTTGCCCTCGCATCGGCAGGTCTGTTATACCACCGCCTCGAACCTGAACTTGCTCCCGCTCAGCAGCAGCTTGTTCGCGCCGGCCTCGGCTGTTGGTGTCATCATGCCGGTCACCGGATACCCAACGTATCCAAGCCAAGCGCCTGCACACATCGTCAACGTC
>JGI24711J26586_10001337_pt1 | contig 18940 bp, 12 predicted proteins | sample BioPla3DNA1_FD_26586 | JGI IMG/M metagenome (IMG submission 26586)
ATTCTGCATTTTAAAAATATCCTTGAAATATACTCGGCCAATTATCGTACGCTGATAACCGGAAAAAAAACAGGATTCAGTTTAAAATTAGTCTGTCTCGACCCCGGTTCCATGTTAGACCGTAGAATGTCTGCCGCAAAGAGTACCATTCTCTTTTCAGCAACTTTGTCCCCGCTTTGGTATTTTAAGAGCATTCTCGGAGGCAGGGATGAGGATATTACTCTAAGACTTCCCTCACCTTTCCCCCGAAAAAACCTATTAGTTCTTAATGATGATTGTATCGAAACCCGTTTCCGTCATCGGGAGCAATATCTCGAAGCAACTGCACACGCCATATATAATTGGTCGGCTTCGCACAAAGGGAACGTTATGGTCTTCTTTCCCTCATACAAATATCTTCTTGATGTATTGGATATTTTTAAACCTTTGGCTCCTGATTTTGAAATACTTTGCCAGGACCGCGAAATGGACGAGCCTACGAGAGAAGATTTTATAAAAAAATTTGATGATTTCGGAGATATAAACCGCATTGCCTTCTGTGTTATGGGCGGTATTTTCAGCGAGGGTATAGACTTAGTGGGAGAAAAGCTTACCGCAGTCATTATTGTAGGTGTAGGATTGCCACAAGTATCTCCGGAGCTTGAAATCATGCGCAACTATTATCAAAATAAAGCTGCGTCGGGTTTTTCATTTGCTTATACCTATCCCGGCCTCAATAAGGTACTGCAGGCAGCAGGCAGACTAATCCGATCTGAGTGTGATCGAGGTGCCCTTTTGTTGATTGATTCCAGATTTTCTACATCTGAATATTTGAGTCTCCTTCCAGAGGAATGGTACCCTATCCCGAAAACGTCACAAGGAATGCTTGCTGATGAGTTTGCTTTCAACTTTTGGAATGGGATTACAGAGGATTAGAATATACCTAAGAATTTTTGTGTTACCTTAATTTTGACACGGCTTACAGTACCTGATGATACTATATATGCCAAATCATCTTTTGCAAGATATGCACCGGAAACATTTGATCTTGCGGTATAACGATCCATGATCTGACCATCCTCGTTAATAAAAAGCACTTCCGATTCGGCTATAACAGCTGCAGTTTTCTTTTTTGACACTATTCCCGTCACCTTTGCATCTATATCCAGGTGAGTTTTTTCGGTGTCGTTTTGATTATAAATCTGAATGGTAGTAAGGTGATGCCTATCCCTTGAATATGCTTCATTATTAAAGAGCGCAACTACCGGATATTTGTTTTTTATAACATTTGCCGCTGTAATTGAGAATCCCGCAAAACTCTTTTCCCAAACAGTATTGAAACCATTATCAATTATCATCATGCTTTTTTCACCATAAACGAACAATCTTTCATCTGCCAATGGAAAACATCCGCCGAATATCTCATTTTTACCTTTTATACTTGCTCTCTGGTTCATTGAAGGATCCAGGAATTCAAAAAGCCCATTGGCCTCAAGTCCTGATACCTCTACGCTGCTGATGGCAAATGAGGTTTTGCTGAATTCGGGGAAATTCATGACTGCAAAAGGATAATAGTTTGAAATACTCCTGAAAGAAATCTCCTGTCCATCTCTGGAATAAGCTCGAATTGTCCGTTTGTAGCCTGATTGTTTACTTTCGGTTATCAGGAGAATCCATGAATCCGAAATGCTGGCATTAACAATAAGTTCATCTATACTCTTTTCCCAGGCAATTCTGTTATTAACTATAAGAGCAAAATAATGTCCCGCTAAATCCGCAACTAGGGTATCATCAGAATAGGACTGAACAAAAGGCTTTTTTAAGGTCACGGGTATATATGCTTTCTCTATTCCATCCGGATCTATTATTTTAACATAACTGATCGAGGCGACTACAAGATTGTTCGAAACAGTCGAACAATAAACATTTTCACTTTCATCGAATGTCAGAACAGTTCTTACCGTCTCTTTAAGTGCGTCGATTTCATCGGTGCTGACATTAAAGATACGGTTATACAGCCCCGTTACCCCATCAGAGAGCACATCAAGAGGATTTATGTCCAGGAAAGAGTATAATACTACTCCCGATACAATTATCACTATCGACAGAAAGAGGGCCAGCTTTAACAAACTGAAGCCCATTGTGCTTTTAGTATTATCTGCGTCCATTTATGAAAATGAGTCTCCTTTGCTAATCGCTAAATATATTAAGTACTTCCAGTGCTTTTGTATATTGTTTGTCATTGTTTCTTCTAAACTCATACAATGTTTCGTTGAGCTTATTCCTCGTTTCAGTTTCAATTCTGCCTGTTACCGGAAGCTTGTTATCAGCCTGATATTTTTTTACAGCCTCCAGTGTTTTGTCATCAAAAAACCTGTCGGCCGTGTCCAAATACCCTGCAGCTTTCAATATTTTTTCAGCATTAAAAACGTCGTTACTATATGAGTTAAGCTCTACATTTTCATTAACAGGTGCTACCCGCGATATATTAATACCACCGGGAGTTGAGGGGTTTGGCTCGACAAATGAAGGTTTAAGCCCTATCCCATTAATGGACCTGCCTCTGGGGGTAAGGTAATGCCCTGTTGTGAGTTTTACAGAACCTACAATTTCATCATCTTCGGGAAACACTCCGTGATAGGTCATCCACTCAATATCAGTGACGTAATTTGTGCCGTATATTTTGTTATATTTTTTATAAGCCTCTGGAGTAAGAATAGAAAAGATATTCTGAAAAACACCTTTCCCAAATGTTGTCTGACCTACCAAAAATCCGGCACCTGAATCTTCGAGAGCACCCGCAAGTATTTCGGAAGCACTTGCTGAGTTTTCATCAACCAAAACAGCAATTATATAATCAGGATGATTCCCGTATGAACGATAAACCCTGTCATTATAATTCTCCGACTTATAATCCAATGTGGTCACAATTCCCTCAGGAATCAGCTTTCTTGCTACCGCAACGGCTTCATCAACGTATCCGCCGGGATTTCCTCTTAGATCAAGGATGATCTTTTTTATCCCGGCTTTATTGATCGCTTCAATTGCTATATTAACCTCCCTGGATGTACCCTTATCAAAACTGTCAATTGATATATATCCAATACGTCCTTCAATTCTATAGCTAACTGATTTGTTCGTGACTGATCCTCTGATAATAGACAAATCTGTTTGATATCCATCACGTATAATAGTGAGTCTGACTTCGGTTCCGGATTCGCCTCTGATTAGTGTAGCTGCTGATGCTGCATCCATTCCCACAACACTTTTGCCGTCAACAGCGGTAATTATATCACCTGGGCGCAGCCCTGATTTCTCAGCCGGCGAATCTTCAAAGACTTCAACCACTCTGATCCCGGTATCACTGCTTTCCAGCGACGCTCCGATTCCCTGATATGTGTTATTGAGATCATCGATGTAGATTTTTGTTTCTTCCTTATCATAGAATCCGGAATAATCATCCAGTTGTGAAAACATGCCCTTTAAAGCAGCAGTCAGAGCCTCTTCCTCAGTGAACCCTTCATAGTACATTTCGGTCATAAATCCAAGCATCGCTTCAAGATATGAACCATATTCCCGGGCATACGCCACCGGAGAGGCGGAAAAAATAAAGCATATCACTAAAACAAGGCTAACAAGTCCTCTAAGTTTTTTCATAATAATCCCTTTCAGTAATTAGAATTTAGAAGTCAATTATTCTGTCTCTATAATCTTTTATCAGCTCATTACCCATATAATTAATTATATCAAAAATTAAATTAGCCGCATTTTCATTTGTCAGGCGATTCGAAGGATTAAACCTGCCCATATAATCAGGTTCAATTATACCTAAAATTGCCGCTACTGATGCAGCGTTACGGGCATAAGCAGGGATAATATCATTATCGGTAAATGGTGTTGCCGCTGCAGGGTAAGGGGCCAGATTCTCCAAACCCAAAGCTGAAACAATCATCTTGATTGCTTCGGCATTGGTAATATAAGCATTAGGTCCAAAATTCCCGTTTCCGCTTCCGCTTGTTATACCTTTTTGATAGGCTTTTTTAATTTCTTCGTAGTATAAATCTCCAGGCTCAACATCCTTAAACGGTGATATTTCGGGAACATTTTTGCTTGATGATCTTCTTGAGTTTGCAGTAGTCGCAGTTCTTACATCAGGATCTGCAGGGATATCCTTTAAGGCATTCATGAGTATGCCTACAAATTCCCTTCTGGTTAAGTATTTGCCAACCTTAAAGTTTTCTCCCGTTCCCGGAAGGATTTCAAGGCCAAACAATATGCTGATAGGTTCCTCAGCCCAATAGCCGTTAAGATGCTTTATATCCGGTACCATAAGACGCGACAGCTCCATTTGTGTGCCCAGACTCTGAGTATCTTTATAAGTCTTTAAAACATCAGTAGGAAGACCGTTCTTGTCAAATTCCGGGAAACGTGCAGTATAATCCAGTGTTGACTCCATCCATCTCTTTTTAACATATCCGCCATCAAAGCTTATGTGTGTCGGCTCATTTTCTGCATAATTTATCTGATAAAGAGTTGCGCTCGATACAACTATTTCAGCTGCTCCGCCCCACTTAACAGGAGGGTTGGCATTTCTCAAATCTGCTTCTACCATCATATTTACTCTTTGGGTTTCGGTGCTGCTCCAATACTGGTCATAGGCGTAAGTTCTTCCCGAAAGAGTAACTGTAACGGTATCTCTGGTTGCGCCTGTTCCGATTGCATATACTTTTCTTTCACTGAATTCACCGGTATGATAATTTATAGCAGCCTTAGGGTCTGTAATCATGGATTGCGTAAATCCGGATTCAATCAGCCTGTATGTTGTTCCGCCAACATTAATAACCTCAGTCGGTAAACGGCTTAGCCTGGTAGACTCTGTTATCTGCCCGTTTGCTTTGGTTTCTCTCGTTGTAGTAAAGATTACCACTCTGTTTAAAGTAGCGTTCGCTTCGGTATTACTTAGTCTGTATGTATATGTAGAGGTTACTACATCGTTCTTGTCGGTTTTCTTTATAGTCAGTGTGCCGGTCAGCTTAATGGGAACACCTGTCAGAAAGCACATTTCTGAATATTGATATTCACTTTTTTCTATTGGGTCTACAACAGAAATTCCACCTGAATACCCCATGGTTCCTTCAACAGCCAGTGCATTAAGCGGAGCCGCAGTAATAATTATAGTCAGTATAATTGCAAGTAGTTTAATAATTCTTCTTCTCATGATTCAAACCTCCGTAATGTCTTATTGGCAAAGGATAATAATACCCTCTCCACTCTGGCTGTGCCTAATAATTCTGATCTCATCTCCGGCTTTTATCAGGGAAATGGTCCCAATTTGTCCATTCTTTATAACTATGGAATTGAAAGGTATGGTTATGCTCAAGTTAGGGCTTTCTTCCCAAACATAGCTTTCATTATCATAAATTTTAGTCTCGGTCAGCCTTAAAACTGATGAAGTAACTGCTTCAGTATTATCGTTGCCGTTTTCATCGTTGTTTTCATCGTTATCCGCTGCGATACCCGCGACACGTCCTGTTACCGGTTCATCCACATAAGGAGCCGTGCTTATCAATAAAATTTTGCTTCCCTCTGCCACTATATAAACGCTCCGGTTCACATACGCCGAATCAAGGCTGCGCATATTCCCCACTCCATCAGCCTCAATCAGACGGCTGACAGAAAGATCTATATCAAATGTTTTTGGAGTATTTGTAAATTTCCAGCTCACACCTTCTAATTCAACAAATGATTCTACTGTTATACTTTTCAGGGGATCAACATTTTTAATGCGCCCTCTGTATATAACAGGACCATTCTTAACAACTGATTCGCTTACTATAACATTAGCAATAAATTTATTATCATACAGAGACTTTTCCATAGAGATTTTTAACGGGTCTAAGGTGCTTAAAGCACTTATATCCACCAATCGTCCATCCTTAACTGCAATGGTATTCTTGTCAAAGCTGATTATATCCGATGTGTGTTCCAGCTCAAGTATTCCTCCGTCTGTCATGCTAAGAAGGTTATCTCTGGTGGTTTTCTCGTATCCGGAGGTGGTTCTGAAGGATGCTGTGACAATACTGTCTATTCCGTCATATGCCTTCTTTGTAGCAAAATAGACTGTTCCTCCTAATCTTTTGGGAGGCCGTTCTTTATAATCGCTGCTGTACCTGAAGCTCTGTATCCCGATACCGGGTGTATATTCCCATCTTCCGTTAATAAATTCCTGGACCCCAGACACAGCAATTGACGTATTAATACTGTCAAAAAACTCGATCTTTCCTCTATATATTCCTGTAACCGGTCTAGTCTGCTTTTCTATATCAATACCTGCTATATCTACATTCAGGCCGTTTTTCTGCACCAGTACACGTATCCGGTCTCCAACCAAAATATCAGAAATTGTACAAGGCCTGTTATTCTTATAAACAGGAAGCGTGTTTGATATAGTATAGCTTACAAAGGTGCCGTCATCCTTTTTTAAAACAAGCCATGTAGCCCCTTTCAAATATGCCGTACCATAAACTGATTCATAATAACTTTTTACACTGATTTTTTCTATGTATCCGTCCTTATCGAGCTTAATAAAAGCCATATCTCCCGGCTTGATATCATCAACACCGGCTTCATATCCGTCCCTTAAAACAGGTATGTCATAACCGTAAGTATAACTGCGAAGGGAAATCAGTCTGTCAGTTGCATTTGGATCTGCTCCTGACCCATCTTCGAAATAAAGAGTTATGTATCCCAGCGTGGGGTTATTCTCCTTGACAACACCGCTAAAAAGCCCACCTTCCTCTGTTTGCCCGGGTGCATATGTTTCTGCAAAAATGTAGTTACCCGGAATATGGGATGATGAAATGACTATGGTTAATATAAGAACAAAAAGAATGGTTGCTTTTTTTGACCGCATTATATAGCCTCCATATAGATCAATTCTATAAAGATTTATCGGCATTTGGAGAGAATGTGTAAACAGAATATACTTTACGCTTTTATGACAAATGGGTATTAATGTCTTCCTGAGCTCTGCGTATACAAGTTTAGCGGCTGTAGGCTGCTACGATTTAGCGCTCCATTTCCAACATCCTGTTTCTAGTCGCGCCCGCTACGCAATCCATGCTTCGCTTTAAATCGCAGCGGCTACGCCGCTTAATTACGTTTTTACAAACTGAGCGCAGCGGAATCGAAGGATCTTTACTGTGAATTATTATTCCTGAATTTTAACTCTGTAATGATCATGCCTGACAGTATAAGAAGACTGCCGATAATTGTTTGCATTGTCATAACTTCAGTATTTCCGTAAATATCCGGGACGATAAAGGCAAAAATCGCACCGAAAACAGGCTCACAGGTCAGAATCAAAGCTGTTCTGGTAGGGGTTGTATATTTTTGGGCGATAGTCTGAACACTATAACCAAATGCAGTACCCAATGCTCCTGTATAAAGGATTGTAAGAATAATTTTTGAATCAAAAACGATAGGAGCCGGTTTAACAGATATGAAAGCAACTCCTGCCCAGGTTATAAGATAAAATACAGCTGTAGCCGCGACTTGAATAAATGCCAGATGATATATATTCATATCCGGTGCAAATTTGTCAATAAATATTATTTGCAGTGCAAAACATAGTGCACAAATAAGTGTTAAGGTATCACCTATCACCCAGTCCCCCTGAAAACCTGTGAGAAAAAAAAGCCCCGCAGCTGCCAGAAAAACTCCTAAAACTGCATTTACTGGCGGCCTTTTTTTCAGAAGAAAAACAGATATTACGGGTACCATGATCACACAAAGTCCGGTAATAAAGGCTGAGTTGGAAGCTGTTGTGGTTTTCAGCCCCAATACCTGAAGCATCATCCCCGCATACAGCATCAGACCAATTAAAGAGCCACGCATTATACTACTCAGGTTTATTCCTTTAAGATTCTTATTAAAAATAACTGTCAATATAATTGAAGCCACTAAAAACCTCATGGCCAGGTATGCGTAAGCGGGTATGTCCTCCGATATGTTTTTCATTACGATAAAAGAAGAACCCCAGATAATTGTTATGCTGAAAATCGCCAGATCTGCCTTAAGCTGCTTATTCATCATGTTTTCCCTTCTATTTATACAGTTTATCAGCAAAATTTAACCACCGGATGACCGGTGGTAAACCCTGAACAGCTGTGAATATGCTGGTTCTTTTTTAGATTATACACTTTAAAATAATAGTCTGCAATAAGTGCGGTTGCAAACTTTACTTTATGATAAGCATAATCAGCTTATTAAACCAGGACAGCGCTATAGAGTCTGTATATGTTTCGGGAACCTTAATAATTTGTATTGATCCCAGGATGGGAATTGTGACAGCAAAAACAACATAACAGATGAGTATCCCTGTTGCAAATCCTATCACCATACCTGCGGTTCTGTTTGCTGTTCCTATTATCGAGTTGTTTAAAATTCTGGTGAAAAGCTTGCCGATTATTACCAGCAGCATCTTTATGATTATAAATAAAATAATAAAGGCTATAACCTTTAAAATATTGAATACAATAAGGTCATTTACAGTTATTACAGTCTCAGAATACATGTTTCCTGTCTCAACCGCTGTATTTGTGGCTGACATAAGCTGTTTCAGCATAGGATTTCCGGCAACGACCTTTTCAAGTTCCGGTATTTTATCCAGTATACTCAATGCAGACTCAGGCTGAGCTTCAGGAATCTTCAGACCTCCTATGGAAGAAACAGCAGGAATTACCTCACTTAACTTATTGGATATAGTATTCCCCAGCATAGTTTTTTGCATAACTATAAGTGTAACTTTGGGAGAAAGTAAATAAGCCGCGAGCATTCCGATTAAATATCCGGCCAGACTGAAAACCGTATTAATTAATCCTTTTATGTAGCCTTTTAGACCAAATAGAGCTATAATGATAACTATTACATAGTCAACCCAGTTAAAGTCGAATCCAAGAAGTAAATCTGCCGCTATAAAGACAGCCACCAATAAAAAGAGGAGAACTAACGGGAGACGATTCATGGTGGCAGCAACTGGTTTTGGCTTACCATAACTATGACGCAAAACTACACCCCCTGAAAGGTTAATTTAAGCATTGGGAAATTATTAACACACGGTGGAAAATAATTATCTGAACAAAGATAGATTGATACCTAGAAACAGAAGAATAGATACAATTATAATGCCAACTTTTGCATGGTTTTTGCTTAATAACACTGTAAATCCTCCCTTGCCAGTATCCTTATTTTACTAGGTGTCATTATACCACTATGACAAATATTTGTAAAATGATTTTAAACATTCTGTAACACTTGAGGTGATTAAAATGCCCTTTGATGGCATATTAACAAATAAAATCGCTAAAGAACTAAATAATACTCTCACAGGAGGCCGGATAGGGAAAATACATCAAATCGGTCGTGATGCTGTGGTGATGCAAATACGCGCATCGGGTGAAAACCACAGGCTTTTGCTTTCCTGCAACGCATCATCAGCCAGAATTCATCTGACTGAAAGACAATTTGAAAATCCGGATAATCCTCCTGTCTTTTGTATGTTACTACGAAAACATTTTGCCGGCGGAATCATAAAGGAGATCAGTACAAACGGTTTCGAGCGCATTGTTACAATAGAAACCGAGGTTATTGATGATTTGGGTGACCGCAGTATTAAAAGGCTTATTATTGAAATCATGGGGCGCCACAGTAACATTATCATTCTTAACAGGGATAATATTATAATTGACGCTATGAAGCATGTCGATTTCGAGGTAAACCGGGTGCGCGAGCTGCTTCCGGCCAGACCTTATGTGCTTCCTCCTGCTCAGGACAAGCTTGACCCATCTTTGGATGATACATTGGATGCTCTGTTGAAAGCCGCACCACAGTGCAGAAGAAAGGTTGAATCCTTCCTGCTGGATAATCTAAAAGGGTTTTCGCCTGTTTTGTGCAGGGAAATATGTTTTCGTTCTTCAATTGATGAGTCTTTACCTGCCAATAAGTTGACCTTCCATGAGCTTATAAGAATTACCGAAGCTATAAAAAATATGATGGATGAATTGAAAAGCGGAATAATCTCTCCTACGCTGGTATTTGATGATAATACGGGTAAGCCTGTCGACTTCCACTGTCTTAAACTTCTTCAGTACTCTTCATTTAAAGGCTTTGACACCATAAGCGGTGTTGTTGAAGAATATTATGCCCTGAAATACAGCCGGGAATTTAATAGTCAAAAAGTAAAAAATCTTCATGATACAGTCTCCAGGTTACTGGAAAAAAGCGAAAAGCGGCTGACAATAAATTTACAAACTTATGAAGAAAATAAAAATTATGATGAATACAGACTGTTTGGAGAGCTCATAACCGCAAATATTTATTCACTTGCAAAAGGAATGAACAAGGCCAGGGTCATAAATTATTACAGTGAGCATAATGAGATGGTGGAGATTCCTCTTGATAAGGATAAAACTCCCCAGCAAAACGCTCAAGCCTATTTTAAAAAGTATAATAAGGCCCGCACCGCTTTTTCATACGCGCAAAATGAATTATCTGTGATAGAAAATGAAATATCTTATTTTGAAAGTGTTCTTTTCGCTATAGAAAACGCGGAAAGTACAGAACAACTTTCCGAAATACGAATGGAGCTTTTGGAACAAGGTTACATCAGATATATGGAGAAGAAAGGCAGAAAAAGTCCCCCGACAAAAATTCTTCCCCAAAAAATTATATCAAAGGATGGATTTGAAATTCTCATTGGACAGAATAATAAGCAGAATGACAAGCTGACCCTGAAATTAGCCCGGCATGAGGATATCTGGCTTCATATCAAAGACTTTGCCGGCTCTCACGTGGTAATAAAAACAGAAGGGAAAGAAGTTCCTGATACTACAATAATTGAAGCTGCTGAATATGCTGCCTGGTTCAGCAAGGCCCGATCAGCTCCTAAAGCCGAGGTCGACTATACCCGGATACGAAATGTTAAGAAGCCTTCAGGAGCAAAACCGGGCATGGTTATTTACGTAAACTACTATACCGTCATTGTTACTCCGCGGGAGCCTCAGAAAAGTCTCTCATAGCATTTTTTTATGCCGAAGCTGACCTTTTCCCTGTCAATGGTCTTGAATTCACCATTATCATAGAGTATTTCACCGTCTACCATGGTTAGGCATACATCAGAGCCCTGAACCGAATATGCAAGGGCTGAAACCACATTATGAACAGGCATCAGATGGGGTTTATCCATATCTATCAAAATAATATCAGCTTTGGCTCCCACTTTAATCACACCCAGATTATCCATACCAAGAGCTGTGGCACCGTTTACAGTTGCCATTTTCAATGCTTCCATAGCATTAATGAGCAGTGGGTCTTGATTTACTCCCTTATGTATGAGGGCTGCCAGGTTTATTTCTTCAAACATGTTAAGGTTATTATTGCTTGATGCACCGTCAGTTCCCAAAGCCACATTAACTCCCATTTTTAAAGCGTTCGGGATAGGCGCTATGCCGCTGGCAAGCTTAAGATTGCTTGATGGATTATGTGTCATAGTCACTTTATTATCAGCCAGGATTTTTATGTCTTCTTCTGTTATCCACACACAGTGGGCAGCTACAGTTTTTTGCCCGAAAACTCCAAGATCATATAAATGTTCAGTAGGTGTTTTTCCGTATTTTTTCAGGCAGTCCTCGTGTTCAACCAATGTTTCATCCAGATGCACATGAATAGGTGCACCATACTTTTGCGCCTCTTCGAGTATAGCATTGATATATGCAGGTGAGCAGGTGTAAATGGCATGAGGTGCAAAAGCACCTGTTATTCTGCCATTAGCAGCTCCATTCCATCTCTTGTAGAAATCAATAGTTTCATTTAAGCGGGCATCAGCAGAAAAATCCGGACCATCACCCGTATTGATCATTCCTCTGGACAGCTGGGCACGTATTCCTGATTCCTCAACGGCTTGTGCCAGTTCATTCATATGATCATACATATCTATAAAGCATGTGGTGCCTGATGCAATCATCTCCATAATACCCAGAAGTGATCCGTAATAAATATCCTCTCCCTGAAGCCTTTCCTCCACGGGGAAAATATGATCAAACAGCCATGTCTGTAAATTCATATCATCGGCATAATTTCTAAGAAGGGTCATTGGAACATGACAGTGACCGTTAATAAGCCCCGGCATCATAAGTTTTCCCGATGCATCAATTATCTTTGCACCTTGTAACTGTTCAGTATTAAGGCTGCCAAGAGCACTAATTACACCGTTCTCCACAAAAACATCGCAGGATTTTAATATGTCCCCATTATTCATAGTCAGTATCATGGCATTCTTAAATACATATTTCATAAAAATCTCCTATCCGGCTTTTCCAATAAGGATTTTGCTCATCACGTTCTAATTTATGACTGTATTTATCCCCCGATGTCACTATTGTCATCGGGTGGAGTGACAGTAATATTTACACTGTACTCGCCTATCAGTGTTATATTACCGGGAACCCTTACTGTAAGCGGAACTTCATGTTCTCCGGGCAAAAGATCGGTAACATTAACAGACAGTTTTATATCGCCGGGCTTTAAAGCATTCACATCGGCACTCTTGCCTTTTACAGTAATAGGTATTATGTCGTTAGTAACCCTGAAGCTCATATTTCCCTCGGTATCTCCATGGAAAATCGAAACATTGCCTGGTGAAATATTTATATTGCGAGTGATATATTTTTCTATTACTAACTCGGCTGTAAGACGCTCGGCATCCTCAGCAAGCAAGGTAGCACCTTTGGGAAGATTTATTACTAACGGAGTTACAAATGTTTCTGCTTTATCAGTAATATCAATTATTTCGGCGTTAGCACTTTTAATCCCTTCCAGTACGCTTTTACTGCCTAATACGCGTACACTCGGCAAGGAATATTTAATCTCTTTAAGATAATAGTCATCCATGGGATTGCCTTTTGTAGCAGCATAAACCGGCACATTTTTGGCAAGATTAAAGGAAACAATAATCGGAACTTTTCCTTCAAATTGTCTTAGAATTTCTCCTTCATTATCCAGCACCATTCCTCGCATAACGATTTCTTTTTGGCCGTCTGCTTCGTCAAGATTTACCAGTGCAACAACCTTACTTACCTTTGATATGCTGCTCTCCTTTTCTTCAAGAATGACATTACTTGGTTCAACTCTTAAATTAATAAGCTCGTAGCCCGCAGGAAGAGACCCGGTAAATTCTACTTCAACAGGGTACTGCTTACCGACAACACGCTCAAAATTGAGACTCACTGAGGTTGGATTAATTCCCAATATAATAATATCCTGTTCACCCAGGTACTCAGGAGGGTCAATACTGATATTCTTACGACCTGAAGCAGTAACCTCGGATAAATCAATTGAAACAATAAAATCATTTGCCGTGACACTTGCTATCTTTTCTCTGCGTCCTTTTATCTTAACATCAACACTTGCAGGAAGCTGAGTTCCTACAATCTGAAAATTATTACTATAAAGCACATCTACATTACTGGTTAAAGGAACCGCTATGGTTCTCTCTTCAAAAGGGTTCTCTGAATCCAGCACTACAAACCAGATTAATATAGCGGTAAGAATGGAAACAATTTTTATAACCAAATCCTTCTCAAATAAACTATTTATTAGTTTGTTCATCCTGTTTCACCTTTCTGAATGTAAAAAGCTTCCTGTCAGTATCAGTATCTAACAAGAATTTGGTTAATGCTTTTCTAAGCATATCAGGGGTCAGATTTCTGGTTAAGCCTCCGCTGTGTGCATATGATATCTTACCCGACTCCTCCGACACTACAACAGCTATGGCATCAGAAACCTCAGTTATCCCCAAAGCCGCACGATGTCGGGTTCCTAATTCTCTGCTCAACCCGGCATTCTGGGTCAGAGGCAAATAACATGCAGCTGCTTTTATTGTATTATTCCGAATAATAACCGCTCCATCATGCAGTGGTGTTTTAGGAGTAAAAATATTTAACAGAAGCTCACTTGACAACATTGCATCCATTTGAGTTCCTGTATTTACGATATCTCCTATTTTAGTTGCTCTTTCAATTATTATTAAGGCACCGATATAATCCTGGGACAAAGCGGTACATGCTTTAACAACCGATTCTATGGCTGAAATGGTCTTGACTCTGTCTTCATCGGTTTTTCTCAGCATAATATCCTGAAATCCGCTGCTTCCAAGCTTTTCGAGTGCCCTTCTCAGCTCAGGCTGAAATATAACAATTAATCCGAAACCAAAGAGTTGTATTGTTCCCTTTAAAAGATAGGCAATAGTCTTAAGCCCTAATACTTCAGAGAACTTGGAAAATATCAATATGAACAGTAAACCTTTGACCAGCTGAAGAGCACGGGTCTCTCTGACCAGTTGAATACCTTTATAAACTACATATGAAATCAAAGATATTTCAATTACTAATCTGATAATATCTAATGGACTGTTCAGCCCCAAAAAATTGGTAATGTAACTAAAAACATCTCCTATTGTCATACTACCGGGCACAAAATTGCTCCTATCCTTTAATAATGCTTCAAGCTCTGAAAGTCAAATAACTTGGCTTACTACAATAAATTATATCCCCTAGTATAAATAATTGCAATAAAGTGATGTTCATAACAAATTAGCTATACGAAGCTATATCCTACCAGTATTATGAGAGAATCAAGGAATTGTTAAACCTGTGTTAGACGCTTATTTTTTCTATCAGCAGTTCTAAAGCCAGTTTTGGTTCTATAAGCCCCTTTTTATAATTCTCCTCCGCTTCCATGCAGTTTTTTAATATGTTTTGCAAGTACTCAACGCTCATCATGCGTGCCTGCTCGGTCATAATTTTCACAGCATAGGGATGTTTACCCTGGAAATACTGATTTATCTGAGCTTGAGTAGCTCTTTCTTCCATTAATAGCTTCAGCTTTAATATTTCACCCATCTGTTTTGAGAGCATAGCCAGAATCTTTTGTTCTGGCTCTTTTAAAGCTATTATATCATTCAGAATACTTAATGACCCGGGGATATCTTTTTTGGCCACAGCATCCAGAAGATCAAATATAACACTCTTTATGGTAGGTACCGCCATTAGTTTAACGTCCTCTAAAGTAACTTCTTTTCGATCCCCTGCATAATCAGCCAGTTTAAAAATCTCATTTCTCAAGGTATACATGTCTGGCTCGCTGATTGCTACAAGATACTGAGCCGCCTCATATCCAATCACTTTATTACATGATTTCATTCCCTTTATAACCCAGGGAACGAGCTCTGAAGGCTTATTCCGTTTAAACTCCAAAGCAAGACCATTTGCTGCAACCTGTTTATATATTTTAAGCCTTTTATCAGCATTACTCTCTACAAATATAAGACATGTGGTGTCGGGTATATCTGAGATATATTCACTTAAAGTATCGTGAGGTTTGTTTTTTATGCGGGTTTTTTTCTCGGGGATAAAATCATCCTCTCCGGTTATATCTTCATCGTTTGAAGAGGCTGTATTATTCTTTGATTTACTAAAAAACAGGCCTGAATTCTTAACAATTACCAGCTTTCGTTCGGCAAACACCGGAAAAGTATCGCAGGCATCAATAATATCATCAATATTAATTTTATCCTCAAATATCGTCAGATTAAGGCTTTCATTATCATCTTCCAGAATCATTTTTTTTAAAGCCCCAACATAGTAATCAATCAAAAACGGTTCATCACCGTGAAAAAGATAAACTCTGGCAGGAGCTTTGGTCTTAAGCTGTTCCTTAAGCCTGTCCAAATTCTGCCTGTCACTATCTTTTCCATAGCTCTTCGATCCATAATTTTTTCCGGCCATAAAAAATTAACCCCCGATGTATTATCAGGAGTCAATTATATCATGATTATTGCGTAAGTTGTAATCTTTAAACGTAATAGGTGCCGTGAGCGATGTCAAATAGCGTCAGCGGAGCAAGATTGCGTAGCTACGCGACTAAAATCCCGGATGGATTTTCGGAGCGGCGCATTTGATTCACTCTACAGGCACCTGTATATAGTTTAACCGTGTAAATTAAGTGCGGTATCTGTAATGGTATGAGGTTCTATACACGTGTTCTTATTTCCTCTACAATTTTTTCTACAAATTTATCAACGGTCATTGTGCCCAAGTCTCCGTCTTTTCTGGATCTGACAGCAACCGATTCACTCTCGAACTCCTTATCGCCTATTACAAGCATATAAGGAATTTTTTCAAGCTGTGCTTCACGAATCTTATACCCTATTTTTTCGTTGCGATCATCAATCTCAACATCAACATCATGTTCTCTAAGCTTATCTGCAACCTTATGAGCAAAATCATGATGTTTTTCCAGTATAGGTATAATCTTGGCCTGCACCGGAGCCAGCCATACCGGGAATGCACCGGCATAGTGTTCTATCAAAATACCGAAAAATCTTTCAATTGAACCGAGCAGTGCCCTGTGAATCATATACGGACGCTTCTTGCTTCCGTCAGAAGCAATATAGGTCATGTCAAAACGTTCAGGTTCATTAAAGTCAAATTGTATTGTGGAGCACTGCCATTCACGGTTAAGGGCATCCTTAATCTTGATATCAATTTTAGGTCCGTAGAATGCTCCACCCCCTTCATCCACATCACATTCAAGACCTTCGGCTGCAACAGCTTCCTTCAAGGCCCTGGTGGCTGCCTCCCACATGCTGTCGTCACCTACATATTTATCCTTGGGTTTTGTGGAAACATATACCTTGTAATCCTTAAAACCGAAATCATTGAGCATGGAAAGGCAGAACCTTAAAACTCTGCGAATTTCATCAGGCATTTGTTCGGGAGCACAGAACAGGTGTGCATCATCCTGTGTAAATCCTCTTACCCTCAAAAGGCCATGGAGGGCTCCACTCTTTTCATAGCGGTAAACAGTTCCCAATTCAGCCCATCTGTAGGGCAAATCACGATAAGAATGCATCCTGCTTTTATAAATAGCTATATGGAAAGGACAATTCATAGGTTTAGCATAGAAATCCTGCCCGTCTACATCCATAGCCGAATACATCCCTTCCTTATAGAAACCAAGATGTCCTGATGTCTCCCACAGCTGTCCTCTGCCTATATGGGGAGTATTAACCAGGTCGTATCCGTTACGAAGATGCTGTTTTCTCCAGAAATCCTCAATATGCATCCTGACACGGGCTCCCTTTGGATGCCATAATACAAGGCCGGGACCAACTTCTTCGTCAAAGGAGAATAGATCCAACTCTTTGCCAAGACGCCTATGGTCACGTTTTTCTGCTTCTTCCAGCATCTTCAGATGTTCTTCCAGTTGGCTGGCTTTAGGGAACGCAGTACCATATATTCTCTGGAGCATCTTGTTTTTCTCATCACCTCTCCAGTATGCCCCTGCCAGTTGCATAAGCTTTATGGCTTTCACTTTGCCGGTGGACATCAGGTGAGGACCTGCACAAAGATCTGTAAACTCTCCCTGTCTATAGAAGGATATTTCTGAGTCTTCAGGGAGCTCCCTGATAAGTTCAACCTTATAAGGTTCATCTTTCATAAGCTCAAGAGCTTCTTGCCTGGGAAGGGAGAATCTTTCAATAGCAATATCCTCCTTGATGATTTTCTTCATTTCGTTTTCTATTGCAGCCATGTCTTCGGGAGTAAAGTTTTTTTCCAAATCAAAATCATAGTAAAAACCGGTATCTATAGCCGGACCAATAGCCAGCTTAACACCCGGGAAAAGCCTTAATACGGCCTGAGCCATTATGTGTGATGCGGTATGCCAATAGGCATGCTTGCCTCCTTCATCATCGAAGGTAAGAAGTTTTAATTCACAATCCTCAAACAATGGTGTTCTCAAATCTTTCAGTTCACCGTTTACTTCTCCTGCCAGGGCTATGCGGGCAAGTCCTTCGCTGATATCCTTCGCTATATCGATAATGGTGCTTCCACTTTCATAGGACTTGACGCTTCCGTCTTTTAGTTTAATTTGTATCATATCTGGTCCACTCCTTTAAAATATTCAATAGTTCTATTCTGGTGAAGAATCTTGTTTGTTAATTTTGGTTATTAATAAGAACCCCACCCCGCTAAAGCAATCACAGATTGCTAGCGGGGGCCCGGGAACCCTGTTGTTCTCACAATAAAAAACTCTCACCCAAATGTTATACATTTAAGGGTGAGAGTTTAAACTCACACGGTTCCACCTTAATTACAGGAATAATCCTGTCACTCAACAGATTATAACGTTATCAACGTGACAGCCTACTGTTATTTCAGCCATCATGCTCCGGGGTGGTTCAAAACAGTGATTCGCAGGATGGATTGCAGCCGGGTCCCTCCCTCTCTGAAGCGTTTGCATCAGTTTTGCGTATCCCTTTCAATGCATTTACATATTAAAGACAGATTCATAATACAATATCAGGTTTTCCTTGTCAAACGTTTAGTATATATGTCTCTACTTATTTTTTTGAAATAAATTCGAATATTACATGAGCAACCCCGTCTTCCTCGTTGGATAACGTGATATAATCCGCCTTTTCTTTTACTTCCCGGGGAGAATTAGCCATTGCGACACCAAGGCCGGCATATTCTATCATGGATAGATCGTTGAAACCATCCCCCACAGCTATCATCTCGCTTTGTTTTATACCGTAGAACTGGCCCAGCTTCTCCATAGCAATAGCTTTTGATGCATTCTTATCAACAAATTCCATAAAATATGGCCTTGACGGATGGAAATTGACGTTTTCACTTAAGAAACTTCCAATCTCTTTTTGGTATTGCGCAATTTTTTCAACTTCATCATACCAGAGTATTTTTGTTACACCTTTTTCTATTATCTTTTCCAAATTGTCAATAAGAATTGGTTCAACCCCTGATATCATCTTGTAGTTTTCTACTCTCTCATTAATTTGGGGTACATAAAGCTTATTGTCGTTCCATATCATTATAGTTACGTT
>JGI24711J26586_10001339_pt1 | contig 18930 bp, 21 predicted proteins | sample BioPla3DNA1_FD_26586 | JGI IMG/M metagenome (IMG submission 26586)
GGGTTAAATAATACGAGAAGGGAGGAAGGCGTCGATATAGAGGCTTCTATGGATGAATTGAATGAGCTGGCCAAGGCTGCGGGAGCCGAAGTTTTAACCACGGTAACCCAAAACAGACCAAATATTGATCCTGCCTACTTTATAGGCAAGGGGAAGGTGGACGAAATAAAGCGGTTATGTGAAACCTTTAATGTAAGTATAGTTATATTTAATGATGAATTATCCGGTTCCCAAATAAGAAATCTGGAGGACGCTCTAGGTGTTAATGTTATTGATCGTACTGCCCTTATTCTGGATATTTTTGCCCAAAGGGCGAGTACAAAGGAAGGTAAACTTCAGGTGGAGTTAGCACAGCTAAAATATAGGTTGCCGAGACTCATAGGGTTGGGCAAGCAGTTATCGCAGTTAGGTGCAGGAATAGGTACCAGGGGACCGGGTGAACAAAAATTGGAAACTGATCGCAGACATATACTAAAGAGAATTGACGACATACAGTACGAACTAAAAGAAGTCAGAAGAAATAGGAAGGTTCAAAGGGAAAGGAGAACCAAATCGGAGCTCCCTATTGTTGCTTTGGTAGGCTATACAAATGCAGGGAAATCTACCTTGATGAACTCCCTGCTAAAGATGAGCGAACAATATGATTGTGGAAGGGAGGTTTATGTGGAGGATGTGTTATTTGCCACATTGGATACATTCCTGCGCAAATTGTCCTTTCCCAATAAACTGGAATTTATATTAATAGATACTGTCGGGTTTGTGAGTAAACTCCCACATGCTCTGATAGATGCCTTTAAGGCTACCCTGGAAGAGGTAAGGTATGCGGATCTGCTTATACATGTTATAGATGCATCGAATGAGGAATACAGCCTGCAAAAAGAAACCACACTCAGTGTATTGCGTGAATTGGACGTTGAAAATAAAAACATAATAAACGTTTATAACAAAATTGATAGGGTACCGGACATAACATTGCTTCCCCGGGAGAATAATTCATTAGCTATCTCTGCAAAAACAGGAAGAAATTTAGATTTATTATTACAATATATAAAGAATCAGGTAGGTCCCCAGGTTGTTGAGGTTGACTTATTGATTCCTTATGATAAAGGCAATCTTATATCGAGTTTGCATGATAATGGTGTAGTAGTTGAACTGGAATATGCAGAAGAAGGGATCAGAGCAAAAGCAAACATTGAAAAAACATATTATCATAAATATGAGCCTTTTTTATACTTAACAAGCTAATGTAGGATAATTATGGGGGGAAATGAAAAAAATAATACAGGGGAATCTACATCCTGTCGGTTTTCTTATACCTATCGGATGTTATCGCCCTGCAAACACAGAATAAACATTCCTGGAAACAGTTGTAAAGTTGTATGATTTAATATATTATAATATATAAGATAAAAAGAAGGAGGATTAATCCGATGCTTTTTAGAAATTGTGCAGGTGGAGTTGTATTCTACGCAAACCAGGTGTTTATCCTTAAAAATGAGAAAAACGAATGGGTTTTGCCAAAAGGTATAATTCGTAACAAGGGCCTCTCGAGGGATGTAGCATTGGATCGGGTTAAAATTGAAGCCGGTATTGATGCCGAAATTCTTTCAACTGCGGGGGGAACCAGTTACGAATTTTATTCTGTCACAAGAAAACAGCCTGTATGTAATCAAATCACATGGTATATCATGAATGCGAAAACGAAAAAATTTGAAGTAAACAGAGGGTTGGGGTTTAAAGAAGGTGGTTTTTATACCATAGATAAAGCCCTGGAAATGATTACCTATAGTCAGGAGAAATCCTTAGTTAATTTATCTTACAAAAAATATAAAAAAATGATGAGACAAAAGGCTGCGGCGGCGATGGGGGCGACAGAGGTAGTAGTATAGATATTGTTAAATGATATATAGATATGGCAAAAAGGAGCGCGTTTTCATAGCTTCTTTTTGCTGTGTGTTGTATGATATATTGATTATATATGCAGTTCTGAAATTTAGCAAAAAGTATGCTTATTAAGGGTTGCGAGTATGTGTAATCCTTNCAATTTGTTTCAATTCACTGAGAATTATAACCATGTTTNACAAATATAATTTGACTATTTTTTAATCAGATATTTGTGTTGTTTATCCGTCATAATACAAAAAAGGATTGGTAATGTATGTTAAAGGGATATAAAACCTTATTATCATATGGTAAGGATGAAATTATTATCGAAAAATCGAAATTTATAGGGCATGCTACTCCTGTTGAAAACGAGGGGGAGGCTGTGGCCTTTATAGAAAAAATAAAAACAGAGTATTGGAATGCCACACATAATGTCCCGGCATATATAGTCGGTAAAAATAACGAAATACAGCGCTATAGCGATGACAAAGAACCTTCGGGAACTGCAGGGGTTCCGGTATTGGAAGTAATTAAAAGGGAAGGCTTGAAAAACGTTGCGGTAGTTGTAACAAGATATTTTGGCGGAACCAAGCTCGGTACAGGTGGCTTGGTCAGAGCCTATACAAGGGGAGCCAAAATTGCCTTGGGAGCAGCTAAAATAATAACCAAAAAACTGCACAAACTTGTTACTATAACGGTGGATTATACTGTATCCGGGAAGGTTCAAAATGAAATTTTACAGAATGGATACCTAATAAAGGAAGCAAAATACGACGATGCAGTTCATTTTTATGTATACGTAGAGGTAGACCTTTTTAAACATTTTAAAAACCAAATTACTGAATGGACAAGCGGTAAATATAATCTAAACCATATAAAAGAAGAATATCTATCCGAAATTGATGGGAAAATAGCTATATAAAATAGCCTATCCTTCTTTATTGGCTTTGGCACAAAACCCATGGATGCCCATGATCAATAAAAATATTCCAAAATATGTTCTTAACAGTTTAGAAGGGATAGCCAGAGCCAGTTTTGAACCTGCATAGGCACCGAAAATTCCGAAAAGTATAAGGGGAAAGCTGAGTCTCAATAATATATTTCTATTGCGAAAATGGGTAATCAGTGCAATTATTGCAATAGGTACGAATGAAACCAAATTGATACCTTGAACGGTTTGTTGTTTAAGGTCTGTCAAGAGTATTAAGCCGGGGATTAAAATGGTGCCACCACCTATTCCCATGCCTCCTATTGCACCAACTACTAATCCTAACAAAAAAAATAACATTAAAATATCATCCTTATGGCAGCGATAATCATAAAGAAACTGAATATTTTTCTGAGACAATCAGCTGAAATTTTGTTTAAAATATTGGATCCTATGTAACTTCCGACGATGCCGCCAATTGCTATTTTTAGCGTAATATTTATTGCGGTAAAACCATTTTTATAATAGATATAACCGCTTATCAGTGATAGAGGAAGGATTATAGATATTGCCGTGGCCTGGGCCTTGTGTTGATTAATTCCCAAAATAAAAGTAAGTGCTAAAACGAGAATTGTTCCACCGCCGCCGCCAAATAGTCCGTTAATAATGCCGGATATAAGTCCGATTATACCAATTTTAATCCAANATATAGGTTCAGACACCATATTTCTCCTAACAAATTTCCATATAAATTCGTGGGAGTGGACAATCCTGCCCACCCTGGGGATTATTCTGTCCAAATAAAGTAAAACTATGCTAANCAACAGCTTTTTAAAACAAAAGGGGTGTATTGATGGATCAAAATATATACAATAAAATCGATAAAGTTGTGACATGGCTCAGAGAACAAGTATACAATGCGGGTGCAGAAGGTCTTGTGGTTGGAATTTCAGGAGGTGTAGACTCCGCGGTTGTTGCCTTCCTAATTAAAAAGGCTTTTCCTAACAACTCGTTGGGTGTGATACTGCCCATAAAAAGTTGTTCAAAAGATATAGAGGATGGAATTTTAAGTACAAAGGCTTGTAACATAGAGTATCTGAAAATTGACCTGGAAGAAGAACACAATAGTATTATGGAAAAGGTTACAACACAATTAGGTAACAGAAATATATTTAACAATAATGCAATAAAATTAACGGACGCTAATCTGAGAGCAAGATTAAGGATGAGTACACTTTATGTAATTGCTAATAATTTGAATTACTTGGTGGTGGGCACAGACAATAAAGCGGAAATGTATACCGGATATTTTACCAAATATGGTGATGGCGGGGTAGACCTTCAACCCATAGCCGAATTGAAAAAACATGAGGTATATGAATGGGCTGAGGCGCTGGGTGTACCCAAAAAGGTTATTAATAAGGACCCTTCGGCCGGATTATGGAAGGGCCAAACTGATGAAAAGGAAATGGGCACNACCTATGAAAAAATTGATTTATATCTGGATGGTAAATCTATACCAGAAAGGGANATGAGGATCATACAAAAAATGCATGAAAATTCCGCCCATAAAAGGACAGTTCCTCCTTCGCCTAAATTGGCTCATTATTCGGAGGAATAAAAATACCCGGTGCTTGTTTACAGGGGGATTGTAAATGCGAATAGAGGGGAGATAAGGAATTATGAAATTCAAAACAGTATCGATAATATTATCAATGATATTAATTGGGGGACTTGGAGCCGGACAAAATATGGTAGTAACCGATGGCCCTGATCACACAATAATTGAGGAACGGGAAACAGAGCATGTAACGATAGAGGCATTGTTCCTAGGGGACGTCTGTTTAGGGACAAGTTTTGGCAGTAAACATAGGTTTCAAGATGTATATAATGAAAAAGGTGCCGAGTACTTTTTTAGTGGAGTAAAAGAGGAATTCAAGGACAAAGATTTAATAGTAGCGAATCTAGAGAATGTATTTACAAACAACAAAAATTATAGAGAAGGGAAAATTTATACCTATAAGGCGGACCCAAAATATATAGATATAATAAAAAAAAGCGGGATAACATATTTTGGGGTGGTAAACAACCACATGGGAGATTATTTGCAATCAGGTTTTGATGATAGCATAAGAAATCTCAATGCCAATGGAATAAGGTGGTTCGGAACAAATGAAATGAAATCGAATAGTGTTGAACTNGGGGATATAGTAGTTGACAGGAAAGAAATATATGAAAAAGACGGGTTCAAAATAGGCTTGTTGGCCTATAACGGGTTTAACGGGATCTATGCGACCGACAGTATGATAAAAAGGGACGTAGAATATTTTAAGGAATTAGGAACAGATTACATAGTAGCATTAGTACATTGGGGCGGGCAAGGTACTCATGATGTTACACCCAGGCAAAAATCATANGGNCGNNATTTAATAGATATGGGGATAGACCTAATAATAGGGGGCCATCCTCATGCGGTGCAAGAGATAGAAATATATAAGGGCAANAGGATATATCATAGTTTGGGGGATTTTTTGTTCGTAGAAAGAAGGATACCGAAATATGCAGATAGTCTAATGGTACAGTTAAGGTTAACCAAGGCGCCGGATGGGACTATAACAGAGGAATTTAAAAATATACCGGCGTTTTGGGGAGGAAGTAAAACAGAAAATACATTCAGACCGATAGTAAATAAAGATAAAAAAGACATGGAAAGGGTATATAAACTAATAAAACAATAAAAAACAGCAGAATATAGGAGCAGTCTAAATACATTTTTTATGGTTTTGTTGGTTATTAAGTTCAGAGCCAATCAGGGTTGAAATTTCAGCCCCGGTTGGTTTTTTTATTATATCGATAGTTTTGAACGCCTCTTTGCCAGGGAATTTTTCTCCATAAAAACAAAAATTCTGCAAAAAATATGGCAAAAAAAGCAGGACAATTTAAATGCAGGTCGAATGGTCTATAGATATTAAGAAAAAATCATTATTTTAAATAGGGGGGATGATGAACATTTTAAGAAACATAGGTAAATATACTATATGTATCAGTCTGGCAACTATGTTATTGTTTACCTCTTTAGCATTTGGATTAGATTATAAGGCTACGGTAATCGCACCTGAGGCAATCATAAGGCAGGAAAGGGATTTTAATAGCCAACAGTTGGACAAGTTAAATATGGGAAATAAGGTTACTGTAAAAGACATATCAGACGGCTGGTATTGTGTAGAAACTCCGAATGGCCGAGGGAAAGGGTGGGTTTTTTCAGGGGAAATCGTAATTAACAACGATTTACCCGGAGAAAACAGTCTCAAAAGGGGTGATGTTATAGCAGATGTCCTGAATGTGAGATCAGGAGCGTCTACTGACAATCCCAGAATTACACAGATCCGTCGCGGTGATACAGTTACTATTATCAATACATCTGATACACCAGAAAAATGGTATGAAGTCATTTTAGGCAACAATATCAAAGGTTGGGTGCATTCAGACTATATTAAAATTACATATAATTTTCCAAAAGGAAATATAAACATTGATTCTGCCACGTTGAAACAGCAACCAAAAAGTGATACGGCGTGTGTTACAAAATTAAAAAAGGACGAAACAGTTTACATAAGGGATTATGCCGAAGGTTGGTATAATATAATCACATCGGAAGATCTGGAAGGTTGGGTAGAAAGCAAATATGTTAAAGTTTTGCTGACCGATACCTTTAGTGTCAGCAGATCAGGAGCCGGTAGGGAGGTTTTCGGTGATATAGAAACTGTTACATCAAAATATTTAGGCAAAGGGTATGTGTACGGTGGAAACGGACCAAACGGTTTTGATTGTTCGGGCTTCACTTCTTATATATTAAAGACATATTATGGGGAATATCTAAGGTCCAAGGGAATTAATCTACCGAGAACAGCCAGTGCACAAGCTACAATTGGGACATCCGTGGGCAGAGAAAATTTACAAAAAGGTGATTTGGTGTTTTTTGATACAGAAGGCAGAATAGGTGATAACATAGGCCATGTGGGAATATATTTAGGAAATGGACAGATAATTCATGCATCCACATCCAGAGGACGTATTGTAACAGATAAATTGTCAGATCGGTATTATGCTACTAGGTTTATGAAGGCAGTTAGACTATAAACAAAAAAGAGATATTTTTGGTTGATCAAGGATATCTCTTTTTTATATTTGTTTGCATATTTTCTCCCCCAAGGAATAATTTTGCAATTTTATTATATATATATTAAGACAAGTATTCAATAAAACCTGTCTGTTTTTATGGTCAGGTACATATTAATCGATATTGTTTACCTGTAACAAAAAATATTATTTTTTTATGTTGGGGGGGATTATNTTGAGAAGATCCAGAATAGGCATAAGAGGAAGACAGAAGAAAATCAATATAACAATAGTTTTATTATTTTTATTCATATTACCCATAATGGCCATAATAATAGGATCAAAAATTACCGAGTGGTGGGTTATACCTACAATTAACACTGATGAAATGTTGAAATCGCCTGAGGAAACTATTTTCCGGGAGAACGGCGAAACGGAGGAGAGTACACAGGAAAAGCAGGGGGATGTTGATCAAGGGGCTGAGGGGAAAGGGCTAGGTGAAGAAGTAATCAATTTAAATCCTATGTCGATATATATGATACAAGTAGCTAGTATATCCGATAACAAAAATATAGGGTCATTGGTTGAAAACCTGAACAATCATAATTTACCCCATTTTACATATAAATCAAATGGCGCATATAAGGTTTATACATTTGCCTCCACCAAAAGGGAAAATATAGAGAATAAAGTGGACAGGGTAAGGGAAATTTACAAGGATGCATATATAGGGCAAATGCATATACCTCAAAAACAGGTGCACTATCTAAACAATGAAAATAAGGGCACAAAGGAAATTATAGAAGATATGAATTCCCTATTGGAATTGTTGGAACAATATTCCGATAGCCTATATAGCCTTGATAATGGGGAAGCAAAATTAGATGAATATAGGGAAATATTGGGAAGACATCAAAAACTCCTAAGTGAAATGCTCGAAAAGGTTGATAAAACAAACCTACCCAAGGATTTTGCCAGTGCAGATGATGTAAAAAAGATGATCGAATATCAAGAAAGGAATACTGCGGAATCCTTAAAAATAATTGAAAAAAATCAGGAACTCTACAAACTCCAAAGTTGTTTTTCTGATAATTTATTTAGGACTGTGGAGGTAATTAAGAAATAAGTGGCAAAGGATGCTACTGAGAATTTAGGAAATGCTGGCCCGGGTGGTATAACAATAAATAAGGAAGTATAAATAAAAAATATGCAAAAGATAGGCCATAATGCTTGTTAAATGTCGGATTTTATACTAATATAGTAGTGTAGGCAATTATTTAATAACAATAAATTAATGATTATAGATTTTAAATAATTTTAAATGTATTTAAACAAGGAATATTGATACTGTTTGTGCTGTTCTATACATGTTTTTGTAATATTCAGTAGATTTAGTATACAATATTTTATTTTGTTTATATATTTATATATTTTAATTAACAGTTAACATATATAAATACGCCGATTTAAAGGCAGGGTATAAATTTTTAAAACTATAATCAAATAATAATTAAGGGGTGAAATATGCAATGAAGTCTTTAACCTTTAGGGGCGGTATTCATCCCCCCGGCTATAAGGAAGCAACAGCTCATCTTAAGGTAGAAAAGGCTGTTGAACCAAATGTTGTGTCTATTCCATTAAAACAGCATGCAGGTGCACCTTGCCAGCCTTTGGTAAAGGTTGGGGATCGTGTCACCGTGGGAGAGCGGATAGGGGAATCGGATGCTTTTATTTCAGCGCTGATACATTCAAGTGTATCCGGCACTGTTAAGGAAATCACCAAAATACCGGATGCTTCCGGCGGTGAAGTTCAGGCCATCGTTATTGAATCTGACGGTTTAAATGAGGTACATCCTTCTATAAAACCGGTAGGAGACATTGGATCATTAAAGCCTGAGGAAATCGTAGCTGCTGTAAGGGACGCAGGAATAGTCGGTATGGGGGGTGCTACATTTCCAACCCATGTCAAAATAACAGAATTAAAAGACAAAAGAGTTGATAATTTCATATTAAACGGAGCAGAATGTGAACCCTATCTAACAGCAGACCATCGTCTGATGTTAGAAAATCCGGAGGACATTATCTACGGTCTGAGGGCAATGATGAAGGCAAAAAATTCGAAAAACGGCTATATAGGCATAGAAGACAACAAGCCTGATGCCATTGAATCTATGAAAAAAGCTGCAAAACAATATCCTAACATTAAAATCGTTGCGCTTCATACAAAATACCCACAGGGTGCAAGCGACCAGTTGGTTTATGCCTGCACAGGCAAGGAAGTACCTGCGGGAGGAAGCTCATCGGATGCAGGAGTGGTTGTACACAATGTTGCAACGGCAGCAGAAGTTGCCAAGGTGTTAAAAACGGGAATGCCTTCCATCGAAAGAATAACCACTGTCGCAGGCAATGCCATAGCCAATCCTAAAAACCTGTTAGTAAAGGTAGGGGTGCCTATTAAGGAAGTAATTGAGCAATGTGGGGGTTATTCCAAAACTCCTGGGAAAATCATTATGGGTGGACCTATGATGGGAGTAGCTCAATACACAGATGAAGTTGTAATAACAAAAGGTTCTTCCGGTTTATTGATATTTGATGAAGAGGAAGCAAGAATTCCGGAACCGGAACAATGTATACGCTGCGGTAAATGCGTTGAAATCTGTCCTGTTAATCTTCAACCGTTACTAATCAGCGCATATTCCTTAAACAATATGATGGAACATGCAGAAAAATATAGGGCGGCAGATTGTATCGAATGTGGTTCATGCTCATTTATTTGTCCATCAAAACGACCTTTATTACAGTCTATTAGAGTAGCAAAGGCTGCGATTGCTGAGAAAAAGANAAAGCAAAGTAATTAATTGATGGGAGGGAAAATTGATGGAAGAAAGATTATTTGTATCTTCTTCACCCCATATCAGGGATGGAAACACGATACAAAAAGTAATGTTGGATGTNATAATTGCACTGTTACCTGCAACATTAGGGGCATTATATTATTTTAGNATAAACGGAGCAAAAATNATACTNTTGTCGGTTGTCACAGCTGTTGTTGCGGAAGCTGTGTTCCAGAAGATAAGAAAACAGCCCATAACTATTAATGATTTGAGCGCGGTAGTGACAGGGTTATTATTAGCTTTTAATATACCGTCTTCCGCTCCATGGTGGATCCCGGTTCTGGGAGCCGTCATCGCTATAGTAATTGTAAAACAATTTTTCGGAGGGATAGGCCACAACTTTATGAACCCTGCATTAGCGGCTAGGATTATGCTGATGGTTTCGTATACCGGGCATATGACGAGCTGGGTTGAGCCCGGTGCGGATGCCATATCTACNGCGACACCCTTGAGTTTTGTAAAGGGGCTTACCGAAGTTCCGGATAAGGCACCTAAGTTATTCGATATGTTGATGGGGAATATAGGAGGCTCTTTAGGAGAAACATCAGCGATATTATTGATATTAGGTGGAATATACCTAGTGTACAGAGGTGTTATTTCCATAGAAGTACCTGCAATATATATTGCTACAGTGGCAGTCGCTACTTTAATTTTCGGACAATTTGATGTTTATTTCATGGTGTATCATCTGTTAGCGGGAGGTTTAATGTTGGGGGCAATCTATATGGCTACCGATTATGCATCTGCTCCGGTGACACCAAAGGGAAGGGTAATTTTTGCACTGGGCTGTGGAATTTTGACTTCTATATTCAGGCTGTATGGCGGTTACCCTGAAGGGGTAGGTTTTTCTATTCTCTTAATGAATATTGCAGCACCTTTAATTGAAAAATATACAAGCCCTAGGGTATTTGGGGAGGTGNGGTAACCAATGCGCGATATAGTTAAGTTAGGTTTAATATTATTTATAGTAACTGCCGTATCGGCAGGCGCACTCAGTATTACAAATGATATTACAAAAGACATTATTGAGGAAAAGGCTATTGAAGCAAATAAAGNGTATATGCAGGAGATTTTANCCGATGCTGAAGATTTTAATGTAATGGAAGGTCCCGGAATCCTCAGTGTAAAAGGGGTTGAGGAGGTTTATGAGGCCCTGAAAGGTGGGGAAACCTATGCCTATGTAATTAAGACAAAGACAAAAGGGTATGGCGGTGATGTTATTATATTAACAGGCATTAATGTTGATGGAACCATTGCAGGCATGAGGGTATCTTCACAATCGGAAACCCCTAATCTAGGTGACAGGATTGCCGGGGAGGAATTTGGCTCGCAGTTCGAAGGGTTATCGGTAGAAAGGGAGCTCAAATTAAACGAGGATGTTGATCAGGTTTCAGGTGCTACTGTTTCATCAACTGCTGCAATAGGTGGAATTAATGCATCAATAGAACTGTTCAATAGTGTATTAAGATAACATATAAATTATAGTTTCGGGGGTGAGTTTATGAATAACAGAAGAGTGTTTATGGACGGGATAATTTTTAACAATCCTACATTTGTACAGGTAATAGGGATGTGTCCTACTCTTGCTGTATCAAATTCTGCTGTAAACGGATTTGGAATGGGCCTTGCGGCTACAGCTGTATTGATCGGTTCTAATATAGTAATTTCTATGCTCAGGAAGGCGACGCCTGATGAGATCAGAATTCCTATTTTTATCGTTGTAATTGCAACATTCGTAACAATAATAGAAATGATTGTGCAGGCATTTTTCACGCCTCTGTATGAAGCGCTCGGTATATTTTTGCCACTGATCGTTGTTAACTGTATTATTTTAGCTAGGGCTGAGGCATTTGCATTTAAAAATTCAGTTTTTAGTTCTGCGGTTGATGGTTTGAGTAACGGGCTCGGCTTTACCTTGGCTCTCACAATTCTTGGAGTTATCAGGGAACTGTTCGGAGCAGGTTCAGTTTTCGGAAAAACGGTTATGTGGGGAAGTTTTGAACCGATGTCTATTATAGTTCAACCTGCAGGGGGTTTTTTGGTTCTAGGTATACTTCTTGCCATTTTTTCGATTTTCACAGCTAAGAAGGCAAGTGTTTAAATTAGGGGGGTGGAGTTGGTGTCTTTATTTGTCATAATAATCAGCGGTATATTAATAAATAACTATGTATTATCGCGTATACTGGGAATATGTCCGTTTTTGGGGGTTTCTAAACAGGTGGAAACTGCTTTCGGTATGAGTATGGCGGTTACCTTTGTTATGACCCTGGCAGGAGTAATAACCTGGTTAGCACAAACATACGTTTTAGAAAAATTAGGGTTGGGATATATGCAGACAGTCACATTTATTCTTGTAATAGCTGCATTGGTCCAGTTTGTAGAGATGGTTATACAGAAATTCAGTCCTACCCTATATCAGTCACTAGGCATATATTTACCACTCATAACTACCAACTGTGCGGTGCTGGGAGTATCAATTTTAAATATTAAGGAAGAGTTTGGTTTACTGGAAACAACTGTTAACTCAGCAGCATCGGCAATTGGTTTTGGTTTGGCAATTGTACTATTTGCCGGAATTAGGGAGCGTCTAGAATTATCAAATATTCCTGAAGCTTTTAAAGGATTTCCGATTGCATTGTTTACTGCAAGTTTAATGTCATTGGCATTCCTAGGTTTCGCTGGATTAGTGTAAAGGGGTGATTATATGGATTTCAGAACAATTTTAGATCCCATAATAAGTCTTGGAGGAATGGGCTTAATATTTGGCGCAGGTCTGGCCTATGCATCCCAAAAATTTGCTGTTGAGGTTGATGAAAGGGTCACTGAAATTAGAAACGTTCTTCCGGGAGCAAACTGCGGAGCTTGTGGTTATCCGGGATGTGACGGGCTTGCAAGTGCTATTGCGGAAGGCAAGGCACCGGTGAATGGTTGCCCTGTTGGCGGTGCGGATGTTGCTGCAAAAATAGGGGAAATTATGGGTGTGAAAGCCGATGCCCAGGATAAAAAGGTAGCTAAGGTTCTCTGTGACGGCGATATAACAAAATGTGGGGAAAAATTTCAATATGAAGGAATTCAGGATTGTGTGGCAGCTGCGGCTGTTCAAGGCGGGAGCAAGGCCTGCCCATATGGATGCTTGGGACTGGGTTCATGCGTGGAGGCGTGTCAGTTCGGAGCAATCGAGATAGTGCAGGGAGTTGCAAGGATAGATCCTGAAAAATGTACTGCTTGTGGGAAATGTATAGAGGTATGTCCTAAAAATGTAATAGACTGGGTACCTTATAAACAAAGCGTTGTTATTACATGTAATAACAAGGATCCCGGAAAAATAGTCAGGGGAATATGTGAAGTTGGATGTATCGGATGCAGAATTTGTGTTAAAAACTGTCCAACAAATACAATTGAGTTTGAAAATAATCTGGCATTTATTAATTATGACAACTGTACCAATTGTTTCACATGTGTTGAAAAGTGTCCCACAAAGGCAATCGAAGGTAATCTGGAAATAAAACAGAGGCTTGGTTTATAAAATTAAATTTTAAGGTAACAAAATGAGGAGCTTTCCAAAAAGCTCCTTAATATTATTGTTAAATATAAAGAACCAATCACTTGTATATTAAAACATATAATGATAGACTTTTAATGTGCCGATTTTATATTACGAATTTTTAAATTAGGGTTTAAATAACCGGACTTATTGTCGTTAAAATATTAATAGTGTATAATTTGTTTGGGGGCCGAAATCAAATTTATTATTTTAGGGAAAGTGTGTAATCTACTTATGAATACAAAAAAAATGATACATTTAGCTATGCTAACTTCTGTAGGATTAGGGCTTCATATTATTGAATCGGTAATACCCAACCTGTTTACTGCTTTTGCACCGGGGGCAAAACTGGGACTGGCCAATATTGTTGGGTTAATTACGTTGGCTATATATGGGATAAAATATGCTTTAACCGTCAATCTGTTGAGAAGTTTTATTGGGGGAATTGCATCGGGTGTTGCAATTTCCACAATATACAGTATATCAGGAGCATTTGTCAGCACACTTCTGATGTGGATTATATATAGATTTTTTAGAAAATACTTCAGTCTAATAGGAGTGAGTGTTTTCGGGGCCCTTGGACATAATATAGCACAGCTGACGGTAGCTAGTATCATTATCAAAAATCCTAAAATATTTACTTACTTGCCTGTATTAACCCTAACAAGTATTTTCACAGGAATATTTATCGGACTTACAGCAAATTACACCCTGAGCAAAACTAAGACCAATGCAGACTATATAATCAGAACCTAGGAAAATGAGGGATGAAAATGAGAAGGAACAAAAATTCCTGGCTGTTGGTATTATTTGTTATTACAGGAGTTGTTTTGGGCAGTTTAATAGGTAATTTTTTTGGTGATGCGGTTCCTTTTTTGAGTTATGGACCCGAACATCTGGGGTTAAATAACATAGAAGTTAACCTGGGGGTTATTTATTTTCAAATAACTTTGCTGTTTAAGGCCAACGTTACCGGCCTGATTGGACTTTTATTATCTTTAATTATATTTAATAGGTTGTAGGTGAAAACATGAAGGTAATAATTTTGGCATCTAATTCATCAAGAAGAAAAGAGATTCTCGAAAATTTGGGGATAGATTTTCGGGTAATCAGCAGTAACATTGATGAAAGGATCGACAAGCAACTTTCTCCCACAGAAATTGCTGAACATTTTGCCTATCTGAAAGCAAAAAATGTTTCCGGCAAATTAAATGGGCCTTATATTGTTATCGGAGCCGATACGGTTGTAGAATGTGACGGAATACTGGGCAAGCCCCAAAATGAACAGGATGCATATAGAATGCTAAAACTTCTTTCGGGCAGGGTTCACAGGGTTATTACCGGATTTGCAATAATAGATTGTTTAACAGATCAGCAATTTATCGATCATGAAAGTACTAAGGTATATTTTAAAAAATTAGGAGATAAAGAAATCCAAAGTTATATTGCAACTGATGAATATATTGATAAAGCCGGGGCCTATGGAATCCAAGGGAAGGCTTCCCTATTTATAGAAAAAATAGAGGGTGATTATTTTAACGTTGTTGGATTGCCGGTGTTCAGGTTAAATATGGCACTGTATAATAACTTTAATATCAGTTTTCTTTAGAATTTCAAAATTTTAGGGGTGGCTTGTCGTGAATAATTATTGTGAATATATTACCATAAAAAATATGCCTGTAAGTGAACGCCCAAGGGAAAAAATGCTTACCCATGGTTGCCAAAGCTTGTCTAATGCAGAACTGTTGGCGATCATATTATCCACGGGGACAAGGGAAAGGACAGCAATTGATTTAGCAAGGGGGATATTAAATATGTCCAGTGAAGGACTGAGAACCCTTACTGATTGCACTATTGAGGAACTGATGCAAATAAGGGGTGTAGGTTTGGCAAAAGCGTCCCAGGTTATAGCCGCTGTGGAGCTTGGAAAACGTATAGCCCTTACAACAAATGTGGATAATTACAAAATACAAGGCCCCGAGGATGTGGGGAATTTACTAATGGAAGAAATGAGATATCTAAATAAGGAAATGTTTAATATTATTTTGTTAAATACTAAAAATAATGTGATTTCTATAGAAAACATATCGGTGGGCAGTCTGAATGCTTCAATTGTCCACCCTAGAGAGGTATTCAATATAGCAATTAGAAGGAGCAGTTCCGCTATAATATTGGCACATAACCACCCAAGCGGAGACCCGAAACCAAGTACGGAAGATATTAATATAACAAAAAGGCTCATAGAAGCAGGGTCTATTATCGGAATAAATGTATTGGATCATATAATCATAGGGGACGGGGTTTATTTTAGTATGAAGGAAAAAGAAATAATATAATTGTTGTGCAAAAGGAAGGAGCATTATAAATGGGTGTGTTTAAATTTTTATCGCGTGATATGGGGATTGATTTAGGAACAGCAAATACGTTGGTTTATGTAAGGGGCAAAGGTATTGTACTTAATGAGCCCTCAGTGGTTGCAATTCAAAATGATACAAAAACAGTGCTATCTGTAGGTGAAGATGCAAAAAAAATGATTGGCAGGACACCGGGTAATATAGTTGCGATTAGACCAATGAAAGATGGAGTAATTGCGGATTTCGATGTAACACAAAGTATGCTGAAATATTTTATTAAAAAAGTATATTCCAGAAGATCCTTAATACAGCCTAGGGTGGTTGTCAGTGTTCCTTCCGGAGTTACCGAGGTAGAAAAAAGGGCGGTGGAGGAAGCTACCTTACAGGCAGGTGCAAGGGAGGCCTATCTGATTGAAGAACCTATGGCTGCGGCTATAGGTGCCGGGTTGCCTGTAGGAGAACCCACAGGCAGTATGGTTGTAGATATTGGAGGGGGCACTACGGAGGTTGCTATCATTTCCCTCGGGGGTATTGTAACTGCTAAGTCCATCAGAATCGGTGGGGACGAGCTGGATGAATCCATTGTTCAGTATATAAAAAGGGAATATAATCTAATGATTGGAGAGAGAACGGCTGAGGAAGTGAAGGTAACGATCGGGTCCGCATCTCCAAAATCCAAAGAAGAGAAAATGCTTATTAGGGGCAGGGATCTGGTTTCTGGGTTACCCAAAACCTTGGAAATAACATCGGTTGAGATAATGGATGCCCTGAGAGAACCTGTTAGTCAGATTATTGAAGCTATTAAATATACTTTGGAAAAGACCCCACCAGAACTTGCGGCCGATATTATGGAAGTAGGTATAATGCTTACAGGGGGTGGTGCATTGCTGGATGGGCTGGATAAGCTGGTAATAAAAGAAACCGGAATGCCCGTGCAAACCGCTGATGGTCCTCTAAATTGTGTGGTGATGGGCACCGGAAAAACAATAGAAGAATTAGATACACTGAGGAGGGTTTTAATAAGGCCCAAGAAATTGGGATAAGTTGGTGATATAGATGTCCAGAAACAGGATGAAAAATAAGCCTAGGAACAGATCCGCAATGATAGTGGCAATTGTCGCTATCATTCTCATTATAATTATAGGAATTACAGCCAAACAAAGAGAAAACATTACTGTTATAGAAAAATGGATCGGGAATGTTATTACACCCATTCAAAATGTTGTTAATAAGGGAGTTAACGGCATAGGACAAGGTGTCGATTTTATAGCCGGCATAGCTAATTTAAGGATTGAAAATGAAAACCTAAAAAAAGAAATAGAATCATTGCAACAAGAAGTCCTTAAGTTAAATATGACAAGAAGTGAATTGGAGGAATTGAGGAGTTTGAAGTATGCCCTAAACTATATAAAAAATGATGATAAACGTAAAATTATCTCTGCCGGCATAATAGGAAAAAGTCCTAGTAGTTGGTTCGACATATTCACAGTTGATGCCGGTGAAAATCAGGGTGTTGAAAAGAACAGTATAGTCCTTGATTCCAATGGACTTGTTGGGAAGGTTTATGAAGTTGGAGGCAATTGGTCAAAGGTGGTTTCTATCATAGATAACAGCAGTTCTGTTAGTTTCCAGATAATGAGAGATAGCAATCTGCAGGGTATAGTTACCGGGAGTGTTACCAATGAAATAACCGGGTATTTGTTTGATCCGTTAGCAGATATAATTGTGGGTGACAAAATAGTTACCTCGGGATTGGGGACCTACCCGGAGGGGATTATAATAGGTGAAATTGTTGAGATAGATAGATCTGGTGATCATTTATTAAAAACAATCAGGGTGGATCCTGCGGTTAATTTTAGGAAAATAACCAAGGTGATAATAATGGAACCGGTGCAACTCCATTAGTGATAAAGGGGCAACTGATAGTGGGATTGTTTATAATTAGTTTAATTATTTTATTTAATTTGATATTTCAATCCACATTATTTCAATGGATTGGTATATATGGTGTGGTTCCAAACACTGCTTTAATTCTTGTTATGTCTTTCTCTATATACAGTGGCAAGAATAGGGGAGCTATTATAGGTTTTTCTATAGGCATTTTACAAGATGTTGTTTTTGGGCGTACNATTGGTTTGAATGCATTAATATTTATGATTATCGGGTATCTGGTGGGGTTTATGGATCAAAAAATATTCAAGGACAGTTTGCTTATTCCCTTTACCTTGACTATACTAACAACAATACTCTATGAAACAATAAATCTTATGTTGGTATTTTTGCTGGGGTATAGAATAGAGCTGTTAAGTATAATAAAGAAAATGTTGCTAATTGAGGTGATATATAATTCTGTTGTTTCCCTTATTGTTTATTATTATATATCAAAGCTATTCAAATCAGGCCTGATGAAAAAGGGATATTAATTGGGGTGATACAGTTGTTGCTTAAAAAACTGGAGGATAGATATAATGTAGTTTTTTTAATATTTGCCATAATTATTGTTGCCATAGTCTTAAGGTTGGCAGCTTTAATGATAGTTGAGGGGCAAAATTATCGGGAGCAGGCTGAAAACCGGATATTTAAAAACATCCCGTTGAGCGCCCCAAGGGGCGAAATAAGAGACAGATATGGTAGACTGTTGGCTGGCAGTCGTCCCAGCTTTACCGTACAGATTATGAGAAATGAAATAGATAGTAAGAAGATAAACACAGTAGCATTAAAGCTTATAAACATATTGGAGAATAACGGTGATAAATATGCGGATGAATTCCCGATTGTATTAACAGGAAGTGAATATGCTTTTACCTATGATATAGATCTGGCCAACTGGAAAGAAACCTATGGATTGACGGGGGTTGAGGACGGTAGAAAGGCTTTTGAAATTTTGAAGGAGAGATATGATATAAATATAGAGGATCCTGTGGAAGCACAACTTGAACTGTTAAAGGTACCGGGTTTAACTGTTCCTATATCCATAAAGGAAGATACCAGGTGGAGATATACTGATATCTTAAAGAAAGAAGATTGGTTGAAAAGTTATGGGTTTAAGGAATATGATGTAGGGGCTATAGAAGTGTTTAACAAAATCAGAAAGGATTATGAAATCCCTGATGATTACTCCTTTGAGGATGCCAGAAAGGTAATGGTGGTACGCCAAAAAATAAAGAGCAGTGGTTACCTGCAATACAACCCGGTAAAAATAGCTCA
>JGI24711J26586_10001344_pt1 | contig 18876 bp, 28 predicted proteins | sample BioPla3DNA1_FD_26586 | JGI IMG/M metagenome (IMG submission 26586)
ACGAAGACGGTTATTATCGCCCCTGCTTTCTCATCTACCATGATGGAGAATGCACCGTCCGACGTCATATATGCTCCGGGACGGGTGCGGCGGTTCGAGACCGGCATCAGGCCGGGGTTCTACCGGTTCACTGGTCGCGGCCGAGCTCCGTGAGTTTCATCTCGGCTTCGCCGAGGAGGTCTTCGCACTGCTTCACAAGGAGAGCGCCGCGCTCGTACATGGCGATACTCTCTTCAAGGCTTCCATCCCCGTCTTCCAATCTCCGGACAATCCCACGCAGCTCTTCCAGCATCTCTTCAAACGTCTTTGTCATGAGTTATATCCTCCACGACGGCCCTGCACCGGCCGTCCTTCATCCGCAGCACCACATGCTCCCCCGGGCTGAGGTCGCCGGCACTCTTCACGATCCTCCCGCCCGACTCGGCGATGCAGTAGCCCCGCTTCAGGATGGCGAGCGGGTCCTTCCCGGCGAGGCTCGCCCTGACCTCGGCGAGCGCGGAGCGCTCCCGCTGCACCCGGGAAAGCGCCGCCCGCCTGAGCAGTTCCTCGTGCTCGGCGAGGCGCTGCATCCGCTCATGGATCCGGCGTGTGAGCCGCCGGGGGTGCATGCGCGCCCGCAGGTCCTCAACCTCACGCCCCGCGGCATCGATGCGGTGGGAGAGGAGCGCCCCCATCCTCTCTTCGTATCCGGCGAGGTCCCGGAGCACCTCCCGGCGGTCGGGCACAGCCCGTTCCGCAGCCGCTGACGGCGTCGGCGCCCTGAGGTCAGCGGCAAAATCGCAGAGCGCGGTATCCACCTCGTGCCCGACGGCGCTGATTACCGGGGTCCTGCAGCGGGCGACGGCCCGCACGACATCCGGGTGGTTGAAGGGAAAGAGGTCTTCGAAACTCCCGCCACCGCGGCCGACGATGATCACGTCCACGAGTCCGTCGACCCGCTGGATCGCTTCCGTGATCTCGGTATGCGCCCCCTCGCCCTGGACGGCAGTCGGTGAGAGGACCACTTCCGCGGCCGGATACCGGCGGGAGATGACCGAGAGAATATCCTTCAGCGCTGCGCCGGTCGGGGAGGTGACCACACCGACCCGGTGCGGGAATGCGGGCAGGGGCCGTCTTCGTTCCGGGGAGAAGAGCCCTTCGGCATCGAGTTCCCGTTTCCAGCGCTCCACCATCAGGTGGCGCTCGCCGCGGCCTGCCGGGAGCATCTCCCTGACAATCAACTGATACCTGCCGTGGGGCTCATAGACCTCCACCGTTCCCCAGGCGAGGACGTCCATACCGTTCTTCGGCGTAAATTCGAGCCCCGAGGCGTAGGTGCGCCACATGACGCAGTTGATCAGCGCCGAACTTCTCCCGTTCTGCTCCGAAAGCGAGAAGTAGCGGTGGCCGGAGGCATGGTCCTTATAGTTGGTCACCTCCCCCCGCACCCAGATCTGGTGCAGGCGCATGTCGTCGAGGAGGTCGCAGATAAGCCCGGAGACCTCTGAAACCCCGAGAATCGGAGTCCCGAAGAGGTCCGGACTGCCGGAAGGACCGCGCATAACAATCACAATCTATTAGACCGATGGTTTATATCAACTACTCTTATGGGTCGAATCGCCGTCTCGACAATGTTCTTCCACGAGTACCCCTGCGACTACATCTTTGACTACGTCGCCGAGGCCGGGCTTGACAGTCTCGAGTTTTGGGTCGAGACGCCGCACTTCTGGCTTCGCGGCCTCCCTGAGGACGACCTTGTACGGTGTATCGCCGACCACCCGGAACTCTCACCGATCACCGTTCACGCACCGTCGCTCGACTTAAACCCCTGCTCCATCAACCCGAAGGTCGCCGGGATATCGGTCGACTACGCCATCGAGGCGGTCAGGATGGCGGACCGGGTCGGTGCCGACGTGATCACCGTCCATCCCGGGAGAAGGACGGCAAAACGCCACCCGAGCGCCTACGACTTCCGGCGGTTCGAAGAGTACATCGACCGGCTCCGGGAGGCCGCAGGACAGACGCGGGTGCGGGTGGCGATCGAGAACCTGGAACCGCGGGTCAACGCCCTCCTCTCCATGGCGGACGACGCGGCCGAGGTGCTCGAACGGGAGCCCTGGCTCTGGTTCACGCTGGATATGGGGCACGCCATGATGACATCCTGCGACGAAGTGTCCGGTTCATCGACCTCTGCATAGACCGGATGGCAAACATCCACGTCAGTGCAATCGGCGGGAACGGGCGGCCCCACCACCCCATCCACGACGACCCCTCAGCTATCCGGGTACTTACGGAACTTGCCGACCGGGGCTACGACGGTTACCTCACCCTGGAACTCGAGGATATGGTCTTTCCAGGCTCCCTCTCCTCAGAAGAGAAGATTGTGCTCTTGATGCGGGAATTGGATGCGTTAGATACGATATTCTCCTGAAGCGCTGGTTTTATAATCTCTGCCCACAACATAATTCATATATCCTCAACAATTAATCAGATATTAGATGCAGCCGTTCACTGCGGCGTGGAGTAAATGGTAATCATAGACCTAGTAACCGTAGAGATCATATTATTTTTCATCTGTTTGCTCCTATCGGGCTTCTTCTCAAGTTCTGAAGTCGCTCTCATATCGATAACCCGGGCGAAGTCCATGCACTCCTCAACCAGGGGCGAAAAGGAGCAGAAGCGCTCGACATCCTGAAACGGTCGACCGATACCGTCCTGATCACCATCCTCATCGGGAACAATATCGTCAACATCGCCGCAGCATCACTCGCGACCGCTATTGCCATCGGCATCTACGGCGACGTCGGTATCGGGATAGCGACCGGTGTTACGGTCATCCTGATGCTGATCTTCGGCGAGATCGGGCCGAAGATGTATGCATCCCGGCACACCGAGGAACTTGCGCTCCGCGTCGCCCTGCCCATCCTCTACCTCTCAAAGGTGATCTACCCGGTGCTCTGGGTCTCAGACCGTATCAAGCAGCAGTTCGCCTTCAGGCCGGGGGTGACCGAACCGGTCGTCACAGAAGAGGAGATCAAGGAGTGGATCGACGTCGGCGAGGAGGAGGGGACCATCGAGGAACAGGAGCGGGAGATGCTCTACTCGGTGTTGCGCTTCGGCGACACGACAGTTCGCGAGGTGATGACGCCCCGTGTCGACGTCGTTATGATCGAAGATACAAGCACCCTTGAAAACGCCCTCTCCATCTTCAACGAGACCGGTTTTTCCCGGATCCCGGTCTACCATGAGCAGATTGATAACGTCGTCGGGCTCTTAAACATCAAGGACATCTTTGCGGCTGCCTTTCGCCAGCAGATGGACGTGACGATCAAAGACCTGATGTACGAGCCCTGTTTTGTCCCGGAGAGCAAGAAGATCGACGAACTCTTAAAAGAACTCCAGGTGATGAAACAGCATATGGCGGTCGTCCTNGACGAGTACGGATCGTTTGCCGGTATCGTGACGGTCGANGATATGCTCGAAGAACTGGTGGGCGAGATCATGGACGAGTTCGATGAGGAGGAGCCCGAGGTGCAGAAGATCGGGGAGGGTGTCTACCTGGTCGACGCACAGGCGTGGGTGGGACACCTCAACGAGGATCTGAACCTCAGCCTCCCGGAGACGGACTCGTATGAGACCATTGGCGGCCTGGTCATCGACCGGCTGGGACATATCCCCCGCCGTGGTGAGGTGGCCAGGATCGATGAGAGCAACATCAAACTGGTGGTGACGCAGATGCAGGGCCGGCGGATTGTCAAGGTGAAACTGGTCATCACCCCCCCGGTCGTGCCGGAGGAGTCCGGATGAGGAAAAGACCCATGGATCCAGAGATACCTGTTTGCAGAAAAAGGATTGCAGTGCTCGCCTCNGGGAGAGGATCAAACTTTCAGGCAGTGATCGACGCCATCGCGGCCGGGGATATCCCGGCGGTCTGTGTCGGCCTCGTCACCGACAACCCCGGTGCATACGCAATAGAGCGGGCCAGGGCCGCCGGCATCCCGGTGACGGTCGTCGAGTATGCGCGGTTCCCCTCAAAGGCCGCCTACGAAGAGGCACTGCTTGCGGCGATGCGGAACTGTCGTGCCGACCTCTTTGTCCTCGCCGGTTACATGCGGATCCTCGGATCCGCCATCGTGCACGAGTTCTCGGGCCGGATGATGAACATCCACCCCGCCCTGCTCCCGGCGTTCGCCGGCCTGCACGCGCAGAGGCAGGCGATCGAGTACGGGGTGAAGGTCGCGGGCTGCACCGTCCACCTCGTGGATGAAGGGATGGATACCGGACCTATCGTCGTCCAGCGGTGCGTGCCGGTCCTCCCGGGCGACGACGAATCAATGCTCGCCGACCGGATCCTCATCGAGGAACACGAAGCCCTCCCGCTCGCCGTGAAACTCTTCTGCGAAGAACGCCTTGAGGTCACCGGGCGGCGGGTGCGGATCCGCTGACCCCGGACATCAAAATCTTATACTCTTCCGCCTCCAATCTCAAGACCTACTATCTCGATGGAACGGATCGCACCATGGCAGATACAACACGAAAATCAGGCTCCCGGAGGCTTGCACGGGAGAGGATCGAGATCCTCTTCGCGCGTGCTGCGGAGTTCTACCCTGAAAACCCTGTATGGAGCAACCGCTGTGTGGAATTGGCACGAAAGATCGGCATGCGTCACCGGATACGGATAGACCGGCACCTGAGGCGCCAGTTCTGCCGCCGGTGCAACACCTACCTGGTCCCGGGGTCGAACGCGCGGGTCAGGATCCACCGGGGGTGTGTGATCGTCACCTGCCTTGCCTGCGGGCACCGGTCACGGTACCCGGTCGGGAGGCCGCAACCGTGAGGAGAGAATCGTTCCAGGACCTCAAGCCCACCATCTGGATCGGGAAGCGGGGTGCAACGGGCGTCATGATCGATGAGATCCGGCGCCAGCTCAAGAGCCGTAAGATCGTCAAGGTCAGGTGGCTCCGGAATACGGAGGTCGATCCTGAGAGTATAGCGGCATCGGCCGGTGCTGACCTCCTGGAGGTCCGGGGGCGGACACTCGTCCTCGCGGAGCGGCGGAGCCGATCGCCCGGCCGGGATTCTCGAAATATATAAAACATCACTGGACGAATATGTAAAGACTGTTAGCGATAGAGAGGTTCATCTATGACGACTGTATATGACATCCCCGCCGATATCCTTATCCGGCAGGTGGCAGAAGAACTCAAGAAAAACCCGCAGATTCAGCCCCCGGACTGGGCCGCTTTTGCGAAGACGGGGGTACACAAAGAGATGCCTCCCGAGAATGACGACTGGTGGTACGTGCGTGCGGCNTCGGTCTTCCGGCGTGTCTATATCGACGGTCCGGTCGGAACCCAGAAGATGCGCTCAATCTACGGCGGCAAGCGTAACCGGGGTTCGGCCCCGGGGCAGTTCCGGCGGGGAAGCGGTTCGATCATCAGGAAGGTTCTTCAACAGCTCGAGGCGGCCGGATACGTCTCCCACACCAGTGAGGGACGCACGGTCACTGCGGCCGGCAGGTCGTTCCTCGACAACGTCGCGCACGGCCTGAAGGCCGAGGCCGCCGGGACTGCACCGGGACTTGCGAAATACTAATCTAATGGAGGTATGACTGATGGTAGATGACGAACTCGCGGAAATCCGCCGCCGGAGGATGGAACAGCTGCAGCGGCAGGCGATGGACCAGCAGACTGTGGAAGAAGAGGCTTTGCGCCAGCAGCAGATCGAATCACAGATCCGCCTCGCGCTCATGGAGATCCTCGAGCCTGAAGCGAGGGAGAGGCTCAATACCATCAAGTTGACCCGGCCGGAGTTTGCGAAAGCNGTTGAGCAGCAGCTTGTGATGCTGGCCCAGGGCGGGAGGATCCGGCAACGGATCACCGACGACCAGCTCAAGAGCCTGCTTGTGCAGTTGACGCCGTCAAAGAAAGAGTTCAGGATTACACGGAAATAATGGAAGCAGGTGTGCTCTTCTCGGGAGGGAAAGACAGCGCGCTGGCGGCGATCCTGCTTGCGCGTGATTACGGCGTGGAGTTGAATACCTGTGTCTTCGACCCCAACCGGAAGGTTCCGGCGGTGCAGGCCGCGGCGGCCGCCCTGAACCTCCCCCTCCGCATAAGGGTGCTCGGGAATGACCTCCTTGAGGAGGCCGTCGACCTGCTTCTGTCGTGTGGTTATCCAAACGACGCGATCAGCATGATCCACCGGGCGGCTGTCGAGACCCTCGCGGCTGAGTACGCGGTTGTCGGTGACGGCACCCGCCGGGACGACCGTGTCCCCAGGCTCGAGCGGTCCGAGGTGCAGCACCTGGAGACAACCACCGGTTGCTCGTATGTCAGGCCGCTGCTTGGCTACGGAAAACCGGAGGTGGAGCGCCTTGCAGGAAGGCTGCTTGTGGTGCAGTACGGGGAGACAGGCAGTATCGGGAACGGCGACTACGAGCAGGAGATCCGGGGGGCTATCTGTGCCCGCGGTATCGATCCGGCATCGTTCTTCCCTCCCAACCACCTGCAGTCGCTGGTGGTCGGCAGGAAGGAGACCTGAAATATTGCGAGAGTGAGTTATGAGCAAGGTAGTGAAGGGCCGGAAGATCCGGCTGGCAAAGGCATGCGAGCAGAACCGCCGCGTGCCGGCATGGGTGATGATCAGGACCAAACGTGCGGTTGCGTCGCATCCGAAACGGCGCAACTGGAGACGGAGTACCTTAAAGGTGTAGGGTTATGGCAGAGGCATTAAAGGAGCATATCTATATCATACCTCTCCGTGAGGTGAAGCGTGCGCCCCGGTGGAAGCGGGGTAACACTGCTATCAAGGATATCAGGGCGTTTCTCGAACGGCACATGAAGAGCGAGGACGTCAAACTGGACCGAAGCATCAATGAGAAGGTCTGGGAGAACGGCAGTGGAAAGCCCCCGCGAAAGATTCGCGTCCGCGCGATGAAGTTCGAGGACGGGCAGGTCCAGGCCGAGCTCGCTGAGGAGTGAAATGACAGGGACGATCGATCTTTCCGGTGATCCAAACATCGGTGTGTACGCCCGCGTCTTTGAGGACGTGGCGATCGTGTACCCCGGGGCTCCCCGGGAATTCACCGACGCTCTCGCGGAGGAGCTCGATGTCGAGATCGTGGTCACCTCCATCCAGGGAAGCGCCATCATCGGTTCGCTTGTTGCGGGAAACAGTCAGGGCCTGGTCGTCAGCGGTCTTGCCGCCGCCGACGAGGTGGCTGCCCTCGAGGAGTACCGGGATGTTCTCCTGTTTGAGGGGTCCATGAACGCGGCAGGCAACGTCATCCTCGCCAACGACTATGTCGCCGCTGTCCATCCCGATATGGAGATCGACGTCGCTGAAGAGATCGGGTCGTTCCTCTCGGTGCCGGTGGTCAGGCTCTCGCTTGGAGGCATCAAGACCGTCGGCATGGCCGGATACGCAACGAACAGGGGGATCCTTGTCCATCCGCGGGCCAACGAGACGGAGGTCGCCACCCTTGAACGGGTCGTCGACCTTCCTATCGGCCTTGGTTCGGTGAACATGGGCAGCGGCCTCGTCGGCACCGGAGTCCTTGCGAACAGCAAGGGATACATTGCAGGGTCCTTCACGAGCGGGTTTGAGCTGGGACGAATAGAAGAAGTCTTTGGGTTTTTGGAGTGAGTGAGTCATGGAGAACCAGACGTTTGAAGTTGTGGGCGCGTGTATGATCAAGAACGAGTGGAAACCCTACCGGAAGGTAGTCGCGGCCCCGAACGAGAACCAGGCAAAAGAGCGGGTTTTCGCGGATATCGGGAGCAAACACCGCCTGAAGAGAAGTTATATCACCATCGAGTCGGTTAACGTAGTAGCTGGTGAATAACGTGGAGCAGGTAGATCCTCGCGAGATACAGACCCTCCAGATGTACTTGAACGAGTACGGGCAGCAGATAGAGATCCTGACGCAACAACTCGGGATGATCGAGCAGCAGCGCCTTGAATCCGCTGCCGCAATCGAGTCCATCAGGGCTATCCAGGAGAATGAGGACGGGNTCGTCCTTCTTCCCATCGGGGGCGGCGCTCTCCTCAGGGTGAAGGTGCTCGATCGCGGACATGTTCTGGTGAACCTCGGGGCCGACGTCTCTGTCGAACGGGCCAGCGCCGATGCGGTGGAGTATCTCGAGGATCGGATAACAGAACTTGAAGCGCTGGGCAAGAAGGTCGCAGGCTCCATCGAGCAGTTGCAGGGACAGGCAACGCAGATCTCGCGGCGCCTCGAAGCTGCCTACCAGGTGGCCCGACAGGCCCAGGCAGGCCAGAGCGGATCCTGATGTTTGATTCCTTAAAGAAAAAACTTCAGAATATAAGGACTAAATTCACCTCGAATATCGAGGAGGCTGCCGGAGCCGAACCGGCTCCACCGGCAGCGGAGCAANTGCCGGAGCCGGAACCCTCTTTAGTCCCGNCCCCTCCAGAGGAGGAAACGGCCCGGGAGGGGCGGGATGAGCCTACGTTCCTCAACAAGCTGAGAGTTCTTGTCCGGGACCGTGAGGTCCTCCTTGAGGAGAAGGATATCGAGGAGCCTCTTTTTGAACTCGAGATGGTCCTCCTCGAAAACGACGTCGCACTCCCGGTCACTGACGAGATCATCGCCCGGATGCGCAAAGACCTTGTGGGCCGGCACAAGAAGATCGGCACTTCGGTCGACGAACTGGTCGCATCCACCCTCCGGTCGGCGCTCTGCGGGGTGCTGGGCGACGGCCTCGACCTNCTCGACTATGTCAGGGAGAACGAGCGGCCCGTGAGGATCCTCTTCACCGGCGTGAACGGGACCGGGAAGACGACGACNGTNGCNAAGGTCGGTCATTACCTCCAGAAGAACGGTTTCTCGGTCGTGATCGGCGCAGGAGATACCTTCCGTGCGGGGGCGATCGAGCAGATCAGAACCCATGCCGACCGTCTCGGGATCAAGGTGATCCAGCACCAGGCGGGCGCCGATCCCTCNGCGGTCCTTTTTGATACGGTCCAGTACGCAAGAGCGCACAACATCGATGTTGTCCTCGCCGATACCGCCGGGCGGTTCCATAACCGGGCAAACCTCATGAACCAGCTTGAGAAGATCCGGCGGGTCATGAAGCCGGACCTCGTCGTCTACGTCGATGAGGCGGTGGCAGGGAACGATGCGGTCATCAGGGCCGACGAGTTCAACCGCGCGGTCGGCACCGACGCGGTCGTCCTGACGAAGGCTGATATGGATCCCAAAGGCGGCGCTGCCATATCGATTGCGCATACCGTCGGAAAACCGATTCTCTTCCTCGGGACCGGGCAGGGGTACGACGATATCCTGCCGTTCTCGCCCCGCGTTGTGGTGGATGAACTGCTGGGGGATGAGGCCTGATGCTCGATAACCTTGGTGCGTCACTCAAAGACGCGGTTAAGAAACTCGCCGGCAAGACGGTGATTGACCGGGCGGCGGTCGATGAACTGGTGCGCGACCTGCAGCGGGCGCTTCTGCAGGCAGACGTCAACGTCAAACTCGTGATGCAGCTGTCGCAGGCGATCAAGCAGCGTGCCCTCGACGAGGAGCCCCCAAAAGGGATGGGCGCGCGCGAGCACGTCCTGCGGATCGTCTACCAGGAACTCGTCCGCCTGATGGGGACGCCGGGAGCGGTGACGCTCGGGCCCCAGACGATCCTGATGGCTGGCCTGCAGGGGAGCGGGAAGACCACGACGACCGCGAAACTCGCCCGCTTCTTCCAGCGGAAGGGACTCAGGGTCGGGGTGATCTGCGCCGATACCTTCCGGCCGGGTGCGTATGATCAGTTAAAGACCCTCTGCGACCGGATCAGCGTCCCCTGTTTTGGCGATCCAAAAGAGCCTGACGCCTTGAAGATTGTCAGGGAAGGGCTGCCCCGGTTCCGCAAGCTCTACGAAGTGATCATCATCGACACCCAGGGGCGGCACGCCCTTGAGGAGCACCTGATCGAGGAGATCATCAACATCAACGAGATATCGCACGCCGACCACCGGTGGCTCGTGATCGATGCGGCGCTTGGGCAGCAGGCGAGCGAGCAGGCCCGCCGGTTCCATGAGGCTATCGGGATCGACGGCGTCCTCGTCACCAAGATGGACGGCACCGCGAGAGGCGGCGGTGCCCTCTCGGCCGTCGCTGAGACGCAGAGCGGGATTGTCTTCATCGGGAGCGGTGAGACGATCGAGGACCTTGAGCGGTTCAACCCGGACGGGTTCATATCCCGGCTGCTCGGGATGGGCGACTTAAAAGCGCTCGTCGAGCGGGCGGAAGAAGCGGTCTCGGCCGAGGATATCGATGTCAACGCCATGCTCAAGGGCAAGTTCACGCTCCGGGATATGTACAAGCAGCTTGAGGCGTTGAACAAGATGGGGCCCTTAAAGCAGATCATGAGCATGCTCCCCCTCGGCGGCATGCAGATCCCGGACGACGCCTACGATATCACCAGCACCAAGATGGCGCGCTATAAAGTGATCATGGACTCGATGACGCCTTCGGAACTCGATGACCCCGCGGTCATCGGGAGTTCCCGGGTCCAGCGTATCGCCCGGGGTGCCGGGGTGGCGCCTGAAGACGTCCGGGACCTCATCAAGTACTACAAGATCATGCAGCGTGCCTTAAAAGGCATGCGGGGCATGGGCGGCGGCAAGTTCAACATGCAGCGCATGATGAAGAAGTTCGGCAGGACCCCGTAAGATGAAACGGTTTGTCGTCGTGGGCCACCTTGCCGCAACGAGCGGCACCTTCAGCCTCAACGATCTCCCGGGAAGCGCCGGGAGGATGGATATCCTCTGCCGCTGCATCAACTCCTCGCTCTTCCTCTCCCACGACCTCCGGCGCGACGTCGAGTGTTACCTCATCCTCCGCGGCGAACCAGACCCGGAGAAGACCGTCCTCTTCCGGGGGAGCGCTGTCCGTTACCTCTCGCCCGACGAGCGGAGCAGTGCCGCCCTGATCAAGAAGGCGCTCTCGATCCCCTGTGGGGACTCTTTCCGGGAGTCGACCCCCGGGGTCTACGTCCGCCGTGGGGGACTCTCGCGGATCCTCTCCGAGATCCCGTTTGCGGTCCTCGATGAGGCGGGGGAGGATATCAGGGGCGTTCCGGTGCTGCCTGAGGCCTATCTCCTCTCCGACCACCGGAACTTCACTCCGGAGGAGCAGGAGATGCTTGAGGGGCGGGACCGCTACTCGGTGGGGCCGTTGTCGCTGCATGCCGATCACACTATCACTGTCCTCTTAAACGAGATGGACCGGAGGGAATCTGGATGGATATCATCGAAGAGGTAGAAGCAATCCTTGGATACGGCGATACCTGCAACCATTGCCTCGGGCGGTTCTTCGGCAGACGGTCGTTTGGGCTGACGAACGAAGAACGAGGGAGGGCGCTGCGGATCGCGCACGAGATCACGGCGAACGAACCGCATCAGGAACCGGCACCGGAGTCCTGCTGGATCTGCGGCGGCGAACTCTCCCGCACCGATGCCTGGGCCGCAAGGGTCGTGGAAGCGATGCAGGGAATCGAGTTTGAGACGTTCCTTATCGGGACACGGGTGCCGCCGCTGATGGCGGAGAGCGAGGAGATGGTCTGGAGCGATCTCTCCCTGCGTGACCCCGAACCCCTGAAGGCTGAGATGAACCGGGAGGTGGGGAAGGCTGTCTCGGAACTCTCCGGGAAGGTGGCCGACCTCCAGAAACCCGNCGTCGTGGCGATCCTCGACCTTGCGAACGAGACCGTCGAGATACAGGTCAACCCTGTCTTCTTTGCCGGCCGTTACCTGAAGTACGAGCGTGGGATCCCGCAGACCCACTGGGACTGCCGGGCCTGCAGGGGGGCCGGGTGCGAGCGTTGCAACTTCACCGGAAAGCAGTACGCAGACTCGGTTGAGGAGCTGATCGGCCGGCCGGTGGTCGAGGCCTTCGACGCCGAAGGCGCCGTCCTCCACGGTGCCGGCCGGGAGGATATCGATGCCCGGATGCTCGGGTCGGGCCGCCCCTTTGTTATGGAGGTCGAGACGCCGCGGAAGCGGTCGGTGGACCTCGCGGCGCTTGAAGCGGAGATCAACCGGAGCGCTGAAGGCAGGGTGGCGGTCCACCTGACCGGGTGGGCGGACCGGAAGATGGTGCAAAGCCTTAAATCCGACAAAGCGCATAAAAAATACAGGATCCTGGTCGAGATCGACGGTCCTGTAACGTCAGATGAGTTCAGGACGGCCCTCGATCAGCTAAAAGGTGTAACGATACGACAGCGCACCCCTACACGGGTGTCACACCGGCGGGCAGATAGAGTTCGGGAACGGCAGGTCATCGATATCCAGTGTACTGGCACACAGGACGACCGATACTGGGTCGAAGTCGTCGGTGAAGCAGGCCTCTACATCAAGGAACTGGTATCTGGTGATGGCGGCCGAACCCAGCCCAGCCTTGCCCAGATCCTGGGGCGCACCGCAAGTGTTGTCAGCCTCGATGTGGTGCAGGTCAGAACAACGAACGAGCAAAGGTGAGTAAATCTTATGGCACATCACAATGGACCACGCAAGAAGACGCGGTATAAGTTCAAGAAGGACCTCCGAAGACGCGGTATCCCCCCGGTATCCTCGGTGATTCAGGAGTTCGAGATCGGGCAGAGGGTTCACGTCGTGGTCGAACCGAGTGTCCAGAAAGGCATGCCCCACCGGAGATTCCACGGGAAGACGGGGACGGTCATCGGGCAGCGCGGACGCGCATGGATACTCGAGATCAGGGATGGAGATGCGGTAAAGCAGGTTATCGCGAGACCGCAACATCTAAGAGCGCAGAGAGTATAATCCTCAACAGTAGTGATTGGCATGAAGGTAAAACGGATCGTTAGCGAAGAGCGGATACTGCTTCCCGAACTGCGTGATACTCTCCTCACCGTGGAAGCCTCCCGGCTCGAATCTGGAGAAGAGATGTCCTACGAACTTCGTAAGAGCATCGAGCATGCCAATCATCTCGCAAAGACGTCCGCTGAGAAGGCCCGCGACCTGGTCGATGAGCTCATGAAGCTTGAGAAGATGAAGGAGGACATCGCCTACCGCATCGCGAACCTGATGCCGCGGACCCGGGACGAACTGCGAGCAATTTATGCCAAAGAACGATTTAACCTCACGACGGAAGAGCTCGACGAGATCCTTGATCTGGTAATGACCCACTTCTAACAGTTGGGGTGGTGTCTATGAAGACCGAGAAGAAAGAGGAGAACGCGGTAATCATCGATATACTCCCTATGGGGTATGCGAATGATCCGCGTCCGGTTTATAAGCGTGAACCGGTTGTGCTCGCCGTGGGGGTTGACCAGTTCAAGTTGCTTGAGCTCATCCCGAAGGCGGGTGCCGATATCCAGATCCATGACCGCGTCTACATCGGTGATGGGGAGCGGGATACGATCGAACGGGTCAAGCGGCGGATCAGCTACGATGACCTGACGGCGACGGCAAAACTGGAACTCCCGTTTGTGGTCGAGCAGATCGTCCTTGAGAACGAGAGGCGGTTCGTCGACTTCTTCAATAAGTCTCTCCCGATCACGCCGAAGTTCCATATGCTCCATCTGCTTCCCGGCATCGGGAAGAAACTGATGTGGGAAGTGATCGAGCAGCGGGAGAGGAAGCCATTTGAAAGTTTTGAGGACATCTCCCGGCGGATCAAGTCGATACCGCACCCGGAACGTATGATCATCAGCCGGGTTCTGCGCGAGATCGAGGACCCGAACGAGAAGTACCATATCTTTACACTGAAATGAGTGCTCCGAAGGATCAGCACTTTCTCGTCGACCAGAGGGCCGTCGAGAAGATCGCCGGTTTTGTTGATGTTTCCGGCCGGAGGGTGCTCGAGATCGGGCCCGGTGAAGGGGTCCTCACCCGCGCTCTCCTCGGCCGGGGTGCGACAGTCGTTGCGGTAGAGGTCGATCCGGCTCTTGTGGAAGAACTTGAGTTCCTGTTTGCCGACGAGATTGCGGAAGGGCGTCTTCAGCTGGTTCCAGGCGATGCGACGAAGGTGGACTTCCCGCCGTTTGATATCGTCGTCGCAAACCTCCCCTACTCCGCCTCTTCAAAGATCACGTTCCGGCTGCTTGAGTCCGGGTTTGAGGTCGCGGTCCTGATGTATCAGAAGGAGTTTGCGCGGCGGATGATAGCGCGGCCCGGGAAGCCCGGCGTCGGGCGGCTCTCGGTGATGGTGCAGACCTATGCCTCGGTAAAACCGCTGCTTGAACTCTCGCCGAACTCTTTCCGCCCAAAACCCCAGGTCCGCTCCTGGGTGGTCAGGATCACGCCGCACGAACCGCCGTATCCGCTTGCGGACCGGCGGGTCTACGCGGATGTGGTCAGGGTGCTCTTCTCCTACCGGAGGAAGACTGTCAGGAAGGCGCTCCGGAGCGGCAAGGATACGTTTGCGCCTGAAGCGATCGAGCGGGCGATCGCGGGCCTGCCTGACGACCTCCTGCAGCTGCGGCCCGAAGACCTGTCGCTTGAGGAGTTTGCGCTGATAGCAAACCGGATGAGCGGGTGCCTGCATGACGAACTGCCGGCAAGAGGCTGACGCGGCCCCGGACCAGGTCTATCCTCCTGCCGAGGATTCGCATCTCCTTCTTCGTGCGGCGCTCCGGGAGATCCGGCCGCCCGACCGGGTGCTTGAGGTCGGGACCGGGAGCGGCTACGTTGCGGCCTCCGTTCTGGGCCGGGCGGCGAGTGTGGTCGCGACCGACATCAACCCCCACGCGGTGGAGTCCGCCCGTGCCCGCGGCGTAGCGACGGTCCGAACCGATCTCTTTGCGGGGTTGTCGGGCCCCTTCGACCTTGTCCTCTTTAACCCCCCTTACCTGCCGACACTTCCCGAAGAGCGGATCGACGACTGGCTGGAGTACGCCCTCGATGGCGGTCCCACGGGGAGGGCGGTGATTGAGCGGTTCGTCGCGGACGTTGGACGGGTGCTCGCGCCGTTCGGGCGGGTCCTGCTGCTCGTCTCGTCCCTGACCGGGCCTGACGCGGTGCGGGAACTCTTTGCCGGTCAGGGGTTCGTCTCGTTCATCGTCGATTCAGAGCCGCTTGAGGACGAGACCCTCTATGTGCTCAGGGCGATGCGGGACCTCTGCCGGGCGGGGGCGTGAGCGGCCCCGGTTTCTTCCCGATCCTGCTGAACATCTCCCCCGCCCGGGTGTTCCCAATGGCCCGAATTGAGGCGGAATTGGTCTTATTTTTGTTTTTATTGGAGGATTGAGCTTTAAATGGGCAGTCAAACTTTATCGCCTATCACCTCATATAATACGTGATAACTTGACGATGCAGTATTCGAATAACTTCCTCACCGAGGGATCAGTCGGAAAAGGCCTCTGGATAGTGGCACTCCCGATCATTATCAGTAACTTCCTCGCGAGTATCCTGGAGGTGGTGGATATGTACTTCATCGGCAAGCTTGGTGATATCCCGATCGCCGGCGGAGCGATGAGCATATCCATCATAATAGTGCTTACCACCGTGATCTTCGGGACCGTGACGGCAACTGCTGCGTTTGTATCGCGAGCGTACGGATCAGAGCGGTTTGATCGCATCCCGGTGATCCTTTCGCATTCGCTTTATTTGGCACTCGCCTTCTCGGTGGTTCTTGCGGTCATCGGTATGTTCTGGTCGCAGGACCTCCTCCTGCTCCTGGGAGCTGACCCCGAGGTTGCAATGGTAGGGGCACGCTTTCTCTCCCCGATGCTGATAGGAATGTTTGTGTTCGTCACTCTGATGATCCTGACAACCGTCTTCCAGAGCACGGGGGATTCCAGGACACCGATGTTTGTGATGATCGTAGTGAATATCGTAAACATTATCCTGAACCCAACACTGATCATGGGCCTTGGCGGTTTCCCGGCATTCGGAATAGCCGGATCTGCATATGCGTCCCTTGCGTCGCGTACGACCGGCGTGCTGCTTCTGATCGGGGTGATGTATCTCCTGCCGTCCAGGAAGAACGGACCGGTCAGATTCCCGAAGGAATGGGTGTTTGAACCGCGGCTAATTAAGGATATCATGAAGGTCATGATACCATCGGCGGTACAGAGCGGGGTCAGGAGTTTTGCGTTCCTGGGGATGACAGCGATCGTAGCACTGTACGGCACGGCAGCGGTGGCAGCATACGGTATCTGCCAGCGCCTGGATATGTTGGGCCTGGTGTTCGTGATGGGGGTTTGCACGGGAGTCGCGGTGATGGTCGGGCAGAACCTGGGAGCGGGAAAAGTAGCGAGGGCGGAGAAAGTGGTCAGGATTGCGATGATCGTGAATGCGTCATTTATGGCGGTTGTAGGTATCCTGTACCTGCTGTTTGCGAAGCACCTCCTGGCGTTCTTCGGCGCGACAGGAGAGTCGCTTGCAGGCGGCATCCTGTTTATGCGGATAATCCCCATGTCGTATTTTGTGATAGCTATGGCGATGACGATGGGATTTGCGATGAATGGTGCGGGGATGACGAGACCCGGCATGTACGCGGCGATCACGGGACAATTGATCGTGCAGGTGGGTCTTGCGGCGATCTTTGTGGCGATGGACCTGCCACTGCAGTCCATCTGGTTCGCGGTAGTCTGCGGCACAGTAGTGGTGTTCCTGTGCGATCTGTTCTTCTACAGGCAGGGTACCTGGAAGACAAAGAAACTAGATCTCGGTGGAGAAATTAATCCAGAGAGTCTCTAACAATCTTTTTTCAACCAATGTCATACGGAGCCCCGGGTCCGCCGGGGGAGGTCACCCGCCACGGCCATGGCCGTGTGTCCCCGTCACCATCAGGCAACCGCGGTGACCGGGGTCTCCGCGGGCAGGCGGACATCGGCGAGCAGGCCGTCTATGGAGTCCACGTACTCCACTCTGATGCCGTAGTTCTCCTCGATGTACTCTTTTGCGTCCACAGCAACAGGCCGCTGCCTTGCTATACTCAGCCCGCCGAGCGTTCGGGTCTCCTCGCGGTACTCAAACACCTGGTTGTTCTTCTCTGAGAGGAGCAGGAGCGTCTTTCCGCTCGCTGCAGCGGCCTCGGCCTTCACGAGGATTCCCCCGACCGGGCCGATCTCCCCGTTCTCATTGATGGTTCCGGTCACAGTCACGTTCTCGTTGAGCGAAAACCCCTCCAGCACCGAGAGGAGCAGCGTTGTCATCAGCGCCCCCGCGCTGGGGCCGTCGATCTCGGAGACCTCTTCCGGCCCCTGGATGCTGAAGATGATGTCGCTTGTCGAGAGGTTCACGTGGGAGTGGTTCTGCGCGACAGCGACTGCCTGGTTCGCAGCGTCCTGGAAGACCACCCCCATCAGGGGCGTTGTCTGGACGAGCACCCGGCCCCGTCCGGGCACGACCTCGGCTGAGATGTCCACCATCGCGCCCTCCTCGGTCACCCTGTCCGGGGAAAAAGGACCGCCCCGGCCGGCCTCGATCTTCTGGAGGATGACCGGCGCCTGCATCGACGCCGTACCTCCGGCCCCCGCTTCCTTCTCTGTCGGGAGAGGAGCCGGGGTCGTGACCGGGCATACATCATCTGTCGGAGATTGGGAAAGAATCCGGGCCGGATCCTCTCCCGGGACAAGGGCGACGACCAGGAGGAAGACGTTCATGACGAGCGATAGAATGAGCAGAGTCGCCAGGGTCTTCTCCCGCATGCGCATATGGTACCCGGACACCATTCATCCAGATATACCTTTCCGAAGATCGGTGCAGGAAGGCGCTATCCCCGGCTGCCTGGCTTGTTCTTCACCAGGGGTTTGGTCGCCCCNATAACCCCCACAGACTTCCATGTGAGGCAACCTGGGGTGCAGACGGCGTTCTGGTCGCACGCAAAGCCGGGAAGTATGGGATTATTCAAGACCCTGGAGCACTCCGGCAATCCAGACAGGCGGGGTAGCAGAAAAATAGGGGGTTGAGAGGCGATCTATCTGGTAGGGCGTTTTTGGGAGGCTCCCTGTCACCCGTCCTCTTCCAGGGAGACCTCAGTGGTCTCCGGGGAGAGAGCCGCTTCAGGGGATATGTCAAAGTACGATTCGATGATTGAATCGTTCTCACGATCGTGATACTGCTTCCCTCCGTCCCTGGTTTTCATCCAGAGGCGGATCTGCTGGAGTAGTGTCACATAGCTCATTCCTGTTGTCTTCAGCGGGGAGTCACCCGCTGACGTATGCCATTCTGATNCTCGAAGAATAAATCCATTATGATACGGCATTCTGCCGATATCGCCGTCAGGTTCTACGGTATTTAAAAAAGGGCGGTTCATAGGGGTTATTTTTAGATCCCGACCCGGCTCCCTCACCCACGCCGGAACATCCCGTCGAGTTTCCGTTTATCGAACGCCACCACCGTCGGCCTCCCGTGTGGGCACGTCCAGGGGGTCTTCGTCCGGGCGAGCTGTGCGAGGAGACGTCTCTGCTGGTCGTGCGTGAGAAGGACGCCGGCCTTCACCGCGCCCCTGCAGGCGACGATGCAGGTGACCGCCTCCCGCCGGTCGGGATTGGTGCGGGACGCTCCGGTGAGGAGGTCGGCGATCGTCTCCCTGACAACCCCGGGGTCCTCAAGTGCGCCGAGGGCGGCCGGCACCGCCCGGACGGCGAAGGTGTCCCGGCCGAACTCCTCGACTACGAACCCCTCCTCCGCCAGGACCGCCATTGCGTCGCGGAGCGCGGCAGACTCCCGTGGCGGGAGGGAGAGGACGGCAGGCATGATCAGTTCCTGGGTCTCGGGCGTTGCGTCGCGCCGTTCCACGACCTGGTCGTAGAGGATCCGTTCGTGGGCCGCGTGCTGGTCGATGAGATAGAGGGTCCCGTCGGCCCCTTCAGCCACGATATAGGTCGCCGCCACCTGTCCCACCGGCTTCATGGCGGGGAGGAGGTTCTCGGCATCCCCTGCTTCCTCCGTCCTGCGGAGCTGCCGGTC
>JGI24711J26586_10001345_pt1 | contig 18872 bp, 16 predicted proteins | sample BioPla3DNA1_FD_26586 | JGI IMG/M metagenome (IMG submission 26586)
GGGGGGGAACTAAAACAATACCCCCCTACTCAGAAGGGAAGGGGTACAATGCACAACCCAAAGCAATTAAGACCAGACCAGAGCGGACCACATAGGGCAGTATATGAAAAGAATAAAAGGCGGTTACTAAAGACAACCACCCATTGCGAGATATGCGGGGGAGAGATTAACACTAATATTAAATGGCCCGACCCACTATCACCAGTAGCAGATCATATTATACCAATCTCTAAAGGTGGACACCCAAGCGATATAAACAATATGAGGATAATTCATAATGCTTGTAACAGAGCCAAGAGCAATAAGTTATATGCTGAAACAAACTCAAAAGATAATGCAGCAGAAACAGAAAGCAATGTAAACAAAGGGTTAGATTTACCATGGAGTATTAACTGGTTAGAATATAGAAGTGATGAATAGATTTAATTAAATAATATTAAATAACATATGAAACATATTTAATTATTAATAGAAAAGATAAAAGATAAAAAAATAAAATAAAAATTAATTTATAAAAATATTTAAAAATAAAATTAATTAAAATATATTTCCAGGAGAGCAAGGGGGCATACCCACCCCCCGACCCGTTCACTCCGATATTCAGCCGTCACTCCCCATATTTTCTCACGAAAACTATTCAAGAACAGGGCAGACCAATTATATTTTTATTAGAAGGGAGTTTATCATATGAAAAAAGGAATTATATGCGATATATGCGGTACTAAATTTGATAGTAAAATAAACAATGCTAAATATTGCAGTTATCCATGTAGGAAAGAAGGAGCTAAGCGAAAGCATGAAGAATGGAAACAACAAAACCCAGATTATTATATAAATGCCTCAAAGGAACATAGAAGAAAGCAGAAACTAATTAAAGAAGAAAAACGCAAGGAATACTGGGAGAATATTAGGCGTATAATTGAGCAGCAGACAGGCGGTAAATTTGCAGATGAAGAACTTTAAGGGTTAGGAGTAGCCTTTGCTATACCGAGATAAAACAAAGCTTTAAAATGGTATTTAAATGAGCCTTCAAAATGCGATTTAAGCAAAGATATTATTGTTCTTGAATGTTAATACCATTGAATTTTACACATTTCTAGAAGTTTTACAAAAATATACAGAAATATACAAAATAACCCTTGACATATTGCCATACAAATAATATACTATTATTGCCATACAAAATATTGAAAGGGGGTAAACATGACATCTAAAATGGGAAGACCTAAAAAAGATATTACAAGGGATATAAAAGTTAATACCAGGCTTACAGAAGAAGAAGAAGAAAAACTTTTATATTGCTGTGAAGTCTTAGGATTGACAAAAGCGGAAGTTGTACGCAAAGGGATTGAGAAAGTTTACAACGAGATATTATCAAAAGAAAAATAAATGATGTAGTACCAGCCAGCAAGCAAGAACTACACCATTTAAGCAACACCCCTATTGAATAGAGATATTTATTTTATTATATCCTATTCAATACACAATTACAATAAAAAGAATAGGAGAAGTTGAAAATGAAAAAAGTTATAAACGAAGAATTAAGAATATGTTCATGTAGTATAAAAGACGTAACAAGCGAAGAATCAACAAAAATTATTTTTGAATGTTNTTACGAAGGCTTTAATTTAGCGGATTTAAGAATCTATTATCACCCTAAAACTGATATAATAACGTTAATTGAAGACACTGANTCATTTGAAGAATATAAAAAAGTTACTGAATCTTATTTAAAATTAAGTCCAGAAGATAGAAAAAGTTACAAAATCAACAATATAGCATTAATCAAAGTCCTTGATGCAGTCCTTGATAAAAGGGTAATAATAGCCGAAGAGAAAATAAAACAAGAATTATTTAAGCCAGTGAAAGAATTGCTGGGAAATCAATATATTCCTTCTGATGATGAATTAGGTATGATTGATATGATTTATAAAAATGCTTATGATTATGCCATGGCGAGAGTTGATCTTTATAATTACGCTTTTATCCAAGGGAAGCGAGCCGAGAGAGCCAGAAGAAAAAAAGGACTTAAAAAAGTAGAAGAAATGAAACCCAAAGAACTTTATAATGAATTAGAGGGAATGAAGGTAAACGAGCCGGAAAGATTTAACCTTTTAAAAGCAGCTACAACACTTAACAGTGAGCAGTTAAAGAAACTTTTATCAGCGGTTGAAAATATTCAGCAGGTAGGTGTTGAAGCATGATTAAGAAAATAATCATTAAAGAGAAATTAACACCGCAAACAAAAGAAACCTTCAAGGCCATACAAAAAGACCATTAAGTATAAGGCTTTAAATGCGTTTTAAGCAAAGATAAACTTAAAGGGTATGAAAGGTCAAAGTACATAAAATAAATGATTTAACCATACAATGCGAGATTGTAGCATGAAATAAAGCAGGGTTGAAAGATACCTTGCTTATTTTTTATATTTGCTATGCCGGAGACAGTTGAAATATGCTTAAAAAGTTCGCCAAAAGTTCGCCAATATGTATAAAATAATGGTGGTAAACTGTGGCAAGCTATGGGAACATGGATGTTGAAATATAAACACTTGTGGCAATGTGTGGCAAACTGTGGTGAGCTAAAATTAAAATCTAGGCGTCGGGGGTTCGAGTCCCTCATGGTCCATAAATTTTAATAAATTAAAACAAATGAGATGAGTTTTTTAAATTCATCTCATTTTTGTCTTCTTCGAAAAATACTAGGTTATTTAAGTAAAACATTTATATTGATTTATAACCTATAAGATTATTCTCATTGCTTGAGGATAACATATTGATGCTTATTTGTGAATATGCAATATTTGCTTGTTTCCTTTAAGGATATCATTATAAATACTCTTTACAATATAATTATCTTGGGAGTTCTTTATCGGTTTTACCTTATCTATACTGTATAGGCCTGATGCCCTTAATGCCCTTGTTTCCTTAGTTATAGTCCTTGGCACAGGTTGACCTCCGCCGGCAATACAACCGCCGGTACAAGCCATTACTTCCACTAAATCATAATGTCTTTCGCCGCTTTTGATTTGTTTTATTAAAGTGTCTGCCTCTTTTAATCCATGTACAACTGCTATTTTGATAACCTTGCCGTCAACTTCAACAGTTGCTTCCTTAACTGATTCCAAACCTCTTACATTGTTAAATATTATTTCAGAGTCTTCCTTGCCAAACTTATCAACTAATAGTCTTCTTAAAACCGCTTCTGTTACCCCTCCTGTAGTTCCAAATATTATACCTGCTCCCGAAGCTACGCCAAAGGGCATGTCTAATGATTCTTCCTCAATTGTATCAAAGTTGACGCCTATTTCTTTTATCATTATGGCAAGTTCCTGAGTAGTTAAAACTACATCCACTTCTCTTATTCCGTCATGACTAAATTCCTCCCTCGCAGCTTCGGCCTTTTTAGCAGTACATGGCATAACCGAAACAATGAATGTTTTTTTGCCATCTTCCTGGTCTTTTTTATTATAGACTTCCCGTGCGACTGCACCAAACATCTGCTGGGGAGATTTGCATGTGGATATATTTTTTGTTAATTCGGGGTACTTATTCTCGACATATTTAACCCATGCAGGACAACAGGATGTAAAAAGAGGCAGGTTTTCATTTTTTGAAAATCTATCCATAAATTCATCACTTTCTTCTATAACCGTCAAATCCGCACTTAATGCAGTATCGTATACCTCATCAACTCCTATTCTTCTTAGAATTGAAGCAATTTTTCCTATAGTTACTTGGCCCGGCCTCAGTCCGAATTCTTCCCCAAGGGCAACTCTTACTGCAGGTGCAATTTGAGCAATAACTCTAATGTTCTTATCATAAATTGCATCCCATACTTTTTGTGTTTCGTTTTTTATGGTTATTGCTGCTGTAGGGCATACTATTCTACATTGCCCGCAATTTACACAATTAGTTTCATTAAGGTTTTTACCAAAGGCAGGTTTTACTTTGACTTCTGTTCCTCTATGTGAAAACCCAAGAACTCCAACTCCTTGTATTTCTTCACAAACCATTACACAATCGCCGCATTTTATGCATTTATTGGGATTTCTGATTATGCTTGGGCTTGAATAGTCAACTTCTTGCTCCTCTATTAACTGATTAAATCTCATTTTGTTTATACCATATCTTCTGGCGAGAGACTGTAGTTGACATTTTCCTGTTCTCTCACAGGCTGTACAATCTCTTTCATGGTTTGACAATAAAAGCTCTAAAATCATTTTTCTGTATTTTCTTATTCGAGGAGAATTTGTATAAATCTCCATTCCATTACATGGGACTTCCGAGCACGATGCAATTATTTTACCATCAGATGTTTCTACTGAGCACATTCTACATGCACCGTAAATACTTAATTCTGAGTGATAGCAAAAAGTAGGCAAATCAATGTTATTATCTCTAATTAAGCTTAGAATGTTTTTTTGGTTGTCAAAATACACTTTTTTTCCATCTATTATCATACTTCCACTCATATCTATACCTCCTGGATTGCTTTAAACGGACAAGCTTCAATACAAGCGCCGCATTTTATACATTTATTTTGATCTATAATATAAGGCTCTTTAATTCTTCCGGATATTGCTTCCACGGGACAGATTCTCGCACACTTGCTACATCCCCTGCATATATCAGGGTCAATGACAATTGAAGCTAATCCCTTGCAGACTTTAGCAGGACACACTTTGTCAACAACATGTGCAAGATATTCATCATAAAAATACTCTAATGTACTTAATACCGGATTAGGAGCAGTTTTGCCTAACCCACATAAGGCGGTATTTTTAACTGTATCAGCAACTTCATATAGAAGATTTAAATCCTCCATCTCTCCTTTGCCTTCAGTGATTTTCTCCAAAATATCAAGCATTCTCTTAGTACCTTCCCTGCAAGGTATGCATTTGCCACAGCTTTCCCTTTGAGTAAAGCTCATGAAAAACCTCGCGACTTCCACCATACATGTATCTTCATCCATTACCACCATGCCGCCGGAGCCAATCATGGCCCCCACTGATGCAAGGGAGTCAAAACTAAGAGGGAGCTTTAAATGGTTTTCATCATAAATTAAGCATCCTCCCGAAGGTCCTCCTATTTGAACAGCTTTGAATTGTTTGCCTTTTTGTATTCCACCACCTATATCAAATATAATTTCTTCTAATGTTGTTCCCATTGGAACTTCTATCAAACCTGTATTAACAACATTTCCCGTAAGAGCAAATACTTTTGTTCCTGAATTATTTTCAATGCCATATTTTCTATATTCATCAGCTCCATTTAAAAGTATTATAGGAACATTTGCAAATGTTTCAACATTATTTAATACCGTAGGACATTCAAATAATCCTTTTTCAACTGTACGAGGAGGCTTAACCCGAGGCATCCCTCTCTCTCCTTCTATTGAAGCAGTTAATGCACTTCCTTCACCGCATACAAAGGCTCCGGCTCCCTGAAAAATTTGAATATTAAAGCTAAATCCTGAGTTTAAAATATTATCACCTAAGAGTCCATATTCCATAGCTTGGTCAATAGCATTTTGTAATCTATTAACTGCCATGGGGTATTCAGCTCTTACATAGATATATCCGGTGTCAGCTTTTGTTGCAATTCCGCTTATAAGCATACCTTCAATAACTTTGTGAGGATCACCTTCCATGATGCTTCTATCCATAAATGCACCTGGATCGCCTTCATCACCGTTACAAACTACATATCTGACAGGATTCTCTTGGGCCAAAACCTGACTCCATTTTCTACCGACAGGATATCCTCCGCCACCTCTGCCTCTTAATCCGGAATCTGTTATTAGCTTACATATATCCATAGGTGCCATCTTAAGTGCCTTAGCAGCTGCTTTGTATCCACCGTTACCTATATACTCCTGTATACTTTCGGCATCAATATGGCCGCAATTATGAAGAACAAGTCTGGTTTGCTTTTTATAAAAAGGAATTTCCTCCTGAGTTTTATACACTTCTCCGTTCGTTTGATACATTAATCTCTCTATAGGTTTCCCTTCTTTTAATGTTTTGAATACAATTTCTTCGCAATCTTCTAATTTAACATGTAAATATAAGTAATTGCTCGGTTCGATTCGCACTAAGGGGCCTGCTTCACAAAAACCGTGACATCCGCTTTTTTTTACACCAATTCCTTCTTCTTCCTTAGTTAAATCTACGTCAACCAAAAGTCCGTTTTCTTTTACTAAAGCTTTGATTTTCTCGTAGATTGCCAAAGAACCGCCTGCAACACAGCCTGTTCCCGCACATACAAGTACTTTCTTTCTTTGCTTGTCCAAAGATTTTTTATATAAGTATTCTAATGATAATAAGTCATCGTAATTTTTTATCATTCTATCGCCTCCTTCTTAATGTTTTGAAGAAGTTCAACAACTGCTTCAGGTGTCACCTTAGGATAAACAACATCATTAATCGTAATAACCGGTGCTAATCCGCAAGCACCTAAACATGATACTGTTTCTACCGTAAATAACAAGTCATCGGTAGTAATTTTCTTATCGCTTAAATTTAACTCCTTATGGATTTCCTTTAGTATGGGAATAGAATCTCTGACATGACATGCGGTTCCATCACATATTCTAATGATGTTTTNCCCCTTTTTTTCTAATGAAAAGTTTTCATAAAAGGTAGCAATACCATAAATCTTTGAATGGCTGATATCTAAAGTATCAGCTATATAAACCAATGCTTCTTCAGGCAAATAATTGTACTCTTTTTGAACTTCCTGAATAATACTGATAATTTTTTTGCTATCATTATTATGCCGTGAAATTATTTCGTTAATCCTTTCCTTATAATCTGCCTTGCACATTTTCTACACTTCCTTTCCTTTGTGTCAGTTTTATAGTCTTGTTAATAATATAACAACCTGTAGATTAAAAGCAAGCTATTCTTTGATAAATGAACAATTCTTAACAATAAAACGTTTCCTATTATGTAAATATGCCATATTTTACTTAAGTTGCTACAAAACATACGGACCTTTGAATGCATTGTCACTCAAAGGTCCGTTAAGAAGTCATGATATATTGTATTTCTTCAGTTTTCTTAAGACAGTACTGTGGTCTACCCCTATGGCTTCACCCATTTCCCTTGAGCTTGAGAATAGTTTGCTGGCGTTGTGAAGGTATCTTTTTTCAGCCTGCTCCATATAATCCTTCAGTTTATATTTCATTATGTTTTCGCTGTCCTGCATGTTGTCTTCAGGAATTTCAAAGGTATCCCCCTGACTTAAAATAACAATTTTTTCAATGGTATTTCTGAGTTCCCTTACGTTTCCGGGCCAATCATATTCTTGCAGTTGAATCAAGGTGTCCACTTCGATATTCTTATATACTTCATATTTACTTGTATAGTATTTAAGAAAGTGGGTGGCTAAAGGTATAATGTCTGCTTGTCTTTCCCTCAAGGGGGGGATATTTATAAAAACTACTCCCAATCGATAATATAAGTCTTCCCTGAATTTGTTTTCTTTGATTAAATCTTTTACATTCCGGTTGGTTGCAGAAATTATCCTGATATCTATGGGGATTTCTTCGGCGCTGCCTATGGGTGTGTATACATTGTTCTCTAAGACACGTAAGAGCTTCACCTGCAGGTGGAGGGGTAATTCACATATTTCATCTAAAAACAAGGTCCCCTTTTGTGCGTAATGAAGGATTCCCTTCTTTCCTTCCTTCAATCCTCCCGTAAAGCTGCCGGGTGTATAGCCGAACAATTCCGATTCCATCAGCTCTTTTGGGATGGCTCCGCAGTTAAGGGTAATGAACCTTTCGTTTTTTCTGTTGCTGTTTTTGTGAATATAGTTGGCTATAACATCCTTTCCCACACCGGTTTCGCCTAATATCATGACGCTGACGCTTGTCCTGCTCACTAATTTGGCCAAATCCATAACACGCATCATTTCAGGCGAATTAACAATTATTCCTTCATCTNCTNCATNTNTTTTTTCCTCTGAATAAGATGAAAAATTATTATTCACTTCCGCTAATTTTTTATTGATGTTTACATAACTTGATATATCCCTGACATTGGTCACTACATACTTTAAGCTGCCATCCTCATCAAATATGGGTTTTGAAACTGCTATTATTTCCACTCCGTTTTTGGTACTGTGAACCTGGGTATAAGTCCTTTTATATTTAATGCAGGACAGGCATGATGATTTGTCAAAAATGCCCTTTTTTTCGTATTCCCCTATGTTGTGTCCCAAAATACTATCATCCAATTTTGTCATTTTGTAATAGCTTTCGGAAGCATACAAAATCACTCCCTTGGAATCACTAATCATGAAACCGTCGTTGCTTTTGTTTAAGCATTTAACAATATCATTTGCGCTTATTAATTCCTTTTTCATCTTGCCTCCCTTTTGCAGTCACATTATATTGAATCAATAATTAAAACAATACTCTATAACTGTATCATATCACAAGGGCCTGAGATTGTCAAATTATTAACTAACTATTTTTACTTCTTCTAAAAATATTTTCCTAAATTTAAAATAAACTCAGGAATTATCAAAGATAAGATATGACATTCCTGAGCTGATTTACAAGCTAAAGATTTTCTGCGAAACTTTGGAGTCTTGTATTGATTTGCTCAAAACTTTTGGCTTGTTGGTCAATTTCTATGACCTGTAAGGGTATATTTTCTTTTTTCATCCTGTCCATAATTACAGGAACATCATACTCTTCAGGGTCACAGAATTTCATCAGGGCGATGACAAGGCCGTCAGCCTTATAGTGGTTTACCAAATCCACCAAATATTGAATCCGCTCTTTGTATGGGTCGAAGGCCAGTGAGCAGGCGCTGTGGTTTGTCCATCTCTTAGCCAAGCTGTTGAGGGGGCTTTCCGAGAAAGGAGCATCTGTTCTGAATTGTCTGGATTCATGAGCTAAATCATCACCCACAATGTCCATACCGTATTTTTCAAAATAATCAATAACCCCGTCCGGTTCCAACATTATTCCTGTAACTACAATTCGTTTGTTTTTACTCTTATTTGGCGGCAGCAACCTAAGCTTTTTGTTTAATTCCCTGATGTATTCCAAATAATCCTTTTTATCCATAAAATATGATGCTTTTATTATTTTATGGCGGATTAGGGGTGTGATTATATCTGTGCGATTTGATGCAATTTCTACGAACCTTCTCATTTCCGCACGGTAATCATTGTATAGAACAATGCTGTCTTGAAGTGCTTCTTCTGTTATTGTTATACCTAATATCTCTTCTAACCTGCTCTTAATATATTTATACTCGCTTTCCAAGAATCCTTCCGCACTCTTTGCTTCCCTGTTTTGGGGGAATACAAAGGGAATTGCTTCACAGGTTCCCTTCCACTTCTGGCCGAAGCATTTTAAGGTATCACAAACCGCCGGAATTAGAACAGCCTTTAAAAGGTCATAGGTTCCTCTTGTTTCATACTCCATTATGGACTGCATAATTGAGCATGCAAATGCCGGAAGATATGTTCTTGCCTTTGTTAATTCAACCTGGCCTCCCCAAATCCCTACCGGTATACAGTTTGCCGCATAGATTATTTCTTCGGGTGCATAGGGTGCTACCCAACCGACAGCTTCTTTATTGTTTTTTTCACATGATTCTTTTATTGTTTTTTCCGGAGAATCCGCTGATTTAACTAAATAATCAATTATATTATTTATATCCATTATCTCACCTTCCTGTGTTTTAGCTTCTGTTACCGGGACCTTTGTTCAATCATTTCAACCAGGGCTTCTATTCTTGTTTCGTACTGGGCTTTTGAATAGTTTCTCGGGTCTGCCTGGTCTCCGTCAAATGTAGTTATGGGAATATTCAAGCTTTCTTCCAGGTCTTTTCCTATTTCATATTGGAGAAAATCGCACATTTTACAGCTGCGGTTCAAATGCATGATAACACCGTTGCATTTTGTTTCTTTTATGATATCCTTCCTCAAATCTGTCTGCCCCTTTAAGGATAAATTGTTTCCCATGCCGGTATAAACTTTCGCCATTTCATACAAGTTGCCGGGTGTATATTCCAAGGCCCAGGCCGACGGGTATGTGGAGCCTGTCATATTTGCCCCCTTGTTTTTAAGAACCTTATAAGTATGTGATAAATAGGGCCAGCAGGCAATTCCGTCCCACATAATTCTGTGCTTTTCTTCTACTCCCTTCAAGCCTCCTTCTCCATTAGCTATTTTTTCTTCTAATTCTGCCTTTAACTTTTTGAAGGTAATCCCGCATTCCTTTTTGCCCCTCATGCAAACTATCAGGGCCATGTAATTAAACATGTCAAACCCGCTCAAGGGTGACGGTACCGCAGAGCAAAGGCTTGTTGCTTCATACCAGGCAGTCGCATTGTCTGAAGCTATCTTCATAACTTCCTGGAATTTATCCATATCAAAAGGTTTGTTGCAGATTAATTCCAATTGGTGGATTAAATCATACAATTGTGCTTCTACATACTTTATATTTTCTTCCGTAACTTCATCGCCGTGGTTATATGGCACATCTACTATCAACAGGGGTATATTTAACTCATAAGCTATGTTTTCATACCATTTGAGCAAGGTTTCGCAGATGTTGTTGCAGAGCAGTACCAAGTCCGGCAGCGGGAACTCAATTTCATCCAATTCCTTCTTTAGGTCCATGTAGCCTAAGTTGATTCTTGCATAACCGCAAATGTCGTTGGCATATCCCTTTCTTTCCGCATGCTCAAGGAATTCGGGAGCAAGCTTTTTTGCAGCTAAAACCGCAGCGTAGTTTTCCGGATATATGGTGCAAATCCCCATTGTTTCGGTAAACTCACAGGGAGCTATGGAGCTGGACCAGCATACCAATTCTCCGTTTGCTTTAGCCTTTCTGGCATCTTCCATGTTTTTTTCAACCAATATGCCAAGCATTTCCTTTGAAGTCATGTTTTCGTTTATAATACTCATTTTATCCCCTCTCTTCTTCAGCCTCATAAGCATATATGGCAGCTCCTATTGCGCCTATGAGCTGTGGTTTTTCGGCAACATAAATTTTTTTGTTTAAAGCCCTTTCCAAGGCACGAATAACACCTTTGTTTTGTGCTACTCCTCCCGTTAAAGTAAAGTCTTCCTCCATATTAGTTTTGTATAAGAGGGCAAGGGCCCTGGTGACAATGGAATTATGAATTCCGCGGCTTATGTCTTCTATCCTGGTTTCTTGCGACAAGAGAGATATAACTTCGGATTCCGCGAAGACAGTGCAGGTGCTGCTGACAGTTACAGGGTTTTTTGCTTTTTCATCCAATTTTTCAAGTTCATCTATCTTTACTCCCAAAATACGGGCCATTACTTCAAGGAACCTACCCGTTCCCGCCGCGCACTTGTCATTCATGTAAAAATTCAGTACCTTGCCTGATTCATTAATGGATATGGCTTTCACGTCTTGTCCTCCGATATCCAAAACCGTTCTCGCATTTTTTAATTCATAGTTAACTCCCTTGGCATGGCAGCTGATTTCGCTGATTTGCTTGTCGGCAAATTTTAATGAATTCCTGCCATAGCCGGTGGCAACGGCAGCTTTTATGTCTCCAAAGGATAATCCCGTACCTGCAAATACGTTATCTATGGCTGTTTTAGGCCCTGATGTTCCTGTTCCCATCTGAACCACGCTGGTTCTTATTATTTCTTTGTTATGATTTATAATCACAGCCTTTGAGGATGCAGAACCGACATCGACACCCAAATAATACCTGTCTTTCATATTAAGTCTCCTAAAACTTCCTTAGCCTTTCTTTTTATTAGTTTATAATCAATCTTCCCAATGCTGTTTAAAGGAATTTCATTTAAATGAACAATACATTTCGGTACCTTATAGTTTGCAAGCTTCTGACCGACAAAACTTTTCAACTTGCCGGTATCCATTTCTTTTCCGCCTTCAGTTTTTATAAATGCCACTATTTCTTCCTGAAAGGCACTGTCGACTTCAACCCCGACAACAAGAGCTTCCCTGATATCTTCGCTGTATTTTTTAATTACGCATTCTATTTCGGCAGGTGAGATGTTTTCGCCGTTTCTTATGATGATGTTATTTATCCTGTCGACGAAATATAAATATCCATTCTCATCACAATAACCGCAGTCATCAGTCTTGAGCCACCCGTCTTCGGTAAACTTTTTTTTGTTTTCTTCCGGCGAATTATAATAACCCTTCATACAGCAGAATCCCCTGCATTGGATTTCACCCCTGACATAGGGCGGGCATACGGATTTGTTTTTCTCATCCCAAATTCTTACTTCTATATGGGGGAGGGTCTTGCCTAAGGTTTTTGACCTTATGTCTATATCATCTTCATGGTTTGTCAATGTAATTAAAGGAGAAGTTTCCGTCTGCCCATAGCCTATCTGCAGGTGTGTTCCGGGTAGTTTGGAGGCTAACTCTAAGTATTTTTCGCTGGTCATGCCTGAACCTGCAACAATCCCGGACTTCCATGAGGAAATATTATACTTCCCGAAATAAGGGTCCTTAACTAAAAGAAACAACATGGAAGGCACTACGTTAAAAACGGTGATCTTGTATTTTTCTATATATTTCATTGCTCTTTCGGAATTGAACTTTCTCATTATCAGGGAAGGCATTCCCACCATTAATCCGATTAAGACTCCGCATGTCAAACCTGAGCAATGAAATATGGGCATAGAAATAAGCATGGAATCTTCCTTTGTGAATTTCATCCTTTCCGATATTATCATTGCATCATTCAGCAAATTGTAATGGGATAGCAAAACGCCTTTTGCCATGTGGGTGGTTCCGGATGTAAACAATATAAAGGCAGTATCTTCGCTCTCAATGGCTTCTTTGGCTTTTTTGAGCTTGTCTGTGGATTCACGGGTCTGAAGCTTCTTGCAAGCATACTCGTTTTTTGCTTCTTCGAATAAGTTTTTCAAGTTGTCAAAAGATTTAAGTTTAGGCAGCTTGTTATGGTTTCTTTCTATTATGTCTCGATAATCTATTGAACCTGTCGATTCGCCGTAAAGCAAGTATTCTGTATGTGAATTGGTCAAAAGACTTCTGATTTCCAAATCCTTATAGGAGTAGTTAAAAAGTGTTGCAATTGCACCGGTTTTAATAACTGCAAAGATGGTTAAAACCTGCTCTATGGAATTAATGCTCCAAATACCGACATGCATGCCCTTTCTTATATCATTATTAATCAGCTTTATTGCCATAATGTCCGTTATTTCATCAACTTCCCTCCAGGTATAGCTTATATCCTCAAAAATATAAGCTATACCCTGAGGGTATCTTTGTGAGTTCATTTTTAGGACATCTGCAAGAGTAACATTAAGTAAACTCATAACAAACCCCTTCCTGCTAATTTCGATGGTTATTTTTCAAGATCCGCATGAATGTGTTTTTCAATTATGATGCCTTCCTCTTTAAACTTTTCGATTTGGTCCTTATCGTAGCCTAAATCAGTTAAAATTTCAGTGCTCTGCTCCCCTAAGAAAGGCGCTCTTTTTCTCTTTGGAAGGGTTACCCCGCCAAACTTGGCCGGTGTGGCGCTTTCCAAAAATCTTTCGCCGTTGGGCTGGGTGAATTCAGTGAAATATAAGTTTTCTTTTGCCTGGACAGAATCAAGAACTTCTCTAACATTGGCAATTATTGAATGAGGAATATCATTTTCTGTCAATCGTTTTGATGCTTCTTCCCTTGTTAACTTTTTAAATCCGTCGCTTAAAATTTGAATTACTTCCCTGCAGTTTTCAAAACCTTTATCGAAAGTGTTATATTCGGGATTATCAATTAAATCTTCCCTTTCTATAACTTTCATAAAGCCGGGCCAGTAACGGTCATATTCATGGCAGCTTACCATAATCCAGTTTTTATCCTTGCATTCGTAGGTGTTGCTCAAAGGAGTGGTTTCCAGCCTGCTCTTGGGATACTTGTCCAAATCGCTGCATTGAATTGAAATAAAGGGCTCCGTCATGCTGTATAGGGCTTGTCCGTAAAGTGATACCACAATTTTGCTGCCTTCGCCGGTATTAAGCTGCTTGTACAAGGCTGCACAAATCGCTCCTGCCAAGGTACATGCCGTTGAGTGGTCTCCGAAGGTGCTGGGGGGAATTATGGGGGCCGTATCTTTTTCCATGGCAGCAATCATGGCCCCGCTCAAGGCCCAATAAGAAACATTGTCAAAGCCCGGGTTGTCAGCCAAGGGACCTGCTTCTCCAAATCCCGTTAAATGTGCGTGAATCAGTCTCGGATACTTGGCAGACAGGGTTTCATAATCCATTCCTAATTTTTTTAAGGACTTGGCTCTCGTATTTGTTATGAAAACATCAGCTTTTTCCAGGAGTTTAGCCATGATTTCCTGGCCTTCTTCAGTTTTTAAATCTAAGGCTATACTTCTTTTGTTGGCATTGTGAAAATCATAGGTAATTTTTTTCATTCCCGGCAAGGGGGCTGCAAACCGGGTTGTATCTCCCCTGGGGACTGACTCAACCTTTATTATATCTGCGCCCCAGTCTGCCAATATACGGCCGGCTGAAGGAGCAGCCACATATGTTGTTAATTCTATTATTTTTACTCCGGATAACAAATTGTAAGGATCTTTATTCATTTCATTTCCTCCTTGATTAAAGTATTGTTGTCTAAGTTTTTTAACTGTTTTTGTATTTTTCTATTTCCTTTATAAACTCAGGAATTACTTCAAATAAGTCTCCGACTATTCCATAGTGTGCAACTTCAAATATGGGTGCATTCTTATCCTTGTTTATGGCAATAATCGTATCTGAGCCTGACATTCCGGCCAAATGCTGTATGGCACCTGATATGCCGCATGCAATATAAACCTTCGGTGCAACGGTCTTCCCCGTCTGGCCCACCTGGTGGGCATGAGGAATCCACCCGCTGTCAACGGCAGCCCTTGATGAACCAACCGCCCCGCCTAAGGCCTTGGCCAAGTCTCTTATATATGAAAAGTTTTCAGCCTTGCCAAGACCGCGGCCGCCTGAAACTATGATTTCTGCTTCTTCCAAGTTTATGTTTTCTGTCACTTCCCTGATGGTTTCTATTATTTTTGTTCTTATACCGCTTTGGCTTACTTTACATTCCTCTTCTATTATTTCACCCTTCTTATCTTCATCGAATAAAGGCAGCTTATAAACTCCGGGACGAACAGTACCCATCTGGGGCCTGGTGTTGGGACACTCTATATCAGCCATTAAGTTTCCGCCAAATGCCGGCCTTGTCCATTTCACATTGCCGGTTTCTTCATTGTAAGATATTGATGTGCAATCTGCCGTAAGACCGGTTTTTAACCTGCAGGCTACCCTGGGACCGAAGTCGCGGCCGTTTATTGTAGCCCCGATTAAGATTGTATCGGGATTATACTTATGGATTAAATCCATTAAGGTGTCTGTTACGGCATCCGTTGAATACCTTTCAAAAATTGGATCGTCAACTAATATTACCTTGTCTGCACCATATGCGATTGCTTTTGCAGCAACATTTTTTACATCCTTGCCCAACACTATAGCAACTAACTCTTGCTTCACTGCATCTGCTATTTCTCTTCCCGGTTTAAGGAGTTCAAAACCTACCTTCTTTTCTTTTCCGTATTCGGTTTCGATAAAAACCCACACATTTTTGTTTTTTATATTTGCGCTCATATACTTCTCCTTTATATAACCTTTTTATCCGTTATAAGCTTCATCAATTTCTGAACCGAAGCTGATGGGGTTTCTTCATCTATGATTATTCCGTTTTTTTCTTTTTTAGGTGTGTAGGAATTCTTTACTTTTGTCGGTGACCCCTTTAATCCGCATTTTTCCGTATCAATGCTTATGGATTGCGAATTCAATACATGGATCTCAGCCTTGTTTGCGGCAATTTTGCTTTTTAAAGTAGCATATCTGGGCTCAAAATCTGATTTTGTAACCGTTATAACAGCGGGCGATTTTACTTCTATCCAGTCATAGCCCTGGTCGTTTTCCCTTTTTACCAATGTTTTACCGTCTTCAACCCTGATGTCTGCAGCATAAGTCACTTGAGCCAGGCCGAGGTGCTCTGCCATTTCCGGACCGACTTGGCCGGTATCCCCGTCTATTGCCTGCTTACCGCACAAGATCAGGTCAAATTTTCCCTTTTCCTTCTCCAAGTGACTAGCAAAGCTTGCTAAAATAAAGCTGGTAGCTAAAGTATCGGACCCGCCGAAAGCCCTGTCACTCAACAAATAAGCTTCATCCGCACCAACCGACAAGCATTCCTTCAATGCTGCCTTTGCCTGGTCGGGACCCATGGACATGACCGTAACCTTGCCCCCGTGTTTTTCTTTTAACCTGACGCCAAGCTCTAAGGCATATGCATCAAAAGTATTGACTATGCTGGGCACTCCCTCCCGCATCAGGGTGTTTGTCTCAGGATTTATTTTTATCTCCGTTGTGTCGGGAACTTGTTTTATGCAAACTAAAATATTCATTTAGCCCTCCATATTCTTATTTAAATAACATATTGTTTGAAATTACGACTCTTTGTATTTGATTGGTACCTTCGTATATTTGAAGAATCTTTGCATCCCTCATCAGTTTTTCCATGGGATATTCCTTCATGTACCCGTAACCGCCGAGTATTTGCACCCCGTCAGTCGTAACTTTCATTGCAACGTCAGATGCAAAAAGCTTGCTCATGGACGCATAGATTTCATAATCCCCCTTTTTATCAATCAAATCAGCAGCATGATATGCTAAGGTACGAGCAGCTGCAGTCTGGGTCTGCATATCGGCAAGCATAAACTGGATTCCTTGCTTGTAAGCAATGGGTTTACCGAACTGAACACGGTTCTTTACGTATTCTTTGCATTCGTCGATAGCTCTCTGGGCCAGTCCCACTGCCAATCCCCCCACAAAGTTGCGGGAAATCCCCAATGTTTTCATGGCATATATAAAGCCCTTGCCTTCTTCACCGAGCAGGTGGTCCTTTGGAATCCTGCAATCCTCAAAAATAACCTGGGTAGTGTTGGATAGCCTGATACCCATCTTATCTTCGTGTTTGCCGATTGTAAGACCTTTACGGTCACTTTCCACATAAAATGCAGATAGTCCTTTTGTGCCCTTTGATAAATCCGTGGATGCAAATACAATGTAAACTCCTGCTATTCCTCCGTTTGTAATGAAGCACTTTGTACCGTTCAGCACATATTCGTCTCCGTCCAATACAGCCGTAGTTTTTACGGAAGCTGAATCCGAGCCGGCATTTGGCTCTGTTAAGCAAAAACCTGCTAATTTTCCGGATGTCAATATTCCGAAAAAATCCTTTTTCTGGTCTTCGGTGCCGAAGTAATTCATTGTGGTACAAGCTGAATTGGTTACACCGATGGCTGATCCGATTCCACAGTCATGTCTTCCTAAGATTTCAGCTATATAGGTTTCGGTCTTATGGTCAACCATTAAGCCATCGTACTCTGTGGGAACTGCCAGTAAATTCAAACCCATATCTATTAATTCATTGTATATCTTCTCCGGGTATTCACCTCTTGCGTCATATTCTGCAACCAGGGGGTCAACTTCATTTTTTAAATACTTTTCTATCAAATCCCCCAAATCTCTCATTTCGTTAGTAATCTCCATTTCATTCCTCCTATTGTAAATATTGAATAGCCAAAGCAACAAAACTACAGACCGGCAACAGGTAAGAGCCTAAGTAGTAGTTTTGTCGCCGTATATTAGTCCTTATTGTGTGTCTTAATTGTTCTCTAATTTTTCCTTTGCGTGTTTTTTGTTTCTCATGCGGCAATAAGTTAAGGACGGAATAATTACCAGGAATATGCCTATATATCCAAAATACGAATATCCCACAGCAATAATCTTAGTTAACCCAACGGATGCCACAGCCATGGAAATTGCTATTATAACCAATCCTACAAGGATAGGCATTAATTTGCCGTCTTGTTTGCCGATTCCTCTTTCCTTAAACAATCTTGTAAATCTCATCGTGTTTCCGTAAACTACAGCTACTGCGGTTGACAAAAAGGCACTGAATAAAGCAATAGAATATAATACCGTTAAGAATCCTCCTCCCATAACCTTGCTGGCAGCTAAGATGGGTAAAGTTTCGCCGGCAACCTGAGGCATAAAAGATTGAATCAACAATACAGTTAAAGCTAACATTCCGGCATTAAGTACAAATCCGATTGCAGTAACGTTGGTACAGTCTTTATCAGTTTTGGTAAGTGAAGTTGCACCTAAGAGGCCTAAGAATGCAAAACATTGAAAACCTGCATAGCTTAATGCTTTTATGAGACCTTTTAAGAACATTCCTTCTTCCATGGGTGCTTGTAAATTTTCAGCCAATACTGCAGAATTTCCTGTTATTCCTTTTAAGCAGATGATTAAGAATGATGTAACAATTACAATACTCATGACGGAAGAAGCCCTGCTCACCAACTCAGAGCCAAATACGCTCAATACTAATGTCAATGCGCCAATTAAAAATACCGAAATAATATAAGGCACTCCCACAACTTGTGTAATCAATTCAGCAGCACCGGCTACAGAAGCACTCACCGCCAATAAGCCTGCTGAAATATAACAAATATCATATATGGGGGACATAAACTTATCGTAGGGTTTATACAAAGCCTTTCCTAACGAGTTGTAATCATATGCCCCGTAATGTCTGGCCATTATCATGTTTTCTCTGTAAGTTAAGGCAACGACTACCATTGATAATATAGAGAATAAAACTGCATACTTACCGTATCTTATAAAGAAACTCATGGTTTGGCTTCCGCTTGCAAAGCCTCCTCCAACGTGGGCGCCGAACCAAACTGAAGCAACGCTGAATGCTCCGATAAAAGACAAGTTTTCATTTTTGTTCATAGTTTTTCTCCTTAAAAAATTTTT
>JGI24711J26586_10001365_pt1 | contig 18747 bp, 20 predicted proteins | sample BioPla3DNA1_FD_26586 | JGI IMG/M metagenome (IMG submission 26586)
AGGNATTAACAACAAGATTAAGGTACTTAAGAGAATTGCTTTTGGTTTTAGAGATTTTGAATATTTCTTTTTGAGAATTAAGAGTGCTTTTAAAGGAAAAGCACTCACAGTTTAATATAAGAACTGGGTTAATACGGTGTAACCAAATCAGTGCTTACCAGAGTTTTTCGGAAGACCCCAAATTCAGTGCTTCTTATTTTAATTTGATAAGAGTTAAAAGAGGAGTTTTAGTGAGGAAATTATGATCCTGCCAAGCAGGATCATAATAAGAATTATTTCTTAGCAGGAGGAATTAGACCTACCTGTAGTTCTTCTGCTGTGTAGATGTGCTGGTTATCGCAGTATACCTTACCGTCAGCAATTCCCATGATTAGGCTGCCACGCTCGATAACTTTCTTAAGGTTGATTTCATAGGTAACTAGCTTTGCGTTATCTAGAACTTCACCCTTGAACTTAACTTTACCTACACCTAAAGCACGACCCTTACCAGGACCGCCTCTCCAGCCTAGGAAGAAGCCTACTAACTGCCACATAGCATCTAAACCAAGGCAACCTGGCATAACTGGATCACCTGGGAAGTGGCAACCAAAGAACCATAGATCTTTATTTACATCAAGCTCAGCTTTAACAAAACCTAAACCGTACTCGCCACCCTCGTTCTGAATGTCTACGATGCGGTCAAACATGAGCATGTTAGGAGCTGGTAACTGGCTATTACCTGGACCGAATAACTCACCACGGCTACATGCTAATAAATCGTTTTTGTCAAAAGAGTGAATATCACGCTCTAACAATGAAGGCATTGGATTCTCCTATTGCTTCATAAATAATTAAAAGTTAAATGGAAGTATTAACGTGTACCGAATACAACAATGGTCTTGCCATGTGCTGTAATCAGGTTGTCTTCTTCCATCATCTTTAAGATTCTACCTACTGTCTCACGTGAACAGCCTACAATCTGACCGATTTCCTGACGGGTGATCTTAATCTGCATACCATCTGGATGAGTCATAGCTTCTGGCTGATGAGCTAGGTTTACTAGAGTCTTTGCAATTCTACCTGTTACGTCAAGGAAGGCAAGGTTACCAACCTTAGTTGATGTTGCAGACAGACGTCTTGAAATCTGTGCTGTTAAACGCATTAGAATTTCAGGATTTACTTGAACTAACTGCTTGAACTTGCTGTATGAAACTTCAGCAATTTCGCAGCTGGTCTTTGCTTTAACCCAAGCTGTGCGCTTTGGATTTTCGGATTCATCAAAAAGACCTAGTTCACCAATGAAATCACCTTGATTTAAGTAGCTTAAGATCATCTCGTGACCGTCTGTATCTTTAATTACAACAGCAACAGAACCTTTTACAATGTAGTACAAAGTTTCAGCTTTTTCACCAGAATGGATAATTGTGCTTTTTGCAGCATACTTATGTATATGGCACTGACTTAAAAACCAACTAATAGTGGTATCAGTTTGAGGTTTGATTATTGGAGACATGTTCAATACTCTATATCTTAAATTAATATTTATACTTAAAAATTCTAATATACCTTGATAATTTGCTGTAAAAAGATGGCTTTTAAGACCATGAAAAAACGCAAATATTTATTATCTTATTATATATAATTATTTAAGTAAATTGTTAATTAGCAAACATTTTGCCTTGAATAATTTTACATCAAATTACGTAAATGACAATATCGTAATAATTTTCTTGACAGCGCACCAAAGAAAGGCATTTATACTAATATTTTAGATAAATAAATCACTATGTATAACAAATTGTGCAAAATAAGGCCTAAATTTCAATAATTTGAGTAACCCAAAACATAACCTAAATGCACAGATATACACTAAAAGTATCTTTTCAATTTGAAAAAAGAGAGTGAATTATTGAAATGAGGCCCCAGGAATGGATCCGTTATATAAGACTCCTTGAACCAGTATGTTCAAGTTTGGCATCAGATGCAGGTTTAGGCTTCCGCGGGCAATCCGGGCCTGCACACTACCTACAGGAAGACACCAATGTCTAAAAGTATCGGCTCAGGGTGATATTAACAAGATGCCACCCCAGGGAATTTTGTTGATAGGCTATGTCCTATCGTGGTTCTAATAATAGCAAAACCGCGCTTTTACTACAACAAATAATAATCTGATAATACTAATATACTATACAGTTTTAGTTTTTTGTGATTGATGATATTCTTTGCTGGATATCAACCTAACATAACTAACAAAAATACAAAGCAGGCTACACCAAGTAAAATTATCACCTTATTAAAGAATCCAAAGATGTCACTTATGTATTCGTACTTTTTTAAGTAGTTGTTTCTTACAACATAGGCATCTTCAAGCGTCTTGCATCCGCCAAGCTCAAGACCTAAGGGAACATTGTTGTTGTATGCTGTATCAATAAGACTTCTAAAGCGGATCCTAGTAGAGTTTTCATGTTCTTTATTGAAGTTTAACGACTTTAAGTATTCTCTTGAATATACCTCTGGCTCTAAATCGTTAAGAATAGAGCAGATCTCCTTGTAACGAAAATCGGAGATGAAAAAGGATTTTAATTGATACTTAAGATAGTTAAAGTCCATAAGCAAGACTCCATATACAAAAAAGCCTACGATGAATTTCACCGCAGGCTCCCATTATATACTATTTATTAGATCAGCTCTGGGATCATCTTAATGTGACCGCAAGGACATTCCTGAGCACATACACCACAACCCTTGCAGTAGTCGTAGTTGAACTCATAGCCCTTACCTGGACCTAATTTAACAACAGCGTTATCAGGGCATACGCCATAGCAGTTGTCACATTCCATACAGTTACCACATGATAGACAACGACGTGCCTCGAAGATTGCGTTCTCTTCGGTTAAACCGAACTGAACCTCATCGAAGGTCTGAGTACGACGTGCTGCCTCTAACTCCTTACGTACAGTCTTTGGAGCATCAGTATAGTACCAAGGGTGCATATCTTCGAACTTAGCGATTTCATGCTTCTCAGGCTTCTTGTAAACCTGCCCCTTCAAGAATGCATTAACACCACGTGCTGCGTGCTTACCCATACCAATAGCATGTGTTACAGTTCTGTCGTTAGTTGCAACGTCACCGGCTGCAAAGATGCCATCGATAGATGTCATCATTGTTTCCTGATTTACAACAACGCTGTCTTTTTCCATCTCAAGGTTTTCAAGCTTAGATAGAGCAGTCTTTTCAACGTTCTGACCTAATGCTAGAACAACTGCATCTGATGGAAGATCTTCATACTGACCTGTAGGCTGTGGTTTGCCATTCTCGTCAAGCTCCATCTTCTCAATCTTCAATGCATCCTTCTGTGCACCTGTAATTGTAGATAACCACTTAACCTGAATACCCTCAGCAATAGCAGCATCCATTTCCTCAGCGTTTGCTCTCATCATTTCACGGTTACGACGGTAAACGATAATAGGCTCTGCACCTACACGGCGTAATGAACGAGCTACGTCAACTGCGGTATTACCACCACCGTATACGGTGACCTTGCGGGCAATCTCAATCTCACCTGTTGTATGAATCTGACCTAAAACTGATAGAGCATTTAAAACGTGAGTGGTGTCGCCCTGTGGGATTTCAGCATTTGAAGAAACTGAAGCACCTAAGCCTAGAATTACAGCATCATATTTGCCGTTTTTCTTCTCAGCTTCGATATCTTCAACCTTGCGGCCGTATTCGATGCTTACGCCCATGTCGGTAATACGCTTGATTTCTGCATCAAGAATATTACGTGGTAGACGGTATACAGGAATACCATAACGCATCATACCGCCAGCTTCCTTTGCACTCTCAACAATGTGTACAGAGTGACCGAAACGACGTAGGTGGTAAGCTGCTGAAAGACCTGCAGGACCTGCACCGATAATCAGAACCTTTTTACCTGTTTCACGAGCAGGCAACTTGAATGATAGGTTGTGCTCAATAGCATAATCACCTAGGAAACGCTCAACTGAGTTGATGCCAACGCTCTCATCTAGAAGACCACGGTTACATTTGCCTTCGCAGGTGTGGTAGCAGACACGCCCCATACATGCTGGTAATGGGTTTTCCTCAGTAAGAATGCGCCATGCATGCTCATAGTCACCTTCTGCAGCATAGAATAGCCACTGCTGGATGTTCTCACCAGCTGGGCACTGATTGTTGCAAGGTGGCAATTTATATACGTTTACAGGACGCAATGTACGCCATGAACCAGTATGATTTGATAATGAGGAAGCTGGATCAAGGGTAACAGCAAAAGCCTTTTTTAACATAATTTACTATCTCCTTTATACAGCTGAACTACGCTCGTAAGCTTGAATTGCAACAGGTTCATTAGGCTCATCATCACCTAATAAACCAAAGTTCTTGATGTTGGTATCACATAGAGCCTGTAATCTTGCAACTACGTTAGGATCAGCCTTCTTACCTGTTAAGTGGGCGTATCTGCGCTGCATCTTCAGGTAGTTGATAATTGGCTGCTGCTGACGGATCTTACGAACTGAGGTAACCTTGCCGTATTCAGCTTCATAAACAGGGAAGAAACCGGTTTCCATAGCCATTCTTGCAACGGTAACTGTTGTGTTAGATGCATGGCCCCAACCTAGTGGGCATGGTACTAGAACCTGAATGTATCTTGCACCGTGGAACTGCATTGCCTTTGTAACCTTGTTCTCAAGGTCACGAAGATCAGCTACAGTTGCAGTTGCTACGTATGGAATACCATGAGCCATAGCAATTAAAGGTAAATCCTTACCTCTACCCCAGTCAGCACCTGGATGCTCACCAACTAGCTGTGTGGTTGCAGTACGTGCAGCAGGAGGAGTAGCAGATGATCTCTGAACACCGGTGTTCATATATCCTTCGTTGTCGTAGCAGATGTATAGTACATCGTCATTTCTTTCGAACATACCTGATAGAGCACCAAAACCGATATCAGTAGTACCACCGTCACCACCTTGAGCAATGATACGTGGAGCATTTGCCTCACCCTTTCTCTTAGCAAGAACTTGAGCTGCAGCAGCTAAACCTGAACCTACAGCAGCGGCATTACCAAATAGTGAGTGAACCCATGGCATTTTCCATGCTGATTCTGGATATGGAGTAGAGAAAACCTCTAGACAGCCGGTTGCGGTAACAACCATGATCTGACCATTAGTTGCCTTCATAGCAGCGTCAAGTGCGTAGCGGGCACCTAAAGCCTCACCACAACCCTGACATGCTCTGTGACCTGATGTCAGACCATTTGGGCGATCAACTGATGCCTGAATGGTACGCATAGCAGGATTTAACAAACGGTTACCAACAGTGTTTGAACCGGTTTGATAGAATTTAATCTTTTCTAACATTTGATATCTCCTGCTTATTTAACTGAGTTTTCAATAGCTGACTGGCTGATAGGACCGTTTTCAAACTTAACGCCTTCAGTCTTCTGTGTATAGCTGTTTAAAACGCCTGCATTAGCATCAAAGAAGGTGAATTCTTCAGTGAGCTTGCCAGCTAGAGCATCTTTTACTATACCGTTGATGGTTGTACCGAAGATTGGACGACCACCTAAGCCTGCAACTACAGTCTTAACATCGCAGCTTGTGCCTTCCATTGCACGCTTAACTTCAGGGCAGATAATGCCACGAGCACCAAATGAGAAAGCTCTCTCAACGCAGATAACCTGCTTGGTGTCGCCAATTGCCTTAGCAAGGGCCTCGTAAGGGAATGGTCTGAAAGATTTTAGTGAAATGATACCAACGTTGATTCCTTCATCCTTTAATCTGTCGATTTCATCTTTAGCTGTACCAACAGTAGAACCTAGGATGATTAGTTTCAGATCAGCGTTTTCGCAATTGTAGCAGTCTAATAAACCGCCTGACTTAGAACCGGTTAGCTCACGGTACTCTTTAGTTACCTCTTCGATAACCTCAAGTGCCTTAGCCATCTTACGCTGCTGAAGAATACGAACTTCTGTAAATGCCTCAGGACCTACCATTGCGCCGATTGATACAGGCTCTTTAGTGGTCAGGTATTCATTTGGCTCATACTCTTTTAGGAACTTATCTACAGTTTCCTGTGATGGAATTTCAAGTCTTTCAAATGCGTGGGTTAGAACGTAACCGTCCATACATACCATAACTGGCAGGCCAACCTTTTCAGCAATCTTAAAAGCCATGATGTGAGTATCAACTGCGTCTTGGTTTGATTCACAGAATAACTGTAACCAGCCTGAATCACGCTGTGATAGAGAATCTGAATGATCGTTCCAGATGTTGATAGGGCCACCGATAGCACGTGATGCTACGGTCATAACGATAGGTAAGCCTAAGCCTGATGCTGAGAAGATACCTTCGGTCATGTATAATAGACCCTGTGAAGCGGTTGCAGTATATGTTCTTGCACCGCCAACCTCAGAACCGATAGCAACTGAGATTGCACTGAATTCTGATTCAACGTTTAGGAACTCACAGTCTTTTAGTGTACCTGTCTTTACGAACTTACCTAAATTTTCAACAATGTGGGTTTGTGGAGAGATAGGGTATGCACAAACAACGCCAGGACGGCATAATGCAACAGCCTCTGCTACACCTAGTGAGCCTTCTATTTGCTTAAGCATTGTTGCCTCCCTTAATGAAATTATATGCTAATGCTGCAGTCTCTGCGTTTGCATCGCCAACCTTGCCTGGGTATCTTTGCTGGAAAGATTTCTGTACAGACTCAAGCTTTAGAATATCTGTTACAGCTGCAAGAGAAGATAGCATTGGAGCGCCAGGTAGTGGCTTGCCAATCTTCTGCATAGCAAAATCAGTTGCAGGAACTGTAAATACGTGTCCTTTTGGTAACATCTTTACAATCTTAGGAACAAGTACTTCTGGAGCGTCCTTAGAATTGATAATAACGAAACCGTCAGGATCAAGACCTGCAAATACATCAACTGAACTTAATAATGTTTTATCCTGAATCAGAACAACATTTGGTTTCTGAATAGGCTCATGTGTACGAATTTCTTTGTCATTGAGGCGTGCATAGGCAACAACTGGTGCACCTGTACGCTCTGAACCGAAACTTGGAAAAGCTTGTGCAAAGTGGCCTTCGTAGAAAGCTGCTAATGTGAGCATTTCTGCAGCGGTCACAACACCTTGACCTCCACGGCCATGTAATCTAATTTGAAGCATTAAGGCTCCTTGTTTGCAAGTGTGTGAAAAAAGGGCATATAACAATACCGTTATTGTAATTTTAGTAAGTTTTTTTCAAATTGACAAATTTATGAAAATTATTGTTAATAAAAATGAAAATATGACTTAAAATGAAAATTGATAAAAATGGGTAAAAAGAATGGCTAAACAAAGCGGATCAAGGTTTTCTGAAATGTCAGTCTGTATGAAAATTAAAATTTATCTATGAATTTTTTAAAATAAGTAACAATCAAGAATAGAATATATATAGATTTAAAAACTATAGGCTATAACACAAATATAATAGCTAATTTTATAATTAGCATATGCTAATTAAAATAATCATTTTGATAAAGATTTGTAAAATTCAAAAAATGTTATTATTATTAAATACAGTTTAATAAGTCTATTTTATAAAAAGGCTAATCATGATTGAATCTAGCTCAACAATTACTTCAAAGCAGATACGTGAGCAGAATCTGCAGCTCGTGCGTCGTGCTCTTCATTCAGAGCAGGTATGTACAGCCTCTAAATTAAAAGAGCTTACAGGGTTATCCGTTGTAACCTTAAACAAGCTTCTTTCATATCTTATTGCAAATGGAGAAGTTTTAGAAGGAGAAAAAAGCTCAATTCCAAACGGACGTCCTGCAACAACTTACAGATTCAATGAAATGAATAAACTGATGCTTATTCTATCTGTATATAAAAGATCAGGTAACAAGTACGTAGGTTATACCGTACATAACCTGTTTGGTGAATGTATTAAGCGTAAAGAAGAGCTTATACAAGAAAGTTATGGCGTTCAGACTAACGAATTCAAATTAGGTATGACCCGTTTTATCAACGAGTTTCCTAAAATCGCTATTATCGGAATATCCATGCCATCTGATGATGTAGGCGGAAGAGTAGGCTCTGCAATTAGACATGACTCTCAGTCTAAACGTCTTGCAGCTCATTTATCAAAAAACTTTAATTTGCCGGTATTTTTTGAAACTGATATCAATGCAGCAACATTAGGTTGCTATAAAAGATGTAAGGTTCAGGAATATGTAAGCGGAATTATCCTGGTACCAGGAAAAATTCCAGGATGCGGTTTCTGTTATAACGGTCAGGTGCTCCGTGGTAAAGACGGTATGGCAGGTGAGATCCGTTATTTCCCTATGTATAACGATGAAGGCGTACTCCCATCTGAGACTATGCAGGCTGACGATCTGGCTATCAGAACCATCAGAGCAGTTATGTGTGTGTTAAATCCAGGATATGTCGCCATCTATACAGAAACCCTAAAGCCTGGCCTTATTGATAGATTAAAGAAGAGATTATCAACAGCTGCAGAGGAAGCATTATTACCAAAGATTGAGATCAATGATTCTCTACGAGAGGACACTGTTTCAGGAATGATTAGTCTTTGTTTAGAGAAACTTGAGGCTATGTAGATTCTGTTATACACAAAAAGCGTCAAACAATTCACATAAAAAATATTTATATGAAATTAAATTGCTAAATTACAATCTATTGCGTTAAAATAATGCGAATAAAAACTTGTTTATCTATAATTTTTATTATATCTATATTATATAATGCGTGATAATCTTGATTATTATATATCAACTTTTTTGATGATTTATAATTAAATTTTATGTTAACATTTACTAAATCTTGAATAAGTTATTATTCAGTAAATCCTTTTTTTTTGAATAAAATCAACAATATAATTTATCATACATCTGAATAAACTAATATAAATATAATAATTTTTAATAAGGGGATAAATCATGGCAGAAAACCAAATTGATATGGCTCAAGGCCCAAAAAAGATGAATTCAAACAAGTGGAGTAGAACCAGGCGTATTGAATTTATAGATTTTAGACTAAATGTAGATGGTAGAATTAACCGCTCTGACTTGGTTGATTTCTTTGGCATTTCGGTCCCTCAGGCCTCATTAGATCTTTCTTATTATAGAGCTCTTGTAAAGAGTAGTAAGCCAGCTCGTCAGAACCTTGTATATGATATGCATCAGAAGGTTTATTTAAGAACTGACGACTTTATTCCTATCTATCCAGACCAGTGTGGTTCAGATGTAATTTTTAATGATTTAATTTTATCTGCAAGAAATGAACTTGCTTCAAGCAAGAATTTCTTCGGTTTCACACCTGATGTTGGACTTGCAACCATGCAGCCTCCAAAGCGCATCATTGATGATAAGGTTTTAGTTAATATTCTTGATGCAATCCGTGGACACCTTGCAGTTCATATCGTTTATAAATCATTAGATTCTGAAAAAGATGAGGATTATTTAATCGCACCTCATTCATTTGCTTTTGATGGTATAAGATGGCATGCACGCGCATACTGCTATGACCGTCATATGTTCAGAGACTATGTTTTATCAAGAATCAAGACAGCTGATCGCCCAAGAATTCAGGCTCCAAACGATCGTTTCCCTGATCCAATCGGTAACGGCTTTAGAGAAGTTGGTACCGGAAATAAGGATGATGAAGCATGGAATCAGCTTGTAACTATCAGATTAAAGGCAAATCCTGAACTTCCTGAGAGAACCAGAAGGGCAATTGAGCTTGATTTCAATCTTCAGAAAGATGGTGTTTTTGAGTATAAAGTCAAGAAAGCTTTATTGTTATATACCTGCAATTCTTTACATTTAGGTAAGGATTTTGTAAGCTTGCCTCCACATCAGAAACAGCTTGTTTGTGAAAATGAATCAGAAATTCAGGCAATGCTAGATGAAATAACATCAAACAGATAAGCTTTAATTTAATAAATTTAATCGGCCCTACATTAAGTTGTCAGGGCCTTTTTTCTTTTTTAATTCACCTTAACAGATGAAATATTGAAAATGACTAGAAAGAAAAATGCATTATTTGTGTTTACATTAGGTATGCTATGCGCTTTTGCGCCTATGTGTACTGATATGTATTTACCTTCATTACCTAATGTAATGGAATTTTATAACACTACAGCCTCATTATCTCAAAGCTCACTTACAGCTTCATTTTTAGGTTTGGCTCTAGGTCAGCTTATCATAGGACCATTATCTGATACCTATGGTCGTTTAGGCCCTATGCTGATTTCTTTAATTCTGTTTACCATAACATCTTTGTTATGTGCAATTGCTCCTACAATTTCACTGTTTATCCTCTTTAGAGTATTACAGGGTATGTCAGCAGCTGGCGGTATTGTTCTTACCCGTTCAATTGCCTGTGATTTGTATAAGGAGCATGAGCTGACATCATTCATGGCATTTTTAATGTCTATTAACTCTATTGCGCCTGTTCTTGCTCCGCTTGTAGGTGCTTTATTTATCAGCTTCGCTCCATGGCAGATTGTATTCTATGTGCTTACAGCATGGGGTGTACTAATGTTTTTATCCACAAAACTATATGTAAAAGAATCACACCCTGTAGAAAAAAGAGATAAGACAGTTCTATCTGCTTTATCTAGAATGAAAACAGATATCTTTAACTTAAAGTTCATGCTATCAGTATTGTCATTATCCTTTGTTATGGCTGGCTTTTTCTCATATCTTGTTGCAACCCCTTTTGTCTTCCAGAAGATTTATAACTTTACCCCTATAGAGTTTTCTTTTACCTTTGCTTTTGTATCTATCTGCATCACTGTAGTTGCTGCATTTACAGGCAGATTATCACGTCGTGTAGGTGTGGTTAAATCTGTTTTCATTGCCTTTTATCTGCTTTTAATTTCAGGCGCCCTGGTAATTGTTGAGGCAATTGTAAAACCTGATAACTTTATTTATGTTCTTTTAACATTAGCAGTCTACTGCTCAATGATGGGATTAACACAGACAGCTGGTTTTGGTGTGGTTATGAGCCTTAAAAAAGGCGGCTCAGGAGCTGCATCCGGCATCTTTGGTGTAATGTATTTTGCTCTAGGCTCACTGCTTTCTCCAATTGTTGGTGTGCTAGGTGAGAAATCTATGCTACCCCTCGGACTAAATATGTTTATCTGTGCTATCCTTGCATATGTTTTATTAAAGATTGCTCTAAAAATCAGGAATTAACATGAAAATTATTAAGAGCCTTAGTGCGGCATTATTACTTACCGTAAGCATATCATGCAGTGCCGCAACTTTTGATGACAATCAGAAAAAGGAAATTGAAGCGATTATTGATGAGTATGTATCAACTCATCCTGAGATCATCATCAAAGCTATGAAGAAGCTTGAGAATGACGAGGAAGCACACCTTCAGGATGAACGTATCATAATTGCCAATGCTCTTCGTAATGATAAAGGCCTGCCATCAAAAGGTAAGAGTAGTGCAAAGCACTATATTATCAATTTCTATGACTATAACTGCGGTTACTGCAAGGTTATGGAACCTATGTTTGAACAGGCTTTAAAAGAGTACGATCTGCAGGTTGTATATGTAAATATTCCTGTAATCAAAGAATCCTCAAAGAAGCTTGCTATCGTTGGACAGTCTATCTATAACATCGACAGCCATAAATACTTTGATTACCATGATCACTTCATGTCTGCAAGATATCCTGCAACCGATCAGAATTCACTAAAGGCTTTAGTAAAGAGCATCGATATCTCCTGGGATAAGGTAGTAGATGAAATGAAATCAAACCGTCCTCAAAAGCAGATTGGTAAATGTCTTGATGACAGCATGAAGCTTAAGATTGCAGGTACCCCGTATCTGATTATTGACGGTAAGGAATACCGCGGTGCGATTACAAGCTATGAAGTTTTAAAGACAATTTTAGATAACTAGTCTATGAAGTTCTTTATTCTTTTTGTAATCATCCTGCCGATCCTTTTTATTATCGGTACAACTTATTCTGCTATAAAAGAGCAGAATAAGTTTATTGAAAAAAAACTCCCTGAGATCTTAAAAGAAAGGGAGAGGGTAAAAGAAAAAGCAAAAAAGCTAAAATCAAAATAATCACCTCATTTATACAGTTTGCTTATAGATATGTCTCTGTAAGCAAATTTCAATTTAAAACCGTATAAAAATTCCTGCCGTAATCATATTAATTTGTTTAATAAATTCTGTATTTATTTAAATATCAAAGATGTAGAACTCTAAAGATTTATTTTTTTGCAAAATTGCATCAAACTGCACATCATTTTGAGCAATACATTTAACTTATCCTTTACATAATCTGAAAAATTAAATTAATAGCGTAATTATGCGATTTAATTAACGTTTTTAATAATTAAAAGGGAAGAGAAAACAGCATAAATATCTGATTAAGTGGTGATTTAATAAAACTTAGTGCAATGGATGCGAGTGCGGAAATCTAATATAAAAGCAGTGTAATATACTATACAACAGTGATTACAACGCTTACGTAAATTTACGTAATATTTATATCTGTCTAGGAAATAATAATGAAAAGCAAATTTTTTAAATTACTGTCTATAGTATCACTTTGGGCTTTATGTTTTCAGGCGCATGCCTTTAAAGTAGGTATTGCCATGCCAACGCAGAATGAGGACTGATGGTATGCTGAAGGTTTTCTTTTGGAAAAAAAGTTAAAGAAAAATGGCTTTGATGCTGAATTATTCTACGCAGGCGATGTAAAAAACTCACTTCAGCAAAGACAGATAAGACGTCTTGCAGATGAAGGCTGTAATATGCTGGTAATTGGAGCAGTTGACTGTATAGCACTTTCAGATTCTATAAATTATGCTAAATCTAAAGGCGTTACCATTATAAGTTATGACAGACTTATCATGAATAATCCTAATCTTGATTATTACACTACATTTGACAATCATATGGTAGGCAGCTTCAGGGAAGTATATAGTTGATAAGCTCAATTTATTCAGTGATAACGTTGAAACCAAATACATTGAGATCTTCTACGGCTCAATGGATGACAACAACGCTAAATTCTTCTACGAAGGTGCCATGAACCTTCTAAAGCCATATATTGACAGTGGCAAGCTAGTTTTTCTGTCAAATCAGACTACACCTGAACGTACTCAGACTCAGTCCTGGTCAACTAAAATTGCTCATAAGAGATTGGATAATCTTATTGAGACATATGGTTATTCTCCACAGGGGATGAGACTTGATGCCATCTAGTCACCTGCTGACTGTATTTCTGAGGGTATCGTTTGAAGCATGGTTATTCAACAGGTAACATGCCTGTAATTACAGGTCAGTACTAGACTAAAGATGAATTGCGATGATCCGCTCGGGTGATATGTCTATTAGTATTTTTAAAAGTCCTAAAGAGCTTTGCGGCTCAATTGTAGATATTGCCAAAAAGATAAGTCTGGGGAAAACAATTAAAACTCCAAAATCTGACTCTTATTACAATGGCGCAAAACTTGTTGATACAGTTCTTTCTTATTCAGATGTAGTAGACAAGGATAACGTAAATAAATTTTTCTAATCTAAGGTGGTGGCATCGACCACCACTTTGAATTTGCACAATTCATTAAACAATTCTCCTAAAAAATCATCAAATTAGTAAATTTTTTTACAATTATTTTTCATTTGTTGCGATTTATTATCAGCTTCTTTACGGCTTTGCAGATAGCTTATTATACAATTCTAAGGCTATTCTCTATGTAATAGAGGGATTTTGTGATCACGCTTTCAATAATTAAAACTAATAATCGCAAACGTTTACAAAATCTTTGCAAAAAGTAAAAAATAATCTATAAATATATACAACGAATCGCGAGATTCAACGAATAAAAATATAAGGTTTGCCATAAGGAGATAAACATGCTACCTAATATTCCTACAGTAAATCTAGGTATTATAGCAGTATCAAGAGACTGCTTTATCAGATCACTTTCAGAGCGTCGTCGCGCTGCAGTGGTCGAAGCCTGCAAGAAAGAAGGTATCAACGTTAACGAAATTAAAGTAACTGTTGAAAACGAGAAAGATGCAGTTGCTGCAGTTGAAGAAGCAAAGAAGGCTAACTGCAATGCACTTGTAGTATTCTTAGGTAACTTTGGTCCTGAGACCCCTGAAACTCTAATCAAGAAGTTCTTCGATGGTCCATGCATGTTTGTCGCAGCAGCAGAAGAGACTGGTAATGATCTAGTTGACGGTCGTGGTGACGCATACTGCGGTATGTTAAACTGCTCATACAACCTAGGTCTTCGTAAGTTAAAGGGATTTATCCCTGAGTATCCAGTTGGCACTGCTGATGATATCGCTCTAATGGTTAAGGATTTCATGCCTGTAGCTCGTACCTTAATCGGTCTTGCAAACCTTAAGATCATTACCTTCGGCCCACGCCCACAGGACTTCTTTGCATGTAACGCTCCAATCAAGGGGTTATATGACATCGGTGTTGAAATCGAAGAGAACTCAGAGCTGGATTTATTAGTAGCTTACAGAAAGCACGCAGGTGATCCACGCATCAAGGCTATCATGGATGATATGGCTAAAGAGCTAGGTGCCGGTAACACCTACCCAGATTTGCTAGAGCGTATGGCTCAGTTTGAGTTAACGCTAACTGACTGGGCAGAGCAGCACAAGGGTAGCCGTCAGTATGTAGTATTTGCTGACAAGTGCTGGCCTGCATTCCCAGAGGAGTTCGGTTTCGAGCCTTGCTATGTAAACTCTCGTTTAGCAAGCCGTGGCATGCCTGTAGCATGTGAGGTTGATATCTTCGGTGCATTATCAGAGTACATCGGTGCCTGCGTAACTGAAGATGCTGTAACCTTACTTGATATCAATAACTCAGTTCCAAAAGATTTATTTGAAGAAGACATCAAGCCTAAGTTCCCACAGTACAAGCTTACTGATACCTTCATGGGCTTCCACTGCGGTAACACTCCACTTTGCAAGTTAACTGATACTACAAACTGCAACATGAGGCTAGGCAAGATCAACTACCAGATCATTCAGCACCGTTTATTAGAGCCAGCAGGTTCACAGCCTGATTTCACTCGCGGTACTTTAGAAGGTGATATAGCTGCAGGTCCAGTAACATTCTTCAGATTACAGACCACACCTGATACCAAGCTTCAGGCTTATGTAGCACAAGGTGAGGTTCTACCTGTAGGTACACGTTCATTCGGTGGTATCGGTATCTTTGCTATCCCAGAGATGGGCAGATTCTACCGTCACGTATTAGTTGAGAAGCGTTATCCACACCATGGCGCTGTAGCATTCAGCCATGTTGGTAAAGCATTATTCAACATCTTCAACATGTTAGGTATTGAGACTGTAAACTACAATCAGCCAGCTTCAGTTCTATACCCAACTGAGAACCCATTTGCTTAATAATCTTTGTTAACATCCTGCCAGAGGCCTGTCCTCTGGCTTTTTTATCTTTTAAAAGTGAATATTGCAACTGACATTTGTTAGTTTTATTATGCAACTATCGTTTTTGCATTAAGATATAAACTATGAAAATATTCATGAGATTATTTTTAGTAATATTTACTGCCATCTTTTCCTTTACTGCATTTTGCGGTGATTACTCAGTATCAGATACACCTACACTTATTAAAATAGCTGAATCTGGCGATAGGATCGCTCAAACTTAGCTTGGAAGCCGTTATTTTGGTTCTTCTGAAAAACTGTGGTAAGCACTGATTTGGTTACACAATATTAACCCAGTGCTTATATTAAACTGTGAGTGCTCTTCCTTTAAATGTACTCTTAATTCTCAAAAAGAAATATTCAAAATCTCTAAAACCAAAAGCAATGTTTACGGTCAGACAATGTCACTTGTAGTAGCTATGGTATGGTCATTCGTAGTGTCAGTAATCGCCTTCAAGTTAGCAGGCATGATTGTTGGTCTAAGAGTTACCGCTGATGAAGCGTCTGAAGGCTTAGACTTAGCATCACATGGCGAGCGTGGCTACAACCTTTAATCAATAACATCAGAGTTTAACCATGAAACGTATTGTTGCAATTATCAAACCATTTAAGTTAGATGACGTTCGCGAAGCATTAGCTACCATTGGTCTTTCAGGTATGACAGTATCAGATGTAAAAGGTTTCGGTCGTCAGAAAGGTCACACCGAGAAATCCCGCGGTGCTGAGTATGTAGTAGATTTTTCTTCCAAAGTGCAAACTAAAGATTGTTGTAGCTGACGAAGAAGCTGATAAGTGCATTAAGGCAATTATCGATGCAGCTCATACCGGTAAGATCGGTGATGGTAAGATCTTCGTATCTGATGTAGATCAGTAATTCGTATCAGAACTAGCGAAGAAAACGAGGAAGCTCTATAAAGTAGCTCCGTAAACAACCAAAAACCTCAATCTAGAAATAGATTGGGGGTTTCATCAATCTAACTATTTCTTTTCTGAAAATACGCTTATAGTTTGCATAGCAAAGCGCTTACCGTAAATTACAAAGAGCTCCTCAAACTCATCAAGTTTCTCACCTAAGGCTACAGGACCTAGATGAATTACAGGGACACCATAGGCTCCACCGCCTGAGTAAACCATCATTCCTTTTACCATCTCATGAGTAAGAATACACTGCATGGTGAGTTCACCACCGCCATGAACATAGTTTGCTGTTGCAAAGGCACCACCTAATTTACCTGCAACGTTTAGTGGTTTTAGGTTATCCTCAAGCCAGGTTTTCATTCTTGCTGTAAGGTAGGCACTATAGGTTGGAGAGCCTATGATTATGCCTTGGGAGGTTTTTGCGTATTCATCGTCTACATTTGTAATGTTAAAAGCTTTTGCATCCATCCCATTTACTTCTTTAATGCCTTTAACAATAAATTCAGCCGCTTTTTTTGTATTACCTGTTTTGGTATCGTAAATTACTGATATTCTCATTTAATAAATCCTAAATTAAAACAAATGAAACTTTAATGTCTTCTATGATGAATAAACGCCAGAGAACCTGGCGCTTATATTAGTGAGTGTAGCTCTGAGCTAAAAGTTTTGGATACTTTTTATGTTTGAAAAGGTATCGCACTCTCAAAAGATAGGTAATAGAACTGTATGTAAGGGCAGCACAAAATGCTATCCATATGCCGTATGCTTCAACTTTTGGCAAACCAAGATAACCATACGCAAGGCATAGACCTAAAGGAATGCCGATGATCCAGTAGGCTACAATGGTGTTAATAAGTATAATCTTTGTATCCTTAAAGCCTTGAAGAACACCGCAAAACAGATTCTGCCATGAATCAGGAAAGAGGTAAAAACAGTTTAGCAGCATCAGTCCGTTTGTAATTGCAAGTACACTTGTGTCCTTGGTGTATAAACGTGCAATATCATCACGTAAAAATAATAGTACCATAAAATATACCAGATAAAGAACTAAATTGATGGCAGAAGAAACCTTCAAGCTGATGAAAGCCTTAATCCAGTTTTTTGAGCCCATGTTTGAGGCCGTTCTGATAGTGGCAGTTATTGATATACAAAGTGGGATCATGAATATCAGTGATGACACGTTCAATGTAATAGAGTGAGCTGCCACGATAATTGGACCTAATGGACTTAGGATTACTGCCGCTAACGAGAAGCAGGTAACTTCAAGAGTTCTGGTAATACCGATAGGTACAGACAGGTGCAGATAGGCTTTTGAGATGCTTTTATCTAATACATTTACATTCTTATTATTATCAAGTCGAGGATATTTCTTTGATTTTCTGACATATAAAACCATCAGAACAGCGCATAGAATGTTGATAAAACAGCTTGTGGCACCGCAGCCTATACCGCCCATTCTTGGCATACCAAATTCTCCAAAGATAAAAATATAGTTAAGTGGTATATTAAGAACAAGCTGCAGTATTCCAAAAATCAGTGTAGGTTTGGTAATACCAAGACCTTCAGAGTAAGAACGGTATACGTTATATACAACAGTAAAAGGAAGAGAGAAGGCCACGAAATATATGTAGTTTGTAGCAACTTCGATCATAGCTTTATCTGATGGAATAAAATTGTAAATCGCAGGGCTTACAGCAAGCAATGCCGCTACAATTACTCCAAAGGTTATGCAGATAACAAGAGCATTGAAAAAGCTCTTTTTCATCTTTTCAATTTCACGACGTGCATAAAGATGTGAGGTGGTTGCAGTTACTCCGTATGCAAGGCCTGCTAAAAACATATATGCAGGCCAGTAGAAAGCACAGCCTACAGCTACACCTGAAATATCGATAGTACCAGCAAGACCTGCCATCAGTGTATCTACAGTACTCATTGCACATGAGCATAACTGGCCGAGTAAAAATGGTATAAACAGCTTTATCTGAGCTTTAAACTCTCTTGTGTAGGCATAGCTGGTATTACGCCTGATTAAAGTAATAATGTTCATTTTAAAACGTATTTCTGATTGATTTATCTAAAGACTTATATAAGTTTAGAAATAAACCACTCAATGCAATTTACTTTGAAATTGCACTTTCAAGATTAAAGAGAAAAGAAAGGATTTTAGAGGGACTATGGCCCTTAATGTTTTGAGCGACTTAACCATAGCCCCCGACTTACGTCATGCTTATAATACTACATCAATTGTTTGATGTGGTAATGAAAAAAGGAGATCTTCATAAAAACATGTTGAAAAGAGAGCAAATATCAAAGCTCAAAAATTAGGATCAACACGTAATAAATGAATTGCTTTTAGGCTGAATATAAAGTA
>JGI24711J26586_10001366_pt1 | contig 18731 bp, 16 predicted proteins | sample BioPla3DNA1_FD_26586 | JGI IMG/M metagenome (IMG submission 26586)
TATTAGCTGACTAGGTAATAGGGAATAAGTATAATTGTTAGTTGACACAATATAGATAATAAGCTATATTTATTGAAAATATCCAAATTATCCAATAACAATTTTACTTAATAAGATTAATGTCATATGGCTTTATACTTTATTAAATATAAGGAGGATACAATGACTAAAAAAGTTGCTATATTAATGGGAAGCGATTCAGATTTACCAGTTGTAAAGGGAGCTATTAATACATTAAAGGAATTTGGTGTTGCAAGCCAGGTACATATTATGAGTGCACATCGTACACCTAATCAAGCCTGTGAATTTGCCACCAATGCAAAATCTAATGGTTTTGGCGTTATCATATGTGCTGCTGGAAAGGCCGCTCATTTAGCTGGTGTTATTGCAGCTCATACCATCTTGCCAGTTATTGGTATTCCTATGAAGTCCTCAACACTTGATGGTCTTGATGCACTACTATCCACCGTACAGATGCCTAAAGGAATCCCTGTTGCTACAGTAGCAATCGATGGTGCAGAAAACGCCGCTCTGCTTGCTCTTTCTATTCTAGCTGTCAGTGATGAGGATTTAGCCACAAAGATACAGAATATGAGAACAAATATGACAAATGAGGTCATTAAAAAGGATGAAAAATTACAATTAGAATTGTCATAATATATAATAAGCTTGTCCATAAAGCTTACTAGCCTTATGGACAAGCTTATTACTGTTTTTCCACAATATTAAGTAGTTCTTCCATACTGTGGTATTCTTTCTCAAAGTCCTTTCGTAATACCTTTAAACTTGCTTTCTCATCATAAATCTCCTTCTCAGTCCTTATTCCCCATTTTCTTAATAAGGGAAGCAGAGGACACCATCCATACAAAGCATGCTGAAGCAAAAAAATACCAACTATTCCGGTTAAATACAACCACCACCTACTAGTCCTTATGCCCAAATATGAGCTAAATATAGTTAGAAGGGCAAAGTTAACTTCCAATATTCTCTCAGTATCCCATTCCAAACTCAGCTCTCGAATTCTCTCTGTCATTTCATCAGTATCACAATTTTTGTAGAGTCTAAGATTTCTAATGGTTTTATTCCTAATATCAGCATTACATAAAGGATCTGTTCGAAGAAAAACCCTATGGGTAGTAGGGGGTAATATATATCTGATTTTCGTTCTATCATCACTCTCCTTCTTGGCTAATTACTTATAGTATGAGAAAATCAGCATGATTATATACAGTATTCATAAGCCTTGGCTTATTCTAATTCTCTCCTAAGATAAGTAATCATTCAAAACCTATAAAAACATCCATAATATGTTTAATGTAAAGTAATTGGTCAATACTCCTGACAAGGAGGTGAACTATATGATTTCATTTGTAAAGAATTGCGATTTGATTACTATACGCAAAAAAATAATAGTTTTATATTTTCTTAATGTTACAGATATTATTTTTACCTTAGGATTATTGCAGACTGGATTATTTAAAGAAGCTAATGTTTTTATGGTAAACACAGTAGAAAGTCCATTGTTAAGTATAATTATAAAAATCATGTTTCCTGCAGCCTTGTTATGTTTTCTTTATAAAAGAATATGTAACTCTGACAAGGACCAGCTAAGGACTATTAATATTGCCCTATTAATATCCTTAACCATGTACTGTCTAGTTAATATATCACATATAATATGGATTGTTCTACTAGCCCTACTCTGGTGATGTATATGGTAATCCCTTTATATATTCACATAAATCAACTAAAGAACCACTCCTATATTGACCTATGTCTTGCCCTATAGAGTTTATAAGACAATCTGTTACTAGAAAGGTATTCATTCCAATGGTTTTTACAATCATATCTTCAGCAAGATCATTACCTACCATAATACATTGGTCCACAGTGACGCCAGTATTACTTAGAATTTCTTTATAGTAGTTAATATTTGGCTTACAAAAAGAAGAATTTTCATAAGTTGTTATCCATTCAAAATCCTCAGGCTCTAACCCTGCCCAGCTTATACGGCTATAAGTGGCTACCCTGGGAAAAAGCGGATTAGTTGCAAGAATGAGACGATATCCCTTTTCTTTAAGTAAACTAATAGATTTCTTCACCAAGGAACTAGGAGAAGTTACTTCTATTAAACCCTGAAACTCATTCTTATAGAAATCGTAAAAAATCGGCTCTAGCTCCAATACCTTATCACCAAGTATTCTTATTATAGTGTCCCAGAATCGCTCATTATTATAGATAGTACCATCATTCCCTATCATAGCCCTTGTCCCTTCCCAAATGGCTTCAATTAAGGTTTTAGGTTCAAAATCAGGGGCTAGCTTAGCTGATAATCCTTTAAAATAAAGGTCAATAAACTTATCCTGATTCATTGGCAATAGGGTACCATCTAAGTCAAATAGAAAAGTGTCCATAAACATCCTCCCATAAGATAATTTACTATTATAATCTATAGGCCATATTTGCCTATATCATAGCCAAGCATTTTTCATGTAATAGGACAAACTTCCCTATTACATGAAAAATTAGTATGCTATTATTTTACAATAATAGCATACTAATTATATTAAATCCATCTTATTAGACTATACACCAATTTATATTGCTTTATCAGCTTATCAATTATTCTCCAACACTTACTTCTACTTCACTTGAAACTACACCTTCAGCTTCTTCCTCATTTACATCATCTTCTACTACCTTAGCCTCACTAATGGATGCAATCATATGATCCTCGTCTAAATCAGTAGTTATTCCTTTACCAAGTGTCAAATCACTAACAGTAATCGAATCTCCACTTTCTTTATCTGTTACATCTATTTCTATAGCGTCTGGAATATCCTGTGGGAAGCCCGAAACTAGGATTGTATCCATCTGTCTGTTTAGAATGAGACGCTTCGCCTTTAAAAAGTCAGTTCCAACAAATCTTAAGGCTACATCTACCTTTATCTCCTCAGTAAGTGATACTTTCTGAAAATCAATATGGTGGTACTCATATTTCATAGGAGTTAACTCTATAGACTTAACCATAACGTCATAATCCTTATTATCGGAATCCTTAAGCTTCAATATAGCATTTCTTCCATTAGCTTTTAAAACTCTTCTAAATTCATCCTTCTTTACTGCTACTGGAACAGAATCCATACCTTTCTGATTAATAACACCTATAATATAACCGTTACTTATAAGTCTCTTATTTTCCTTCTTGGAAACCTCTTTTCTTACCTCAACCTGTAATGTTGCTGTTTCTGTCATAATATATTCCTCCTTAATTTGTTTCCATATATTGTATAGCCATTTACTATAAAGAGTAGGCCTTGCCTACTTACAAATTGGAGATACAAATTAATAATATCAATAAATTAAAATAATATATCTGCCATTTGTATAAACAATTGGTGTCAGTAAATAATAATAGTAAATAAGCATATATACATATTCTATATAAATAAATACAAAAGTCAAGTTTTCCAAAGTTTTTTTATTTAATTTTAAATTTTTTCATATAATTTGATAATAATAAAGCTGTTCACTAATGATTTTAAATGCTTTTTAGTAAAATACCAAACCTGGGAATGCAATTTCTTAGTGGAAGTTTTTTGTAATCGGACAATCTTTTTATTGCATAAAAAGAGATGGTCAATCAATTGACCATCTCATAAATTTTTTATTATAAANGTATAAACCTTATATCTTATTCTTTAACCCCACCTAAAGCCACACCGGCAATAATATACTTAGATAATGCAAAATATACTATAAATAATGGTAATACAGTAAGTGAAAGTCCAAGATATATGGAACCATATTCAGTCTTATATATATCTCCTCTAAGCTGACTTACCATAATAGGCATAGTATATTTGGTTTTATCAGTAAGTAAAATAGATGGCATAAAGTAATTATTCCAGCTATTTACGAAGGTAAATATAGCTTGAGTTGCTAAAGCTGGCTTCATAATAGGTACAATAATTCTATTAAAGATATGGAATTCCCCAGCACCATCAATTCTTCCTGAATTTACTATATCAATTGATAAAGTACCTAATAGATATTGGCGCATATAAAACACAGTCATTGGCGCAGCAATCGCAGGAATGATTAGTGGTAAGTGATTATTTGTCCACTCAAGTCGATACATCATTTGATAAAAACCTATACTTGTTAATTGAGCGGGTACCATCATAACAGCAATAATAAATGTGAAGAAAGCTTGACGTAATTTCCAATTATAAGCTACTAATGCATAAGCAGTTAACGCTGAAAAATATATTGATAATACAGTGGTACCTGTAGATATAATAGCTGAATTTAAAAATCCTGTAAAAGCATTAAAACTCTTTCCTTCAAATACTTTATAGTTTTTTACTAAAAAAGTAGAAGGAACTAATGAAATTGCGTTTGATTGAATTTCATATGTACCACGTGTAGCATTTATAAACATAATATAGAATGGAAAAATACTCAGTATAGCAAGTAATATACATGATACATAGATTATTACTTTATAAATATGTTGAGGTATGGTTCTATCATGTCTCATTATACCAACCTCCTTGCTTCTTTTTCTGCTTTTTTNAACGCTTTGNGATTNTTCTTTTCTATCTTTTTAAGCTTTGCTGCATCCTTATCACGCATAATTATAAATAGCATAGCTGAACATATAGCGATAATAACGAACATTATTAAACTAGCAGCAGAAGCCCTATTATACATATAGCTACCCTTAAATGCCTGATTATATATAAATACTGAAGCTGTAAGAGTAGAATTATCAGGACCACCGTCCAAAAACAGCCTAGGTATATCGTACATGTTCAATCCACCAATTAAGCTTGTAACTAAAGTAAACAATAATATTGTTCTTAAATTGGGTAATGTTACCCTAAAAAATGTTTGCCTACTTGTGGCTCCATCTATCTCAGCCGCTTCAAACAACTCAGGATTTATACCTAATACACCTGAAATCAAGATAATCATTGTATAGCCGTACCACATCCAAAACTGTATGAAAGCAATGATTCCCCTAGCTATAGTCTTGCTTCTAAGAAACTCTGTAGCACCATCAATTAATCCCCAGTTCTGCAATAAAGAATTAACAGGACCAGTTGGATATGCGAACAAGGTACTAAACAAAATAGCTATAGTAGCCTGTGTTATAATATTCGGCATATAGAAAACTACTTTAAACAATCCCTGCCCCTTAATCTTACGTCTAGTACTAGTAAACCATGCTGTAAGTAAAAGAGCTAATAAAATCTGAGGAATAAAGTTCGCAACCCATATTCCAACTGTGTTTTTTAATGACTGGGAGAAGGATGGGTTGTTCAATACTCTTCTAAAATTTTCAAACAAATCCTCATTAAATTTAAAATCTGTTCTTCCTAATCCTTTAAAATCGGTAAAACCAATGATTGTAGTATAAACTAATGGATATAAGTGAAAAACAAGATAAGTAAGTACAAATGGTATACAAAAAATATAACCATATCTAGCGTAACTGACGCCTTTCCGTCGCATAAGTTTCACCTCCGGTATGCAATAACCTTGTTATATAATTATGGGGCGGTCGAAAGGCTTCGCCGCCCCATAATAAAATAATTTTTAATTAATCTACTACAACATCAAGGTTATCGGCTACCTGCTGCTTAAAGTCAGCAATAGCTTGTTCACGACTCTTATTACCAGCTGTGTACTCACCAACCTGATCACGGAAGTACGNGTTAATTGTCTCGTCATATTGTGTCATGTTCTTTCCGTTAGCAGACTCACCAGCAGGAACAAATACATCAAACATGTTCTGTCCGTTTAAGAAATCGACTTCACCATTTGAAATCTTCATAACAGTACCAGATGCAACAGTGTCCTTAGTTCCTTCATCATTCATAAGTCCATTAGCCCACATGTACTGAAGACCATTTTCTGAAGAATCAAGAGTAATCCACTCGATTATCTGACCTACAGCTTTAGGAACCTTAGTGTTCTTGTTAGCAAGAACCCATGATCCACCCCAGAAGAATCCAACTGGAGACTCACATACTGCCCAGTCGCCGTATGTACCTTCACCAATTTTTGATCCACCAGAGTTACCAGCCATAACATAGTTGATTAACCATGCAGGACCAAAGAAACCGAATACAGGCTTTTCACCTATACCCTTCATATCAGCATACCAAGCATCTGTCCAGTCAGTAGTATCATTGTGATAGCCATTATCTTTAAGTTTCTTGGAAAGATCTAAGAAGCCTTCACGCTTATCATCTATTGTAAGCTTGCCATCAACAACCCAACCCTGATCAGAGCTGTTCTCAACTGCATGCCATAAGTCACCGTCACCAGAGATAATAGCAATACCCTGAGCCTTTAACTCTTCAGCAGCTCCAAAGAATTTGTCCCAACCAGGACCAATCTTATCTTTAATTACTGCAGGATCATCAGTTCCCCAAGTTTGCTCTGCAAGTGAACGACGATAGATAAAAGCACCACCAGTTGCCTGGTAACCAAGAGCTACAAGCTGACCAGCAGGATTTGTACCGATTTCTACTGTATAAGGAGCAATCTCAGCTTCTTCTAACAGTCTATCTACATCGATACCAAGCTCTTTGTATGGAGCTGCAAACTGATGTGCATCACCCTGAGCATACTTTAGTATAAATGCTGCCTCTGCAACATAGATATCAGGTGCATCTGAACCACCGCCTGCTAAGGCCTGGTCTAATGCTGGCTGATAAGCTCCATCGGTAGTAGCAATAATTGTCTCTTTGATTTCATAAGGGAAATCAGGATTCAATTCCTTAAATTTCTTTACCATGTTAGGAACTTCATCAGTAAATGCCCAAAGGTTAATAGTCTTAACACTTGGATCATCAGTTACTTCAGTATTCACTGGAGTATTATCAACAACTGGATCTTCNTTGTCATTATTGTCGACAACTTGACCATCGTCTCCTCCTGTGTTTACTTTGTCTTTGTCTTTGTCTTTTTTGTCTCCACAACCAGTTAATACTAATGACATTAACATGATTGATGTGAGTAGTAACGCAATAATACGTTTCATGTTATACCCTCCTCTTAATTTTTGTATTCAAAAAATACAAATGCATTATAACAAAATATTAACAAACAAGCTTCTCATATATTGCTGTAATAAGCTCAGTTATTGCTATTTTTGTGCAATTTTAATAATTAATATCTTAATACACCTGTATTTATTGACGTAATTAGGCATAGATTATGACTTTTCTACTTTAAATTTTTTGATAGACTCTTCTAATACCTTAGAATCTTTTTCTAAAACTATTATTGATTCTCTCAATCTCTCAACAGATTCTGTTTGTAATAAGGCTGTTGCATTCATTTGTTGTGAGGCCGCAGCAGTTTCCTCGGTTACAGCAGAAATGTTTTGAATTGAATTAAGGGTTTCCTCTTTAACAGATTCTATATTATCTAATCTAACAAGTATGTTTTTAAAGTTATCAGCAAGACTGTTAACATGCTTACTTATATTATTAAATACATTAATTGTTCTCTTTAAAGCTTCAGTCTGGGATGCTACAATTTCCTCAGCCATTTTAGCCGTAGTCACTGTCTCTTTGTTTTGTGATGCAATATCTGATACAGTCTTTTGTATTTGATTAGCAGCTTTTATACTTTGGTCTGCAAGCTTTCTTATCTCCTCTGCAACCACCGCAAATCCTCTCCCTGCCTCTCCAGCCCTTGCAGCTTCAATTGAAGCATTTAAGGAAAGAAGGTTTGTCTGAGATGCAATTTCGTTAATTATATTAACAAAGCTTTCAATTTTCTTAGATTGCACTTCAAATTCCTGTATCTTTATAATGACATCCTGTGTTATCTCTGAGGTGGCTATAGATTTATCATTAAGCTCCTCAATTATATGTATACCGTCATTAGTTACCGACTGGGTATAATCAGCAATCTTTTCATTTTCATTGGTATTCTCATATAGTTGACCTATCTGATCGGCTAGTCCTGACATTTGAATCAAACAATGTTCAGCATCCTCGGCTTGATGAATTATTCCACCACCTATATCGTCTATTGTAGCAGATATGCCTTTTGTAGCCTCCAAAAGCTCGCTAGATGTATGTGTCAAATGCCTTGCTGAGTTACTAACTGTCTCCCCAACACCCTGTACATCACCTATCAAATTACTCATATGCCTTATCATATCAGATATTCCTTTGGAAAGTGTATTAAATTCATCTTTCCTATTAGTATTAAACTCCACAGTTAAATCGCCTTGTGCAGCCAAAGAAACTGATTCATTGATATTGTTTATTGTATTGGTTATTCCCTTTGTTATAATTATAACAATGGCAATAGCAACAAGACAAGCCACTGTTACAAATACTAGGCTAAGAACCCTAATTCCCCTGACCTCATTTAAAATCGTACTTTTGGGTATGAGGGAACAGATAGTTCCTTGATCATTACCCAGTTTACTATATATAAACAAATATTCCCTGCCATTGTATTTTTCATAAGAAAAGCCATGATTTTCTTCTGATTCTAAGGCCTTATGGTAATAACTCAAATTTGTAAACACTTTTTCAGTATCTGTATTTGTTAAGGTCTCTCTTCCATCTGGAGTAATATACCCCTGGATACTACCTTCACCCATATCGTAATTAGCAAACATCTCTCTTATTTTATCAGCTGATATATCAAATATAACAAATCCACGACCATCAGTAAATCTTCTAACTATAGCAGCTGCGTAGTTATGCGTGCCATAGGTTCCGCTCTTTAGTAAAACTTCATCAAGCTCACTATGATCACCCATCCACAATAATTGTGCCTTTTTTTCCTTTAAAGTAGTTCCAATATTTGAATCAACCACTGTCCTATACAAATTTTCATTAATACCTGTAACAGTGGAAATACCAATACCGTTGGAACCTATAATATGTATGTTTTCAATAAAATAGTTTGACCTAGCATTCAAGCTTATTCTGTCCTGCAAATCATCATAGGATTTTTTGTTACCCTTTGCATCCTCTAGATTAAGTTGAAAATATTCCTTAAAATTAATATCAAGAATCATTTCCATAGATGATTGTTCTGCCGTGCTATATCCTAAATTCATGTATTTATTTACTGCTTTAATTGTATCTGATGCACTATTCTCATAACTACTTATAATAGCATCCTCAGCTTTTTTATAGGAAACAACTCCATAGATAGCCAAAAAAAGAATTGGTATTAAAAGGCCAATAGCAAGCTTTGCCCTAATACTAGTCCCAAAATTTTTATAAGGTAGTTTTCCTAGTGTAGACTTAGTAGAAGAAGCCAGCTTGCTTAGCTTGTTTTTCATATATAACACCCTCCAGTCGTTAGAATTTTTTTGTTTATTTTTACTTTCCCCTTATCTAATATACCAGTAATTTCATATAAAATCAATATATTTTATACGATTCTTTATATAAATCTTTATACAAAGTGCACATTTACATAAATTAGCTTTTATTTGCTTTTATTCTATATCAATACAAAATGTATTAAAACGTCATGATTATTATTGATTTTTTACAATTTATTAGTAATATTTATGAAACATCTTTTGTAATGAGGAGATTAAATATGACTCCACTTTCGTAAAAACGTTTATCTGGATAAACTTCACAAATTATGACTTCTCTTTTATAGAAGAAAGGCCGAACAAGCTACCGAAAAAGCCCAATACAAGACTTAGACTTGGAAGCCCGTAGATTATCTTATTAATTATATCTCCTCTAGCTGGTAATGATATAAATAAAATCGTACTAGCTACCCCGTCATATGCCTTATTAATTAATATAACCATGAATAAGGCCGCAATAATTCCTCCTATTAATGTTAGAATTACACCTGTAAGTATATATGGAAATCCTATAAATGCCCCAGGGGACCCAAGCAGTCTTAAGGTGTTTATTTGATCCTTATTATTATATATACCTTGTCGTATCATATGAGACAGGATAATAAGCGTAGTTACTCCCACTGCTACAATCATTAGATAGCCTATTATCTTAAGTGCATATGTAATATCCTGAATCTTTTCCAAAACCTCCCTATTATCTCTCACATATTCTATACCATCTGTTTTTCTAACCTCATCAATAATCGAATCCATGGCATTCACTTCTATGCGGATTTCCACAAAGGCTTCAAAGGGGTTCTTATCAAAAAGCTCTAGTATCTTAGCTTCGTCTCCTAATATATCCTCCATCCTAGCTTTTGCCTCATCCTCTGCTACTAGGCGGCTACTTCGGACACCATCTAGCCTGCCAATCCTATTAACCAATGCATTTCTTTCTTCTTCGGTAGTATCTTGTGAAAAATATCCATTAACTTCTGATTCTTCATTAAGCATGACCACAAGCCGATTTCCTATATCTGTACCGGTTATAACAATTCCTAATAGGAAAAGTATCATACCAGTACTCATAACCGAAAAAATGTTTGATAAAAGATTAAGCCTAATAATTCTCATCATTTCCTTGGCAAAATACCCCATATTAAACAGAAAGCTCTTCATGACCTAATCCCCCTCCGTTCCATAGTAATTTTTCCCTTATCAACACTAATAAAGCTAGCATTTTGCTCCTCCAAAATCAAATGAGTTGCATGGGTGGTTATAATAATGGCGGTCTTGTCATCTAGAAAGGACCTAAATAATTTAAGTATATTTATTGCATTATCATAGTCAAGATTACCTGTAGGCTCATCTGCCAAAATAAGAGCAGGCTTTCTAGCAACAGCCCTAGCTATTGCAACTCTTTGAGACTCTCCCCAGGAAAGGTTCTCAACTCTTGATAATATCTTATGACTAAGCCCTACTCTTTCTAATGCTTCTATAGCCTGTACCTTCATATTTTTTGGACTTATACCCAAAAATCGCATTCCCATCATCACATTTTCTAGGGCAGTTCTGCCCTTAATCAGCTTAAATTCTTGAAATACAGGACCTATATTTCTCCTAATCTTACGAATATTTCTACCATTATTACTTTTAATGGGTCTACCAAGGACAGTTAATATCCCTGTAGATGGATATTCAATACCCATCAAAAGCTTCAAAAGACTTGTCTTTCCCGAACCACTAGGGCCAGTTACATATACCAATTCCCCCGGTTTAATATTTAAATTCACATCTATTAAGGCCTGTGTCTTATCTGGATATATTAATGAAACATCCCTTAATAATATCATTATACTCCCTCCTTTTGTCAGATTAGAATAGGAAACCTGTTTCTATTGTAAAGCTAATATATCCATCTTCAGTAACTACATCCTTAAGGTCAATATCAATAACCACCAAATCACCTGCCACCTTCTCAAAATCAATAAGCATAGGACCATTACGGAACAATTCATTGATAGATTCTATTTCTAAGGACATACTATAAAAACTGCCTCCTTCCGGCACAAATCGTAGGCTAGTATTTGCTTCTAATACAAAATGTCCATATAAGACCAAATTATTATCAGGAACCTCTACTACCACCCTATCCTTTTGGAAGCTAAAAACCATCTCTGTCAGAAGGGAATTTTCATTTATAATACGATTAAAGGTATCCTCATGTATTGAACCCTTTACTGAAAATAAGCCGAATTTCAGGTTAAGGTCCTCCATGGTAAAATGACCTTCAGCAATAATCCGTGAAAACTCATCAACCACATGAGAAAAAAGATTCTTTAGATTGTCCCACATGAGTTTTAGGTTATCAAGGTGCTGTTGATATTTTTCTCTCTCTTCAGATAAGGATTCCAGATAAGCTTCCTGCTCCATAAGTAGGCTTTTTTTATTGGCAATAGAGCCCATTAACTCTTCCTGTCTAATATCTAATATAGCCTTACTATCATAAAGATTTTGTCTGTTTTCTTCTAAAAACTTCTTGCTCTCTTCTATAGAAGCTAAAAGCTCTCCAGTGTTTCTTGTTATATCCTTAATTAAGTTTAAACTCTTAATAAAAGATGTAAGGTTTTCAGCCTTTAAAAGAATATCAAGATAAGAAGCTGGCCCTCCCCGTTGATAGCTTATTAATACCTGCTCCATAATATCTAAATGCAAACCATAATTTTTCTCTTCTATAGCAATGGATTTATCAAGCTCATCAATATGAATAATTAGACTGGCAATTTCTTGTGAAAGCCTTGCCTCTTGTCTTTCCATTTCTTCTATCTCTTGGGTTAGGATAAATAATCTGTCTAGGGTTTCCTCCTCCTCCCTAGTAATACCCTCAAGTTGCTGATTCGCCTCCTCTATAGGCTTTACTTCACCAGTTACTTCTAAAGGATTAAAAATCATTGTCACAAGTAAAACTGCAATAAATATCAGTAAACACTTCCGCCTTCTTAGTATCATCCCTTCACCCCCCTAGTATTAATATAAATTTTCCTGCTGATATTATATCATAAGATTTATATATTAGCAGTAAGCTAATCTAAGAATTTATAATAAAGTTAAGTCAGAATAGATTACAATAAATTTAAAAATATTCTAAATATGTTATAGACATTACAATTAATTATGTTTTATATGTAGTTTTAACCTTGATTGTTTGAAAATCCCTGTTATAATTAAGGCGTATGTAATGATTAGCATAAAAATGACGAGGTGAAATTATGAGTAAACACGCAAAACAGAATGAACCATTAGTAACACATNTTTATACTGCTGATCCATCTGCCCACGTGTTCGAAGATAAAATATATATTTATCCTTCCCACGATTTAGAGCATGACGGTGTATCAGATGACGAAGGAACCCAGTATACTATGGAAGATTATCATGTGTTTTCAATGGATGATATTGATGCACCTGTAGTTGACCATGGACAAGTACTTCATATGAAGGATGTACCCTGGGTCAGTCAGCAGATGTGGGCTCCTGATGCTGCATTTAAAAATGATACCTACTATTTTTATTTTCCTGCAAAGGATAAGGAAGGAATCTTTCGTATAGGTGTTGCCACTAGCGATAATCCGGCTGGACCATTTAAACCTGAGCCTAATTATATTCCTGGAAGCTATAGTATTGACCCCGCAGTGTTCATTGATGACGATGGAAAAGCATATATGTATGCAGGAGGTCTTTGGGGAGGCCAGTTAGAAAAATGGCAGACTGGAAAGTTTGATCCAGATGCAGGAGAGCAAAATCCAGATGAAATCGCTCTAGGACCATGGGTTGCACCAATGAGCGATGACATGCTTACATTTGCCGAGCCACCAGTAGAATTTAAAATACTNGATGAAAATGGCAAGCCTCTTCTAGCNGGTGATGAGGATAGACGCTTTTTTGAGGCACCTTGGGTACACAAATATAATGGAACCTACTATCTGTCCTATTCAACAGGTTCAAGCCATTATATTGTTTATGCTACCAGCGACAATCCAATGGGACCTTTCACCTATAGAGGTAGAATCCTAGAGCCTGTAGTTGGTTGGACAACCCATCAGTCAATAGTAGAATTTAAGGGTAAATGGTATCTCTTCTACCATGATGCCTCATTATCAGGTGGCATAGACCATAGACGTTCTATAAAGTTTACCGAAATAAAGTATAACGAAGACGGGACCATACAGACAATACATCCATATAAATAGTATATTTAATTAAAACATGCCATCTACTGATTGGGTTTTTCCACAGGATTCCATATCAGTAGATGGCTTTTCTTTTATTTGTTCTCCTATTTTATAACATTAGTAAAACTTATGGCAACTATAACAACTATTAGTTTTACTAAAGACAAAAACAATGATATACTATTTTTGTGTTATTGATGTATTTATAATATAGTGTGAGGAGCGAATGTTATGGAAAGATTAATCGGAACTATATCCAGAGGTGTACGTGCCCCTATAATACGTGAGGGTGATAATATCGTTGATATCGTTGTAGAAAGCGTCCTAAAAGCTGCTAAGCAGGAAAACTTTCAAATATATGATAAGGATATTGTTGCAGTAACTGAAGCAGTCGTTGCCCGAGCACAAGGAAACTATGCATCCGTTAGCCAAATTGCTTTAGATATTAATCAAAAGTTTGGTAATGACCATATAGGTGTTATATTTCCTATTCTCAGTAGGAATAGATTTGCAACATGTCTTAAGGGAATATCAAGAGGAGTAAAGAAAATTACACTGTTACTTAGCTACCCCTCAGATGAAGTTGGAAATCATCTAGTAGATTTAGATGCTTTGGATGAAAAGGGGATTAATCCTTGGACAGATGTATTGACTGAAGAAATATATCGCCAACTTTTTGGTTCTTATAAGCATCCATTTACAGGTGTAGACTATATAGATTACTATAAAAATATAATTGAAAATGAGGGATGTGAAGCTGAAATCATTCTTGCTAATGATTGTCGTGCTATCCTAAAGCATACAAGAAATGTTCTCTTATGTGATATACACTCTAGAGAACGTACAAAAAGACTATTAACAAATGCAGGAGTAAAGACAATATATAGACTTGATGATATACTCACTTCTTCTGTTGACGGCAGTGGATATAATGAAAGATACGGTCTATTAGGCTGTAATAGCGCTACAGAGGACTCTGTAAAACTCTTTCCCCGAGACTGTCAAAAAGTTGTAGATGAAATCAGCCAGAAGTTTTTCAAACTCACTGGAAAACAGGTAGAAGCTATGGTTTATGGTGATGGAGCCTTCAAAGATCCCGTNGGTAAAATCTGGGAGTTAGCTGATCCTGTTGTATCTCCTGCCTATACCTGTGGTTTAGAGGGGCAGCCTAATGAGGTNAAACTCAAATATCTCGCTGATAATAATTTTGCAGATTTACAGGGAGAGGATTTAAAAAAAGCCATATCTGAATATATTAATAATAGGACCGATAATCTTGTTAATGATATGGCTTCTCTAGGTACAACTCCAAGAAATCTAACAGACCTTATAGGTTCATTGTGTGACCTTACATCAGGAAGTGGCGATAAGGGAACACCTATAGTATATGTTCAAGGCTATTTTGATAACTATACCAAATAATATAATAAATCTACAGCTTAGCTTATAAAACATGGCTGATATAAAATATTTTTAGGGAAATCCCTAATAATAATATTTTATATCAGCCTTTTATATTTGTAAGCTATTNCACTTACGATTCTATCTCCATTAGTATATTTTTTATTCTTTCAATTTGCTCAATAGTTGGTTTTTGCAAAGGGGGTGTACTTATCTCCTCCATTGGTATACCTCTTAGAATCATAGCCTTTTTTACAAGAGGAACAAATGGAACTCCAANGTCAAATAACTGTGCAAGAATATCCATTTTCTTTTGATAATATGATATTCTTTCTAAGTCATTATCATCAAAAGCCTTGACCCAGCCCGAACCCACTTCAGGTGCCACATTAGTTAGTCCTCCTATCACTCCGCTCCCACCACTAAGTANATTATGGGCAAAGTTATCATCATAGCCAGAATATATCTCAAAATCTGGAAATTCAGGNAATATGGTCTCTATAAGCTTACGAGTATGGGCAAATCCTACTACCGTATCCTTACAACCTACGATATTATCATGTTTTCTCCTAAGTCTTAACATTAGGTCTGCTGTCAAATCATATCCTGTTCTCTCTGGATAGTTGTATAGGTATATTTTGCCATCAACAGAATTTGCAATAGTATCAAAATAGTCCTCCAAACTATCCTGTGTTAATGAAAAGTAATACGGAGCTACTATTATTACTCCATCGGCCCCTTGTTCAATGGCATACTTTGATAAAATAATAGTTTCTTCCTGTATCATACTTCCAGTTCCAACAATTAGCGGAACTCTATGATTTATATGCTTACAAGCAGCGTATATAAGGTCCTTTTTTTCTTCCATGGATAGGGCGAAAAATTCTCCTGTACTCCCCAAAAGGATAATACCATCTACTCCACCCTCTATAACAAAATCCCAAATTTTTTGGTTGGCTTTTATATCTAGATTATACTTGCAATCAAAAGCAGTTACAACAGGACTTATAAATTTTGCCTTCATAGTCAATTACTCCTTTCAATTCTTACCCTCAATAGATAATTACTTACTTAAGTCAATATAATAATCTTACTCATAGCCTGCCCCCTGCATAGCCGATAATGCAAGAGAGGTATAGCGTTTTAATATGCCTTTTCTATTTGGCCTTGGAACTATACCTTCCTTGGCTCTCTCTTTAAATATTTTATTAATCTCATCTATATCTCTTATCCCAGCTTCAGTTCCAATACAGTTTATCTTTCTAGCTAGAATATCATATTCGATAATATCTCCCTCTCTAATATAGGCTAAGGGTCCTCCGACTGCTGCCTCCGGTGATACATGTCCTATCGCCGCCCCCCTAGTAGCCCCAGAAAATCTTCCATCAGTTATTAAGGATACTTTACCGTTAAGCTTAGGATCGCATACTATAGCTTCTGTTGTCATGAACATTTCTGGCATGCCAGACCCTCTGGGCCCTTCATACCTTATCACTATGACATCACCTGGGTTAATCTCATCATTTACAACTGCACTATGGGCATCCTCTTCTGAATCAAACACCCTTGCTGGACCCCTATGTATGTATAGACTCTTATCACAAGCCGAGTACTTTACTACAGATCCCTCTGGGGCTATATTCCCTTTAAGTACAGCGATTGATCCTAGGTCCTTTGCATTGTCAGGATGTATGATTACTTGTTCTCTTTCTAGGCCATAGTTAGCCAAATATCCAAGATTTCTCTCAAAGAAATTATCATTTTCAAGGTCTTGTAAGTTCTGACCTAGGGTCTTACCTGTAACAGTAAGTACATCCAAATTAAGGTAGTCCTTTAGATATAACTGTACCATGGGTATCCCTCCTGCAAACCAAAAAGCTTCAGTAGGGTAGTCTCCACTGGGAGTTACATTAACAAGATGAGGAATCCTATGATTAATATCGTCTATTTGCTGTGGATCTAATATTATTCCCATCTCTCTTGCTATAGATGGCATATGAAGCATTGCATTTGTTGAACCTCCAATTGCACTGTGAATAACAAAAGCATTATAAAATGCTTCCTTTGTCATTATCATACTTGCGGTTATATTCATCTTTGCTAGGTCCATTATCTGTCTACCAGCATTCCTTGACAACTGACTGATATCCCTCATGGTAGCAGGAACCAAGGCNGAGCCTGGAAGAGCCATACCTAGAGCCTCTGCCATACACTGCATGGTACTGGCAGTTCCCAAAAATGCACAAGCTCCATAAGAGGGGCAAGCAGATATTTTATAGTCCCTTACCTCTTCCTCCTTAATCTGTCCATCCCTTTTTTGCCTAAGTGAAATATCACCTGCCATCATAGAAGTGGCCATATAAGGGCTAGGCCTCATACTTCCTCCANGTATAAATATAGTGGGTATATCAAGTCTTGCTGCTGCCTTTAGATGGGCAGGTATAGATTTATCACAGGATGATGTCAGTATTAATCCATCCCATGGGGTAACAGACCCATGTAACTCTACCATATCACATATTGCTTCTCTTGAAGCCAGGATATAATTCATTCCGTCATGGCCCTGTGCACATCCATCACATATATCTGTAGCATGAAAATGGGCCGGATAGCCACCGCTTTCAAACACACCGTATTTGGCTTGTTTTGTTAATTGGTTAAGATGTACACTTCCAGGATGGCTATCACCAAATACATCTTCTATTAATATCTGTGGTTTTGTTATATCTTTTTCATCCCAACCAGACCCTAATTGTAGGGCGTCATATTGGGCCCAAAGCTTTCGCTGTGGAATACTTTTTTGTCTTAGCTCTTCCATATATGTCCTCCTAGACTTATGCCGTAACAAATCCTTGTTATATCATGTCTTTATCACCATAGTAATTATAGCAAACACTAGAAAAAACAACAACCGGGACCCTATGGAATTCCGGTTGTTAATGTAATGATTTATTTACTTATTATAAAATATCCTAAGACTAATATGCCTAATCCTATCCGATACCAGCCAAAGGCCTTAAAATCATTTTTCTTGATATAGGCCAATAAAAATTTGATAGCTATAAGTGATACGACAAAAGCAACCACCATACCGGTTATTAATACCGCAATCTCTATGCTTTCAAAATCAAAACCAAACTTAATGAGCTTTAGTGCGCTAGCACCAAACATGATTGGGATTGAAAGAAAAAAGGAGTATTCAGCAGCTATATGCCTAGATGTTCCAAGTAATATAGCACCTAATATTGTTACACCAGACCGAGATGTTCCGGGGACCAAAGCTAGTATCTGAATCATACCAATTAGTAGGGCTGTTCTATAGGTAAGTTCATTAAAGCTTGCAATTTTAGGCTGCCTACCCTTGTTCCTGTTCTCAATCATTATAAATAATACACCATATACAATTAGCATCACTGCAACCATTATATAATTATAAAAATGTTCATCAAACCAATCATCAAACAGAAAACCAAATACCCCTGCAGGAATTACTCCAATCACAACCTTATACCAGATACTCATAGTATCCATCTTTTCCTGTTTTGTTTTCTTTGGTGAGAAGGGATTCAATTTATGAAAATACAGTAACACAACTGCCAAAATTGCCCCTAATTGTATAACCACACGAAACATTTCCATAAATTCATTTGTAGCTTTAAATTCAACAAACTCCTCTACTAGAATCATATGACCTGTACTACTTATAGGAAGCCATTCTGTAATTCCCTCTACAATACCAA
>JGI24711J26586_10001370_pt1 | contig 18705 bp, 20 predicted proteins | sample BioPla3DNA1_FD_26586 | JGI IMG/M metagenome (IMG submission 26586)
CTCTAAGGCCTAGTAGTTTTTCTTTAACTGAGAATCTAAATCTATGATTTAGTTATTCGAAGTTACTCATACGAATGCATATGAGTAGGAGCTTCCTTAAAGCACTTCTAAATGCTCGCTATATGCTTATTTCACATATCCTATTTATCTTCGCTAATTTATATTTGCAACTTTTTTTAATGTTCATTCTACATTATTAAAGGATTCTTTTAAATTTAAATTTTCTTTACTAGATAAAGCAACCATAAGCTTAATTTAATTCTCCATTAAAGCATACCAGCACACCTCTACCCTTGGCTTCTTCAGATATAGCTGTGCAGATTGATGTTGCTAAGTTAAAGGGGCCATCATAGCCAAGCTCTGAACTGCTTCTCATAGCTCCAGTTACCATAGCTAGGATCTCCTCCCCACTTAAGCTAGGTACTGCAGCATTTATTTTTTCATCTATCTTCATAGAGATTGTACCACCATTAAAAACCAATGCTATTTTTTTCATAATTTTCTCCTAACTAAATATATTATAATTAATAAAAATTCTTGGAGAATTTAATCTTAGTTTACTTATATTATATATAATAAACATTTTAATATTCGATATTTATATACATTTTTTTATTTTTCCTCTGTATAACCTATTATTTATTTTTCTTTCGGTTATTGGATACATTGTTGAAACATTAATATAATCTTTCTGATTATCTATTTCTATTCCCATTAAAATATACTCATTAAACTTTTTTATTAATTCTATATAAATAACATTATCTGTTGACTTATAAACTCCCATATAATCTGGGGAATCAATGATTTTTTTCATATACTCTATAGGATTGCTTATTATTTTCCTATTTAAATGTCTCCCATGTCGTCTTTTAATATGCTGTAACACTCCATTAGATGCATAAATGGTACCAGTGAATTTTACCCCTAAATTAGCTGCCATCTTTTCTTTAAAGTATCCCACTCTTTTATAGGTATAAATTCTTTCCACCATAATATCCCTCTATTCTTTATTGTATTATGAGTTTAATGATATTTACTTATATATTATATATTATTCAAAAATCTATATAATTCTACTAGAATTATATAACAAAAAGGGACTGTCACTGACAGTCCCTTGATTTTATAGTATTATACAAATTAATCCGCCACTACCTTCATTGATTATCTTTTGAAGGGTTTTTTGAATTTTAATTTGTACATCTTCCGGCATTTTATATAGCTTATTTTGCAAGCCTTCTTTTATTAAAACTTCTAGAGGCTTACCAAACATATTACTTTGCCACAAGGTTGAAGGATCTTCTTCAAATTGCTCCATTAAAGATTTTATTAATTCTTCACTTTCTTTTTCAGACCCCATTATTGGGCTTATTTCAGTCTTTATATTAGCCTTTATAAAATGTAAAGATGGAGCCGATGCTTTTAATTTCACTCCAAACTTAGAACCATGCTTTACCATTTCAGGCTCTTCAAATTTCATCTCAGAAAGCTGTGGAGCAACTAAGCCATAACCTGTTTCACGAACATCTACTAAAGCATCCTTTACCTTATCATATTCTTTTCTTGCATAATTAAGCTCTTTTACTAATGATAATAGGTCACTTTCACATTTAACATCTAAATCACAAATTTCACTTAATATGTTATAGAATATACCATCCTTAGGTTTCATAGATATTGTTGCCTTACCCAAGCCTAAATCTACTGCACTCATTTCTGTTGGTGCTAAATTTTCTTCTTGCTTTAGTAGGTTTATTGTGGATTTAATATCTCTAACCTTGCTTATGTTTTCACACATTCCTTTAAGAATCTTAAAGAAATCTTTCTTTAACCAATGTTCTGGTTCTAATTGTTCAACCCAGCTTGGCATTTCGATATTTATTTCCTTAACAGGAAACTCTCTAAGTACATGATTTAATACATCTTCTATATCCTCTTCATCCATATTTGCAACATCCATAACTTGAACAGTTACATTATGTTTTTCTTCTAATTCTCTTTGTATTTTTTTAACCTCTGATGAATTTGGATATCTTGTATTAAGTACAACTATAAAAGGTTTATTTATGGATTTTAACTCATCAATTACCCTTTCTTCTGCTTCTAAGTACTCATCTCTTTCTATACCAGTTATACTACCATCAGTAGTAATAACTAATCCAATAGTTGAATGATCTGTAATTACTTTTCTAGTTCCAATTTCAGCTGCATCCTCAAAAGGTATTTCATAGTCATACCACGGAGTATTTACCATCTTTGGTTCCTCCCCATCCATATAACCCATAGCACCTTTTACAATATAACCAACACAATCTACCATTCTAACTTTAAATTTTATATCCTCATCAAGTGTAATTTCTACTGCCTCATTTGGAATAAATTTAGGTTCTGTTGTATGGATGCTTTTTCCTGACCCGCTTTGAGGCAATTCATCCTTAGCTCTTTCCTTTTTATAAGCATTTTCAATCTTTGGTATTACCATGAGGTCCATAAATTTTTTTATAAATGTTGATTTACCTGTTCTAACAGGACCAACAACACCAATATATATGTCCCCTTGTGTCCTCTCTGCTATATTCTTGTATATGTTAAAGCTGTCCACGGTGTACCCTCCCATTTATTTTTAACACTATATATATATTCTCATCTTCAAAAAAGTATACAGTATTATAAAATTTTTATTTTAATTTATAGAATATATTATTAAACTTAACATAGAAATATTCTTGAAATAAAAAAATCACAGTTGAAGATTTTTAACTTTTTTAAAATCTTCTTAACTGTGATTTTTATTCTATTAATTTTTAAGCAATTAATATATTTCGCTCTTTTTTTCTCTTTCCATTAAATAGGTTACAGCTTCTTTTACATCAATTTGTTCAAATACAATTTTATAAAGAATATCTGTTATTGGCATTTCTATATTTAGTTGTTCTTTTAACTTATAGAAAGCCTTACAAGCCTTAATACCTTCAACTACCATGCCAACTTCTTTTATGGCTTCTTCTGTAGTCTTTCCACTTCCAATTAAATAACCAGCACGCCTATTTCTAGAATGAATACTAGTACATGTAACTATAAGGTCTCCCATTCCTGTTAAACCTAGAAAAGTTTCTGACTTTCCTCCTAGCTTTACTCCAATTCTTACTATTTCCGCCATGCCTCTTGTCATAAGGGCTGCCTTGGCATTATCTCCATATCCAAGACCATCACATACTCCTGCTGCTAAAGCTATTATGTTTTTTACAGCTCCTCCAATTTCAACACCAACTAAATCATCATTTGTATAAACTCTAAAGGTTGGATTGATAAACAAGTCCTGAACTATTCTTGCCTTATCCATATTTTCTGAAGAAACAACAACAGTAGTAGGTATGTTAAGGGAAACTTCTTCTGCATGACTTGGCCCTGATAGTATTACTACATCATTTTCAGGCAATTCTTCTTTTATTACCTGTGATAATCTTAAATTAGTACCTTCTTCTATTCCCTTTGCAATGCTTATTATAGTTACCTCTTTATTTATTTTACCTTTAAGTTCCTTGCTTATAGTTCTAATAACATGGGAAGGCACTGCTAAAACAATAAATTCTGCATCTTTTATTGCTAGGTTTAAATCATTATAAGCAGTTACATTTTGAGGTATTATTAAATTTTTAATGTATTTATCATTTTTCCTATTTTCATTTATATCTTTTACAACATCATTATCTCTATCGTAAATATTTACTTTATTTTTATTGTCAGCTAATAATATTGCTAAGGATGTACCAAAACTTCCCCCACCTAAAAAAGTAATATTAGTCAAAACTATTCTTTCCTTTCCCTATATTCTATTTGTATTCCAGTACCGCTAAAGTCAAAACTTTCTCTTAACTGGTTTTCTAAATATCTCTCATAAGAAAAATGCCTTGCACTTGCATCATTAACAAAGAAAACAAATTTAGGTGGTTTTGTAGCAACTTGTGTTGCATAGAATATTTTCATTCTTTTTATACCAACTAATGGCGGTTCATTCATTAATACTGCTTTACTAATAACTTCGTTTAAAACTCCAGTTTGTATTCTCTTACAGTAATTATTATAGCATTCCTTTGCTATTTCTAAGACCTTGTGAGTTCTTTGGCCTGTTTTTGCAGAAATAAATAAATATTTTGCATATTTTAAGAATTTAAGATTTGTTTGTAAATCTTCTAAATATTTTTGCATTGTTTTATCATCTTTTTCAATTAAGTCCCACTTATTAACTATTACCATTATAGCCTTATCCATTTCATGGGCATAACCTACTATTTTTTCATCCTGTTCTGTTACTCCTTCTGTGGCATCAATCATAAGGATACATACATCTGCTCTTTCTATAGATGCATATGTTCTAATAACAGAGTATCTTTCAACTTCTTCTTTTACCTTACTTTTTCTTCTAATACCAGCAGTATCTATTAATATGAACTTTCCTTCATCAGTTTCTAATACACTGTCTATAGCATCTCTTGTAGTTCCAGGAATATCAGAAACTATTAGCCTATCTTCTCCAAGAAGTCTATTAATAAGGGAGGACTTTCCTACGTTAGGCTTACCTATCATAGCAATTCTTATATATTCATCTTCCTCTTCTTCCTCACTAAACTTATCAAAGCCTTCTACTACTCTATCTAACATATCTCCTATGTTTAATCCTTGAGAGGCTGATATTGCAATTGGATCTCCAATTCCTAAATTATAAAATTCCCAAGCATTTTCAGCTTCTCTCATAGAGTCAATCTTATTAACTACTAGAACTACATCCTTTTTACTTTTTCTAAGCATATTAGCAACTTCTTCATCAGCAGCTGTAAGGCCTTCTTTTCCATCTACAATGAAAATTATAACATCTGCTGTTTCTATTGCTATATTTGCTTGTCTTCTCATTTGCTTTACAATAATNTCATCTCTTTCAGGTTCTATACCACCTGTATCAATTATAGTAAAGTTATAACTTAACCAGTCAGCCTTAGCATATACCCTATCTCTTGTAACTCCTGGCGTATCTTGAACTATTGATATTCTTTCTCCTGCTAATCTATTAAACAATGTGGATTTCCCTACATTGGGTCTTCCAACTATCGCAACTATTGGTTTAGCCATTAATTTTCCTCCTAACATTTGAGTTTATTAATTTTAGAGTCATAAACTTATTATTATATAGTTTGCCCTAAATTTATCTATTTTTATTTATATAGTAATACTATTTATGAAAACTTGTATGCTTTAAATCTATAATAGATATCTTTAGTAATATTACCATTATTAATTAAATTTAGTCAACAGAAAACATCCCTAAACTTAGGGATGTTTCATAATTACTCGTTTAAATCAACATATTTACCTTTTTTATGGAATATAATCCATTCACAAATATTAGTTACATGATCTCCTATTCTTTCTAAGTACTTTGACACAAAAAGAATTTGTGTTCCTTGATTTATCATTGCTTCATTATGACTCATATTTTTTAATACTACTGAAAACATTCCTTGATACAAGGCATCTACTCTATCATCCATATCACATATTTCATAGGCATGATCAACATCGCCATTTATATATGCTTCAATTGCGCTTTTTATCATCTTAGTAACTATATCTACCATTTCCCAAACTGGTGATACATCTTCAGAGAAGTTTATTCCTTGAACTCTTGAAACTGCTTTTGAAATATCTACAGCGTAATCTGCCATTCTTTCTAAATCAGTTACTATTTTAGAAGTTGTATATAGGCTACGTAAGTCTTTTGCTACTGGCTGCTCTGTTGCAATTATTTTTATGCATTTTTCTTCTATTTCCTTTTGAAAATTGTCTACTTTATCATCATTTTTTATAACTTCTTGGGCTAATTCATTATTTTGATTTTTCAGAGCATTTATACTATCATATATTTGTTTTTCAACCAAAGTAGCCATTTCCATTAGTTCTGCATTGAGTGATTTTATTTTATTTCTCATTACATTTCTCATATCTTCAACTCCTCTTATTTATATTTTAACCGAATCTACCAGTTATATAATCCTCAGTTCTTTTATCTTTAGGCTTATAGAAAATATCTTCTGTATGACCATATTCTATTATTTCCCCATTTAAGAAGAAAGCTGTTTTATCGGCTATTCTTCCTGCCTGCTGCATATTATGAGTAACTATTATAACAGTATAATCCTTTTTAAGTTCTTCCATTAACTCCTCCATTTTAATAGTCGAAATGGGGTCTAAGGCTGAGGTAGGCTCATCCATTAATATAATATCAGGAGATACTGCAATTGTTCTAGCTATACATAGCCTTTGCTGCTGACCTCCAGATAAACCTAGTGCACTTGTTTTTAATCTATCACTAACTTCATCCCAAAGAGCTGCACCCTTTAAACTTTTTTCAACTATTTTATCCAATGTCTTTTTATCTTTTATACCATGTAACCTTGGTCCATATGCTATATTATCATATATTGACATGGGAAAGGGATTAGGTTTTTGGAATACCATTCCTACTTTTGTTCTAAGGGCAATAACATCTTTGCTCTTATATATATCTTCGCCGTCAACTAAAATTTCTCCTTCTATTTTTACACCTTCAATTAAGTCGTTCATTCTATTTAGTGTACGAAGGAAGGTAGATTTTCCACATCCAGAAGGTCCTATAAAAGCAGTTACCTTATTTGCTTCTAAATCTATATTAATATTTTTTAAAGCTTGTTTTTTTCCATAGTATAAATCTAAATTTCTAACTTTTATTTTAGTATTTGTTTTATTACTCATTTTCACACCTCATAGACCTAAAATTAATAATTTGCCTTATTAAATTTTTTAGTTATTAATTTTGCTAGTATATTTATTGCAAGTATTATTAATATTAATACTATCCCAACTGCAGAAGCTTCCTCTATATTGCCTGCTTCTTGAGTTACTAAATAAGCTTGTATTGTCAGCGTTCTACCACTTGACATTATTCCACTTGGCATTTTTGCAACTGTACCTGCTGTAAGGAGTATAGCTGCTGATTCTCCAACAATACGGCCTACTGATAGTATTATTCCCACTAAAATTCCTGATAAGGAGCTTGGTAGAATAACTTTATATAATGTTTGAAATTTAGTAGCTCCAAGGCCTAAAGAAGCTTCCTTATAGGAAATAGGAACTGTCTTTATTGCATCTTCTGTTGTACTGATAATAACAGGCAGAATAATGATTGCTACTGTCAGTGAACCTGCCAATAAAGAATATCCTAATTTTAATGCTACTACAAAAAATATTGAACCAAATAATCCATATACTATGGAAGGAATACCTGCTAAACTCTGTACTGCAAATCTTATTATTCTAACAACTTTTCCTTGTTTTGCATATTCTGCTAAATAAATTGCAGCCAACACTCCTATAGGAGTTGCAATTCCTAGTGCTAGTACAACGGTATATAAGGTGGAAATAATCATTGGGAATATTCCACCATCACCGGAGGCTGAATAATCTTTAACAATAAAGCCCCAGCTTAATCTACCAAAACCTTTTACAAATATATAACCTAAAATCATAACAAGTAGGCTAACTGTTATAAAAGCAGATAAATAAACAATAAATTTTAATAAGTTTTCTTTAAATTTTCTCATCCTACTTACCTTCCTTACTAGAAAGTTTTATTAATATATAATTAAGCAATAATATAAATAGAAACAAAATTACCCCTGTTGCAAATAACATCTCTTGGTGAGTGCCAAAGGCATATCCCATTTCTAAGGCAATATTCGTAGTTAGGGGCCTTACAGAATCCATTATGGATTTTGGCATTACAGGTGAATTACCTGCAACTAATATTATTGCCATAGTTTCTCCTATAGCCCTTCCTAAACCAAGAACAACAGCTGATAAGATACCAGACTTTGCGGCTGGCAACACAACTTTAAAAGTTGTTTCAATATGAGAAGCTCCCAAGCCTAAAGAAGCTTCCTTGTAGCTTTTGGGAACGGCTTTTATTGCACTTTCTGAAACTGTTACTATTGTTGGTAACATCATTATTGATAAAACTATAATAATAGCTAAAATACTTTGTCCCTTGGGTAAATTGAAGGTATTCATTATCCAAGGAACTATTACTGCTAATCCAAATACTCCAAATAGAACTGATGGAATACCAGCTAAAAGTTCTACTGCTCCAGATATGANTTTCCCTATTTTTTTAGGTGCAACTTCAGCAATAAAAACAGCTGTTAATATTCCTACAGGTACTCCTAGGACTAAGGATCCTAATGTTCCGTAAATTGAAGCTAATATCATTGGAAGAACTCCATATTTATCAGAACTTGGATACCATTCAGTACCAGTAATAAAGTCTATGAAGGAATATCCTTTAGCAAGGAAGGGAGTCAGTCCCTTATAAAAAACAAATGCTATAATTACTAATAAACTTAATACTGCTACAAATGCACTAGATAAAAAAACAATTTTTGAAGCCTTTTCAGCCAAGTATTTACTATTATTACTTTTTTCATTTACATTTAACATATTATCCTCTCCTGTGAAAGTTAACTTATTTAACTGGAATTAATTTATTATCAGATACAATTTTTTGTCCTTCTTCGCTTAAGATAAAGTCGATTAGTTTTTGTCCATTATCAGTTAATACATTTTCTTTTGTAACAAGTAAAAAAGGTCTAGATATTTTGTATTCTCCACTTCTTACTGCATCAGCTGTAGGCTCAGCCCCTTCAACCCTTACAATATTTACAGAATCATCTAGGTATTCAAAGGAAACAAAGGCAACAGCATTTCTATTTCCAATTACTATTTGCTTTAATCCCCCATTACCATTAGCAATAAGGGAATTTCTAATTAGATCCTCTGTAGTATAATCTACTAACTCTTGAAAGGCATCTCTTGTTCCTGATCCATCTTCTCTTGATGCAACCACTATTGGAGAATCTATTCCACCTTCTATTTGATTCCAGTTACTTATTTCCCCTGTAAATATTCCTCTTATCTCATCCATAGTAAGATTTTTAATTGGATTATCTTTATTTGTTATTACTGCAATGCCATCATAGGCAATGACTGTACCCTTAACTTCTTGTTTCTCTTCTTCTTTCAGATCTCTTGATGACATTCCTATTTCTGAAATTCCATTTATGGCATCCTTAATTCCTGCAGAAGATCCAACTTGATTTATTTCAATAGATACTCCCTGGTTTTCCTCTTCATAAGCCTCTGCTAACTTTTCCATTAAGGGCCCTACTGAAGTAGATCCAGAAATACCTATTATAGCATTTCCACTACTATTTGATTCATTATTACTAGCTGACGCACAGCTTGTAAAGTAAATTAAAATACTCCCTAAAATTAATAACATATAAATTATTCTTGAATTTATTTTTTTCATAAATTCCTCCTTAAAAACATATAACATTCCCTATTAAACTTACTCTAATAATATTAAGCCCAAAAAGTTAAGGAAATATTATTATTAGGTAAAATAAAGTTATTTTTATGTTAAAAGAAATTAACATAAAAAAGGTAAGGAATTTAATTTCCTTACCTTTTTAAGTAAGTTATATGTTTTTAAGATATTAACACTTATATTATTCAAGAGGTATTAATTTATTGTCTGCTACTATTTGCTGTCCTTCATCACCTAATATGAAGTCAATAAACTTTTGTCCATTTTCAGTTAAATTTCCCTCTTTAGTTACTATATTAAATGGTCTAGAAATTTTGTAGCTGCTATTCTTTACTGCTTCTGCACTTGCTTCTGCCCCTTCAACTGTTGCAACATTGATAGCATCATCTAAATATTCAAAAGAAACAAATCCAATTGCATTCTCATTTCCAACTACTGTTTCCTTAACTCCACCATTACCATTTGAAATCATAGCCTCTTTAGTTAATTCTTCAGACTCATATCCAATTATTTCTTGGAAAGCATCCCTTGTTCCAGAACCTTCTTCTCTTGATACAACTACTATTGGTGCATCTTTTCCACCCTCTATTTCCTTCCAATTAGTAATTCGTCCTGTATATATTCCTTTTATTTGATCCATTGTTAAATCTTTTACTGTATTGCTTTTATTCATTATTAGAGCAATTCCATCATAAGCAATTGCTGTACCCTTTACTTCTGCTTTTTCTTGATCCTTTAGTTCCCTTGAAGCCATTCCTATTTCTGAAACTCCATTTATTGCATCTTTAATTCCTGCAGAAGAACCAACTTGATTTATTTCAATTGTTACTCCTTCATTTTTTCCTTCATAAGACTCTGCAAGTTTTTCCATTAATGGTCCTACTGAAGTAGATCCTGATATAGCTATCCTAACATTTTCTGTTTGAGCATTTCCTTCACCTTCTGTCTTATTTCCACAAGCAGCAAGGCTCATTGAAACAAGTCCTAAAACTAACATACTGCATATTGCTTTTAAACTTTTTCTTTTCATAAACTTTCCTCCATAAAAGAATTTTTTATTTCTTTTTATTAATTTATCTTACATACTTATATTATTCTAGAAATGTTAAGCTAAGATTAGCATTAAGTTAAGAAAAGTTATATAAACGTTAAATAGCATTTAACATTCATAATAAATAAAAGAGGCTGAAAATCAGCCCCTTTTATTTATTATATATTCTTTTTTATCTTTACCTTAAACTTTGATCCTACTCCCAATTTAGACTCTACATATATTTCTCCATTAAACATCTTTACTATATGTTTAACTATAGCTAAGCCTAAACCTGTACCCTTTTTAGCCCTAGACTTATCTACCATATAAAATCTTTCAAAAATTCTTATCATATCTTCCTTTGGTATACCTACACCATTATCTTCAACTTCTATATAAATAAAAGCACCCTTATCATAAGTTCTTATTATTACATTTTTTTCAGGCTCAGAGTATTTTATAGCATTTTCTACTAAATTTAATACCATTTGATAAAACTTATCGCTATCCCCTAAAAGGAACTTACTTCCTTCATCAACAAAATTTATAAGAATATTCTTTTTAATAGCCTGAGGGGTAACCATATTAATTGCATCTTCTATAACTTCAGAAACACTAAATTTTTCTTCTTTCATTTTATGGTTATTTTCTATATTTGAAAGAATAAGTATATCATTAATTAAATTACCAAGTCTTTCTGCTTCTTTATCAATTATATCTAAAAACTTATTTTTGGTATCACTATCTTCAACGAAACGTAGGGTTTCAGAAAATCCCTTTATTGATGTTAAAGGTGTTTTTAGTTCATGAGAAACATTAGCAACAAATTCACTTCTCATATTTTCCAGTCTTTTTAGGTCTGTAATATCCTGAAGGGTTATAACAGTACCAATAGGTATATTTTTATAATTTATAATTTTTGCCTTTTTAACTCTTATAATTTTCTCTATAGGATGTAAGATCTTTATTTCCTTTGCCGCTAACATTTCTTTATTCTTAATAAATTCGTTTATGTCATGATCTAATATATAGCGGGATATATTTTTTCCTATTATATCATCCTTTAATTCAAAAATAGTCTTCGCATATTGATTAGCTAAAATTATATTTAACCTATTATCTACAGCTATAACGCCGCTTTCCATACTTTCTAAAATTGCTTCAAGCTTATTGTTTTTATCCATTGAATCTTTTATTTCTACCTGCAATTGATCTGACATATCATTAAAGGTTCTTGCCAGGGATCCAATTTCATCGTTACTATAAATCATTACTCTTTCGCTATAATCTCCAGAAGCAATTTTATTAGTTACATCTTCCATTTCTTTTATTGGATCAATTATTGACTTTATCAATCTTTTTGAAATTTGAATGGACAATAATATTACTAGAATTATAACTATAAAATAATATTTTAAATAGCCTTTTGTTATTTCTCTTATATCACCAACAGGAATAGAAGACCTTAAAATTGCATTATCATTAATTTTAGTAGAATAATAAATAATATTTCTACCTTCAAGTTCATTAAAGGCAATTGTATCTCCCTCACCCTCATCAAATGCATTTCTAACATCTTCCTTATTCATATAATTTTCATCTTCCATTTTAAGAGTGTCATAAATAGAATTTCCCGAATCATTTATAATAGAAAACCTTACATCATTACCAAATAATTTTAATTCACCTAAAACTTCTTTATTTATATCTAAATTTTCTATTGCAAGATTATTGTAAGATGATAGTATTTCTTTTTTATTACTTATATCCTTAATAGTTAATAATATAAAAAAACTGCTTGTTATAATGGTAAGGGCTATTACTAGGGTTATTATTGTGGATGTTAATATTTTTTTCTTCATTACTATATATTAGGATTAAATCTATATCCTACTCCCCTTATAGTTTCTATATGCTTAGGGTTTTTATCATCTGTTTCAATTTTCTTCCTTAAGTATCTTATATGTACATCCACAGTTCTTGTTTCCCCTATATATTCATAACCCCAAACCTTATCTAAAAGGGTCTCTCTTGTAAGAATTTTCCCCTTATTTCTAACTAGAATCTCAAGAAGTTCAAATTCCTTTAAAGTTAAATCTATTTTTTTATCCTTTACTAAAACTTCCCTGCTTTTAAAGTCTATTGATAAGGTATCCGTTTTAAAAATTTCATCATTTTCATCTGAAGTCATAGCTGACCTCCTTAAAACTGCCTTAATTCTTGCTAATAACTCTCTTATAGAAAAGGGTTTTGTTATATAATCATCTGCTCCAAGTTCAAGGCCTAATATCTTATCTAGTTCCTCTCCTTTAGCTGTTAACATTATTATTGAAATATTTTTAGTTTCATTATTTCTTCTAATTTCTTTACATACATCATATCCATCTTTTCCTGGAATCATTAAATCTAATAAAATTAAATTTGGTTTTTCTGTCTTTGCAATATTAACAGCATCTATTCCATTATCAGCAGTTAAAACCTCATAATTTAAATTTACTAAATTATACCTTATTAATTCTAAGATATGCTCTTCATCATCTACTACTAATATCTTTTCTTTCGCCATAAGATACTCCTTTCTATTTTATAAAAGCAAAGGAAAATAACCTGCCGTAAGTTCCTTCAGATTTTCTATATGAAAATAACTTTATATCTTTTTCACAATGAGTACATAAGTCAAAAGAATATATATTTTCCTCTTCTATGCCTAATTCTCTAAGATCTTTTAATATACACTCTTCCATACTAAGATTTCTATTTTTAAAAAGCTTTTCTTCTTTAATTTTTGTTTTATTTAAAAACTTTTCTTTTAATTCTTCTGAAACTTCATAGCAGCATTGTCTAATGTGAGGTCCTATAAATACTTTAGTCTTCTTAATATCTATATCAAAACTTTCTTTCATATTTTCTATAGCTCTTTTTACAATAGAATCAAAGGTTCCCCTCCAACCACTATGAACTGCTGCAATAGCTTCTTTTTCTTCATTAACTATTATTATGGGAACACAATCTGCTGTAAATACTCCAATGGCTGCATCTTTTTCATTTGTAGTTATTCCATCCCCTTCATAGTCATTTATATCATTATTCTCATACTTATAAACCTTATTGCTATGAACTTGCTTTAAATATACTATATTTTTTAAATTAAATTCTTCTTTTATACTATTTAAGTGCTTAACTCCTTCTTCTGTATTTCTATTAAAACTTCTGCCTTTTTCTGCAGTAGAAAATACTATATTTATTTTTCCTAATTTATATAATAAAAAGTCTTCTTTTTTTTCAAAATTTACTGGTGTTAATTTATTCATAAGGTCACCTCATAATTTTTAATCTATTTTTAATATAATCTTAACATTTTATACTACTAATTTCTATTTTTACAAACTTTTTTTAACCTAATTTTAACTAAAAGGATAGAGCCTATAGGAAAAAGAAGAAGATTTTTTACAACCTTCTTCTTTTTCCTATATAATCTTATTTAATTATTATTTTTTGATATTAAATTTTTAATTTCTTCTAAGAATGTATTAATATCTTTAAATTCCCTATAAACAGAGGCAAATCTTACATAAGAAATTTCATCTATATCTTTTAATTTATCTATTACCATTTCTCCAATTTGTTTTGATTCTATTTCTGTTATCATCTTATTAGATATTTCTTTTTCAATTTCTTCTGCAATATCCTCTATTTGTTGTCTTGATACTGGTCTTTTTTGACATGCAATTATAATACCATTTATAATTTTTTGTTTATCAAAGTTTTCCCTTGTTGAATCTCTTTTTACTACTAATATAGGAATATCTTCGACCTTTTCATAAGTTGTATATCTTTTTCCACAACTTAAACATTCTCTTCTTCTTCTTATTGTTTTATTTTCATCAGTGGATCTTGAATCAACTACTTTACTTTCTTGATGTAAACAAAAGGGACATCTCAAATTTATCAACGCCTTTCAATATTATCTAAGTTATGCCCTTATTATACAAGTTTTTCTATTTATTTTCTAGAGATTATTGTTTAAATTGAAATTTTCCACCTCTGAACTATCTATAAGTATTATTTCCATTCCAGCTTTAAGAACCTTTTTCCATGGTATTTCAATATCCTCTTCCTTACTAAACCATCCTCTTTGAACTCCTGGAAGTAAAATAGAAACTACCCTGCTATTTTCGATATCAACAACTATATCTTTTATATAGCCAAGCTTAGTTCCAGTTTTAATATCAATTACTTCCATTGTTCTTAAAGCATTTAATGAATGTAAAAATAATTCATTTTCATTATCTTCTGTAGGTATATTTTCTTCTAATTTAAAATTATCAAAAAAACCCATAAATTCTCCCCCAAAAATATTATTTAATTTAAAAGAGCTCTCTTAGAGCTCTATACATACTTTCTCATGTGTTTTAATGCCGTCTTTTCTAATCTTGAAACTTGTGCTTGAGAAATTCCAATTTCATCGGCCACTTCCATTTGTGTTTTTCCATTAAAGAATCTTAAGGTNAAAATTAATTTTTCCCTATCATTTAACTTTTTCATAGCTTCTTTAATTGAAATATTTTCGAGCCAGNTTTCATCACTATTTTTAGAATCACTTATTTGATCCATTACATATATTGCATCACCACCATCATGATATATTGGTTCAAATAATGATACCGTATCTTGTATTGCATCTAAAGCAAAAACCACCTCTTCTCTTGGAATATTTAATTCTTTAGCAATTTGAGATATATTAGGCTCTTTATTGTTTTCCTTTACCAATTTATCTCTTACAAGTAATGCCTTATATGCAATATCCCTTAAGGATCTACTAACTCTAATTGAATTATTGTCTCTTAAATATCTCCTTATTTCACCAATTATCATTGGAACTGCATAGGTAGAAAACTTGACATTTTGTTCTAAGTCAAAGTTATCTATTGCTTTCATTAATCCTATGCAGCCCACTTGAAATAAATCATCTACATTTTCGCCTCTGTTATTAAATCTTTGAATAACACTTAAAACAAGCCTTAAGTTTCCTTTTATAAAGGTTTCTCTTGCTTTTTTATCTCCATTTCTTGTTTTAAGAAGCAATTCCCTTTTTTCCTTTTCTTTTATAATTGGTAACTTAGATGTATTTACTCCACATATTTCTACCTTATTAATCATCAAGCTTATCAACTCCTTAGGAAGTAATAACATACTGCATTAAAAAGTATCCCCGAGAGTTAAAGCTTTTATACTAAGACAAACTAAATCATTTTATTGATTTCTTTTTTTAATCTATTAATTATTTTTTTCTCAAGTCTTGAAATATATGATTGACTTATTCCAAGCATATCTGCAACTTCCTTTTGAGTTTTTTCCCTTGTTCCATTAAGTCCAAACCTAAGTTTTACAATTTCCTTCTCTCTATCATTTAAATTTTTTAGGGCCAAGAATAGTAATTCCTTATCAACTTCGTCCTCTATTAAGTTATAAACAATATCATTTTCTGTACCTAAAATATCTGAAAGTAAGAGTTCATTTCCATCCCAATCTATATTTAATGGCTCATAAAAAGATATTTCTGCTTTAATTTTACTATTTCTTCTCAAGTACATAAGTATTTCATTTTCAATACATCTTGAAGCATAAGTTGCTAATTTTATTTTCTTATCAGGATTGAAGGTATTTACTGCCTTTATAAGACCTATAGTTCCAACTGAAATTAAGTCCTCTACACCAATTCCTGTATTTTCAAACTTTCTTGCTATATAAACAACTAATCTTAAATTCCTTTCTATTAATATATCTCTAATAGATTCATCCCCATCTTTAAGTTTTTTCACTAGTTCATCTTCTTCTTCCTTCTTTAATGGCGGAGGAAGAGCATCACTTCCACCAACATAGTAAATTTCACCTTTTATTAATCCTAACTTCTGTAAAATACGATTTAATAAAACTCTTAAACTTATCATAATATCACCTATATAACCCCTCTTGATAATAATGCATTAAACTCATTTTCCTTGCTTAATTTATTTTCTGAGCTACAAATTATAGCTTCTACATTAACCCATTCATTGTTTTTACCACGTATCCTAATTTTTTTACTTTTGAATCCTTGTAAACTCCCTTTTTCTGTGATTGTATTATAACTGATATAATATTTTTCATAATTTTCAACATCTAATAAATTTATNAATTCATTTTCAATAATTATACAAGGTAAATTTGTAACAGGCTCTCTTAGGGCATTCCCTGTATCTAAAAGCCCTTTTAAATATAGTATATTTTTATTATCTCTTATCTCAATGTCATAAATAAAATTCTTTATTAAGCTTCTTTCTTTTATAAGATCTAGTATCCTATTTAATCCTATATAAACTATCATTGTGCCTATAATTAAATATTTAATAGAGAAATTTTTAATTTGGAAGTTTTGAAAGACACTATACTGGTTATCCATTAAAGAAAAACCCAAACTTATACCGCTTAATATAAAGGATACTATAAAAAATACCGAAACCATTCTTATAGTATTTTTAAATCTTATCTTTCTCTGGCATATTATAACCATTATAGCTGCCATAAGTATTTTTACTATCATTGATGATAAAAATTTACTTTCTAAAAAAATTACTACAGTATAAAAGGCTCCTATTGCTGCAGCTAAATAAATTCTTTTACTATAGTCATATCTTAGTAATTTCATTGTTATTAATAATAGAAATAAATTTATTATAAAGTTTTCTATAATAAGTATATCTATGTAAACTATCAAAATTTCCCCTCCTTTAACCTAATTATAAACTCTATACTCTTAAAATTTTGTCACAAAAAAGTTTTTTCTTATAACTTTTAATCCCTTATTTGCTACATTTAATTACAGTTAATTTATAAATAAAATAAAAAACAACATATTAATAATTTTACTATTAATATGTTGCAAAAAAATAGGACTGCCTTAAGGCAGTCCCATACTTATTTTCTTGATCTTAAAAAGCTTGGTATATTTACGCTATCAGTTTCAAAGTCTAAAAGAGGATCTACCCTTCTTTTTGGCTCATTAATTTCAGCTTCCCTTTTAATAGGTTGCTCCTTTTGAACTCTTTTTTCAAATATAGGTTCCTCATTTACTATTTTACTATTATCATCTTCAAATCCTGTAGCAATAACAGTTATTCTAATTTCATCTGATAAAGTTTCATCAATAACAGCACCAAAAATTATACTTGCATCTGGGTCAGCTGCTTCTCTAACAATATCTGCTGCTTCATAAACTTCAATAGCTCCTAAATCTACTCCACCAGTAAAGTTTATTATTACACCAGTAGCTCCATCAATAGAGGTTTCTAATAATGGTGATGAAATTGCTTGTCTAACAGCATCTTGTGCCTTATTATCGCCAGTTCCAACTCCAACACCCATATGTGCAAGTCCTTTATTTAACATAACAGTTTCTATGTCAGCAAAGTCGGCATTAACTACCCCTGGTATTGTAATAAGGTCTGAAATTGCTTGTACACCTTGTCTTAATACATCATCTGCTAATTTAAAAGAATCTAAAAGGGTAGTCTTTTTATCAGCCATACTTAATAATCTTTCATTTGGAATAATAACTAATGTATCAACAGCTTTCATTAGGTTTTCAATACCCATTTCAGCATGTCTCATTCTTCTTTTTCCTTCAAAAGGGAATGGTTTTGTTACAACTCCAACAGTTAATATGTTTAATGATTTTGCTATTTCAGCAACTATAGGCGCAGCACCAGTACCTGTTCCACCACCCATTCCGGCAGTAATAAATACCATATTTGCTCCCTTAATTGCTTCTGCAATTTCTTCTCTGCTTTCTTCTGCAGCCTTTTTACCTATTTCAGGATTTGCTCCAGCTCCTAGTCCCTTTGTTAATTTTTCTCCAATTTGAATTTTAACATTTGCATGAGATAACATTAATGCTTGTTTATCAGTATTAACGGCAATAAACTCAACGTTTTTTAAGCCCTCTGTAATCATTCTATTTACGGCATTTCCACCGCCGCCACCACAACCAATTACCTTAATATTGGTTAATTCTTGCATATCCACTTCGAAATCTAACAAAATAATTCCTCCTTTAGAAAATACCTACTAGTAATTTTGTACTTTGTTTATTCTCTTCTTCTTAATTTCAGTTTTATAATCTACTTATAATACACTAATTTTCATCATAGAATTAGTTTATAACGATAATTTAGTATATTCAAATAAATGTTTCTCTCTTAATAATGTCGTATTA
>JGI24711J26586_10001374_pt1 | contig 18661 bp, 16 predicted proteins | sample BioPla3DNA1_FD_26586 | JGI IMG/M metagenome (IMG submission 26586)
AGGAAGATGGTAATAAAAATAGGCAGATACGGTAAGTTCCTTGCTTGTCCGGGTTTTCCGGAATGCAGAAACGCAAAACCGATTTTTGAGGATACAGGGGTAACATGCCCGAAATGCGGCGGCCGGATATATATTAAGAAAACACGAAAGGGCAAAAATTATTTAGGCTGTGAAAATTACCCGGAATGCGACTATTCTTCATGGGATATGCATTCAGATAAAAAATGCCCTGAATGCGGGAATTTTATGACTAAAAAATACAGGGGAAATAAAATACTGTATACATGCAGTCTTGAAAGCTGTTCGCATACAATAGAGGAATCAAGAAAAAAGCAGGAAAACTGAAATTAAGGGTAATCCTTTACAAGTTCCATTGTTCTGGAATAGGAATTTTTAAGTTTTTCAACAAGGGCTTCGTCAAGGCCCTTTAAACTTTCATGATCAAGTGATGGAACGGGATATATTTTATATTTGTATATCCCGTTTTCGGTATATCTGTAAACCCATGTCGGGATATGCTTTACAGAAACAATTGACGTTTTACCGGTTTGAAAGTCTTTTTCTATTTGTATATCAATCATCATACCGTCTTCAGTAAGATCATTATTCCTTGGGTTTGGGTTGTTTCCGCCGATTTGGTTTGACAAAAAGTTACCCATGCTGTATATCAGATATTTAATGTCGCCGTCTATTTCAATAGTTTCGGACGGTTCTACAACATGAGGATGTGAGCCGAGAATAATGTCGGCTCCCCATGAAAATATGTTTTCAGCGAGCTTTTTTTGCTCATCGGTGGCATTTCGGCGGTATTCTACGCCCCAATGAATCAAAACGATGATAATATCGGCCTTGGGCTTAAGGGTCTTAATTTCGGTTTCTATTTTGTCCCTGTCTATAAGGCTCAGGTGTGTGCTGCGCTCTTCCTCGGTAAGCCTGTTCTCATTCATATTGCACCCGTATGTGTACGAAAGAAAACCAACCTTAATGCCGTTTATATCCTGAATTTTATACCTCGGTTCGGCAGCGTCCTGAAAAGTGCCGATAACCTGAAGGTTTTTCTGTTTAATAATGCTTCTTGTTTCAAAAAGTCCATCCAGAGCCCTGTCAAGGCAGTGGTTATTTCCATTGTTTACCATATCGAATCCGGCGTATGAAAATGCGGAGATAATGGCAGGGGGTGCATTGAATAACGGATATCCGGTATAGTTTTTGTCGGAATCCATACAAACACCTTCGTAGCTTATTATCGAATAATCAGCCTTTTCTGCATAGGGCTTTACAAATTCAAATATCCCGGTATAGTCATATATGCCTGATTCTGTTTTCCCCGACTGTATTACAGCGTCATGCATGATTACGTCTCCAGCCGATAAAATGCTGGCTGATGCTTTTTTTTCGACAATTGGAGTAGGCGGTGTTTCCTTAAGTATTGATTTACTATCAGAAGGATTATTATGAAGAGGTATTTCCTCCGCTTCTCTTGGTATTGCGTTGGCGGTTGATGATACACTTTTTCCATCAGGACAGCCTGAACATAGTATTGATATAATTATAATAAACGGAATAAACCGTAGTATTTTCATTAAGACGCCTCCAAAGAATAATAAAATAATTTTAACATAATACAGTTGTGCCCGCAATTCGAAAAAACTGCTACTTTTAAAACATTTTACAATTCTTAAAAATCAATTCCTGAACAAAATTTCCGCGGGTCCTGCCTCACAGGAATAATATTTTGAAGGCAGCAAAAAAGCAAAAATCAATAAGAAATTCTCATTAAAACAGCGAAATATCAGAAGAAAAACAATAATAATAATGTATAATTGAGTTTATACGGCTTTATGAGGATAGCTGAAAAATGTTATTATAAACAAATACTAATAAAAGAAATGCGTTTAAAATTACCTGCTGTAAAAACAAGGCGAAGAGTTAAATCATAGAATTGAAAGAGGTGTTGTAAATGGCAATGACGATGACTCAAAAGATACTGGCTAAAGGCGCAGGGCTTAATGAAGTAAAGCCTGGCCAGCTTATAAGAGCGAAATTGGATATGGTGCTTGGCAATGATGTTACCGCCCCCGTTGCTATAAGCGAATTTGAAAAAGCAGGTCTTACAAGGGTTTTCGATAGAAAAAAGATTGCGTTGGTTCCGGACCATTTTACTCCGAATAAAGATATAAAATCTGCGGAACAAGTAAAAATGATGCGTGAATTCGCCGGTAAAATGGGAATTGAAAATTATTTCGAAATTGGGCGCGTTGGTATCGAACATGCGCTGCTTCCGGAACAGGGTCTTGTTGTATCAGGAGACATTGTTATAGGGGCGGATTCTCACACATGCACTTACGGAGCTCTCGGCGCTTTCTCGACAGGAGTGGGCAGCACCGATATGGCTGCCGCAATGGCTACAGGAGATGTTTGGCTTAAGGTTCCGGAAGCGATAAAATTTAATTTAATTGGAAAACCGTCGGAATGGGTGTCAGGGAAGGATATTATCCTCCATATTATAGGTATGATTGGTGTTGACGGAGCTTTGTACAAGTCTATGGAGTTTTCCGGTGAAGGCCTTGAATTCCTTTCAATGGACGACAGGTTTACGATTGCTAACATGGCAATTGANGCAGGCGCAAAGAACGGAATTTTTGAAGTTGATACGGAAACATTGAAATATATTGCGGAGCATTCCGAAAAGGATTATGAAGTATTTACCGCAGACAGCGATGCCGAATATGTTAAAGAATACACTATAGATTTATCCAAAATACAGCTTACGGTATCATTTCCGCATCTTCCGGAAAACACAAAAACAATTTCCGATACAGGAAATGTTCCAATACACCAGGTTGTTATAGGGTCATGTACGAACGGAAGAATGGAAGATATGAGAATGGCGGCTAAAATCCTCGCCGGAAGGAAAGTCCACCCTGATGTACGCTGTATAATCATTCCCGCTACTCAGAAAATTTGGAAGGAATGTATGATTGAGGGCCTTTTTGAAGTTTTTATCGATTCGGGATGCGTGGTCAGCACTCCGACATGCGGACCTTGCCTTGGAGGGCATATGGGTATTCTTGCCGAAGGCGAGCGTGCGGTATCTACTACAAACCGAAATTTTGTGGGACGAATGGGCCATATACGCAGTGAAGTATATCTTGCAGGGCCTGCTGTAGCCGCAGCCTCTGCGGTTACCGGAAAAATATCTTCGCCTGAAGAGGTTATTGGCTGAAAACCGTTCGTTTACGGGAATGTTTTATTAAGGAAAGGTGAGCGTAATGAAATATGAAGGAAATGTTATTAAATACGGAAACAATGTGGATACCGATGTTATTATTCCGGCAAGGTATTTAAACACGTTTGATGAAAAAGAGCTTGCAAAACACTGTATGGAAGATATCGATAAAACTTATATNNCANGAGTAAAACCGGGCGATATAATGGTAGGCGGGCTTAATTTCGGCTGTGGTTCTTCAAGGGAGCATGCGCCGATNGCAATCAAGGCGTCAGGTATTTCATGTGTAATAGCAAAAAGCTTTGCTCGAATATTCTACAGAAACGCGATAAATATCGGTCTTCCTATTATAGAATGTCCGGAATGCTCTGATGAAGCGGAAGAAGGAGATAAAATAGGAATCGATCTTGATAACGGGGTTATTATTAACTATAATAAAAGGAAATCTTATACAATACACCCTTTTCCCGAGTTTATACAGGAGATAATAAAAGCCGGTGGTTTAATGAAGCATATACGGCAGCGGCAGTGAGAAAAGTGTTAATCAAATTTATGTATGGCGGTGTTTGCTATGATGAAAAAATTCAAGATTGCTGTATTGCCGGGAGACGGAATCGGCCCTGAGGTTGTAAAACAGGCGGTTAAGGTTCTTGACAGAGCAGGTGAAAAATACGGGTTCGGTTTGGAATACAGTTATGCCGATATTGGAGGCATTGCAATAGAAAAAACAGGAGCCCCTCTTCCATCAGAAACACTGAAGTTGTGTAAAAGTTCTGATGCGGTATTGATGGGAGCCGTCGGGGGATATGAATGGGATAATCTTCCCGGTGATAAGAGGCCTGAAGCGGGTTTGTTAAAAATCCGTTCCGAGTTAGGATTGTTTGCAAATTATCGCCCCGCGGTGATATACGGCCCACTTATTGGTGCGAGCCCGCTGCAGGAAAGGATTACAAAAAACGGCATTGATATATTGATATTAAGAGAACTTACAGGCGGTATCTATTTTGGTGAAAAGAAAAGAATTAAAACCGAGACCGGAGAGCAGGCTGCGTACGATACAATGATATACCGAAGAAGCGAAGTTGAAAGAATTGCAAGACTTGCTTTTGAAACGGCTATGATGCGCGGTAAAAAATTAACCTCGGTCGACAAAGCAAATGTTTTGGAAGTGTCACGCTTTTGGCGTGAAATAATTATAGATGTTTCAAAAGAGTATCCTGATGTCGAATTGAATCATCTGTATGTTGATAATGCGGCTATGCAGTTAGTAATACATCCTGAACAGTTTGATGTTATTGTTACGGGAAATATGTTCGGAGACATTCTTTCGGATGAAGCTGCAATGCTCACAGGCTCAATCGGCATGCTTCCTTCAGCCAGTATTGGGGAAGGAAGCCTCGGTTTATATGAACCGGTACATGGTTCCGCGCCGGACATCGCAGGCCGTGATATGGCAAACCCTCTTGCGACAATTCTATCGGCGGCTATGCTTTTAAAGTATTCATTTAAGCTGGAACCGGCGTCAAAAGCAATTGAGAACGCAGTTGCCAAGGTTCTTGAAGACAATCTGATGACAATTGATATAGCTGTAAAAAATGCTAAGGTAATTGGATGCGAACAAATGGGAGATGAGGTAGTAAAAAGAATTTAAATATAACGTTTTTCAGGTTTTACTAAATGTATTATTTTTGTAAACGGAGGTTTTATTATTGAAGTTAAGCGGATCAGATATCGTTATAGAATGTTTAAAAGAGCAGAATGTTGATACAATATTCGGTTTTCCCGGCGGCGCGGTTCTTAATATTTATGATTCATTGTACAGGAGGGGCGAGGGTATAAATCATATTCTTACAACCCACGAGCAGGGAGCGGCTCACGCAGCGGACGGCTACGCAAGAGCAACGGGTAAAACAGGAGTATGCATGGCTACCTCCGGCCCCGGGGCTACAAATCTTGTTACGGGAATAGCAACCGCTTATATGGATTCGGTTCCCGTTGTAGCTATTACCGGGCAGGTCCATTCCTCTCTTATTGGAAAAGATTCGTTTCAGGAAGTTGATATTACGGGAGTTACAATGCCGATTACGAAGCATAACTTTTTGGTCAAGGACGTTGAAAAACTTGCCGACACAATCAGGATGGCTTTTCATATTGCTTCCTCAGGAAGGCCCGGGCCTGTACTTGTAGACATATGCAAGGATGCTACGATCAAAAAAACGGAATTTACACCGGCCGGTGACAAAAGCAGACTTGATCTGAAGATAAAGAACAACTTTACCGAAAAAGACCTTGACGAAGCCGCCGAGGCAGTTCAAAAATCCGAAAGGCCTGTTATTCTTTCAGGAGGAGGCACGATAATAGCCGGCGTTACCGATATTCTCATTGAATTATCGGAAAAAATTAAAGCCCCGATAGCGACAACATTAATGGGAACAGGTTCTGTTCCGGGTAATTATCCGAGGTATATGGGTCTTCTTGGCATGCATGGCACCCGTGTTTCAAACAGAGCCGTTTCCGAATGCGATTTGCTTATTACTGTCGGAGCACGTTTTTCAGATCGCGTAATAAGCGATATGAGCCGCTTCGCTCCAAAAGCCACGATAATGCATATTGACGCGGATCCGGCCGAAATAAACAAAAATATTACCGTTAATTATCCTTTTTCAGGAAATATCGAACAGGTATTAAGAGGAATATTAAAAAGGATTAAACCTGTTGACGAAACAGAATGGGCAAAATGCGTAAAGTCATGGATGAAAGAATATGAAAACAATAATATTAACAACGGTAAGTTAACCCCTAAATTTATTATTGAAAAGTTTAGCGAAATGACGGACGGTAATGCTATAATAACAACAGAGGTAGGACAGAACCAAATCTGGGCGGCACAGTATTATAAGTTTAAAAAGCCCAGACAGTATATTTCATCCGGCGGCCTTGGTACTATGGGATATGGCACAGGAGCCGCGATTGGGGTGCAGATCGGGCTTCCCGATAAAAAAGTAATTAACATCGCCGGGGACGGAAGTTTCAGGATGAACTGCAATGAGCTTGCTACCGCTGTTCATTACAAGCTTCCGATAATAATTGCTGTGCTGAATAATGGTACGCTTGGCATGGTACGCCAGTGGCAGACGATGTTTTATGAAAAAAGGTATTCACAGACTACACTTGACAGAGGACCAGATTTTGTTAAGTTAGCCGACGCATACGGAGCCATCGGCATTCGTGTCGAAAAACCGGAACATGTGCAGCCTGCAATTGAAAAAGCTCTTAACTCAACTGACTGCCCGGTTGTTATTGATTTCCTTATTGATATTGATGAAGTGGTTCTGCCCATTGTACCACCGGGTAAAGGAATCGACCAGTTGATATATGATTAAAACTTAAAGAGGTGAAAAAAGTGTTGAGCGACGCAATAAAAAAAGGAATTGAAAAAGCACCTCACAGAGCATTGTTAAAATCAATGGGCTATACCGACGAGGAAATTGCCCGCCCGTTGATAGGAGTTGCTAATTCAGCAAATGAGATTGTTCCCGGACATATACATCTGGACAAAATTGCAGAGGCTGTAAAAGCCGGTATACGCTCCGCGGGCGGAACACCGTTTGAATTTAATACTATTGGCGTATGCGATGGTATCGCGATGGGTCATGAGGGGATGAAGTATTCGCTTGCGTCAAGGGAAATCATAGCGGATTCCTGTGAAGCCATGGCAAAAGCCCACAGCTTCGACGGATTGGTTTTTATTCCAAACTGCGATAAAATAGTTCCCGGAATGCTGATGGCCGCTGCAAGGGTGAATGTGCCTTCGGTTGTTATCAGCGGTGGCCCGATGCTGTCAATAACAATGAACGGGGATTATGTTGATCTGAACAGTGTATTTGAAGCGGTCGGCGCGGTAAAAGCCGGATTTATTGATGAAAAAGATGTTGCTGAATACGAGAATAAAGCGTGCCCCGGGTGCGGGTCGTGCTCGGGCATGTTTACGGCGAATTCAATGAACTGCCTTACAGAAGCTCTTGGAATGGGCCTTCCCGGCAACGGGACAATACCAGCGGTATATGCTGAAAGAATACGCCTTGCGAAGCTTGCCGGAGTAAAAGTAATGGAGATGGTTGAAAAGGATATTAAACCTTCCGACATACTTGTCCCGGAAGCTTTTGAAAATGCGCTGACAGTCGATATGGCATTAGGGTGTTCGACAAACTCCGTGCTTCATCTTCCGGCGATAGCACATGAGATGGGTGTAAAACTTGATCTTGATATTATTAATGAAATAAGCGTTAGGGTTCCAAACCTTTGCAAGCTTGCCCCAAGCGGGCCTCACCACGTTCAGGATTTGTACCGTGCGGGGGGAGTAAAAGCGGTAATGAAAGAATTGTCACACAAAAACCTGCTGCATATTAATCTGAAAACTGTCACCGGCAGGACGATAGCCGAGAATATAGAAGATGCCATTGTAAAAGACAACAATGTTATCCGAAACATAGACAACCCTTACAGTAAAACAGGAGGAATAGCGGTTTTGAAAGGGAATATAGCCCCAGACGGCGCGGTTGTAAAGCGTGCCGCGGTGGCTGAAGAGATGCTGCGTCACAGCGGACCGGCGAGGGTTTTTAACTCCGAAGACGAGGCGATAAAGTCAATATACAACGGAGAGATAAAGAAGGGTGATATTGTAATTATCCGTTATGAAGGTCCTAAGGGCGGTCCGGGAATGAGGGAGATGCTCGGCCCGACATCGGCTATTGCCGGAATGGGTCTGGACAAGGATGTTGCGCTTATTACTGACGGGCGCTTTTCCGGAGCTTCACGCGGTGCTTCAATCGGACATGTTTCGCCAGAAGCGATGGTTGGGGGACCTATAGCAATAATTCAGGACGGCGATATAATAGATATTGATATTCCGGCAGGAAAGATCAATGTAAAACTGTCACAGGAAGAGATAAATAAAAGGATGGACGCGTGGAAAGCTCCTGAACCAAGAATAAAGACAGGGTATCTTGGAAGATATGCAAGGATAGTGTCATCTGCGAGCAAAGGCGCGGTATTATTATAGAAAGAGGTGTTTTTTATTGAAACATATTATTTCGGTTCTCGTAAACAACCAGGCGGGTGTGTTGTCAAGAGTGTCCGGTTTATTCAGCCGGAGAGGTTTCAATATTGACAGTCTTGCCGTAGGGACTACGAATATGCCCGATATATCCCGAATGACGATTGTAGTTGACGGGGATGACAATATCATAGATCAGGTACAGAAGCAGCTTGCGAAACTAATTGATGTTATTAAAGTTGTGCGTCTTGATGCCGACAATTCAGTAAGTCGTGAACTGGCATTAATTAAGGTCAAAGCTGATACGCTGGTCCGATCTGAGATTATGCAGATAGCGGAAGTTTTCCGAGCCAATATAATAGATATATCTAAAGAAACCCTTACAATTGAAATTTCCGGCAGCAGCAAAAAGGCCGAAGCAATGTATGAGATGCTGCGGCCGTTCGGTATATTGGAAGATGCGCGCACCGGTTTGATTTCTCTTGAACGCGGAGCGAAAATAATACGGGATGAATAAACATTTTAATAAAAATTGTTTTAAAAGAAAGGATGAATATAAATGGCAAAAATGTTTTACGACAGTGATTGCGAACTGAAACTACTCGAAAATAAAACGGTGGCAATAATCGGATACGGAAGCCAGGGCCATGCGCATGCTCAGAATTTAAAGGACAGCGGTATAGATGTGGTGGTGGGTCTTCCTTCGAATTCAAAAAGCCGTGAGAAAGCACAATCCGCCGGTTTAAAAGTTATGGACACCGCGGACGCGGCAAAAGCAGCGGATTTTATAATGATTTTAGTACCGGATCAGGTTCAGGCCGATATTTTTAACGAAAGTATAGAAAAAAATCTTGAAGAAGGCAATGTTCTGCTTTTTGCGCACGGGTTCAATATTCATTTCAGCCAAATAGTACCGCCGGAGTATGTAGATGTTATTATGGTTGCTCCAAAAGGCCCCGGTCACACGGTTCGTTCACAGTATCTTGAAGGCCGCGGTGTGCCGTCGTTAATTGCTGTTTACCAGGATTACAGCGGTAAGGCGCGTGATTATGCTCTCGCATATGCTTCGGGAATAGGAGCAGGCCGTGCGGGAATTTTGGAAACAACATTTCGTGAGGAAACGGAAACCGATTTGTTTGGCGAACAGGCGGTTTTATGCGGAGGCATAACCGAATTAATGAAGGCTGGGTTCGAAACGCTTGTCGAAGCCGGATATCAGCCCGAAAGCGCATATTTTGAATGCATCCACGAAATGAAACTTATCGTGGATTTAATTAATGAGGGCGGATTTGAATACATGCGTTATTCAATAAGTGATACCGCTGAGTACGGCGATTATACGACGGGGAAAAAGATAATTAATGAAGAAAGCAGAAAAGCGATGAAACAGGTGCTTGCGGATATCCAGGACGGCAGTTTTGCTTCGAAGTGGATTTCAGAGAACAAATCCGGCGGCAGGGCAAAACTAATTACAACAAGGAGAAAAGAAGCTGAACACCTGCTTGAATGTACAGGAAGAGAACTTCGGAAAATGATGTCATGGTTAAAAAAATAAGTAATTATTGACAAATTCACTCCTGTGCGGTATCTTTTTGGTATCGGCAGGAGTTTGTCTTTTCAAAAAAACGAGGCGAAAGATAGACTCTCTTACTGAAAGTTGTAATTAAATGTGAAAAATTATCACTGTATAACGTCAGCCTGTCACGTAGTTATGACGTCAATACTGCACACATCGTTGTGATCGTACAATGTGCTTATCAACACTGCCTGTTATAGTATTAATTACTGCCAATATACCGGACTCAGATACAAGTATAAATAAGATTATATTAGGGGGGTTAGTCATGAAAGCGACAGGTTATGTGAGAAAGCTGGATTCTCTTGGACGCATAGTTCTTCCGAAGTCACTGAGAAAGCAGCTTAAAATTAAAGAAGGGGACAACATTGAAATGTTTTTGGACGAACAAGGCAATGTTGTGCTGGACAAGTATATGCCGCGATGTACATTCTGTGAAGGCGTTAGTGAACAAATGGTCCAATATAAAGGGAAAACCATCTGCAGAAACTGTTTGAACATAATTTGACTTTTATAAAAAACTCCGCTTTTACAGTCGGCGGGCACTTTTCGTCTTTTAAGCTCTGCAAAGATGACAGTATTATGGGCAGTTAATTTACGGAAACTGCCTGTTTTTTTTTACGATAATGTTTTTTATATCGATTATTAAGGGTATAAATAAAACAATGCAAATTTAAATATGATAGATATGCTGTATGAGGTAAAGAAATGCTGATAAGAGAAATTACCGAAAAAAGGGAAGAACAGTTTTTGTCTCCTTTTGCTAAATTGTCCGCGAATACAAAGGGAAGGGAACGACCGGAAAAAAAATGCGACATCAGGACCGATTTTCAGCGAGACAGGGACAGAATAATATATTCAAAGGCATTTCGCAGATTGAAACATAAAACTCAGGTTTTTATATCTCCTGAAGGCGATCACTACAGAACACGTTTGACACATACATTGGAAGTATCACAAATAGCACGTACAATCGCCCGAAGTTTAAAGCTGAACGAGGATCTGGCTGAGGCTATCGCGCTCGCCCATGATCTCGGGCACACTCCTTTCGGACATGCGGGAGAGCGGGTCCTGAAAGAAATATGCCCGTTAGGGTTTCATCATAACGAACAGAGCGTAAGGGTTGTAGAAAACCTCGAAAGAAAACGGCAAGGGTTAAATTTGACTTATGAAGTACGTGACGGGATTTTATGCCACACCGGAAGCAAGCAGGCGGAAACCCTGGAAGGACGTATTGTCCGATACGCCGATAGAATTGCATATATAAACCATGATATAGAAGACGCCATACGAGCGGGTGTAATTTCACAGGAAGAGCTTCCCGCAGAATGCGTTAAGGTACTTGGAAAAACTTCAAGTGAACGGATTAATAATATGATCGTAAATATTATTCAAAACAGTACGGACAAAAACGATATTCGGATGAGTGCGGATTTCTCAGATGCGTCTGACGAACTCAGACAATTTATGTTTAAAAATGTGTATGTTGGTTCAATTGCGAAGGCCGAGGAAGGAAAAGCGGAGCTTATGGTTAAACAGTTGTACTTCCAGATGATTGATAACCCGGAGTTTCTTCCGAAGGAATACTCATCTGTTGTCGATCAGGAAGGTATACATCGTGTTGTCTGCGATTATATAGCGGGGATGACCGACAGGTACGCAGTGAATATTTTCAGAAGAATCTATATTCCGGTTTCGTGGAGGGAATGAAAGCTTGGAATAAAATATAGTTTTTTTCGGTTTTCAGGAAGGATTTTATTAAAAACTGTCGAATAACATAAGTATATGCATTTTGGGGGGGCTTATGTTTTACTATCCCGATGATTTAATTGAAGAAATCAGGTTAAATAGTGATCTGGTGGAAATAGTATCGGAATATGTTCGCCTTGAAAAAAAAGGCGGAGGATATTTTGGTTTATGCCCTTTTCACAGGGAAAAAACGCCATCATTTCACGTAGAGCCGGTAAAGCAGTTATATTATTGTTTTGGCTGCAGTAATGGCGGGAATGTTTTCCACTTCATTATGAACATAGAAAACCTGGATTTTACTGAATCACTAAGGTTTCTTGCCGAGAGAGCCGGAATAAACCTTCCCGAACCTGATGATAATGAAGAACAGTATAAGAGCAGGCTCAGGAAGGATATTATGGAGGTTAACAGGGAAGCTGCAAGGTTCTATTATTCATGTTTATCGGGGGGTATTGGCAGGGAAGCTTTAAAGTATCTTTATAGCAGAGGGCTAAGCCAAAGTATAATAAAGCGCTTTGGGCTTGGGTATTCTCCCGGTGAGTGGGATGCTTTGTCAAAGCATTTGATAAGCAAGGGATACAAAGAAACGACTCTTATAGAAGCAGGGCTTTGTATAAGGAACAAAAGCGGAAAGCTTTACGACCGTTTCAGGGGCAGAGTAATGTTTCCCATATTCAACATACGAGGAAATGTTGTAGCATTTGGAGGCAGGGTATTAAACGACAGGCTTCCTAAATATGTTAATTCACCTGAAACTCTTGTTTACAGCAAGGGAAGGGAATTATTCGGCATGCACATTGCAAAGAATAACAACGAAAAGAAAATCCTTGTTGTAGAAGGCTATATGGATGCGATTACCATACACCAGGCCGGAGTTCCATATGCGGTTGCTTCCCTTGGGACTGCCCTGACAAATATGCAAGGCCGTATTCTTAAAAAATACGCCGATGAAATAATTATGTCTTATGATACCGATACCGCGGGTAAAAAAGCAACAGAAAGGGGGCTTGAGGTTTTAAGGAGGCTTGGGTGCCGTGTAAAAGTGCTTCAGATTCCTGACGGAAAGGATCCTGACGAGTATATCAGAAAAAACGGGCCGGAAAAGTTTAAAATCCTTATCGATAGGGCATTATCCCTTGTAGAATACAGGATAAAACAGCTTAAGGCTGAGTTTCCCCAAGATAATATGGAAGGGAAAATAGCTTTTCTTAATGGCGCGGCGGATATTCTTGCTGAACAGGATAATATTGTTGAACGGGAAATTATTATGAAGAGAATTTCCCAGGATTACGATATTTCAATGGATGCCCTTATAGCTGAAACGAACAGAAGGATAAGCCGGAAAAAACGGATGGAGAAAAGCAGAGAATTCACAGCGGCTAAAAAAGAGCTTACGGGTTCAATAAAACCCGGTTCCTTTGACAGGAAAAAAGGAACGCGAAGCCGCTATGAAATGATGCTGATAGCTTTATTAAGCCGGGAAAATCATTTGTTTCAAACAGTTGTAAAAAGGTATCCGATAACATGTTTTAGCGAAGGAAGCATACGGGAAATAGCAAATATTTTGTATTGTAAATTATCAGAAGGAAATGATTTTCTACTGGAGGAATTTATTACAAAGCTTAATTCCGGCATAGCATCTGAAGTTGTACATATGGTAAGAACTTCATGTAATTTTGATAAACCGGAAAAAGCAATGGATGACATAATTACAAAATTAGAAGTAATAAAACTTGAAGAAGAAAAAAAGGATATTTTGATGCATTTGAAGAATATTACCGATATGGATGAAAAAAAGCAATTGGAGCTCAAGCTGCAATCAGTAATAGAAAAAATACGAATTAGTAACGAGAAACGATAACGNAACAATTGATGAGAGGTGAAATATATAGATATGGCAGAAAAAGAAAAGAAGANAAACATTTCGTCTGCCGGGACTACCGCAACTGATGAGAAATTTGTCAATAAGGATAATAAAAAGGCACCAAAAAAAGATGCTNCCGCTATTTTGCGTGATTTGGCTAACGATGGAAAATCTAAAGGCGTGTTAACTTATAAAGAAGTCATGGATGCTTTTGAAAAGATTGNAATGCCTCCGGAGCAAATTGAAAAAATATACGATACGCTTGAGCATATGGGAATAGAGGTCGTACCTGAGATTGATGATGAACTGGATGAAGTCAGTGCCGACGAAGATCCTGAATTAAGCATACCAGAAGGTGTTACAGTTGACGACCCCGTAAGAATGTATTTAAAGGAAATAGGTAAAGTTCCGCTTCTTACTCCAGAAGAGGAAGTTGAACTTGCAAAGAGGATGGAAGCCGGTGAAGAAGAACCTAAAAAGCGTCTTGCTGAAGCAAATTTGCGCCTTGTTGTAAGTATAGCGAAAAGGTATGTAGGCCGCGGAATGCTGTTTCTTGATTTAATCCAGGAAGGTAATCTTGGGCTTATAAAAGCTGTTGAGAAATTTGATTATAAAAAAGGTTTTAAATTCAGCACTTACGCTACATGGTGGATACGTCAGGCAATTACCCGGGCAATTGCCGATCAGGCAAGAACAATACGTATACCTGTGCATATGGTTGAGACAATTAACAAGCTCATACGTGTGTCACGCCAGCTTCTTCAGGAGCTTGGCAGAGAACCGCTGCCTGAGGAAATTGCAAAAGAAATGGGAATGTCCGAGGATAAGGTAAGAGAGATAATGAAAATCTCACAGGAGCCGGTTTCCCTTGAAACCCCTATCGGGGAAGAGGAAGACAGCCATCTTGGAGATTTCATACCCGATGATGATGCTCCCGCCCCTGCAGAATCAGCCGCATTTACGCTGCTTAAGGAACAGCTTATTGATGTGCTTGATACCCTTACCCCTCGTGAGGAAAAAGTTTTACGCCTCAGATTCGGCCTTGATGACGGAAGAGCGCGAACCCTTGAGGAAGTGGGAAAGGAATTCAATGTAACACGTGAAAGGATTAGACAGATAGAAGCAAAAGCGTTAAGAAAGCTTCGCCATCCAAGCAGAAGCAAAAAACTGAAGGATTACCTTGACTAGATTAAAACAAGAAATATATACTAGCACCTGAATGCCCCCCATACAGTATATTAAATGTATGGGGGTATTTTTATGCGAAGGTATATGGAACCAAGATATGTTCCTTACCTGAGAACAAGACATATCCGTCCTCGGAGTTCATATTTTCCGCGTTTTGTTATTATAGCAAGGCTTGCTGTGTTTGTTATATGTTTTGTTGTTTTTATAAGCAGCGCTGCCGTAAAATTTTATAAGGCATTGGAGAATACCGGCAACCAAAAAGCAATACAACTGGTTAATGAATGCATTGATAACAGTATTCTGTCAGCAAGTGTAAAATATCCGGTAAATGGTTTTTTTAAAGTTGAAAAATCAAATAAAGGCGGAGTAGCATCGGTTGAAACTTCCGCNNTAAACATAAATAATTATGTGGCATTCGTCTGTGATAATATAAATGATGAGATTTCGAAAAAACAGAACCAAAAAATTGAAATTCCAATTCATGAAATAACCGGCCGAAGTTTTCTTGTACCGTCAGGTCTGTCAATTCCGATAAGGATTGAGCCTGTCGGAACGGTTACAGTGAAGCCGGAATCGGTATTTGAATACAATGAAATGAACAAGATTGTACACAGGCTGAATATGAAAGTGAATATAAGGNTAAAAATATTATTTCCGATCATCTACAGNGAAGAAGAGATAACAAGGGATATTCTGATATCGGAAATAATAATAATTTAACCAGTCAAAGATATCCCACGCTGCTGTTAAAAAATAACCGCTAATTCGCTCTTGACATTTCTAATTAATTGGAGGAAAATTCAAATACAAGTNTTAAGCGGCAATAGCTGAGTAACACGCCATAAACGGGGAAAATTATTTATTGTTCATANATTACTGCTTNAACTATTGTCAATAACGGAAACAAGATCTTCATTTGAAAGAGCTATATAGTCCGGATAATNTGATCATTAATTTTGGTTACGGGAGGAAAAAAATGTCGGATACAATTGTTGCAAATGTTATGCAAAAAATGGTAGAATATTTTCGTGGTGATTCCAAGCGTATACAACACGCAATTAAAGTCTATTCACTTGCAAGGAATATTGCCATGTTGTCGAACTTAAAAAGGGACAAGCTGATTGTACTTGAAATAACGGCTCTTCTTCACGACATCGGCATTTTGGAAAGTGAGCGGAAATACAATTCTACAGCGGGGCATTATCAGGAAATGGAAGGGGCGCCGATTGCAAGAAACCTGCTTAAAGATATGCCCCTTGAACAGGATGATATTGATAGAATTTGTTATATGGTTGGACATCATCATAGCTATCACGTTATCGACGATATTGATTTTCAGATTCTAATAGAATCGGATTTTCTTGTTAACCTGCATGAACACGCGATTGATAATGAAGGCATAATAAAAATACGTGAACAATACTTCAAAACACCTGTTGGAAAGCAATTCCTTGATGCTATGTACGACCTGTAATAATTTATATATTTTAATATTCTATGGAGGTAAACTCATGCCTCAGATTAATATGATAATTGCAGGCCGGGATGAAGAATATATAATAAACCTGGCTAACTGGTTCAGGGAAAACAAGCCGCAGCAGTTTCGCGTATCTGTATTCACTGAAAAAGAGAGTCTTGCGAACTTTTTACTGAACGAAGATGAAATACCGGATGTAATTTTGGCNGAAGAAGCTATTTTATGCTCCGATATTGAAAAGAACAATAATATTATTATTCTTGGAGAATCCTGCGGCGAAAAATACAGCGAACATATTGAGAAATATCAGCCTGCTCCCGGTATTGCGTCCGCAATTCTGTCTGCCTTGTCCGAATGCGGGAAAGTTCCAAAATGGGACAAGCCTGGTAAGAGTGAAATAATTGTATGTATATCGCCTGATCCGGCATTAAAATCAACAATTGCACTATGTCTTGCTTTAGCATATGAAGATGCCATATATATAAACTTTGAATCTTTCCCTTTTTACCGGTTTAACCCGGAAAAAAGTTTTACAAATAAAAGCCTGTCGGACATCCTGTATCACATCAAATCATTAAAAGGCAATACCGGTATTGCGCTTGACAGCGCTGTATATACGGATTATTCAGGATTAAACATTATACCTCCGATTGATAACCCCAGTGATATGTGGGAAATGACTGAAAATGAAATGGATGAACTTATTAAATCGCTTAAAATGTGGGGACATTTCAAAATTATAATAGCAGATATTGAACTTAACGCCGGGCCATATACCGCAAAATGGCTTGAAGCCGCCTCAATGGTTTTTGTCCCGCTGAGTCCTATGCTTTTGCATCAAAAACAGCGGGTCAATAACATGATTAACAGTATGGCAAGTACGGCGTCAAAAAAGGTTAAGTGGATACAGCCAATATCTTTAGAAAACGAATCATTTGAAGAAGCGGGCGATATTTGTTACATTCCGGAGCTTAGTTCTTTTCCTGAAGATTGGAAGTCATATGCACGAAATTGTTCATTTACAGGCAAAATACATGCTCTTATTTCCAGCAGTAAATAACGTGTTTTAGCCGGTGTCTTTAAAAATGAGGAATGGTTTATGAATTCAATAAAAAGCCCTGATTTATTAAAAGAAATCCGTCAGAGCGTTGTAAGAAAAACTGAATTATCCGGAATGTCAGAAGCCGAAATGGATGAGCAACTGTATTTGCTGGTCGAAGAGGCTGTTTTTGAAAGGGTCAGAGATTTACACATGAAAATCAGCGATAAAAAACGGCTGGTTGATTCGGTTTTCAATTCACTAAGGCGCCATGATATTCTTGAACCGCTGCTTCAGGATCCTGAAATTACTGAAATAATGATAAACGGACCGGATAAAATTTTTGTTGAAAAAAACGGTGTTTCAGAGCAAATACCACTGAAATTCGAGAGTAAAGAACAACTGGAAGATATTATACAGCGTATTGTTTCGCGTGTGAACCGAAGCGTTAATGAAGCGGAGCCTATAGTGGACGCAAGGCTTCCCGACGGGTCAAGGGTTAATGTTGTTTTAAACCCTGTAGCTCTAAACGGGCCTCTTGTTACAATACGAAAATTTTCAGAAAGCCCGCTTACAATGGAAAAACTGATAAAAATGGGCAGTATAACAAAAGAAGCGGCTGATTTTTTAGAAAAACTTGTGCGGGCAAAATATAACATGTTCATATGTGGAGGTACAGGTTCTGGAAAAACAACTTTTCTTAATGTGCTATCAAATTTTATTCCATCGAATGAGCGCATTATTACAATCGAAGACTCAGCAGAACTGAGACTTTCAAACGTAACCAACATTGCGCAAATGGAAACACGAAACGCGAACACCGAAGGTATTGGAGAAATACCAATCAAGTCTTTAATCAAAACATCATTGCGAATGCGGCCTGAAAGGATAGTCGTAGGCGAGGTTCGCGGAGCGGAAGCACTTGATATGCTTCAGGCGATGAATACCGGACATGAAGGTTCAATGTCAACAGGACATGCCAATTCGGTAAAAGACATGTTAACAAGGCTTGAAACAATGGTCTTAATGGCTGTACCGATGCCTTTGGAAGCAATACGCAAACAAATAGCGTCAAGCCTTGATATTATGATCTTTTTATCACGTTTTCGGGATGGAAGCCGTAAGATAACAGAGATTTGCGAAGTGCTTGATTATGAAAATGGGGATATTAATCTTAATCCGTTGTTTATATTTGAGGAACAAGGGGAAGATAACGATGGAAAGATTATCGGACAATTAAAAAGCACCGGGAATGAGCTGAAAAACACATATAAATTTAAGCAAAATTTAGGTTACGGCTATTAGCTTTCATTACACTGCTCAAAAAAGCAGTAATTAATTATTAAGATCATTGGAACTGATCCGAACAAAAAAGTAAAGATCATATAAAACTGAGAAGTTGCTATAAGAAAAACGAATCTTAAAACCCTGTAATATAGATTAACAGCGAATTAGCGGAAAAAATATTTGAAAAAGTATTGCT
>JGI24711J26586_10001381_pt1 | contig 18619 bp, 19 predicted proteins | sample BioPla3DNA1_FD_26586 | JGI IMG/M metagenome (IMG submission 26586)
TTTTTTTTTAACATAACTGTTTGTTGCTTTTAAAATACCTATTTACTCCCCCCTTTTTTAAAAAACATATATTGTTTTTTTTGTTATCTAGAGTACATATATACTAACAAAGCTATTATACTCTTCTTATAGTATACATCATTTATTAAGAAATTGTGGAATTAACATAAAAAAAAACAGAAAAAAATAAATTTTTGGACTAATCATTCTTTTCTTGTCTTTACATAAGGCATATGAGATAATATTTATATATAGTTTTAGTTGAAAAGAGGTATCATTAATAATGATTTTGACAGTCAGACCAGTTAAAACAATTATACAAAATTCAAAGTGCATTTTAGATGATATTATGATTCCACTTTCCAAAAGAAATGGATTTTCCCTAGGAAAAATTTCTGTAATTCCAGTATATTTTTGTAGATATATTGGTATAAAAGAAAATGAAAATACATACTATGAAGAACTAACTAATTTAGATAAAAACCTTATAGAACTTGACAGTTCATATTTAAAATTTACAAAACCAATACCCTTTTTGTTTTATGACAGAATCTTAAATGCAGCTGGGATTATATGGGAACAAATAACTGAAAACCTAATTAAAAGCCAAGACAATACACATTTTCTATACAATGCAGGAATATTTCCACATATTAAATGCAATATACTTAATGCTTCTTTGGTAAAAGCATTCTCTGAGGTATTAAGCCTGTTTTGGGCTAATTCTAAAAATACCAGTACTACCATAGTAAAAAATTTTGGACTAAAGCTTTTAAATTGGATACATGAATATGTACCTGGTTTATTTAGTGATTTTAGCATTAGTAACATTAAAAATGAAAAAATACACAATCCTAAAGTGGTGTTTTATGGAGATATAAAGGAACACGAAGCATATTTTCTCATACTCCTTTCTAAACTAGGAGTTGATATTTTGTATATAAACACTATGGAAAACGATAAATTTAAAGATGTTGATAAATACTCCCAGTATTCCTATGTTTATAAACTTCCACACACTCAGCCACTAAAAGAATTTCCTCAATTTAAAATACAGCAAAAAAGCAATACTAATACAGTAATTCAACCAATAAACAACACTCCTTTAGAAACTACAAAAACAGAAAATATAGCTGAGAAATCATATAAAGTTGAAAGAACTAAAAAATCACTGGAAGAACTTGCTCAACTTTCAAATTCAACAGTAATGATAAGAACTTATGATAGAAATGGAAAAGTTCTTGGCAGTGGTTCAGGAGTGGTTATTGACAATAATGGACTTATTGTTACTAATAATCATGTTATAGATAAAGGTTTTTATTTTGGGGTGATTTTTGAAGGCATGGATGAAAAATCTCAATACGAAACCCATACAGTAATAAATAAAAACCCCGACAAAGATTTAGCACTTATAAAACTTCCTATTAAAACAAATGCTATAGTAATAAGCAGGGGTGACGATGTTGTCAGAGGACAAAAAGTTGTTGCCATTGGAAGTCCTTTAGGATTAATGAATACTTTTTCAGAAGGTATAATATCAGGATTTAGAAAATCAAAAAAATGTGATTTTATTCAAACAACAGCCCCAATGTCACCAGGCAGTTCCGGGGGTGCTCTTCTTAATATGTATGGAGAACTTATAGGCATAGCATCAGCTGGATTTGTAGAGGGACAAAATATTAACCTTGCTGTACCTAGTAAATATATTTTGGATATGTTAGGAGAAAAATCTACACTAATTAGTATGGAATTAGTAAAATCATACTCATCCTTTAGCTATAACAATATAAGGGTTAATTTTGACGGGCTTTTTAGCAGCAGTATTGTTGGAAGCTATAATATTTTGTTATATCAATCCAGAACAGACAAAACAAATTTACTAGAGCTTGTTAAAAATAGAGATTTTGCCTGCAAACTCGAAAATCATTATATAAACTGTATTTCTCATCTTATGTCTAGACATAACATCCAAGCTTACGAATTTCAATTAGGTGCTGGAAATTATATATTTACATATTCATATAGAAAAGGTGAATTTAAAAACAAGGGTTGGGAATACATAAAATTATAGGTTTTGGTGCTATTTCTTGGCTTTGTCTTTTCTTATCATTTCATTAATTCCTATAACCAATAAAAAAACACCAAACCATTTTCTTAATGTGGGTCCAGACAAGTTAATTGCAAGCTGTGACCCAATATATGCCCCAAATAATCCAAATATAATAATAGGCACAGCAATTTTGAAATCAATTCTTTTATTTTTTATATGTACAAAAAGTGCTGCAACTGCAGTAGGAATAAAATAAAGTAAGTTGACACTTTGGGCTATATGCTGAGGTGCTTTTACAAACATAATAAGTGCTGGTATAAGTATAGCCCCACCACCTATCCCCATTCCGCTCACTATTCCAGATATAAGGCCTATAAAAAATAACTTCATAAACTTCCTCCTGCCTGTCCCCTACACTATCATCTTAATTGCTGCAGCTATAATAAATATTGCAAAAATCTTTCTTAGTACTCCACCAGGACATATATTAAGAAGTTTTGCACCTATATATCCACCTACAACTCCTCCTAGCACTACTTTATAAGTTAGTGCCCAGTCCACATGATTATTTTTAATGTAAAAAAAGCTACTCACAATTGTAAGTGGCAGAATAATAGAAATAGCAGTTGCATGGGCTTTATGCTCGTCACTTCCTAGCAAATATATCATTGCAGGTACAGCTAATGTTCCACCCCCTGAACCAAAAAGACCATTAGCAATACCTGTAGCCATTCCAATTACTGCATATTTAAAATATTTTTTAGTGTTTTTAGATAAATTTTTTAATAAGTCCATACTTATATTCTTTATTTATTTTCTCGATTATATACTATAAAATTAAGACTGTAACAAAATCAATTGGAATCCACATTGTTTTTTTGTTCTAAAACAATTAGAAATGGTTGAAAATTAAACCTTTTATAAAAATTCATAACCTCTTCATTACCTACTGCAACATTAAGTCTTTTATTTTTTACACCTTTTTCATCCATCCACTTTAATGACAAATTCATTAAATTTTCAGCTATTTTGTTTCTTCTGTATTGTTCTTCAATAAAAATAGACTCAATTACTCCAAGCTTTTTGTCATCTATTGTGGATATACAAAATCCAACATATTTATCTTTTTCTGCATCCTTTGCTATAACAACCCTAATTTCTGACTTTTCAAACATCTCAGCTTTTCTTCCGTCAAATGTAATTTGTGCAAATTTATCCGAAAAATATGTTGACTTTTCTTCATGATACTTTCTTTTCTTTATCCATAAGTGTCTTACTTCCTCAAGTAATTTTGAATCTCCTTCTATATAATCAATATTCAACACTTATTTATCCTCCTGTACTTTTTAATATTTTTCATATAAATTTATTCTTTTCCGTTAGAACTAACAATTATAAAACTTCCCTAGTTAGAAAGCTTTTCCACTGCCTTTTTAATTCTTTCTAGTCCATCTAATAAAATAGTTCTAGGGCAGGCAAAATTTAGCCTCTGAAAGCCATGGCCTTCTTTTCCAAAGGTTAAGCCATCATTTAATCCTACACCTGCTTCATTAATAAAAAAATCCTTTAATTCTTCTGCTGGGATGGGAAGCTTATTGCAATCAAGCCATGCAAGATATGTTGCCTCTGGTCTTATTACTTTTATTTGAGGGATATTATCTTTAAAATATTCCTCCAGCATATTTAGGTTGTCTTCAAGATACAGCAATAATTCTTCCAGCCACTCTTCACAATAAGTATAAGCAGCCCTCGCCCCTTCTAAACCAAAAATGTTTAGCATATCAGCACCATTTTTATTTATAGTGTCAGTAAACTTACGTCTAAGCTTTTCATCTGGTATTATTGCAGCAGAAACTGAAAGTCCTGCAATATTAAAAGTTTTTGTAGGAGACACTAAAGTGACACAGTTTTTAAAATTCTCATCCAAAGCCCCAATGGGAACATGCTTATGTCCTTTAAACACCAAATCTGAGTGTATTTCGTCTGAAATAATAATCACATTATATTTTTTGCAAAGCCTTAGCACCTCTTCTAATTCATGAATCTTCCACACCCTTCCAATTGGATTGTGGGGGCTGCAAAGAATCATAGCTTTCACATTACTAGAAAGCTTTCTTTCAAGATCTTTAAAATCAATTTCATAATATCCATTGTTATTCTTAAGAGGATTTGTCACAAGTTCCCTTTCATTGTTCCTTATACTAGAATAAAAAGGGTAATATATAGGTGTCTGCATTAAAACCTTATCCCCTGGATTTGTGTATGCAAGTATTGCAGTGTTTACTGAAGTTACAACACCAGGACTATATACAAGCCACTTATCATAAATCTCCCAATCGTGCCTTTTTTTCATCCAGCCAGTCAAAGAATCTGAAAGCTTTTCCAACCCTCTGGTATAGCCAAATACACCATGCTGCGCTCTATCTATTACCGCCTCTTTTATAGGAGTTGGGGACTTAAAATCCATATCTGCAACCCACATGGGCAAAATATCTCTTCTTCCAAATATTTCTTCACTATAGTCCCATTTTAGACTATAGGTATTTCTTCTATCTATAACCTCGTCAAATATACTGCTCATAAAATCCTCCCTATTCTAATACTCATCTCTTCTTAATTTTAAAATTTTTTCTATTTTACTGCAACAGCTTCAATTTCTATTAGTACATCCTTAGGAAGCTTTGACACTTCCACACATGACCTTGCCGGAAAAGGCTGGGTAAAATACTTAGCATACACCTCATTTATTTTTGAAAAGCTATTCATATCCTTTATAAAAACAGTGGTTTTTACCACCTTGTTCATACTGCTGCCAGCTGCCTCAAGAACATTTTTAAGGTTTTCAAGTACCTGCTGGACCTGCATCTGAATTTCATTTCCAACCACTTCTCCCGTTTGGGGGTCAATGGGAATTTGTCCTGAGGTGTAAATAAATGAGCCTATAGCAATTGCCTGTGAATATGGCCCAATTGCTTCAGGAGCTTTATCTGTCTTTATAACCTCAATAGCCATTTTACAATCACCATCCTTATTTTTTGACTATTCCAATATGTTTTGTATTATATTATTACATATACTCTCTTGTCAATAAATGTGGCAACAAGACAGTTATGCCAAATCAAATTTTACTTTTTATCATTATTTTCATTAAAATTTATAATGATATTATTTCTCAATATTATTCCCACAAATCAACCCCTATTAACGCATTTTTTATTGAACCACCATTTCCTGCTGAGTAAAACATATTGACATTATATTGTAACTGTGATAAACTTCAAAAAAAGAAACGAACTAAGAAGTTCGTAGCTTGAGTAATACCGTAACAACCCNCAAAGGATGCTATTTTAAATGGNACTTTTTGTGGTTNTTATTTTTTATGGCTATTTAAAAACTATTTGCTTAAAAACAGGAGGTAACAAAAATGTTGAAAAAACTAATTTTAATATTTTCCATATTTGCATTTGGTGCCCTATTTCTTTTGGGTTGCTCAACCAATGAACAAAATTACACTAAGGGACAAAACTTAGAGAATAAAAACAAAGATGAACTTATAATAGCTGCAGGAGGTGAACCTGAAGGAGGTTTTGATCCTACAACAGGCTGGGGACGATACGGCTCTCCCCTCTTTCAAAGTACCCTTTTAAAACGTGACAGTGACATGAATATAGTTAATGACCTGGCAACTGAATACTCTGTAAGCAGTGATGGTCTTGTCTGGACTTTAAAACTTCGCAGGGATGTTAAGTTTTCAGACGGAACTCCCCTTACAGCCACTGATGTTGTATTTACATATGAAACTGCCTCAAAAAGCAGCTCAGTTGTAGATCTTTCCATGCTAGAAAGTATTGAAGCTGTTGATGACTATACAATAAATTTTACATTAAAAAATACACAATCTACATTTATAAATATACTTACAAATACAGGCATTGTACCTAAGCANGCGTACANCCAGGNTTATTCCCAAAATCCTATAGGCTCTGGACCTTTTAAGTTTGTCCAATGGGACAAAGGACAACAGCTTATTGTGGAAGCCAATCCTGAATATTACGGAGAAAAACCCTACTTTAAAAAAATAACATTTCTCTTTCTAAATGAAGAAGCCACCTTTGCAGCAGCCCAGGCAGGCAGTGTGGATATAGCTGCCATAACACCTGTTCATGCAAATCAAAAAGTAAATGGCATGAGGCTTGAAGCTATTGAAAGCATAGACAACCGTGGAATTATGTTCCCATACGTCAAATCTGGAGGCAGGACAGAAGAGGGATACCCTATTGGAAACGATGTAACATCAGATATATCCATTCGTAGAGCTATAAATGTAGCTATTGACAGAAAAGAACTGGTAGATGGCATATTAAACGGATATGGCTCGCCAGCTTACACCCTTTGCGATAAAATGCCCTGGTGGAACGCTGAAACAGTGATAGAAGATGCTGATGTGGAAGGCGCTAAAAAAATATTAAAAGAAGGCGGCTGGGAGGATATTAACGGAGATGGCGTACTAGAAAAGGGAAATCTCACTGCTGAGTTTAAACTTATTTATCCTTCCGGTGACCAAACTCGTCAGTCACTGGCAATAGCTGTTGCTGACAAAATAAAACCTATAGGAATTAAAATCCACGTTGAAGGTAAAAGCTGGGATGAAATCAAAACTTTGATGTACTCCAACAGTGTACTTTTCGGCTGGGGAAGTCATGACCCGTTGGAAATGTACAACATTTACAACAGCAAGTTAAAAGGACAGGATTATTATAATCCTGGCTATTATGAAAATCCAATTATTGACGGATACTTAGATAAAGCAATGGCAGCAAAAAGTGAAAAAGAAGCAAATGAGTACTGGAAAAAAGCCCAGTGGGATGGTACAACTGGTTTTTCTGCCAAAGGTGATGCCCCATATGCCTGGCTTGTTAATATCAGCCATCTCTACCTTGTAAATGAGAAGCTTGATATTGGAAAACAAAAAATTCACCCTCATGGACATGGTTGGCCAATAACAGATAATGTTGAAAAGTGGCGTTGGAAAGAATAAAGGAGAATATTTTATGAATGATATATTAAAATTTATTATAGGAAAAACCATTAGAATTCTTTCCTTGCTGGCTGCATTGTGCATACTGTCTTTTGTATTAATAAGCCACTCGCCAATTGATCCTGTTCAGGCTTACATAGGTGCAGATATGCTTAAGGTAAGCCAGCTGCAGAGAGAAAAAATAGCAGAACATTGGGGACTTGATAAACCTCCAGTTGAAAGATTTATGCAATGGAGCAAATCAATAATCCGGGGCAACTTTGGAACTTCAATGATTTATAGAGCTCCTGTTTTAGATGTTATAAAAGAAAGGTTTACAGCATCCCTGGCACTTATGGGTATTGCCTGGATTTTATCGGGGATATTTGGCTTTTTAATGGGGATTATAGCTGCCATGAATAGTGGAAAACTTATAGACCGTTTTATTAAGTGGTACTGTTTGCTCCTTGCATCAACTCCAACCTTTTGGCTGGGACTTTTGNTTTTAATGGTTTTTTCAGTATGGCTTGGGTGGTTTCCTATTGGTATGGGTGTTCCAGCCGGGGTTTTATCTCAGGACGTAACGCTATCAGACAAAATCCACCATATTATTCTTCCAGCTTTGACATTAAGTATTGTGGGAATTGCAAATATAGCACTTCATACAAGACAAAAGCTTATAGAGGTACTAGACAGCGAGTATATACTTTTTGCACGTGCAAAGGGTGAGTATGGCATAAAACTTCTCATGCGCCACGGACTTCGTAATATTGCTATACCTGCCATAACCCTCCAGTTCGCTTCCTTAAGTGAACTTTTTGGCGGTTCAGTTCTTGCAGAGCAGGTATTTTCTTATCCAGGTCTTGGGCAAGCCACAGTACAGGCCAGCCTTAGAGGAGATGTACCCCTGCTTTTAGGAATTGTTATTTTCAGTGCACTATTTGTATTTGCTGGTAATTTCATTGCAGATATTATATACATAGTGGTTGACCCAAGAATAAAGGGGGTAAAAAGAACATGAGTTTTCTGTCTATAAACACTGGGGAAAAAAAGCGCATAAATTCATTGCTAAAATTAAACAGAAGGCAAAAAACCCTTATAATAATCATTATATCTTCTATGTTTTTAGCACTGATAATAGCTTTAAGCTTCCTTTTAAAAGATGAAAGAATTGCTACTAACTTAGATTCTAAAAACCTTTCCCCCTCCCTTTTCCATCCCTTTGGAACAGATTGGCTTGGGCGGGATATGTTTACCCGAACAATAAAGGGATTATCCCTTAGCATTTATATAGGCATTATCGCATCCTTTGTAAGTGTTGTAGTGGCACTGGTACTTGGTGTTGCTTCAGCAACCATGGGAAAAGCTGTTGATACAATAATAACTTGGTTCATTGATTTATTTATGGCAATACCTCATCTGGTAGCAATTTTACTCATTGCATTTACTCTAGGAGGCGGTGCTAAAGGGGTAATAGTAGGGGTAGCCTGTACCCATTGGACCAGCCTTGCTCGTGTAATACGGGCAGAGGTATTACAGTTAAAGGAATCAGATTTTATAAAAGTTTCAAAACATATGGGTAAAAGCCCTTTATGGATTGCCCTGCACCATATGCTCCCTCACTTGATACCTCAGATTTTTGTGGGATTTTTGCTCCTTTTTCCCCATGCCATACTTCATGAAGCCTCAATAACTTTTTTAGGCTTTGGTCTATCCCCTCATAAACCGGCAATTGGAGTAATTCTCTCAGAATCCATGAAATACCTTACAACTGGAATGTGGTGGCTGGCATTTTTCCCCGGACTTTCCCTATTGGTTATAGTAAGGGCTTTTGATATAATAGGTGAAAACTTGAGATTATTAATAGACCCTCACAATGCACAGCAATAAAAGGAGGCAATTACATTGCTTGAAGTTACTAATCTCTCCATTTCCTTTACTCAATATGAGAAAGGAATGAGACAAAAAACACTAAATGTAGTCTCAAATCTTAGTATAACAATAAATCCAGGCAAAATTCTTGCCATAGTTGGTTCAAGTGGATCTGGTAAGAGTCTTCTTGCCCACTCCATACTTGGAATTTTGCCTAAGAATGCAAAAATTAAAGGTTCAATAAAATATAAGGGTGAAGAACTTACACCAAAACTTCAAGAAAAGCTAAGGGGAAAGGAAATCACACTAATACCCCAATCGGTAAATTATCTCAACCCCCTTATGCAAGTTGGTGCCCAGGTTGGAAGTTCAAGAAAAAAAGAAGCTTTGGAAAAACAAAAAAAGATATTTAAAAGATATTCCCTTCCTAACAAGGTGGGAAGCCTTTTTCCATTTCAGCTCTCTGGTGGCATGGCACGGCGTGTACTTGTAGCTTCTGCAGTAGCTGAAGGTGCAAAACTGGTTATTGCAGATGAACCCACACCGGGGCTTCATCCTGAAGTGGCAAAAGAGACCTTAAGCCACCTTCGTGAACTAGCTGACCATGGCTCCGAGGTTATGCTTATTACTCACGATATCGCCACTGCCGTTGATGTTGCCGATGATATTGCTGTATTTTATGCAGGTACCACCATAGAAGTTGCCCCTGCAAGGGATTTTACAGGAAAAGGCGAATTACTGCGCCATCCCTATACAAAGGCTTTATGGAATGCTCTGCCCCAAAATGAGTTTACTACTATTGCAGGTCTTCTGCCTTCCCAAAGTAAAACTCATTTAGGATGTATATTCTATACTATGTGCCCAATTAAAAGTGAGGCTTGCCTTAAAAAACAACCTGAAATGAGAGATGTTAGAAATGGAAAAGTGAGGTGCAGTNATGCTACTTGAAGGAAAAAATATTGGATTTAGATACGGAAGAGGTTCATGGATACTAAAGGGGTTTAATTTACAGTTAAAATCCGGCGAAATAGTTGGACTATCAGGCCCTAGTGGCTGTGGCAAAACTACCCTTGCTAAAATACTTGCAGGTTTTTTGTCCCCTGATGAAGGCAGTGTATCTTTAGATGAAAAGCCTTTACCAAAGGGTGGCTTCTCCCCTGTCCAACTTGTCTTTCAGCATCCGGAAAAAGCAGTAAACCCCAGATGGCAAATGTACAAAACATTAAATGAAGGATGGCCTGTGAATAAAACACTTTTAGAGTCCTTAGGCATAGAAGAATCCTGGCTAAAAAGGTGGCCAAATGAACTTTCAAGTGGGGAGTTGCAAAGATTTTGCGTGGCCCGTGCCTTAAGCCCTTGCACAAAATTTTTAATCGCCGATGAAATAACCACAATGTTAGATGCTATTACACAGGCCCAAATATGGAAAGTGGTGCTTGACATTGCAGAAAAAAATAATGCCGGGGTACTTGTAGTAAGTCATGATAAACATTTAATCAATCGTATTTGCAATAGAGTTATTGAAATTAAATAAATTCCTTTCTGTCTTTATCCTCTAAATTTTTATTATCTACAAATAATACTCTATATTGTCAGCAGGTTTTAGTTCAAATTCTGCAAAAACCCTATCCCTGATTTTCAAAAAATCACTCCTAGTCCTGTCCCTTTTCCTTCCTAAAGGCACATTAATAACACTCTTTACTTTGCCAGGACTTGAAGTCATTATCACAATTCTATCNGCTAAAAAAACCGCCTCTTCTATGTCATGGGTTACAAATATTATTGTTTTTTTCTTTTCCTGCCACAGCCTCTCAATTTCATCCTGCATACTCATACGGGTCATTGCATCTAGGGCACCTAGTGGCTCATCCATAAGAAGTATTTCAGGATCCACAGCTAATGCCCTTGCCAATGCCACCCTCTGCTGCATCCCTCCAGAAAGCTGAGGGGGATGATGTTTTTTATAGGCTGAAAGACCAACAAGTTCAATATATTCTTCTGCAATTTCACGTCTTTTCTTTTTGTCTATTTTTTTTCTTTCAAGTCCTAGTTCAACATTTTTTAAAACACTTCTCCAAGGAAGCAGTCCATAGTTTTGAAATATAGTAATTCTATTTTCAGATGGCTTTGTAACAATTTCTCCATTAATTTTAACAAATCCTGATGAAGTTTTATCAAAACCTGCAATCAAATTTAATAATGTTGTCTTTCCGCACCCACTTGGTCCTAAAAGACAAATAAATTCACCTTTTTTTATCTCCAAATTTACCTTTTCAAGGCACACCCTTTTTTTTCCTTTAAAAGAATATTCCCGTGATGCTTCCTTTATAGAAATATACATATCAGTTCCCCCTCCTTTGGGATATTCCCCACTGTTTTTCAATACTGCTTTCAAGAAGTCTTATTAACCTATCCAGCAAAAGCCCCAAAACTCCAATAAATATTATCCCTGCCAAAACCAAGTCGGATCTTAAAGAATTTCTCGCATCTATAATAAGATATCCCAAACCAGATTGTGCACCTACCATTTCTCCTGCCACTAGGAATACCCAAGCTGACCCTAATGCTATATGAAGACCGTTTGCAATTAAAGGGAAGGCCGCTGGAAGAACAATTTTAAAAAGCATCTGTGGCTGCCGTATTCCAAAATTATCAGCCACTTTTAAATAAATTCCATCCACATTCCCAACCCCAGAAACAGTAGAAAGAAGAATTGGATAAAAGCCTGCTATAAAAATAATGGCAATGGCCGGGGCATCCCCTATCCCAAACCATAAAACAATAAAAGGAAACCAGGCTATAGGGGAAACTGGTCTTAACACCTGTACTATCGGCTCAACAAAAGACCATATCCTTTTATTCCAGCCAAGGAAAAGTCCAAGAATTACTCCTGCTATTATTGCTGATAAATATCCAATAAAAAACCGGGTAAGGCTAACTTTAAAATGAGTAAATAAAGTCCCATCCTTTATAAGTTCTGACATTCCTTTAAAAACTTTAGCAGGTGGAGGAAGAAGTGATGTCTGGTATCTTCCTGACATCACTGCTAATTGCCAAATACCTATAAGCACAGATATACTTATAACAACCTTCAATATTTTTTTTAATATTTCCATTTTCATCACTCCACCTTATCTATTAATGTATTATCTACAAACTCACTGTACTTAGGAGGATTTTTAGAAAGCCCTATTTCCACCATGTATTTTGCAAGCTCATTATAATCCTTTTCCTCTAGCTTTAGGTTTTGATAAGAAATCCATTTAAGGGATAAGTCCAGAACCTGTGGTTCCACTTTTAAGTATTTTTCGCTAATGTCACGAATCCCCTCATCTTTTAACTCCGCTTTATGCCCTGCTTCTATGTACTCCTTGACAAATTCTTTAGAAATGGCCAGATTATTCCTAATAAAGTCATTTCTAAGAACCAACCCACAGCACACAGACCCTTCCCATAAATCCTGAGATTCAAATAAAGTCTTTCCTTTACCCCCTGCCACCGCTTTAGCTCCAAAAGGCTCAGCTACACAATAACCGGATATTCTGCCCTCGGAAAGTGCAGCTGGCATTTCTGGTGGTGGCAGTTCAATAACATTTACATCACCATATGTAAGACCATGGTTTTTTAGCATGATATATAGCAATATATTATGGGTGGAAAGCTTGCTGGGTATTGCAAAATTCTTCCCCNTCAAGTCCTCAACTTTATTAATATCCTCAGATACCACCACCACATTCCCATCTCTGTGACCTAAGGCTACTACCTTTAAATCAATATCTTGTTCTTTTGCTTTCATAGCAAGCTCTATAAGCATGGATGCACCATCCACCTTTCCAGAGTTTAAGGCATCCACCAATTCTGTCCACGAACCAAATTTTACAAGCTCCAGTTTAAAATTCTTAAAGTTTCCCTTTGTCANTTCATTCTCCACATAAAGGGGAAGAGCATGGGTAATAGGCAAATAGGCAATCTTTATTGTTTTAACTTCTGTATTATCACCGGATCCATTATTTACTGTTTCACCTGCCCTGTTTTCATTACTGCAACCTGTAAAATTTAATATTATAAAAATAAGCAACGTAAAAATACCAACTCTTTTCTTCATATTCACTACCTCCCTTTAAATGCCATAGCTTATTTCCACATCAAATCTTTTCTCTTTTTATTAATATCTGAAATTATTTTATCTGCCAGCTTTAGAGGATCTACCTCCACCACCATAACAGCTCCAAGTGTTTCTTTGGTATCTTCAAACAAATACTTCATTACATTTTTAGAACCTTGCACAGGTGGATANACAGAATGGTAGGAGCTTATACCCAAAAGCCTAAATCCAAGGGCTGCCCCAATTCCTTTTTCATTAGACCATTCAGGACTTGCAAAAGCAAAAGGCAAATCTTTCATATCCTTCCCCAGGCTATCTGCCAATGCCTTGAAAAAAGCAGATGCTCTTGCATTATCAAGACACTCACCCATATGCCATACAGGTGGTAAATCTTCTCCTAAAAACTTTCTCATTTCCTCTCCGGTTTTTTCCAATGCTTTAACATTACAGTAGCCCAGCTTCAAAAGGGGAAAGGATGCACAGCCGTTGGTAAGCACAAGTATATTGTTTTCAATCAATCTTTGTGCCACATCGGCTATTGCTTTTTCATACATAATCCTAGGGTTGTTGCAGCCCACCAAATTGACTACACCTCGAATTTTACCTTCTTCTAAAGCCTTAGCAATTACTCCCATGCCTTTAAAATGGCTGTTAGCATATTCCACAGAAAAACCAATCTCTGCATCCACTTCATAATTTGGAATAAAAACTGGAACATCTCTTCTTTCCTCAAAACTTTCAATGGCCCTTTTAACAATAGTTTTTGCCAAATCCTCTGTCTCACCTAAATTTGAATGATGATGGTCATAGCCATAATGCTCAGCCCCGGGAAGTCTTGCAGAGTCACTGGTTGTAACAACTGTAGTTTTAAAACATTTTGCAACATCCATTATTGAAGGAAAAACGTCTTGAACATCTGCCACCCATAAATCAATAGCACCTGTACCTAAAACCAGCTCTGCACCAATTGCATTAGACAGAGGAATAACACCTCCATAGCGATACATTGCTGAAAGTCCCGAACAGCATATTCCATAAAACTGTATTCCAAGGGCTCCTTTTTCCTTAGCCAGCTGTATAAATTCCGAGCTTTTTCCCTGTTTTACTATTTCACTTACCAAAAGAGGCGAGTGTCCATGAACAGCTATGTTAACATACCCTTCCATAATTGCGCCTAAATTTGCTTTAACGGTACTTCTTTGAGGCATACCAAATAAGCTATCCATGGCTATTGAAGATCCCAAAACACTACTCCATGCAAAAGCCAGACCACACCTTAACAGCTGTTTCATAATGTTCTCCCAATCCCCGTCTGTTCCCGTGCTAGTTCTGTGGAGGGCTTCAAACACTTCGTGATAAGCTCCTATAGGGATAATATCCATTTCCTTCCACTTTTCAATTCTTTCCTTAGTTGCAAAGGCACTTAAAGTCTTATGCTCTCCTGGAACCGTTCTTGCTAAATCTTCAAGAAGAATATCTGCAACTTCTTTTGCCAACTGGGTCTCAGACTTTTCTTCAGTTGNTATCCCCAACTGTGCCCCAGACTTTCTAAGTTTTTCTTCTCCACAAATGGGTATATTAAGCACTCCTTCCCCAACTGCTTTAAGAGCCAGCATTATTTCCCTGCCTCTTGCTCCATGGGCTGCAACCCCTGCTGCCACCCACCTTAAAAGATTTCTTGCAACAATAAGGTCAGCATCTGCTCCACATACCCCTCTAGGACTCTTCTTTGTCACACGGCAGGGCCCCATATTACAATTTTTACAGCAAACTCCTGCAAGACCAAAGTTACAATGGGGTTTTTGGCTGTCAAAACGGTCAAAACATGTTTCACAGCCTTGCCTTTCCATATGTACAAGCATTTCTCTTACAGCAGGGTCTGGAGCATTCTCAATGACATTAACCTTTGATGGAAAGCTCTTCTTGTATTCATTAACAGCATGATTATAATCATCAAAAAAAGAATTTTTAAAATCCTTGTGGTGATATCTTATATCTCTATAAAAATCCACATCGACACCTCATTTCACATATTATTTTTATATATGCTTACTCGTTTTTTAAATATTGGCAATATGCACTGCACTTTTCGTATTATTCCTATATGTTTTATATGTTTATAGTTAAAAAAAATTATTTAAGGCCTTATTTGGCTAAGTTCATCTCTCTACTCCAATGCCTGTTCAAGGTCAGCAATTATATCTTCAACCGCCTCAATTCCCACTGAAAGTCTTAAAAGTGTGTCGCTAACCCCTATTCTTTGCCGTATTTCCTCTGGTATAGCAGAATGGGTCTGAATAACAGGATAGGTAATCAGGCTTTCTACTCCACCAAGACTTTCAGCAAACATTATCAACTTTACTTTTCTCAAAACCCTCTCCACAATTTCCACATCTTTTACGTTAAAGGAAATCATAGCCCCAAAACCAGAAGCCTGAGTTTTTGAGATGTAAAAGCCTTCATGATCAGGTAATCCTACATAATTAACCTTTGTTACATTTTTATTTGTACAAAGCCACTTTGAAATTTTCATTGCATTTTCCTGTTGCTTTTCAAGGCGTACCCCCAGTGTCTTTATTCCTCTTAAAATTAGCCAGCTGTCAAAGGGAGATAATACAGCTCCTTCGGATTTTTGAATAAGCTTAATCCTCTCAGCCAATTCCTCATCATTAACCACAATAAGGCCTGCTAAAGTATCGTTATGCCCTCCTAGATATTTTGAACCACTGTGAACAACAACATCTGCCCCAAGTTCCAAAGGTCTTTGAAAATATGGTGTAAGAAAGGTATTATCCACAATTAAAAGTATTCCCTTATCTTTTGCCAATTCCGATATTCCCTTTAAATCAGCCACCTTCATCATTGGATTAGAAGGTGTTTCAATAAAAAACCCTTTGCTGTTATCTTTCACCGCCTTTTCTATCTCTTGATTCTTGCTGGTATTAACATAGGAAAACTCCACACCATATTTTTTATATATTTCCTCAAATATCCTATACGTACCTCCATAGAGGTCATCAGAAACAATGATGTGATCTCCCGGTGAGAAAAGGGAAAGNATGGTTGATATTGCTGCCATTCCACTAGAAAAAGCAAATCCGAACTTTCCGTTTTCAATATTTGCAATTGTATTTTCAAGTTCTTCCCTTGTGGGATTTTGCAAGCGTGAGTAATCGTAACCAGTAGTCTGATATAAACCCGGATGCCTAAAAGTCGCACTTTGATATATAGGGAAGCTTACCGCTCCCGTATGTGGGTCGTAGTACTTAGAACCGTGTACCACCTTTGTACTTATATTGTGTTTGAATTCATTCCCAATTTTCATCATCCTCTCTTTGTTTTATTGGAATACCTTTATTTTCTATTAGTTCTTCCTTCAAAAGCTTTGATACTCTAGCACATGATCTTACTAGTCTTTATAACCTCAATAGTCCTTCTTGTAATCATCACTTCATTAACCAAGTATTCCAATATGTTTTATATTATATAGCTAAATATACCTCCTTGTCAATAAATGTTTCAAAAAAATTTTATACATTTTTTAAAAAGTATTTTTTATTCCCAAACCACATAGTGTATTCCCAAAATTACATAAAAATGATACAATTTAAATAACAAAAACAATGGAGGAAAGATAAAATGAAACAAAGAAGGCTTGTTATTTTTACTGTTTTTATTATTTTTTCAATTATGTTAACTTTGTTTACAGTCAACGTCAGTGCCTCAACAAATACCACTAAAGATTTAATAATTGGTGATGTAAATGGTGATGGCAAAACTGATTCCATTGACATTACAGAAATAAAAAATTATCTACTTGGAATTATAAAGGATTTTAGTTATATACATGGTCTAGATGCAGCTGATGTTAATGGTGATGGTAATGTAAATACAATTGACTACGTAATTTATAGTAAATTCCTACTTGGAGTAATTACTGAATTCCCGCGAGAGCTAATTCCCATACCAACCCCTACACCAACTCCTACACCAACCCCTTCAGATCCGGAAGGTCTGGAGATTGAAAGAAAATTTTTAATAGAGGAAGAAAATATTCCTTATGACCTTAAATCACTAGATAAATTTGAAATAACTCAGTCATATATAAATTTTTCACCAGAAATTAGACTTAGAAATGTGGATAATAGAATGTTTTTCCTCACCGTGAAAGCAAATGTTGATTCTAGAGGCATGATTAGAGAAGAACGTAATTTTTGGATTAACTCAAAAGAATACTATGATTTATATAAAAAAATTGAAGGAAACACCATTTACAAGACAAGATATCAGGGAGTTGACGAAGATGGAAATCCTTTTGCAATTGATATTTTCAAAGACGATTTAGAAGGATTGGCTTACTTTGAAGTGGAATTTAGAAATGAAGAACTTGCAAATAGCTATATACCTCCTTCATGGATAACCAAAGAAGTTACAAGCGATAGTAGATATAAAAACGGCAGCCTGGCACGGTATGGAATACCAAAAGACTAATCATAGCTGCTTTTATCAAGAGCTCAAACAAAAATTGAGCTCTTTTTCAAACTCCTCCCTAATTTCTGAAATTTTTTTCACAAATTGTTCATATTAGCAACAAGTGCCTTTTCATTAAAAATCAATCCTTCAGGCTCATAATCTTCCACAGTTTTTTCCTGATCATAAAATGAAACACCAATCCATATGTCAAAACTTTCAGCATAGTAAAAAGGACTAATTGTTGGTTTTTTATAATTATATACTTTATTTTCAGCCCCCAATATCTTTTCCGATTCTTCAAACTTATAAATATCATTCTTTATTACTTCCTTCTTCCATAATTTATCACTAGTCTCTGAGTATGAAATGTTGATATTTTCGTTACGGTCTATAATCTTAAGACTCATTATATATCGCAAAACTTCAACTATTAATTCCTGTTGAGGAATAACAATATTATAAGTTGTAGATGAACCATCAATTTCATATCCCTTCCAATAAGTAAACATTAAAATCCTCTCTGGCTGATGGTTTATACCGCAAAATATTGATATTATTTGCCTTTAGTCCTTCTGCAAAAACAACAACGTTTTCAAAATCATATACATTATCCATTCTTGCAGCCCAGTTTATTCCGAACAGTACATTACTTTCTGCCATTATATTCAGTGCTGAAATTGCTTCATTTTCTGACATATCAAAAGGTATTAATCCAAGGGCAATTAATCTGGATATAAACTCATTTTTAATCCCTTTTTTTAAATATTATTTTAAGCTATATAGCTCATTGCCGGAAACAGCGGCAGTGATGCCGTTATCTGCATTAAATATCATCAACGTGTATGGCTCAGCTCGGTAAATCATAACTACCTCTTCTTAAATCAAATTCCATATTTTTTATATATTTTTTCTTTACTACCTAATCAACTATCCATGACCTAAAATCAAAACTTTTTGTATTCCTTTTGCCATAGTTTTTTAACTATTATGAAAATATCATAAAGCTATTTCTACTCCTATTCCTGATATTTTATTTGATGAGCCGCCATATATAAATTACGCATTTACAAAATACCCGTGTATTTTGAATATTAATAAAACG
>JGI24711J26586_10001387_pt1 | contig 18564 bp, 13 predicted proteins | sample BioPla3DNA1_FD_26586 | JGI IMG/M metagenome (IMG submission 26586)
TTTTCTATGAAAAAAATACCTGTTGATTTAAATGCGCCAAATATTCCAAAAATTAATGGTATAGAAAATGGTGAAGTTTATACAGAAGGTGTAGTAATTACTATTGATGAGGAGCAACAAGGCGTAGAATATGTTACACTTATAAATGGATTACCATATGAATTAGGAACAGAATATGATAAAACAGGTAAATCAGAAGTAGTAGTAAAAGCAACAAAATTATCAAATAAATTAACAAGTGAATCAAAAGCAACTTTTTCAATTGATAAAACTTTACCTAAAAAACCAGTAATTTTAGGTGTAGAAAATGGTGAAGTTTATACAGAAGGTGTAGTAATTACAGTTGATGAAAAACAAGACGATACAGAATATGTTGCTACAATAAATGGGTTACCATATGAATTAGGAACAGAATATGATAAGATAGGTAAATCAGAAGTAGTAGTAAAAGGAACAAAGTTATCAAATAAATTAACAAATGAAGCAAAAGTAAATTTTGAAATTGATAAAACTTTACCTAAAAAACCGGTAATTTTAGGTGTAGAAAATGGTAAAACTTATGCAGAAGGTGTAGTAATTACAGTTGATGAAAAACAAGCAGACACAGAATACGTTGCTACAATAAATGGATTGCCATATGAGTTAGGNACTGAATATAGTGAATTAGGTAAATCAGAACTAGTAGTAAAAGGAACAAGATTATCAAATGGATTATCTAGTGAAACAAAAAGAAACTTCGAAATAGATACACTACCACCTAAAAAACCAATAGTGCTGGGTGTAGAAAATGGTGAAATACTTGCACAACCAGTTTATATTGATGTAAAAGATAGAGAACTAGGAATCGAATATGATTTTTATATAGATAGTGAAATTTATGAAGAAGGAAGCGAATATTCAGAAAATGGAATACATCAATTATATGTGGAAGCAATAAAATTAAAAAACGGATTGAAAAGTAGTGAAACAAGAACATTTGAGATTGATATGTTACCTCCAGCAGTACCAGTAATTGTAGGAGTGGAAAATGGAGAAAAAATATCTAAAGATCCTATAATAAATATTGAGAATAAAGAAGAAGGTGTAGAATATACTGCTACAATAAATGGAAAACCTTACGAATTAGGTACAATATACAAAAGTAAAGGTGCTAATATTATAAAAGTAGAAGCTTTAAAAACAAAAAATAATTTAACATCATCATCAGAAAAAACATTTACTAAAAAAAGTGGAAAATACCTTATATTAAAAGGTGGAGTTAATGTATATGGTAAACTAAAAGAGAATGTTAACCATAAAAGAGATAGTTATGATAGCGGTGTATTAGGAACTAGTATCAATACAAGTAATAAAACAAGTAAAACTACAAAAATAATGCCTATAATAGGTGGAGAGTTAATATTACCAGTATCAGAAAAAATTGGACTAGGTTTAGGAGCACTTTATGAACCTAAAGTACAACCTAAGAAAAAATCTTCATCTGGAAACCTAATAGTTGGTGATGATGACTATATTAAATATTATGATAATAAAAATAAAGAGTTAGATTTAATACCTGTATATTTTACAGGAAGATACAATTTAAATAAAGATAGCGATTGGAAACCATATTTAGGTGCAAGATTAGGATACTCATTTGTAGGAGATTATAATTATCATAACTTTGAGGATTCAAAAGGTGGGTTATATTATGGTTTAGGCACAGGATTAGAATATAAAAATTTCCAATTTGAATTATTCTATACAGTATCAAAAATAGAATTTGAAAAAAAATACAATAATGCATACGGAATTATAGTTGATGAAGTTAAAGATAAATNAAAAGTAGATTTCCATAGAATAAATCTAACAATTGGTTACTGGTTGTTCTAATTAAAAAAAGGGGTGTATTTAATGAAAAAAATATTAATTTTACTAGTAATATTAACATCGATGTTTTATACAGTTGGATGTAGTTCAAAAGAGAAAACTGGTAAAATCTCAATAACGGTGTTAGATGAATTTGAAAATGAAGTAACAGATTTAGAAGTAATCTTATATGGTGTAGGAGAATCTTCATATCCTTATACATTTGAAGATCTAAAAGGATATCAATTATATACGTTTACTATTGAAGGGATAAATACAAAAAAATATGAAAAAATCGGGCATAAACACGTAGAAGCTGTAGAAAATGGAACAAATCTAGTAATTAGGTTAGAACCAATTGCTAATATTACTGAAGAATAGAGCGTAGAGATTGTAGAAGATTGTTCAAATAATGGAAATTTAGATGGAATGCAATAAAATTAGCTCTTGCGTTAGAAACTTATGATGCTCATATAAAAAATAAAATATAACTTATATAATTTTATGAAAGGGCATGACTATAGTATTACATACAATAATGTTTTTTGACCATAACTTTATAACTAATTAAAATAATAAAATTTTATATTGAAAAGAGAAGCAGTAAATTTGCTTCTCTTTTCTTATATATAGCAAAATAGATGAATTTTTAAAAATAGAGTTTTACAAACCGGTTTAGTTGTGATATAATAAAACAAAAATGTTGTGGTGGTGAATTAATTGTTAAATATATCTAATATAATAGCAAATGAATTAAATATTACAGAAAAACAAGTGAATAGTACTATTACATTACTTGATGAGGGGGGGACAGTCCCTTTTATTGCAAGATATAGAAAAGAGNTCACAGGAAGTTTAGATGAAGAAATAATTAGACAAATAAATGAACGTATTGAATATTTAAGAAATCTAGAAAAAAGAAAGGAAGAAGTAATCTCTTCAATAGAGGGACAAGGAAAACTTACAGAAGAATTAAAAAAAGATATTTTAAATGCAACAGTATTACAAAGAGTAGAAGATTTATATCTACCATATAAAAAGAAGAAAAAAACTAAAGCAGATATAGCCATTGAAAATGGGTTGTTACCACTATCAGAAATTATGCTTAATGAAAAAATTACTATAGCGGAATTAGAGAAAATTGCAATAGATTATATAAATGAAAACGTTGAAAATATACAAGATGCAATTGAAGGTGCTAAATTAATAATTGCACAGGATCTATCTGAAAATATAGAGATAAAAGACTACATTAGAGATCTATATAAAAAATATGGAGTTTTATACTCAAAATTAATTGAAAAAAATAGAGATTTAGATAGTAAATTAGTTTATCAAGATTATTATGAATATTCAGAAGCTGTAAAGCAGATCCCATCACATAGAGTTTTAGCAGTAAATCGTGGTGACAAAGAGAAAGTATTAAGTATTTCAGTTAAATTAGATGAGACAAATTTTGATAATTTAGTAAAATATGTACTTAGTAAATATAAAAATAAAAATCTTTGTGAATTGTATACAAATATTATAATAGATAGTCTAAATAGATTAATTTTACCATCAGTGGAAAGAGAAACAAGAAATTTAATTACAGAGAGATCGGAAGACGATGCAATAGAAATATTTAAAAAAAATATAAAAAACTTACTTTTACAAGCTCCTATTTATGGGAAAAATATGATTGGACTAGATCCGGGGTATCGTACAGGTTGTAAAGTAGTTATTATAGATAAAGATGGTTTTTTTATTGAAGATACAATTATTTATTTAATGCATGGAGACGCTAAATTTGATTTAGCTAAGAAAACAATAATAAATTTTATAAAAAAATACGAAATTGATATACTTGCAATAGGAAATGGGACGGGCTCTAGAGAAACAGAAAAGTTTGTAGCAGATATAATTAAAACAGAAAAATTTAATAAAAAACCTGCATTCGTTATTGTAAATGAGGCTGGAGCATCAGTTTATTCAGCATCAAAATTAGCCATTGAGGAGTTTCCAGAATTAGATGTTACAGCAAGAGGAGCTATCTCAATAGCAAGAAGAATACAAGATCCACTTGCAGAATTAGTAAAAATTGACCCTAAATCAATAGGCGTGGGAATGTATCAACATGACGTTGATCAAAAGAAATTAACAACATCATTAGAGGATATTGTTGAAAGTGTAGTAAATAATGTTGGTGTAAATGTAAATACTGCATCTTGGGCACTACTGGGATATGTATCTGGGATAAAGAAGAATGTTGCAAAAAATATTGTTGATTATAGAAAAGAAAATGGTAATTTTAAAAATAGGGAAGAATTAAAAAAGGTAAAAGGATTAGGAGAAAAAGTTTATACTTTATGTGCTGGGTTTATGGTTGTAACTAATAGTGAAAATCCTTTGGATAATACAGTAATTCACCCAGAATCATATGAAATTGCTGTTAAAATATTAGATGAAATTAAATGTAAACTTGAAGATATTGATAATAATTTAAAAGAATTAAAAGAAAAATTGAGAACAATTGATATAAATAAATTTATAGAAAAAAATAATTACGGGAAGGAAACAACCCTTGATATATATAATGCACTTCTAAAAGAAAGAAGAGATCCACGTGACAGTTTTCCACAACCTTTATTAAAAGATGATATTCTTCAAATGGAAGATCTAAAAGAGGGGATGGAATTAGAGGGAACTGTTAGAAATGTAATACAATTTGGTGCATTTATTGATATTGGACTACATGAAGACGCACTTTTACATATATCAGAATTTGGAAAAGATAAATTTATTAAAGACCCAACATTAGTTATGTCTGTTGGAGATATTGTAAAAGTTAAAGTAAAATCAGTAGATATGAAAAGAAAAAGAGTATCACTTACTATGAAATAATAGATAAATAAAGAATAATTAATATAAAATAGGAGGAAAAAATGTCAGATAATACTGAAAAAATGGATTATGGTAGCACTCTTAATTTACCTAAAACAGACTTTCAAATGAAAGCAGGATTACCAAAAAAAGAACCAGAATTTTTGAAATATTGGAATGATAATAAAATATATGAAAAAAGTCTTTTAAACAAAAATAAAACTTTTATATTACACGATGGTCCACCATATGCAAATGGAGATATTCATATTGGACACGCACTAAATAAAATATTAAAAGATATTATACTTAAATATAAAAGACTAAAAGGTTATAACTCTCCGTATATTCCTGGATGGGATACACATGGACTACCTATTGAGCTTAAAGTTAATGAAATTTTAGGTGAAAAAGTAAAAACTATGGATAGATTAGATATTATGGAAGAGTGTAAAAAATATGCATTGAAATATGTTAATATACAAAAAGAGGGATTTAAAAGATTGGGTGTTTTTGGAAATTGGGAAAAACCATATATTACATTAAATCCAGAATATGAAGCAAAACAATTAGAAGTTTTTGGTAAATTGTATGAAAATGGATATATTTTTAAAGGGTTAAAACCAATTTATTGGTCACCTGTTACNGAAACAGCATTAGCAGAAGCAGAAATTGAGTATCATGACCACAAGTCGCCGGCTATATATGTTAAATTTGAAGCAAAAGATGATTTAACTGGAAAATTTAACTTAACAATAAATGAAAATGAAAAGATTTATTGTGTAATTTGGACTACAACACCGTGGACATTACCAGGAAATGTTGCAATATGTTTAAACTCAGATTTCACATATGTGTTTGCTAGAACAGATAAAGGTATACTTATAATTGCAGAGGAATTATTAGAAAAAGCATTTAATGATATTGGTATTGAAAATTATGAAATTATAAAAAAAATAAAAGGTGAAGAGTTAGAAAAATTAAACTTTAAACACCCTTTTTTAGAACGTGATTCAGTGGTGATATTAGGGGAGCATGTTACCCTTGAAGCTGGGACAGGATGTGTACATACAGCACCTGGACATGGTCAAGATGACTATGTAGTTGGTACAAGATATAAATTACCAATTATATCTCCTATTGATAATAAAGGTGTATTAACTGAAGAAGCAGGACAATTTTCAGGACTATTTTATGCAAAAGCGAATAAAGAAATTGTAAAATATCTTGAAGAAACAGGATATCTACTAAATTTCAAAGAGATTAGTCACTCATATCCACATGATTGGAGATCAAAAACACCTGTAATCTTTAGAGCAACAGAACAATGGTTTGTAAAATGTGAAGATTCTGATTTAAGAGAAAAAGCTTTAAAATCACTTGAAAATGTAAAATTCGTACCTGAATGGGGAAGAAATAGAATAACTACAATGTTAGAGTCAAGACCGGATTGGTGTATATCGAGACAACGTGTATGGGGAGTTCCGATTCCTGTATTCTACAATGAAAAAACTCAAAAAGAGATTTTTAGTAAAGAGATATTAGATAAAATCATAGAAAAAGTAAGATTAGAGGGAAGTAGCGCTTGGTATAAATATAAGCCATCAGAATTATTAGGTGAGGAATTACTTAATAAAATAGGTTTAACTGACGAAGATATTAGAAAAGAAACGAATATAATGGATGTATGGTTTGATTCTGGTGCAAGTCACAGCTCTGTATTAGAAGTATATGATGAACTTTATAAACCTGCAGATATGTATCTTGAGGGAAGCGACCAACATAGAGGGTGGTTCCAAACATCTTTACTAACTGCTGTAGGTGCAGATGGGGAAGCTCCTTATAAATCTCTTCTTACACATGGATTTGTAAATGATGGTAAAGGGATGAAAATGAGTAAATCTGCTGGAAATGTAGTAAATCCAAGTGAAGTAATTGAAACTTATGGTGCAGATATATTAAGATTGTGGTGTGCATCTGTGGACTATAGAGAAGATGTAAAAATATCAGATGGGATCTTAAAACAAATGACAGAATCGTATAGAAGATTAAGAAATACAGCAAGATATATATTAGGAAATATAAATGATTTTGATCCAGCAAAAGATAGAGTGGAGTATGAAAATTTATTAGAAATAGATAAATGGGCAATGCATAAATTAGAAAAATTAAAAAGAAAAGTAAATGAAAACTATGAAAAATTTGAATTTTATAACTTATTTTATGATATACATTATTTTGCTGCAGTTGAAATGAGTGCATTTTATTTAGACATACTAAAAGATAGACTATACACTACAAAAGCAAACTCTGTAGAGAGAAGAGCTGCTCAAACAGTAATGACTGATATATTAATTACATTTACAAAAATGATGGCACCGGTATTGTCATTTACATCAGAAGAGATATGGCAAATGTTACCAAAAGTTGTAAAAGAGAGTGAAAGTGTATTGTTATCGAATTGGTATGAAGAAAATGATATGTATGTAAATGAAGAATTATCAAAAAAATGGGATAAAATTATTAAATTAAGAGAAAATGTAAATAAAAATTTAGAAGAAGCTAGAAAAGATAAAGTAATTGGACATTCTNTAAATGCGTTAGTAAAAATTATTACTAATACTAATGAAGAGTATGAATTTATAAATAGTAATCTATCTTTATTAAAAGATGTATTTATTGCTTCTAAATTAGTTGTAGAAAAAGATGAATCACTAGATGAAGCTCAAATTATAATTGAAAAAGCTCCTGGTGAAAAATGTGAAAGATGCTGGAAATACTCTGAGGAATTAGGTAAAAATGAACNGTATAAAGATATATGCCCTAGTTGTACAGATGCTTTAATGTAATAATATATTGATAAAAACACAAAATAAAAGTAATTTTTTTTACTTTTCATTTTGTGTTATATCATATTTAAATAAATAATAAATAAAAAAGGGTGATATTTTTGAAAAATAACAGAGTTAAAGAGCTAACAGTAAATATAATTATGATATTTTTTATATTTGCCTTAGATCAATATACAAAATATATTGTGGAAAATAATTTCAAAGAGGTAGGCGATAGAAAAGAGTTAATAAAAGATTTTTTTAATATAACTTATGTTAGAAATGAAGGGGTTGCATTTGGACTTTTTCAAGGGAAAATTTTTTTTATTGTTCTTTTAGGACTTATTGCTATAGTTGCAATGATTCTATACCTACATAAAAAAGATGAAGAGCATTCAAATTGGTCAAGATTTGGATATATATTTATATTAGGTGGAGCATTTGGTAATCTATTTGATAGACTATTAAGGGGATATGTTGTAGATTTTATAGATTTTGCAGGTATATGGAAATACATTTTTAATGTTGCAGATATAGCGATTAACATAGGTATTATACTAATGTTATTAGAATTTATACTGGAAAAAGAGAGTATTTATACTAAAAAACAAGATAAAAAATCGTGTAAAGAGACAAAAAAATTAAAAAAAGAGATAGAGAAAGAAAAATTAAAAGCAAATGAGATAGATAAAGAAAATAGTCTAGAAAACAATTAACAGAAACAGGAGGAAAAAATGACTTTTCAAGATATTATATTAAAATTACAAAAATTTTGGAATGAAAAAGGCTGTATAATAGGAAATCCTTATGATGTGGAAACAGGGGCAGGTACTTTTAATCCAAATACATTTCTTATGTCATTAGGGCCAGAACCTTGGAATATAGCATATGTGGAGCCGTCACGTCGTCCAAAAGATGGAAGATATGGTGAAAATCCCAATAGACTGTATGAACACCATCAATTTCAAGTAATAATGAAACCATCACCAGAAAATATTCAAGAAATGTACCTTGAAAGCCTTAAAGAATTAGGTATTGATTCTAAAAAACATGATATTAGATTCGTAGAAGATGACTGGGAATCTCCAACTTTAGGTGCGTGGGGACTTGGATGGGAAGTATGGCTAGATGGTCAAGAAATTACACAATTTACATATTTTCAACAAGTTGGAGGTATAGAGCTAGATATTATACCTGTGGAGATAACATACGGTTTAGAGAGAATTGCACTGGCTATTCAAAATAAAGACAGTGTTTTCGATTTAGATTGGACAAACAATGTTAAATATGGAGATATGAGATTTCAATTTGAATATGAATTTTCAAAATACAGTTTTGAAATAGCAGATGTAGCAATGCATTTTGATCTATTTAATAAATACGAACAAGAAGCAAAACAAATTATAGATAATAAATTAGTTTTACCAGCATACGACCATGTTTTAAAATGTTCTCATTGCTTTAATATACTTGATTCAAGAGGTGCAATAAGTACTACTGAGAGAATGAGCTATATACTTAGAGTAAGAAATCTTGCGAAATCTTGCGCTGAACTATATGTTGCTGAAAGAGAAAAACTTGGATTTCCATTATTAAAAAAATAGATAATAAAAAATCAAATAAATTGTTAGAAAATTGTTGCATTTGAAAGGAGAGGAATTTCTTGGAAATATTATTAGAAATCGGTGTAGAAGAGATACCCGCTAGATTTTTAGTACCAGCATTAAATAATATAGAGGAGATAATTAAAAAAACATTAAAAGAGCAAAGAATAAATTATGAAAAAATTGTAACTTATGGTACACCGAGAAGATTAGTATTATCAGTAAATAAATTATCAGAAAAGCAAGAAGATATTACAAGTCAAAATATAGGTCCTGCTAAAAATATAGCCTATGATATTAATGGACAGTTAACTAAGGCAGGTATAGGTTTTGCAAAATCTCAAGGAGTAGAGGTAACAGAATTAGATATATTAAAAAATGAAAAAGGTGAATATATTTCTGTAACAAAATATGAAAAAGGTAAAAATACAGAAGATTTATTGCCTGAAATACTAAAAAAAACTATATTAGATATTAATTTTCCAAAAACTATGAGATGGGGAGAGAAACAATTTAAATTCGCAAGACCATTAAGATGGATTCTTGCTATTTGTGATAATAAACTAATACCAATTGAAGTAGCAGGAATAAAAAGTTCTATGATGACTTCAGGACATAGATTTTTCGGTGAAAAAGAGATAGAGGTCAAAAATATAGATGATTATTTTATAAAAATTAAGAAAAATAACGTTATTATAGATATTGAAAAAAGAAAAAAAGCAATATTAGATGATATTAAAATGAAAACAGCTAAAATTGGTGAAAAAGTTTTAATTGAAGATGAACTTTTAGATGAAGTAGCTAATCTAATTGAATATCCATATCCGATTACTGGTACATTTAATGCAGAGTTTTTAGAGGTACCACAAGAGGTACTTATAATCACTATGCAGGCTCATCAAAGATATTTTCCTATATTAGATAATGATGGAAAATTATTACCGAAATTTGTACTAATAAGAAATGGTATCGAAGATTCTCAAGAGGTGCAAATAGGAAATGAAAAAGTATTAAGTGCGAGATTAGCAGATGCCAGATTTTTTTATTATGAAGATTTGAAAAAAAATGTAAAATATTTTAATGAAAATTTAAAAAATGTTGTATTTCAAAATAAACTTGGTACAATATATGATAAAATTGAAAGAAATCTTAAAATAGCAAATTTTATATCTGATAAATTAAATATAAAAAAAGAGGAAAAAATTGATATTCTTAGAACAGTAGAGATATGTAAATTTGACTTAGTTACAAATATGATAGGTGAGAAAGAGTATACAAAATTACAAGGATTTATGGGGATGGAGTATGCTAAAAAATTCGGCGAAAAAGACAATGTAGCTAATGGAATATATGAGCACTATATGCCGAGATATCAAGGGGATACTTTACCTGTAACAANAGAGGGAATTATAGCTGCAATAGTTGATAAATTAGATACCATTGTAGGATGCTTCACAGTTGGATTAATACCTCGTGGTTCACAAGATCCATATGCTCTTAGAAGAGCTGCTTTAGGTATTGTAAATATCATATTAGAATCTAAATTAGAAATTTCTATATTTGATTTAGTTAAATATTCATTAGATATATATGAATCTAATGGAATTTTAACTATAAATAAAAAAGATGTATTTGATAATATAAATGAGTTCTTCAAAGATAGAATCATTAATGTATTAATAAATAAAGGGTACAAAAAATATATTATTGAGGCTGTAGTTGCTGCCGATTGTGATAGTATAATTGATGTTGAAAAAAAGGTAGAAATTTTAGAAAAAGTAATTGATAGTGATGAATTTACAAACTTAATCATGCTAGTAAAAAGGGTAAAAAATATAACTAAAGATTTCTCAGATAATGATGTTGTAATTGATGAAAATTTCTTTGTGGAAAAAGAGGAGAAAAATCTATATGAATATTACAATGAATTTAAAGATCAAGCAAAAAAAGATATTGAAAAAAAAGATTATCGTGGTTTCTTCGATGATTTACTAAAAGGGGAAAATATAATTAATGATTTCTTTGAAAAAGTGATGGTAATGGATAAAAATCCAAATATTAAAATAAATAGATTATCGTTATTGAAAAAGCTAGATGAAATTTTTAATAAAATTGTTTTAATAACTAATTTATAATTTATATAAAACTTGACTTTAATAAAAAAAATAAGCTATACTAATGTGAACAAATTATATAAAAATAAAAAAGGGGATGTTAACAATGACTGACAGACAAAATAAAGCAAAGCTTATGGGGAATTTTTTTATATTTATAGGTGTTTTAATATTGTTAGTAGCAGTTACAATGATTTTTATGGTGATAAAAGATAATCCAAAAAATTATTTAACTATTGGAGCAATTGCAGTAACCGCAATTGTAATATTTAACTTTTATATTTTCAAAAAAATGGTTATAGAGTTAATTGTAGAAATAGAGGATAATACTAAAATGTCGAAATTAAATACTAAAAACTCTAATAAACTTGAGAAAGATATGTTGGAAGTACTAGAATCAATAGATTTCTTGGCGATAAGAAGAAATAAAACAACAAGAGAGATGCATGAAGAAATAGAAAGATTAAATAATTTGTTAAAAAAATCTTCATTTAAACAAGTTGTTGCAGATGGAGAAGTGGCAGCTACATCTAATAATGATGAAGATGATAATTTTATTGAAAGCGAAAAACCAATTATCCAATACGAAAGTGAATATGGAATTGGAGATGGAAGTAAAAAAACAATATCTAATGATGGAATTCAATTTGAAGATCCAAATTTAGAAAGTGCTGTAAGAGAAAAAATAAATAAATTAGAAGGACCAATATATAAAGAAGACTTAGTTGATATAAGTACTTTATCTTTATCAAATAAGAATATTTCGTCTTTAATTGGATTAGAAAATTTAATAGGTCTACAAAAATTAGATTTATGGAAAACTGATATTGATAATATTGAACCATTATCTACATTAGAGAATCTTGTTTATTTACGTATATCAAAAACAAATGTAGTTGATATATCTCCACTTGAGAATTTAACAGCAATTGAGGAGTTATATTTACAAGAAACTGAAATTGAAGATATAAGTGTACTATCTAAACTTCAGAATTTAATGTATCTATATTTAGAAAAAACTCTTGTAAAAGATATATCGTCTTTAGAAGAACTAAAAAATTTAGAGGATTTATATCTATGGAATACACCTAATCTTGATACAGGGACAAATTCTCCAGTACATAAAACTATAAAAAAATTGGAATCAAGAGGATGTAATGTGATATATTAACTAATTTAAACATAAAGTAACAATTTACAATTATGTAATACAATGTGATAATATACTTGCTAGGGGAGCTAATAAGCTGAGAGGAGATTTCCGACCCTTCGAACCTGTTTGGATAATGCCAACGAAGGGAAGCAGACTATTTAAATTTTATTAAAATAAATAGAAGCTTTCCTTATTTAGGGAGAGCTTTTTTATTTAATAAAGAAAGAAGGTGAAATGAATGGCTGTAACTATAAATGGACTTATCGAGAAAAATGTTATTGGAAAAACAATTGAAGAATTAATTAATATGAAAAAATTAGAAAAAAAATCTCTAATAGTGGAATATAATTATAATATTTTAAAAAAAGAGAATTGGGATAGTACAATAATAGATGATAAAGATAATATTGAACTATTAAATTTTGTTGGTGGTGGATAAAAATATATACAACTCACATTGTTTCAACTACTCTGTAAAATCAAAATTAGAAGAATATAGAATGAGGCTGTAAATATTAAAATAGTAATGAATTATTTTACTAACATAATATGTACATAATCAAATATGAATATAAAAAAATTAAAATTGAAAATTAAAAAATAATTTTAGACATAGAAGGACGCGAATTCAAATAGATTAAAGAAATGTAAGGGCAAAAGATGTGATTTTAGAGCTTAGAACGTAGTTAATGGTATTTAGGAAATGAAAATATAATTTTCAAAATAAAACTTTGCCATAAAATTTTATTTTCATATAGACCGCGTTTTTAGAGTATAAATATATAAAATTATTAGCAATATTTTTACAATATGATTAATTATTATTTGAAAGATAAATCGAGTATACACTGTTTTTTACTTTTTTTATTCAAATAAATATTTAGTTGTAGAAAAAAAATTTTAATTAATGATATAAATTTTAATTAAATATTATGTACGAGGCGTAATTTATGCAATACAGGATTATGAAATAATACAAAGTGTTAGTTAACTATATGGATATTTATAAAATTAAATACAAGAATAAGAATATATTTCTATTATAAAAAATGCATACAAATATTTTTTGTAGAGAGACGTTATATGTTTATAAAAAGTCTATTTTATTTAAAAATCTATAGAAATAATAAAAAAGACTAAATTTTGTATTAATATTAATATTTTAATATTAATTTATAACTTTAAGGAGAGAAAAATGGAAAAAGACTTATTTAAAATAGGTAATTTAGAATTAAAAAGTAGATTAATTACAGGAACAGGTAAATTTTCTTCAAAATCAATAATACCTAAAATGTTAGAAAGTAGCGAGTCTGAAATGATAACTGTAGCTCTTAGAAGGGTAAATAACAGCGATAAAGATGGAAATATCTTAAATTATATTCCAAAAAATGTAATGCTTTTACCAAATACATCTGGTGCAAGAGATCATATGGAAGCTGTAAGGATAGCAAGAATTGCAAAGGAAGCAGGTTGCGGTAATTTTATAAAAATTGAGATAATAAACGATATGAAATATCTTCTACCTAATAATGAAGAGACTTTAAAAGCAACAGAAATACTTGCTAAAGAGGGATTTCATGTTATGCCATATATTATGCCTGATTTAACAATATCTAAACGTTTGGAAAGTGCTGGTGCAGCTGCTGTAATGCCACTTGGTGCACCAATTGGGACAAATAAAGGGCTATTACTAAAAGATATTATTGAAATAATAATAGAAAATGTAAAAATCCCTGTAATTGTAGATGCTGGAATAGGAAAGCCTTCGCATGCTGCTGCTGCTATGGAAATTGGTGCAGCTGCTGTTATTGTAAATACAGCAATTGCTACATCAGAAGACCCAATATTAATGGGAGAAGCATTTAAATATGCTGTTAAATCAGGAAGAATGGGATATTTAGCTAAAATGGCCGAAGAGAAAAAATATGCAGATGCTTCATCGCCTCTTACTGGATTTTTAGGTGATTAAATATGGGATTTTATGATATAATAGAAAAATATAAAGCGTTTGATTTTGAAAACTATTGTAATTCTATAAAAAATGAGGATATTATAAATAGTTTAAATAAAACAAAGTTAAATGATATGGATTTTTTAAATATAATCTCTAATAAAGCGGAAAAATATATTGAGATTATGGCAAAAAAATCTATGGATATAACAAGACAGTATTTCGGTCGTACAATTTCTCTATATACACCAATGTATATTTCAAATTATTGTACAAATAGATGTATATATTGTGGATTTAATAAAGATAATAAGATTAAAAGAGCTAAACTAACACTAGAGGAGATTGAAAAAGAGGCAATTGAAATTGCAAAAACTGGTTTAAAACATCTATTAGTTTTAACTGGTGAGGCAGATACAGAAAAAGATTTTATCTATTTAAAAGATTCGATAAAATTATTATCAAATTATTTTCCGTCAATATCAATAGAGGTATTTCCTATGGACACAGATAAATATATTGAGTTGAAAAAATTAGGGGTAGATGGTCTAACTGTATATCAGGAAACATATAATAAAGAACTATATGAGAAAGTACATTTAGCGGGAAAAAAAAGAGATTATCATTATAGACTAGATACACCGGAAAGAGGTGCAATTGCAGGATTTAGACAAGTTAGCATTGGTACACTATTTGGGTTAGGGGAAACTATAAAAGAGGCGTTTTTTAGTGGATTACATCTAAGATATCTAATGGATAATTATCTTGATACAGAATTTAGTATTTCATTACCACGAATAAATGATGCTGAAGGTGGATTTAAACCAAATGATCCTATGAGAGATAAAAAATTTGTCCAAATAATGACAGCCTATAGAATTTTTGCTAATAGAGCAGGTATAAATATATCTACAAGAGAAAAACAGGAGTTTCGAGATAATATCATGAAACTAGGTGTTACAAAAATGTCCGCAGATTCAAAAACCGATGTTGGAGGCCATACTAAAGTTGATAATTCCACAAAACAGTTTGAAATATCAGATAATCGTAATGTTGAGGAAATGGTTCATTCTATAGAAAGTCAAAATTATCAAGCGATATATAAAGATTGGATATGGGAATCTGGTGAAATTAGATGAAAATCGGAATTGCAGGTGTAGGCGGAATAGGTTCTAATGTTGCAATGTATTTAGTTAGAGCTGGGTTTACAAAATTTAAGATAATAGACTTTGATATAATAACGGAATCTAATTTAAATAGACAATTTTTCTTTAAAAATCAGGTTGGGAAATATAAAGTTGATATGTTAAAAGAAAACTTAGAAAATATTAATGGTGATATAATTATAGAGAAAGAAGTTTTAGAACTTACAAAAGATAATATGCTAGAGAAGTTTAATAATTGTAATATTATTGTAGAGGGATTTGATATTAAAGAGAGAAAAATAGAATTACTAGAGGTTTTTTCAAATTCAAATAAATTAATTGTATCTGCTAATGGAATTGGTGGATTAGATTTATCAAATATTGTAACTAAAAAACTAGGAAAAAATATATTTATTGTTGGTGATTTTAAAAGTGATATAATAGACTATAAGACATATTCTACAAAAGTATCTATTATAGCAGGTACAATGGCAAATATAATTATAGAAAAACATGGAGTTGGAGTGGATAATTAATGTATAAAATAAATAGAATTCTTGATGCAAATGTAAATCGAGCTGCTGAAGGTATTCGTGTAATTGAAGATGTATGTAGATTTTATTTCGAAGATGAAGACAAAACAAAAAAATTAAGAGAAATTCGACATAAATTAAGAAAAACTTTTAAAAATATCGATGATGATTTCGTTAATTCTAGAGATTCTGAACACGATATTGGAAAAGATATTAGCCAGAACACTACTTTAGATAAAAAAACAGACTTAAAACAGTTAATAACTGCAAATTTCAAAAGAGTAGAAGAAGCTGTAAGAACAATGGAGGAATCCCTTAAAATTATTGAAAAATATGAAAAAAGCAAAATAATGGAAAATATAAGATACGAGGCATATTATCTAGAAAAAGAGATATTAAAACTTATAACAATAAAATTACCTAAAGGGATATATGGGATAACTGCTGAAAAATATTCAAATGGTAGAAAAAATATTGACGTAGTTCGTGAGATGATAGAATCTGGAGTAAAAATTATCCAATATCGGGAAAAATATAAATCAATGAAGGAAAAATATGAAGAATGTCTAGAAATACGTGAAATTACAAGAAAGAATAGTGTAATTTTTATAGTAAATGATCATATTGATATTGCAATGATGGTTGATGCAGATGGAGTTCATATTGGTCAAGATGATGTACCTATAAAAGAGGTGCGTAAACTTGTAGGGAACAAGATTATTGGATTATCTACACATTCAAAGGAGCAATACCAAAAAGCTCTGGAAGATGGAGCTGACTATATTGGTGTAGGTCCCATTTATAAAACATATACAAAAGATGATGTATGTGATCCTGTGGGACTAGAGTATTTAGAATACGCTGTAAAAGAAAATAAGATCCCATTTGTAGCAATAGGTGGAATCAAAGAAAATAATATTTATGATGTAATTAATATAGGTGCAGAAACAATTTGTCTCGTTACAGAAATAGTTGGAGCAGAAAATATAAATGATAAAATTGTGTCGTTGTTAAATAAAATGAATAAATAAAATTAAAAAGGGGAGAGATTAATGACTTATACAACACAAATGGATGCGGCTAAAAAAGGGATACTTACAAAGCAGATGAGTGATGTTTTAAAAGATGAATTTATTAGTAAAGAAGATTTATTAGAAGGGATAGCTAACGGAACAATCGTAATTCCTGCAAATAAAAATCATAAAAATCTAAGAGGAATTGCAATTGGGAAAGGATTAAAAACGAAAGTAAATGTAAACCTTGGAGTATCTCAAGATAAATTTGATATTGAGTTAGAAACAAATAAAGTTATGAAGGCAATTGAGCTAAAAGCTGATGCAATAATGGATCTAAGTACTTATGGTGATACAGAATCATTTAGGAAAAAATTAGTAGAGATATCGCCAGTTATGTTAGGAACTGTACCGATGTATGATGCATTAGTACAATTTAATCATAAAGATGTAAAAGATATAACTGTAGATGAGATATTTCAAGTTGTAGAACAACATGCAGAAAATGGGATTGACTTTTTAACAATACATGCTGGTTTAAATAAATATGCTGTGGAAAGAGTGGATAAAAATCCTAGACTTACACATATTGTAAGTAGAGGTGGCGCAATACTATATGAATGGATAAAAGAGACTGGAAATGAAAATCCATTTTATGAGCATTTCGGAAGATTATTAGAGATTTGTAAAAAATATGATGTTACTTTAAGTTTAGGCGATGGATTAAGACCAGGATCAATAAAAGATGCTACAGATGCACCACAAATTCAAGAACTAATCACATTAGGCGAGCTAACAAAAGAAGCATGGAAAGAAAATGTACAAGTTATGATAGAGGGTCCAGGGCATGTACCTTTAAATGAGATTGCTGCAAATATGCAAATTCAGAAAAAATTATGTCATGGGGCTCCATTTTATGTATTAGGCCCTTTAGTTACAGATATTGCACCAGGTTATGATCATATTACATCAGCTATAGGTGGAGCAATTGCAGCAACATATGGAGCTGATTTCCTATGTTATGTAACACCGGCAGAGCATTTAAGATTACCAGATTTAGATGATATTAAAGAGGGAGTAATAGCAAGTAGAATAGCAGCACATGCAGCAGATATTGCAAAAGGGATAAAAGGTGCTATAGAATGGGATAATGCAATGAGTAAAGCAAGAGAAGAACTTAACTGGAAAGATCAGTTTGCCCTTGCAATTGACCCCGAAAAAGCAATAAAATATCGAGAAAGTCAGATGCCAGAAGATGAAGAAGTATGTGCAATGTGTGGGGATTTCTGTGCTGTAAAAAGAAGTAAAAGAGTTGCAAAAAAAGATAAATAAAATTTTAAATTTATAGTATAAAAAATTGATTAATGAGAAAAAAAATGTTATAATTTAGGTATATAATTTAAAAATATCTAAAAAAGGTGATATATATGTTGACAAGAGAAAACGTAGAATTTATAATCTCTAAGAGCAGAGCAGAGCAGAGCAGAGCAGAGCAGAGCAGAGCAGAGCA
>JGI24711J26586_10001391_pt1 | contig 18538 bp, 16 predicted proteins | sample BioPla3DNA1_FD_26586 | JGI IMG/M metagenome (IMG submission 26586)
CCCTCGCCATTTGTGTAAATATTACCGGCAATAGTTTGTAATAGGTTTGCGAAATTTGCCATGAGTCTTTTAATAAAATTAACTATTTTCTGTTTTATCGAAATCATCCGAATAATCATCATTAAAGTCACCACCACTAGGAATAGTATAGCCCCTGCCAATTTTCTTAGCTACTGTAGCAGTGTCAAACTCAGCTTCAACTGCAGCTATATCTCCATTGTCTTCCCAGTTGGGGGTAAGCAAAAATGTATCAGGCTTATATGCCTGTCCTTTATATGTGATTTGTACATAATCCGACATACGGATAAATCTCATTGCATCTAAAAGGTATTCGCTTGCTAAAAAGTGAAAACGATACCTCTTTTCTGAGATCTGTTTAACAGGAAAGAAATATCCATCTCTTATCTCTCCTTCCTCTTCAAAGGGATATTCTGGCTTAGCTATATCAGCAATGAGATATAAAACATTATGAAATAGAGGTTCTGTGTATACGATCGTACCAGCATCCATTACAAAATCTTCTACGTCCCACCATTCTATCTTAAGATAAGGCCGAATATCATTAACAGCAGTGAAGATCTCTGAGTACCAAGTGTTCACCCCGTCAGAGATCTTAGCATAGTATTGCCCATTGTCAAGTCTAGAGAACAAAGGAAATCGACCGGGATAAATCCAAATATCATAATCCGTAAACCTCTTAATGGTCATAAAACCATTCATTCTTGAGGTAAGATCTACAACCTCTTCTCCCGTAGCTTTATAGAGCTTAAAGGAAGTTATAGTGCCGTGGCTATCATCATGTTCCCGAATAATCTGAAAAGGTAACATGAACATTGCAGGGGTAAATAAGGGATAGACTTTCCCGTACATCCACCACTTCCTAGCATTCTGTTGCTCCAGCGAAGTATACCAAGGTAATACGCTAAGGTTATTTATATAAGCAGAATTAACGGCCATTTGTTCATTATTCTTTTCAATGGACAAATATAAGAACAATTTTTCAATATCCTGTACCTCCGGGCAAAATTTTATGTTCAAAAAGCAAATTAATCAACCTCATATCTTAAAGTTGCTTTAGCATTCCGAGACAATAGTGTAACAGTAAGTTTCTGTATAGACCCTTTCCCCAAAGGGGTTTGCACTAAGTTAGTAAGATTTAAATCATGCAGCATCGGAAAATTCACTGTTTGTATCATCGACATCTTAGTTCCTTTTGCAGTTTCCTCCGACTCATTTCTTAAGTATTTCTTTGCAGGCATATCCCAACGATAGTGCATTTGGAGGTAAGCAAAAGCAGCATACGCATTCTGTAGGACATAGTCAACTGAGTCTATATAAAAAGTAAAATAAGGGAGCTTAAAGTCAGACCCCGAGACTACTGGGACTAATAAAGCAAATCCATCTACGGAAATATCACCCGGGTTAAGCATCATGTAATCAACATCAGAGGTGAATTGAGTTAGTTCAATAGTTTCTATTTTATCTTGATTAACATACTTTGAAATCATCTTAAGAGGAAGTCCATTAAAAAGTTCTGTTGAGTTATCCATCCACCCAAACTGATACCAAGCTGCTAACTCAGGTTTATCAAAGCTGTATTTCTTTGTTGCAAATGACCAAGGTTTCCCGTTCCGAGTAACAAGTTGAGTGTTGAGATTAATACCTACTACAGGAGTTGAATCATACGATCCCCCTCTCCTAAAATATTCGATATGCTCAATCCTCAACTTGTTCGTTGAATCAATAAACCAATAACACCGGAAGCAGTCACGAAGCATATCAAAAACAGCTTTGAGTGTTATAGGAGCTTTCTGAGCTGGTTGGTCATACCCCGCTGTCACGATATTAGATTTCTGAGTCAAGAACACCCTTTGGTTTGGTATCTGGAGGGGTTGTCCCCCGTAAAGGAACTGAGAGTAGTCAGTTGTACCCTCATGAGTAATACCAGGAGCAATCTGATTCAATAGTACGGAGATGACTGAATATATCGGGTGTGCGTCCTTCAGTGTAAATTCAGTACGCCATGCAGGTTCTACTTGCCAATCGGTTTGTGATACAGCAAACCAAAGTGAAATCTCTGTCCACATAGATCTAGTAATAGGATAACATCTCTTCGGACCAAGAGTAGCATTATAAGGCATAACATAATATTGACCCGGTTGATAAATCCCCCATTCGGTCGGGGTCGATGTCAATTCATTTGATATTATTATTTGGTTGGATATGTTAACGCCACAAACACGCCTGTAATTTCTATTATTTGCAACAATATCATCAGACGGTATGGGATGAGTGTTAGTTGTGATATCCGATATTCTCCGAGCGTATACGCTTATATTAGAAAATGTCAACGTTAAAGTTCCGGTTGCCCCTGTGCCCGATACTGGTTCCAATTCAATCGAATAATTCGGGAGTTCAGGTGTGTCGGAATGTTCAATATTTTTATACCACAATGTTTTTTGGGTTGATAATTGATATACAGACCATATCAATTCATATTCGTTACCATAATGTTCATAACAACCTACATATATACGAAAGTCCCCGTTATCTAAATAGTATGAATAATCTGGGTTCATACTCGGCTTTGGCCCTGTAAAACAGGAGGGCAATTGCGGAGATATATTACCCCGACATATGATGCATCTATTTTCAATATTCTTTTGGAAATGATATGTGTCTATCAAATCATCTACATTGCTGATTGCTTCACATTCCTGTTCCCACCACATATTGGACAGGAAACACCCGATAACATTTTGACCCGGCACATATATTTGTATTAAAGATCTCTTATCAAGTTTTATGGGCTGAATAACAGGAGCAAGACTGATCAAATCGAACTCCTTCTCGAGACCAGCTAGGATAGCATTATACTGGTCATTAACACTCGGGGAAGCTATTACAGTCTCATTATCTTCATCCACTTCACAATCTGTTCTCCAAAATTGACCGACCCAGTATTGCGACCAAGATGACCCTCGGTCGTATGAAATATAAATAATTATGTCAAACTGAGTGTCTAACGGTCTTCGTGTTCCATCAGAAGGATCAAATATAATAAAAGAAAAGTCCTCTTTCTGGAAGGTTAACTTACCTTTTAACTTGCCTCTGTAAAATTCCTGGTTACTCTCAAGAGCATATTCTATTGCTAAATCATCTCTAAAATTAGGATGAGATTCAACAGTAACAGAATTAGCTGATAGCTCAAATTTGTAAATCGGGTTCATATTTTTAGTTTAAAATAGTCCGCTTAAGATTCTTATATATAGTAACTACATGCCCCTGCGGGTCGATATAGATCTGAGTTTCGTTCTTCCTCTGATCTCGTATATCTCTAAGATCTCTTTCGACCCGGGTGAGATCTACAGTAGAAGGAGATATGATTTGTGATATACCCCTGTGAGCATTCATATATCTCTCTGAGAAAGTACCGTTGTTAAGAGCACGAATAACATCAGGTATTATCGGCCCGTATTTTCTAGAATTCCTCTTGTTTATAACAGCAAAATACTCACCCCCTTCTGCTCTTCTTCTAGTTCCATCAGGTTTAGTACCAAGGTCAATATCATTACCAGATTGATGAGATCCTCCTGAGAGGAGCTCAACGGTGCCTTCTCCGTAAGTCTCCGAAGCTATCTGTTTTGCTTTAATCTTAGAAGCAGTAAATGATGTCCACATAGTAGCTATAGCTGCAGCTGCGAGGATATAACCTACATAAGGGATAGATGACAAAGAAGACCAGAGATTAGCTGAAGCTGTAATAAGTGAACTGACCTGAGTCTTAGTATCGATTCTCTCTTGCTCTTGCTGTGCTTCTTTCTTTTGTTTAATAGCTGCCTTTTCTTGTTCCTTTGCAAAAGCAAGTTCTTTCTGAGCTGTCTCTACTTGGTTTGCATACCCATTAGCTCTAGCTTCACGCTCAAAATCAAGGACCCTCTGAGCAGCTTCAACTTCAGCTTGTGCCTGGGATAAAGCTGCCTCTGCTACCTCCATCCTTGCATCTGCTATTCTTTGAAGCCCAGCAACTATCTCATCAGCAACAGTCTGAAGAGCTTCGGACATATCAGAATCAAACCCGAATAACTCCCAGATGCTATTAATCCGAGGCCCTTTCTCCATTTCTTTTTTGAGCCCCTCAATTTCTTTTTCGATAGCATCAATAGTAGTTTGAATAGCTTTCCTTGCTTCGCCTGTCTGAGTTTTGAGAAATTTCTTATAGTAGTTAAGCTCTTGTTCCAGAGTCTCAATTCTTTGGTTTAAAACAAATTTGTTCTTCTGCCTTTCGGAATGCATGTGAAGATTAAACTCAGCTGCATCATATCTTTGTTGAGCAGTAAGCAAATTCTTATTAATAGTGTTCTCGGATTTAAGCCTTTCCTGAGCTGCTTTCTGATCCCATTTCCTGTTAATAGCATCTTCGTCTTGTCTTAGCTTTTCTGCAAGTTGCCTATTCTGTATGAGTTCTTGTTGCCTTTGTAGTTCAATAGTATCAAGGCGTATCATCATTGCCTCCCGAGAGTTTTCTGATATAGCATCCAGCCTCATGTTATTCGCCTCAATCTCTTTTTGTAAATCTTCAAGCCTGAACTCATTCTCGAGTTCTTCCTTCTCTCTTACATATTGAGCGTACCGGAAAAGCATCTGCTGAACAATAGAATAATACTCCTGATCTGTGAGATCTTTTTCTGTATCGAGTCTAAACTGAAGATCCTCTATTTCACGTTCATATCCTCTCTGCAAGCTTAATCTTCTTGTGCCCTGTGTTTCCTTAAGCGCAGAGATTTGAGCGTCCTCAGCGTCACGTATGGCCTTTGTATTGGCTTCTATTTCATCGGCATCAATCTGGAATAAGTCTTTATTGAGTTTCTTCCTGAGATCTACTATCTGTTTATTAATTGCCTGTCTTGCTTTTAAAGTAAGATCGTTCTCTCGGTCAAGTCGGATTTGAAGATCCTCGATTGCCCTCTCGGTAGCTGCTCTTTCTGTAATTCTTTGCCTATCAAAACGATCATCCATAAGAGCAATAGCAGCATCCTCTCTTTCCCTAAGAGAATCACGCTCAAGATCCTCGATCTCCAGCATTTCTTGTTTATGCCTTTCGAGCATTGCTTGAGCATCAGCATCTATCTGTTCCTGGTCATAAATAATATCAACAGCGACCTCTATATCTTTTCCTAAAAGATCAATCCTCTTCTGGATAATATCAATAGCATCCTCGACTTTGACTTTCTCAGCAGGCCCATTGAGATCAAATTGAACTTCAGTCTTTTTCTTTCCGGAAGCTTGTATTGCAAGAAGGCCCTTGTACATCTCCTGGAGTCTAGCTATCTCTTTTCGGTTTTTCTCAATGTTGTCTATCTCATTACCGTAGAAGCCTCTTGAATAAGCATTAGAAGCCTTTCGAGTAGCCATTGCTCTTTTTTCTATCTTTTGGATCTCGAGATAACCCGCTTTTCTTGCTTTTGCTATTGCCAACTCTTGTTCAAGAGCTTTCTGGTTCTCTGTGTAACCCCTCTTTGTCTCCCTATGAAGATAAGCAAGGTACTCTATAGTTGCTTCTAGCTCAGCATTTATCTGTTGCTGTGTTTTTACTGTCTCAGCTCCAGCCCTTACAAAAGCTACCAATACTCCTACGACAGCTGCTATTGCTGATGCAAGAAGAATATAAGGATTTGCCTTTGCTGCAGCATTAAGAGCATACTGAGCTATTTTAGCTGCCACCGTTGACTTAGTCTGAAGATTCTGAGCTACAGTAGCAGCTTTAAGTTGAGCATTTCGGATAAATAACAGGATGTTTCCCTGTTTAAATATGCCGTTATAAATCTGAGAGATGCCATTGGCAATAGCCATAACAGCATTAAGTTCTACTAACGACTGAGCAGCTCCAACTGCGCTGTTTCCAAAGAGTTTCATTGTACCAGTTAAAGCACTCAAACCTCCAGCACCTGTTGAGAGAACTCCTATAGCATCATTAAGGTAACCAGTTTGCTGTCCTAAAGCATTGGCTTCCAGTTTAACAATCTGGTATTGTCTCTTTAAGTCTTTTAAGTCTGCTGAAAGCCTCTGGGACTTTTCAGATAGCTCTGCCCATCTGTCGCTTCCTTTTTGCCCCTCTTCTTCGAGCTGGCTCATCTCTATTCTCAACTGGGTCAAAGCCTGAATGCCATTACGAATATCAGAAGCCATTGTTGCAGTAGCAACACCGTAATTACCTACGGAAAGAACGTGTTTGCCTGTTGCTTCCTGGAGCTGTTTCATCTGAACCATCAAATCGTAAGACTCTTTTTCAAGAGCCTTACCAGTTTCTGTAGTCTTTCTCTCTTCAAGTGTCATGGCATTAAGAGCCTTTTTGATCTTCGAATATCTAGCAGAAAGATTGTCATAAGAACCTTCAGCAGACTTGTTAATCTTGAGAGATAACTTCATCTCTGAGTTCTTATCATGTATCTTCTGAGAAAGATCTATAAGCTGTTTTGCTGTCTCGGTCGAAGCAAAAGCAAGATCTGCCTCTTTCTTAGCTAGCTTATCAACATACGCACTGGCTTTTTTTATTTCCTCTCGCCCAGATGATGTAGCTGAAGATACCGAATTGAGAGCAGCCTTAATACCTGCGGACTCAGATTTGATACCATCCATTAACGCCCGATACTGAGCAGCAAGATCAGCCAAATCCTCTTTCAGCTGTTTTATACTGTCGTCAGGTTGAAAGAGATCGGAGTATTTAATAGGTTCAGAATTCTCCATCGCTACTTTCTTTTAGATTGTTTTTTATTCTGTTCGCGTATAAACATAAGAGCATTGAAATACTCCAGAACAGTAAATGCTTTAGGGTTAGCACCAGTGCTCTGAGAAATAATAAGACAAGCGCTCTCATATTGTTTATCTTGTTGGATCTCTAAACTTTCTGGACCGGAGAAACACGCAGGCTCACAAAAAAGTTCAATCTCAACTGTGAGATTGTTCAATTCTTTCTCCTGCTCCGGGGTAAGCTTACCATTTACTAGCTTCTCTAGAACGAGAAGAGTCCTGCGTTTAAGTTTTGAGTAGTATTCTTTAACAGATGAACTATCAAACAAAGCAGGAAAATATTGTTTTAGTTCATCGTCGAGTTTTTTTTTACTAGCCTCTATCGTTGTCATCATTTGCCCAGCAGGTACATCCCCTAGAGCATCACAGACTCTCTTAAGAGACTCTTCTGATATATCATCAATAAGTTTGCCATCTAATTTATGAACAAGAACTGCAAAAGCCATATCCTTAGGAGAAACACCAGTCTGAATGAAATGAACGTTCTGTCTCATGTTCATTAGTTCCTTTTCTGCTAGATCAGGCTTATTTGTTCTGATATATTGTATGATCTTCTCAGCTCTTATATCAAAATCAGCAATCTCAGATCCGATATGAGCATCTATAAGCATAAACTTGCTTAGCTTATGGTATCTCGCCATAGGAAGCTCATCTATGGAATCATAGATCTCAAGAGAGTGTCTGCCGAGTTTTACTTTTTTCATAAGAGCTTTCTACTTATAACAGTTGAAACAAAAGGCATAGCTAAATAACCAGGCTCCCAGAAACTAAAAGCTAAGAACAGACATACGATCACGCTTATCCACCATATCGTACAAAAGGGACAGGAGAATAACCTGTTCAATAAGTCCGTTTCTATCTTAAAAGTTCTTTCCAACCAATCATCAGCATTAACCTGAAGGAATTCCCATAGATCCCACTTATTAAAAAGGATATACAGGAAAGCAATCACTGAAGCTAATATAACAGCTATTACCAAAAAAGAGAAAACATCTTCTAACATGGTTCGTCGTATATTAATTCCCCTTCAAATCTAAATCCCCCGTAAGGGTGCATTAAAAACTGATTAACAGCCTCATCAAGAGTAAACTCCCTGAAAATATTCTCGGGGAGGCGATATATATTTGCTATTCTAAGAGCTCCAGCGGGAAGAGTAATCTCTTTAATGATCTTTAAGGTTTTCTCCTCTAAGTCTAAAAGATCTCTGGTCCCGTTAGTCTTTCTTACTTTACGAAGATCTACCCAGAATATCAAAGCAAACGGAGCTTTGCTCCTGCCCTGCATACGTGGCACCCCCTCATACCTCTTAGGATCCATGAGCCAGAAGAATGAGTAATTCCCGAGTTTATCATCAGGAGCAAGCATCCTATAATCATTGTTCCCAGGTCTCTCAGGGAGGTATATAGCGGGGAGTTTGTAGCTCCTACCATTTATTGATTTAATAATTCTTTCAGCTGGACCAAAAGCATTATCAAGCCAAGTAAGCTCATTCTTTAATTGGCTATTGAACGACTGAAGGATAGTTCCTAAAGCGCTAGTACTTTGTTCTACATCACTAGCCATTTTTTAACTCCTTTTTTATTGCTTCTATAACAAGGGGGTAAATCATCACACTTGTTTTTCCCATGTTATCTGGTGTAAGGCCAAATATATCAGAACCATATTTATCAACTAGTTCTGGGGTCTTGCCATCAGTAGCAGAAATATAAAATATAGTAGGCTCAGGTATTAACTCAAACGAGCGATGAAAATCCCCAGTGTCACGCAAAGTAACCCTGTCTGTGGGTTGGCCCTTCTCTGATTTGAGTCTAACAGTGTAAGGGGTATAAGGCCGGTAAGTGTTTATAGATACCCCCAATCTGTTTACGCCCTTATCATTAAGCTGTTCTACATTGAGTTCTACTATATCATCCTTCTTCTCGGTTACAGCATCACGAGCATAATCTCCATTCTCTACTTTTGTCTCAATTACGCCAACAGTAGAAAGTAGTGCTAATATGGATGCTAAGCCTGCCATTATGCTGTTCTGTATTTTACTCCTCCATTGTGACATTTCAAACAGATGCGATCAAGTCCCTTAGTTTCAATTGAAAGAGCTTCATACGCTCTTCTAAGGTCTTGACCAAGTCCTTGGGGCTTACTGCTTTGTGTATTGCCGTCAAGTTCATAGAGAATATCAAGTCTTGAAACATTGGACTGGTTCCTGTTAACACGTACCTCTGGATTCATAGCCATTGTACGAAGAGCATCAGCTGCCACCTGCTTCTGGATAACCTCTGCAAATATGCCTCTCTGTTCGATGATGAAATCTGTAAGATCGCATCCGATAGAGAGTTCGCAATTGATACCATAGTTCATTGTATTGGTGTATATCGTTCTTTCTATATCCCACATAAGAGGATGTTCAGCAAAACCTTCAGGAGCTGGATAACAGAAAGGCGAAACCTGAACATACTTAGTAAGTTCCCTCCATACCTCTATGGAACCAATATTACAAGTTCCGCAAGGTTCTTTAGACCAATCTTTTGAAACATTTAGTGCCTCCATACCAAAGGGAAGTTCATCCTGGTTATAGCAAAGAAACCAAGCACCTCCAGCATCAGTTCCATCACTGATATAAGGAAGATAAAGATCTTTTACGTCGAACCATTGGAATCCCCCGCTAGTATTTGTGAAGTCTAATTCAAAAGTCTTAATCGGAGCTCCCTGAGAGCTATGGAAAAGATACATCTTAATCTTCCCGGTAGCCCCAACCATCTGGAGGCCAATNNTATGNATTTGCATAGTAACGCCCATTGCTCTTACGGGNATGATCTCCATTCCTACGAGTTTGTGCGTGGACGGAATGGTTGCTTTAAGTCTTGCGGCTCCATCAAAGAATGTCTTGCGATCAAAGAGCTCTCTTGTTTCATAATTAAGTTTCTTCATACGAAGAAACGTCTGAACAGCTTTTGTAATACCAGCTTTTGTTATTCGGGTAAGATAATCAGAAAGATAACTATATCTTCCCCAGGTGTCGAAAGTCTCATCGGAGGGTTCGACATTAACATTGTCAACTAAAGCTATCCAGACTTCTCCTTCATGCTTTACCTTAGTCCCCTCAACATATTCTGCCTCGTCGTTCCATCCTGGGTATATGTACATAAAGTCCTCAGGTACTATACTCTCGATGTTATCAAGAGTGAGAAGGGGGTGGACGTCTTGAAACATAAGTCCACTCTCGGACTCGGTCAATGCCTCATCAATTGCTTTCTGAGGGTTGAGGCTCTGCCCCCATCCAACTAGATGGAAAAGCTTAGATTGTATATCGTTAATTCGTATCATACCAATGTTTTCCCAAATATAAGAGTAAATTTACTAATAACAACAAGAAAGGCCATGAAAAATCACGGCCTTTGCTTGAAAAATTGACTGGAGACTTATTGATCTGCCTGAACTGCCTGTGTGTAAACAGGATCGCTCTCTCCGTTGGTAACGTAAACAGGAGCTGCCAGAGGGTTCTGAGCAGTTGAAGAACCGATAGCGGCCTTGATGATCGGGTTAGCGATATTCTCCTCGTCGCTGTTGTAAGCTACCAAGAAAGCAACGTCTACCGAGAACCCGTAGTGCTCCTTACCGTTACAGGTCATATCAGCTGAAGCTGCGCCTGCGATCTCTGATTGATCACCTACACTGATGTAATAGTGTGAACCAACGGGGAGATCGACGAACGGGAGACGCACTTGGTCCCACTCGTGAACTCCATACCTAGAGCGGAGGAGAGACTCACGATCAACGCGAGTAAGAACACCTACGTTGCCATCCTCAACTGCGAAGAAGGTACCGAAGTTGCCCTCTGCGTTGTTGATGTTGTTGGTAAAGTGGATGATCTTATCCTCAAACTCCATCCTCTTGTTCTGGTCGTTGTAAAGACCATGCTGAGCCAGCTTACGAAGCATTGAATCTATACCAGCGTTACCGATGATGTGAATCTGACCAGGATAAGCATTAGCTCTCATCATAGTGTTCACGTCTGAGAAGATGCCATCACGCATGCCCCAGGGTACCTGAACAACGTTACCAGACTGAGTGTAGTAAAGGAGTGACTCGAAGACCTGGGTCTTCTTAGCATCCAAAGCTGCTACAGCTGCCTGATCCAGCTTAATAGCAAGTGCTCTTGANANCTTCTCGAGCTTACGAGAGAAATCCTGGTCGTAGCCAATCTCGTTGTTGAGATAGAGAGAAGGAACCATCGTGAAGCCAACTGCGAAAGTAGNCCAAACGATGGTATAAAGAGCAGAAGTGTTCTCTGCATCGCCGATAACGCAAGAACGTACGTTTGATACGGTTACATTGCCATCGAAATCGATAGCAGGGATCTGAACTGTGTTACCCATTGACTCGAATGCGCGAGCCTTAAGATCGGGTGAAATAATCGAATTACCTGAGTTGGTCTGGCCAATGAAAAAGTCAAGAGCCCCATACTCAAGAGGACGGGTCATATTACGATCGAACTGCGGGTTCTTAATACGCCAATCCTGAAGTCTTGTTGCAATAAGAGACATAGCTTTTAGTGTTTAAAATTGTTTATACTTAGGCTGACCCTTTGCCTTATCTTAGGGGCAAGTTCTGGATGTTGTTGTCCTTCCATAACTTGTCCATCGCGTCTTGGAACTGATCTGAGCCAATTGTCATGCCCTGAGCAAGCAAGCTCTTGGTTATAATCTCCTGAGCCTCCTGCCTTGTGCGGGCCTGAGAAATATCAACTGACTGGGCCCCAGCTCCAGAATCCCCTCCTGCATCAGGTACGGTGCCGCTGCCTGAAGCCTGTCTTCCGGTGGAAAGAACATCTTTCAGTTCTCTAACGAGGAGCTCTTCAGCCGTGTACGGGTTAAGCTGTTTCTCCGGGTTATTCAAAACTGCGCCGTCTTGTCCGCGGAATACGAGGCGTTTGCCGCCATTACCGTCATCAATGTAGTCAGGATTCATGCCCTTAATCTTAGTTGAAGCATTCTGAAGCAAAATTGCTTGAACAGAAACGGGGATCTCAGACTTGAACTGAAGCCCACGCGATGCAACAGCAAGATCATTATCAACTCTAATACCGAATATCTCGGCTTGATGGTCCTTCTCTTTCTGCTCCATCTGTGACTGAAGCTGACTGTACTGAGTCTTCGTGTTAGCGAGTTCTGCCTTTGTCTGTTCAAATTGACGCTGAAGTTCTGGACTTGCGCCTTTTGCAAGTTCTTCCTCAAGTCTAGTCTTTTCTGCTGTGAGCTCAGTTATCTGGGCCTTAAGTGACTCAGTGTCTCCGAGATTCTTCTTCATCTCCTGGATTGCTCTAGGAAGATAGTCGTAAGTCTTCTCAGGATTTGCTCCCATCAAACGATCTATACCTGTAGCGTCTTTAGTAAGCTGATCAAACCTCTGGTAAATTTCACTCGTTTTCTTGCCAATCTCACCAGCAACATCATTGTTGTTGATAGTGATGATAGCATTAATCTGGTCGTCGGTTAAACCGGCCAAAGCTGCATTAGCAACTAAGATCTCTTTTGTTATCATAATTCTACCTTTTGAATTAATATCGTATATTTAATCAAGGGAAGTATCGCTATCGCCTTCTGCGGGCTTAAGCTCTTTCTTACCCTTGTTCTTATTCTTGTTCTCCTTTTTCTGCTCAGCTTTAAGTTCCTCAAGGAGTTCTTTTCTGAGCTCATCCTTCAACTCCTGTCTCATTTTAGCTTTATCGATTACAGGAACTGGCCCTTTAACAAAGGGATGCTTCTCGCACCACTCTTTAGGATCATAGAGAATATCAACAGTGTAACCCTGCTGGCGGAGGAGGGAAAGCATACCATTCTCAAAGTCCACTCTTGCGAACTTCTGAATGAAGGGATGGCTTAATTTCTTTCCGTTGTGCTGGTCGAATGTCGGTACTTCCAGTTTAACGTGGAAGAACCTTTCCTCTCCTGCAGGAACCTTGTAGTTCTCAGGAGTAATCTCCGAAATAGGAAGATCGATGTTGTCTTTTGTTAGCATAAATCGTTGTTTTAGTTATTACTCTTGTGCCGGAGGAGTAATGCTCACTCGGGCTTTTTCTTCTGCTGCGTATTTTTTGAATTCCTCTTTTATCCGGTTGATCTTCTTGTTGAAAGGAAGAGCGGAACCAAATTCGATAACGTTCGTGTTCTCACGCTCGAACCTACGAACATAATCGGGGAAATTCAGCTTAATTCTGAGATCGTCTTCTGGGATAAGTTGTTTCTCAAATAAACCAAGAGCTTCTGTACGTCCTATGTGACGATAAGGCTCGAGTTCATTGAGAGTGAGCATCCTCTGAAGTTCCAAAGGATTATCCCTATACTCAGTTTCTATAATTTGTCTCTGGAGTGAATCAAGCTCTGCCTCACTAGCTCCAGAGTTCTTAGCATTCGTGTAAAGACTACGTAAGTCACTAGGAGAAAGCAGATAGAAATCAGTGCCAAGGCTAATAGAAGCAGAAAGAAAATCTGTCCCATAACGGCAGCGGCAAATTGTTTCATCTACCCATTTCATTGCTCTCTCAAGTCCTTCCTTGATACCCTTAAGAACTGTAGTCTTGGAGTCATAAGAAGCTGAGACCTGTTTTTCATTAACAGCCTGAGAAGTTAATACCGGGCTATCAACCCCAACAATACCATCGATAATATTGTTCTTAAGCCTCTCTTCCTCAGACACGTTATATTCAAGAGCATGGCGGTCAACAGTAGTGATCTTAACTGGGTCGTGAAGATCAGGCTGACCTTCGCCAGGTATCGGAACCTCTACAAATGAACCAGCCCCGGAAAGTCTCTTGCTACTACAGACAGGGCATCGTACTAAACCATTGGCATCATATTTCCAATGGTCATGCTTATCTCTAAGGAAGCCACCATCGCAATAGTCACCCGCTTCATCATTTCTAAAATCGCAATCCATAGCGTAACCAGAATAAACAGGATAACCTGCATACGTATCCAAGTGACGTTTTGCGATATGAAAATAAAGGAACCAATCAAGTGACTCAAGCTGTTTTGTTATCGGGCTCTTCTTTACATCGTGATCCTCTAAGCTAAGCGGCTGATCCCAGAAGAATCTTGCAGGGCAATANCCAATATCATGAGGCTTCTCTAAAAGAAGCTCTCCGATCTGGTTCTTCTTGAACTCGAATATCCTGTATGACTCACCGTCTATAACTGCGATGCGATCTTCAGGCTGGCGGAATATGATCCAACTCATTTGACCTGTCACAGGATCTGCCTCGAATGTGAGGACATCCTTTATCTTGAGCCAATAGAAATAAGGTTCGGGGAGTGTCCCTTCTTGCTTCTGTGGCATGTCTACCACAAGAACTGAGTTTATCTCAGTCTTGAAATACTCCCAACCAACTGACCTCCAGATCTCTGGCTCATGAAGGATAGTCTGTCTATACCATTCCCAATCAGCTCTCTGTTGCGATGACCGGAATTGGTAATTAAATTTGGGATCCCTGCCATCAAAAACGCGGAAAAGCTTATCAAAAGCAATCTCGGTTATCTCGTTGGTCTTTATAGGGAACCTAAACAAGGTCTTAAAGATACGAAACTTGTCATCAGGAATCAACGCTGACACATACGACATGAAATCTGCCAGCGGCTGGGAAAACGAACTCGAGACCTTAGTCTCAACGTGGAACTTAATCCTGTTTTGATGAGCCTGAGCCCTTGACAGAATTGCTCCCTTTCGGTTTTCCCTTAGTTCCTTTCTTATCTGTTCTATATCTAAGACCATTGTCTTTGAACTCAAATTCTGAATCTTCAGGAAGCACCCATCCCCCGTTATCTCTCGTTCTTAGGATGCTCTCGGCGAGAGTAAAATCAAACTCCTGCCTGAGGCCCCATCTGGGAACCTCAAGCAAGATTTTGGTGGTTTTTACAGTACCCATAACCTAAAAAGCTATTAAGTACCAGGAACCAGATCCAGCGGGTTGAAGTCTGTCGGGGTGACGATCTTCAAATTGTCCGAGTAGTTCGGAGCAAAGCTGAAGCTGATGTTGTTTGAATCAGGATTCTCAAGACCTCCATGACCCTTGTCACTGATAAACAGAGAGCGGATGGGTATAGGATAGTAAGTGTTGGGCTCGTCTGTGTCCTGAATAGCCTCGATCTGGCCATTCTCGTTGAAGAGATATACGCCGAGGTTTCCAACAGCTGCCTCACACATGAGATCCTTCATAACTTTGATAACGTNCTGAGGCATACGTCTCAGNACAGCCGAGAAAGCTGTGGGCTCTGCGCCGAGTACCTCTTCTATNCCTCCCAGAGACTCATTGCCACCGCCGAAAGTACGTGCTGCACCAGGCTCGCTAGTGGGATTGTTGATGAAAGGTGAGAGAACGATCTTGGCGCCAGTACTATTAGAATCTGCGATCAGAGGAGTCCAAGAAGCCTTCAGCGTGATAGTGGGAGTAGTAGTAGATCCCGTACCAGTTGCGGCAGCAAAGGAGTTCTTATTCCCGTCTGACTTCGTCAGACGCTGGAAAGCTATCTTCTGAATCTGACCGAAGTTCTCGCCGCACTGAACAACCGGAATAGTTGTCAAAGCTGAACTAGCAGGACATGAACAAATCATACTCATAGTGATAATTGTTTTAGAATGTTTATAAACTCGTTTTACCCGTAAGAGCTACCTTCTGCTCCTGACGCAAACATAATAACAGTTTTCTAAGTAATAACGATGTTTCTCGAAAAAAATCGAAAAAGATCCTTCTCGCATGTTTTTTTCTACATCATTCATATAGTCAGTAGTTAGCGGTCATGCTAAAAGCCGAATCTCTTTAATAACAGACAACCAATATTGTTTATACAAATCAAATAACCAAGAATCATCAGTAGTCCATTCCATATCCTTAGTTTCTATTGAATAAGGATATTCACCGTTAAATGATTCTAACACTTCTTTTGCTTGCTTTTCAGAAAGAATAATTGCAATGTCGTGATGACCATTGAATATATGCTTGGACAATTCATTTGATATTGATTCGTAAATCTCGTTTGCTTTTTCTTTTGGTGACATTTTTATTAAACTTGATATTTCCTTATTAATTCATGGCAAAAGTAACACATAATTTTCAAACATGTAAATATGTGACAACATTTTATTACGATGTTAACGAGGTATCAGTCCTGCGTTCTGGTTCGGGTTGTTCCTCACCTTCACGCCGTGTGCTTTCCTTGAGCCTCGCTTAGAAAGTTTGTCTGATGCAAGGTATCTCATCGGGTCTATGCAATGGTTGAAAGCATCTATTGGCTTGTTTGTGGCCTTGCCACTCTTGTCCATCTCCCACATGTACGAGCGTAACTCTGTAATAAGGTTCGTCGAGCGTTGCGTGACGTAGAAGTCATCCTCCTGCAAGATGTCTATGCCATAATTAATAGAGTCTCTTCCTTTTACTGCTTTTTTTACGCGGAAGCCGTATGCGTTTATCTCGTCTATCGACTTAGGCTCTGCCGAGTCTGCAACGACATAGTCCTTAGACTTTACGCCAAGAGATCTCATCATGTGAGCAAGATCCGAGTTCTTAAGCCCTGTACGATAAATCATCTCGTCCCATATCACTGACCCGTTCCATTCCCATGCTCCTACAAGAGTTGAGGGGTCGTTGGTATATCCGAAGTCAATGGCATATCCTATGAGCTTGGCTTCCTTTGGTACTGTAGCTATCTGTGACCAGTTCTGGAATATCACTCCCTCGAGAGATCCTAAGAGACCTAAGCCATATACCCTCCACCAGTTGTGCCAATAATATGACTTGATGTTCGTGGGCTGGAATAATGCGTCTCCCTCTAAATCAAGATCAAAATAAGCCTTAGTCTTTGCTTTCTCTATATCTTTTATAAGTGTCTCGGGGAGAGCTTCATTATCCTTGTAAGTCAGAACCAGCCATTCTGCGTCGGGGTCGTCCTTAAGCTCATCATGAACCCAAAACTGACTTGATGGGTTGAAGTCAAGCCAGATAATGCCCGATGTACGTATTGCAAGCTGATGATAAACCTCGAATGAGACGTTGTTTGCTTCGTTTATATAGAGGATCTTACGTCTAGGACCTCGTACCTTTGCCTCCTGGTCGGCGGAGAAGAACTCCATATATGAGCCATTTGCGAACGTGTACTGAAGAAGAGTCTTATTGTAGTGGCTGTCGATATAACGCCCCGTTGCCTTCATTATCCTGAGAAAATCTTTCAAAGCACCTTTCCTTAGATGAGGGACTGTCTCTGACACGACTGAACAATCTGTACCTGGATTCTTGATGCAGTAGTCAATAAGGATAGGGATGATGCCATAGGTCTTCCCGGCCGAAGTACCGCCTGGCACCACCCTTATCCTCTTTCTGAGGGTCCTAAGCTTAGCTATTGCTGTAGTATACCTGAACCCTTCAACCTGATCTGTGTACTGTTGCATGCCGGATTGCAATTAAAGACCAGGGTTATAAGAGATCCTCCTCCTGTGGGGCAGGGGGAAGATCAGTAAAGAGAGGTTGCTCAGTCTTGACGTTGGCATCGACCTTCTCTGCAAGGCCAAGATCTCTGATAATAAGCTGAGGATTGTATGAACCAGCTGCAGCGCCATCGAACTTCTGCTGGGAGATGATCTGGCTTATCTCAGAAATGACTGACACGTACTCAGGGAACCTATTATCCCTGTTCTCTTTTATCTCTCTTATAGAGCATTTGATACCCTGGGATATAAGGAACAAGTCTAATGAAGTCCAAGAGAAAGGTCTTGTGACAGGAATAACAATAAGTTCTCCTGCCTTCTCGCCGGAACGGATGAAGTCGTTCTTGTCTACTTGGTCCTCCTTCTCCCCTTCGAAATACATGCAAGCCAACTCCCATAAAAGCTCAGGGGTAAGTTCTACCTTCGGGAAGTCCTCATCGTAACGATGAGTCATCCTCTCCCAGAACTTAGAAGTCCAAGGACGAGCTGAAGATCTTGCCTGCTTGAGCAACTCTTTCGAACCTTTTAAATTACCACCGTTGGACATATCTATTCAATTTAATGGTTTTCGCAAATATAATATATTCTTGCTGGATAACAAAGCAAAAACGGAAAATATCATTTGCGGGTCCTTTTTTATCGCTTGGGCCCGCGAATCTTATTTATNATCGCGCCCTCGGGGCATGCACGCATGTAACGCATGTAACGCATGAAGCATACTGGCNATGAGTTGANCGGAAAAGATTTCCGTAAGCAATTTNCAGGGAAATAAATTGTCGGAGACACAAATTTTTCCGAAATGGCTATTGTTCCCATCATTGTGTGAGTGTAACNTGTTCATAATGAGCATGTTTGGCCCTCTCGGAGACAATAGAGACAATAACCGCGCGCGAGACTTTCCTGTTCACAGGCGCGCGTTCGCGTGCGGTCCGTTCGTCTATTCTCTATATACCTTATTTTTCGTCTTAATGTTGCTATAGGTATTGTCTCTATTGTCTCCGACGCTTATAAATAGTTGATATATAATAAGATATGCTCACACAATGATGGGAACAATAAAGGGAACAATGTTTTTATTGTCTCCGAGAACTGTGAATTTCTTTGTAAATAAGGGCCATTTTGCAAAAAGTTCCGTTAGAAAATATCTTTTTAACGTTCTCCAACGTGGCCCCCAAAACATGATCGTTGATAAATGTTAATAGACGTTAGATTTATCGTAAAAAATTTCCCTAGACGCGATGGGCCCCCTGGAAAA
>JGI24711J26586_10001395_pt1 | contig 18522 bp, 14 predicted proteins | sample BioPla3DNA1_FD_26586 | JGI IMG/M metagenome (IMG submission 26586)
AAAAAAACAACAGATTAGAATACGACTAAAGCCTAGAGTAGGTTTTTAGACTTATATTTATGATTTAAGAGCATACCATAATTGCCTGCTATTTTAAATCCTAGCTTAACATAAATTCGGCCTGCTTCGGCATTGCTATAGAATAGATTAGGAATCTTATTATCCTTTAATATGTCTTCACATATTTTAGATACTACTAAGGATGCAAGGCCCTGTTTTCTATACTCTTCTCTTGTAATTACTCCACCAATTGTGGCATATTTTGATGACTCTATAGTTGTATATGCTTGAGAAATAATTACATTATCTCGTTTTATGATGAAGTACCTACTCATCCCCATTTCGATTCTTCGTCTTATTCCCCTTTCGATTTCCTTTGAAGAATTGTAGAAACGGCCAAACTCAGGAATGCTGAAAACCAATTGTGCCATTTGCTTGCAATCCTCTATTCTAGCTTTTATTACCCGGGAGCAGGAGACTAGCTTTGAATTATCCACAAAACACATATGCACCGAGGGCTCAACAAACATATCCTTCAGGTAAATTGAAAGATCACTTAAAACATCTAGCTTTCCCATTATGATTTCAGGACCAGTAAAGATAACAAAGCTCGCAAGCTCCTCTACAGCAAAAAAAGAACCTTGGTTGTAAATATAAAGAATGTTAAAATGTCTCATAATTACAGCTAGAGGTTCTTCAAAATTATATGTACAAAGCCAGATATCCTGAAAATCCTTTTCAAATCCATACTTTTCTATATTGGCCAAAAGGGTGGTATTCATACTCCCCTCATGATTCAGGAATTCAACCACCCTTTTATAATCTTCCTTACCAGCCCGTTTTATCATTTTTTCCTCATTATTCAATAAAACTCTTGTTAATCTTCCTTATATCGACCCCTACCTTATCAAGATACATCATCATCTTGTCAGATTCAATATTTCTTTTAATACTCATCTTGGTGGTTTTGGCGAGCTCCTCGTATGTCAGAAGAAAATAACGCAGAATTTTGTACTTTGGTATGCCCTCGTTCATCCTACGAATTGCAGCTTCAATCTCATCACCAATTTGCTTATCTGAATAGCCCTTTTGCTCAAAAAAATCTTTGTCCAACACTATTTTGGCACAAACCTGAATAGCTCCATCAGAGGCCTTGTTGCCCCATACGAAGGATTCCTTTACACCCGGTATAATATTTAATTGAACCTCATACTCCTCTGGAAAGGCCTTCTTGCCATTAGTAAAGACTATCATGGTTTTAGCTCTGCCGGTTATTCTTAAATAACATCTGTCGTCAATGATTCCTAAATCCCCTGTCCTGAGCCATCCCTCCTCCAGCATTACCTCTTTTGTCTCTTCAGGATTTTCATAATAGCCCAGCATAACATTCTGGCCTCTTACAAGAATCTCCCCCATTCCATTTTCATCGGGATTATCTATTGTTACCTCTACATCCTTTACAGGTATTCCAATAGTTCCGGGAGCATTATGATAGAAGCTTGTTACGCTTATCACAGGTGATGTCTCAGTTAATCCATAGCCTTGAAGGAATGTAATGCCAAAGCTTTCAAAGCCGTTTAGAATATCAACACTTAATGGAGCAGCTCCCGAAACAAAAAGCCTTAAATCTGGTCCCAGCTTATCCATGACTGGCCTGAAAAGCCTTCTCCGAATATCAATCCCCAGTTTTAGCAAAAAGCCCGATATACTTCGCATAGTATTTATCAACTTTGTCTTGCCCTGCTTTTCAATTCCATCCATTACTCGTGAATAAATTGCTTCAAAAATTGCTGGTACACCAACAAGAATGGTTACATTAAACTCTTTGATATTCTGTGCCAGATGCCTAATCCCTTCCGAATAGCATATTGTGACACCCGACAATATCATGAACATCAGGCCGATTGTATTTTCAAAAGTGTGATGTAATGGCAGAATTGAAAGGTGTGTATCGGTGGGATAAACCTCAAGTAATGCAGATACAGATGACACATTGCTTACAATGTTTTTATGAGAGAGCATAACACCCTTTGACATTTTTGTAGTGCCCGAGGTAAATAAAAGAATGGACATTTTCTCCTTGTCTATCTGAGCAGCTGCAAAGCTTTTATCTCCATCATTCAATAATGCTTTTCCACGTTCTGTTAATGTGGACATCTTTACAAAGCGCTTGTCCGACAAAGGTAATTCTATTTCGTCCATACAAATAAAGTAACGGATAGTGTTTTCTTTTTTACTGAAGCTGAGCATCATTTCGTGGTATGCACCACTATAAAATATTGCCTCCACCCTGCCTCTTGAAACAAGGTTTTCTACCTCATTTTCAGGAAGATACTTATCTAAAGGTACTGCCACTCCGGTTCCGTTAACAATGGAAAAGTAGGCAACTCCCCACTCGTATCGATTTTCAGACAGAATTGATATATATCCATCCTTAAGCCCCAAATTGTGAAGCGCCGTTCCTAACGCGTCCACATCATTGTCAAGATCGATATAGGTTTTTTCAATTATTAATCCATCCCTTTTGAATTTATAAGCTGTCTTAGATCCGTATTTTTCTCTGCTTTTCTTTACAAGATCGCGAATATCTGATACATGGGTTGCCGGGTAATTCCCCAGTCCCTTTACTATCTTTCTTCCCTTTTCGTAACTAAGTTCATATCCTTGATTCATATATAACCCCCTAGTTATAGGATTTACTCGCTTTCTTCCAAACGAGTGTCATCAGCCTGCTATATTATTAGCTGATTTTATTATTTANTATTATTACCTAGTCATAATTGTATATGATTNTGATCTAAGTATCAAGATGTATATAGTATATCCTGATACTTTTTTTATTAGCATTTTTCATTTATTGTGATTTATTATGTTCTTGGGCTTAATCTCTGTGGTCACTTTTTCCCAATATAAAGATATGATAAGATAGTAATTAATAATATGTACGGTCGAGACCGAAAAAAGTAAAAATACTTTATACTAACAGGTGAAATTATGGCAAAGCTTTACTTCAGATACGCGGTAATGAACGCAGGTAAATCTACTCAGCTACTTCAAATAGCATATGATTATGAAAGGTATAATAATCGTAAGACCCTATGCTTAAAACCAAAGAAAGATACAAAGGAAGGAGACTATATCATAAGTCGCCTTGAAAACGGAGAAATCAAAAGAAAATGTGATTTTCTTATCCTCCGGGATAAGGGCTGGCTCTATGATAAGCTTTCGGCCAATATTGACAAGTCCATTGAAAACAATAATCCTATTTCAATTATTCTTATAGATGAGGCGCAATTCCTTTCTAGAGAAAATGTCTGGGAGCTGGCTAGGATAGCCACAGAGAAAAATGTACCAGTAATCTGTTTTGGAATTAAGGTAGATGCTCTGGGTAATCCCTTTGAAGGAAGCACCCATCTTTTTGCCCTGGCCCAGAGTATTGAAGAGGTTACTACCAGAGCCATATGCAGAATCAGTGAAACACCTAAAAAGGCAACCATGAATTTAAGATTAGTAAATGGAAAGCCTGTTTTTGATGGCAGCCAGGTTGCCATTGAAAACAATGATGATATTAAATACTTGCCGGTTTGTCTGGATGTTTATATGAAGCTAAGGGACGGAAAGATGGAACTGCCGGAGAAATTCAGAAAATAGATTATCAAAAACTGAAGAAAGAGGTTGGATCAAATCCAACCTCTTGCTTTTTAAAAAGGATTTAGTTTGAATGATTGCTATATTCTCGTATAGCCGCCCTGCATAATTATTGCATCAAGCTTGCGGCCACTCTTGCACATTTCACATTCATCTGGACTAAACATCTTATAGTCAGGGAAATCTTCACTCGTAAATAGAGAATTAATCCTATGTTCAGAAGTTTCAGGGAAGGCGTTGAATAATGCTGAAATTCCTACAGCATTCCCATTATAATAGGAGAGGCATTCTAAAGCACTTTTGATAGTTATACCACTGGATACAGAAGAAACTAACAAAAGTATGTTCTTTTCATCAATTAACTCTTCAGTATTACTTTTGAATATCAATTGTTTATTCACATTATTAAGTGGAGTTACNACATGTATCTCTCTACCTGCATTTAAGACCGATGTACCTTGTCTCGAAAGCTCTTCAGCCAAATATGCACCAATCACTTCAGTGCCTTCCATACACACTATTGTATCAATTAGTGTTGATGATAAATAGGGTAAGGATAGTTCTGCAGCAACCTCTCTGGCACGCATAGAATTAGTTTTCAGATCGTCTAAGTCAAGATAATGTGTCAAGTGAAAATGGCTGGTAGTAAAATGTCCTGGGATTACATTTACTACAATACCCGGGTTTTTCTCCAACGAAACTGTAAACGCTTTTCTCTTCATAATTCTTCTCCTTTCCATGACTAAGTAATATAGTTGTCTTTAAGAACAAATCTGCGATAATACTATTTTGGGTATTAAATACCACACCTTATTCCCGCTAATTAAAATAAAATCTTATTCATGTGTTAGCGTCAACAGATGATCAAAAAGCAACAAACAGATGAAAGATATGAAATCAGCATTATTAAACTGTACATTTGGGATTAATATCTACACTATATTTATACCACAAACCTGAGGCATATACAATGATAGTGAAAATAATAACTAACAGTTCCGACGTATTCTAATAGCCAATGGAAAACCAATATCCATCCCACATAGTATCATAATATTGGGCATCGTAATTGTATTCAATAGACAAGAATGGATAGTTTATTTCCCATTCTTCCAGATAACTATCATATGCTACAGTATCGCTATCAATCATATTAGTATCAAAATCGCTGGGATAATTATCTACATAATCATAATACACAAGCTTTAAATTTGCATCCCGCTGATAATAGTCTGATAGCTCCACGACTATATCAAGCATGTAATCCTTAACAGTTTCCTTATCTTTATAGACCATTTCAGTAAATGAATGTAGAGAATAATAATTAAAAAGGAGAGTTGCACTTAATGTACCATTTAATTCCTCAACCGAAACTATATCAATAAACACATGCTCGTTGTTTAAGAATATTGCCCCATATGTTTCTAATAAGTACGTTTCATATTCTTCAAAGTCCATGGTATATAAAGGAGACTCTAAATATATCCATTTGACGTCGGAGGGTAAAGACTCCATATCATTCTTGACTGCAGTAACAGCAAAGTAGTAGGTCCCCGCATTTTCTACATTGAAGGATTGGCCTTCATCACAATAATACCATTCATTATCACCATATTGATTATAAACTTCATAGATAAGCGAATCTAATGAATAACCATAATATATCTTATAATAATAAGCTCCGGGAACCTCGGACCAATATATATTAAAACTATTTGGGTATTCCTTGTCACGAGTCAATACCAAAGTTTCAGGTCTAAAATCCTTTCTTATGCTGTCATAGAACTCAGAAAGGCTGTAATTATGTATCTGAGGCAGCTCAACATATTTATTTATTGGTATTGCAAAGCCTAAATTTTCTCCCCCTGGGATACCTGCGTTAGTAATACCTATTGCTTCTCCTTTTGTATTAACAAGCACTCCTCCGCTGCTTCCCGGGCTTATGGGAGCTGTTATTTGAAAGCCAATATCCCTGATGGAGCTTACAATTCCTTCGGACAATGTATTTTTAAGCCCTACGGGGCTCCCTATAGTATATATTCTTTCTCCAAGCCTTACCTTATCTGAATCTCCAATTTCAATGTATAAATCCACCTTCCTGTTAATATCTAATACAGCAATGTCATCTTCTTCACTATATGCCAATACCCTGACTTCGCCAGAATATTCTTCATTATTATCATGGACTATTGTTAAGCTTTCTGCTCCCACAATAACATGATAATTGGTTATTAGTTTGCCATCCTCTGATACATAAAAACCACTACCGGTCCATATTCCACCATCATATCCATATGCCTCAATCATAACAACTGCAGCTGCCAATTCGCCTATTTCTATGCTGTTTAGCTCACTCTTATCATCAGGAGTTGGTGTAGGCGTAGGAGTTGGAGTTGGCGTTGGCGTCTCTGTTGGAGGTGGCGTTGGTGTCTCTGTTGGAGGTGGCGTTGGTGTGGGTGTTGTTTCCTTTTTGGGCTCTGCTCGCTGTGAGGGATCTATAAGTCTAAGAATAGTGCTGCAGGCCTGAGCTCTGATCATTTGATCCTTGCCACCGTATGAACCATCAGTATATCCTGCCAATAATCCCTTCGAATAAGCTTGGGCTATGTATGGCTTAACTTTTTCAGAATAGATATTAAAATCAGTAATAACTGCTTCGTATGGTTTGGTATCATCTGTTAATGGCTCACCTAAAACCTTCTCCATAGTTCTAACAAGTACTACAGCCATATCTTCTCGTGAGATTGGAGTATCCCAGGTGTTTAAAGGGAATTCATTTTTAGTAATAATACCTAGTTCAAATGCCTTTTGCATGTAGTTCTCAAGGATGTGGCTCTGACCTTTAGGTTGATCGCCAACTGTAGCTGCAATAATAACCTTTACATATTGAGACCTTGTCATAGGATCCATCGGGCCAAATCTTCCATCCCCATAGCCACTTATTGCACCCTTTTCAACAAGTCTGTATACTCCATTGGCATAGTAAGCGTCATCAGGGACATCGGTGAACTTCATTTCAGCAAATGAATGAATACCGGACACTCCCAAGGTCAATATGTAAACTACTAATAGTACTACAGCTATTTTTTTCTTCAATCTAACCAAACCTCCAACAAAACTAATATGAGCAGACATATTAGCCCTATGTCTTACTCATCCAAATAGTCCTTAATCATAATTAAAAAGGTATAAAAAATACCANGATTCAATATAAAACAATATTCTGCTATTGCCACACTTATGAGCCTATTCTAAGATGTAATCAAGAAGCTTAATGTTACTAGATAAATTATACAGCACTATTATTATAGCATAAAAGGAAAAGGCAATACTATCCTTATACAATAATATGTAATATAAAACAAAAACCTTAGAAGCGTTTAGCAATCAAGGTTCCTATATATTCTAATTGTATTCATTTAGTACATTAAGTATATATCTTGCCGTTGAGATTATATAGAGATTTATGGAATGCCGTCAACTATTAAAACGGTCGGGGCATCAACACATAATACTTTAAGTAATATGTTGTGCTCCAAGTGTGAACCATTATTCTTCTAGAACAAGATACTGAATAAAATAAAAAATCCGCTAACTATTACTATTAGCGGATTAATATATGGAGCTGGAGGACGGACTTGAACCCCCGACCTGCTGATTACAAGTCAGCTGCTCTACCAACTGAGCTACTCCAGCGTTTANACTAAAATGGTGACCCCTAGGGGATTCGAACCCCTGTAGCCGCCGTGAGAGGGCGGAGTCTTAACCGCTTGACCAAGGGGCCATAATCTCTGGCGAAAAACCAGACAATGACTATTGTAACGGCTCTTTGCCCTCTTGTCAAGCAAATTTATTATTTTATATCGTTAAAATAANAANTATTCATATGAAGTAGTTGAAGCTTATAATCTCATCTAACTGCTTCTTATTTCTTGCCTCTCTTGTTTCGGCCGGATAACCAAGGGTAAACATGGTAATTAGCTCATAGTTATCNGGGCATTTTAGAAGTTCTTCAACCTGCTTTGAGTGATCTCTCTGGTAAGAGCCTATCCAGCAAGAGCCTATTCCGTATTCCCAGGCCGCAAGCATCATGTTTTGTGTAGCCGCGCTTGCATCCTCAACCTTATAATTTACATCCTTATCATAAAAAATAGCAATTATTGCATAGGCCTCATTTATAAATTTTCCGTGCTTGCATATTTGAGTAAGCTTTTCTTTTATTGCTCTATCTGTAATAACCACNAAGCGCCAAAGCTGAGCATTTTTTGCTGAAGGAGTGAGCCGTCCGCAGTCCAATATGTCCATCATAATCTCTCTGGGTATTTCCTTCTGCTGGTATTTTCTAATACTTCTTCTGGTTTTAATGTTCTCAATGGTATTCATGTTATCTCCCCCTTGCCCTCACAATTTCTTCTGCCNTTACTAAATCTCTATAGAAATTCAGTGTTTATTCTTTTTCCTCTTAGGTTTTGCACCTATGTGTTTTAAAAGCTTTTCCCTGTCCTTATCCTTCTTCTTACCTTTTTCAATTAGTTCAGGTTCTTTATGTTTTGACCTGCCGTTGCCATTTTCATTCTCATCAATTAATATAAAATCTATTTGACGGGCTTCTATACTCACCTTGATCAACTGAACCTTAACCTTGTCCCCTATTCTATAGGTCTTCTTTGTTCTTTCGCCCACCAAACAAAGGGCTTTTTCGTTATATATATAGTAATCATCATCCATGGAGCTTAATCGTACCAGACCTTCTACAGTATTCTCAAGCTCTACAAACAAACCGAAGCCAGTCAGACCTGATACAACCCCATCAAAATGTTCACCAAGCTTATCTTGCATAAACTCAGCCTTTTTCATTTCCTCACAATCCCGCTCAGCATCCTGTGCTGCCCTTTCTCGCTCGGAGCAGTGGGTTGTAATATTGTGAAGTGTTTCCTTATAGTGCTTGATTCTCTCACTATCAAGCTTTCCGCTAATCTGTTCCTTCATTATCCTGTGTATAATTAAATCGGGATAACGTCTTATTGGGGCAGTAAAATGGGAATAATACTCTGAGGCTAGGCCAAAATGCCAAGCATGGATATCACTGTAACGGGCCTTCTGCATAGAACGAAGTATGGTCATGCTTATAGCCTTTTCCTCAGGCTTGCCCTTAATCTGATTTAAAACATCCTGTATGGCTTTCGGATGGACATCCCGATATCCCTTTAGCTTATAACCGAATGTTCTTAGCATAAGGTTAAGGCTTTCCATCTTTTCAGGATCAGGATCCTCGTGAATTCTATATACAAAGGGAATTCCAATCCAGTAAAAATGCTCGGAAACCACCTCATTACAGAGAAGCATGAATTCTTCAATTATTTTATTGGCTATGGTCATTTTGTAACGGATGATATCAGATATTTTACCCTTTTCATCAATAATAATCTTTGTCTCATCAAAGTCGAAATCTACAGAGCCGCGACGCATTCTTTTTTCTCTTAGAATCAATGAAAGACGCTTCATGCTTTCAAAGGTTTCAACAAATTCCTTATAGCGCTCCTTTAACTCCTCATCATTTGCTTCAAGTATCTTATAAACATCGGTATAGGTCATTCTTTCATTGACATTAATTACACTTTCGAATATGTCATGATCAATTACATTTCCCTGAGAATCTATATCCATCATGACACTTAATGCAAGGCGGTCCTGATTTGCATTAAGGCTACATATATGGTTGGAAAGCTCCTTAGGCAGCATGGGAATAACTCTGTCAGGAAAATAGACACTCGTTCCCCTCAGAAGAGCCTCAGAATCAATTGCCGTNCCTTCCCTCACATAATGGGTGACATCTGCTATGTGAACACCTAATCTGTATGCTCCATCGGGTAAAATCTCAATGGATACGGCATCATCTAAATCCTTAGCATCCTCTCCATCAATTGTAACCATTGTAAGCTTTCTCAAATCTCTTCTGTTCCGGATTTCATCTTCCGAAACCATTACAGGCATTGAATCAGCCTCATCTGATACCGCCTTCGGAAATTCATAAGGGATACTGTAGGCACGAATAATGGACATTATGTCAACACCCTTTTCTCCCTCATAGCCAAGTATCTCAATAATGCGTCCTTCTGCATTTCTGTTTTTCTCAGGCCATCTTGTTATTTCTACAACTACCTTCTGACCCTTTTGGGCATCGTTGATTAAATCCTTCGGGATAACGATATCACCTGAAAGCCGGATATGGTCAGGGGTTACAAAGCCAAAATATTCGCTTTCATCGAAAAGCCCTACTATAGTTTTATTGGCGCGCTTAATTATTTTGATTATCTCGCCTTCTCGATGCCTGTCCTCTGAGGAATGACCTTTTAATCTGGCAATAACCCTGTCACCATTCATGGCTCCGTTTATTTCATTAGCCGGGATAAATATATCCTCATGGTCAATATCGGGTATTACAAAGCCAAAGCCCTTGATATTACCTTGGAACTTGCCTGTAATAAGGCCCATGCGCTCAGGAACAGCAAATCTTTCTTTGCGTGTTTTAATAATCAGTCCATCTTCAATCATATTATCGAGAAGTGTCTGAAAAACTCCCCTGTCCTCTGAAGGGACATCCAGGGATATTAATAATTCATCGAATTTTAAGGGATTGTAGGCCTGATCCCTCATAAATGACAATATTCGGTTCTTTCTTTCAGCAAATAATGTATTCATCATATAGCTATTCCCTCTTCTTAAAAACTAAGACGGCATATGGCCGTCTTATATATATAATAATATTATTATCATGTATTTCTCAAGTATTCATATTGCAAATAATAGAAAAACCCTATTCATTTATTATTTGATCATCATTTAATCGGCTTTATTCTAATTCATGGCTTATTTCTTGCATTGCTCCCAAAGAAAGCTTGATAAATTCTTCCAAAGATAGATCAAGTTCCGTGCATGAGCTAATCTCATCCCTTTTGATATTCTTTGCAAATTCTTTATTATTGTAACAGTCTAAAATAAAATTAATATCCAAATCATTAAGATTCTTATTCTCAGTTGTAATAACGCATTCATTTATAAATGCTGCAATTGGAGAGGAACAGAAGAGAGCCTTATCAATTTTTCTTCTTCTCTTAAGCTTATTAAGAGGATTATGGGCACGTACAGCATAGATGATAGTACTGTCATAATTCAACAATTCAAGAATTTCAGCCGCTACATTACCGTGAAGAGTCATATCTCCGTCAATCCGTCCAATATCAATATCATGTACTAAACCAGTAATCCCCCACAAATTTTCATGCTCGTTCAATGCTGTGGCCAACTTGCGCATTATTGCTTCAACTGCAAGGCTGTGCTTAATAATAGTATCGTTATCATTTCTAAGCTTAAGATGCTCCAAGGCTTTACTTCGATCCATGAGATTCCCTCCTGATTGTTTAATAATACAGTTAACTATATTTATTATAGCAAATAAAGTAACTNCTTCAATNATTATATATGACAATATTTGCATTGCAAAAAATATTTATATTGGATAGAATNCTTTTCATGGATTGATCCATTCCAGTTCGCAAAATCCTGGATAGGTATTTCCTTAAACAAAACTACGGAGTTCCAGCGCTCGATAAAGCTGGTGTTTTTTTGATAAAACAATAAGGAGAATCATGAAAAAATCAGTTAAATTTCTAGTTCAAGCTGCGTTGATAGCAGCGTTGTATGCAACTCTGACACTTGTATTAGGCACATTTGGTTATGGACCCGTTCAGTTCCGGATTGCTGAAGCTCTTACACTGCTTCCAGCTATTATGCCCGCATCCATACCCGGCTTGGTAGTAGGCTGTATGTTTGCCAATTGGATTGGCGGCTTTGGTATAATTGATGTGGTGTTCGGAAGTCTTGCTAGTTTACTGGCAGCAATATCTACCTATTTGCTCAGGAGGCATAAATTCTTATATCCCTTTCCTCCCGTATTATTTAATTCAATAATTGTAGGTTCCTATGTATATTTTTTATTTGATAATTCCTTAACTCTTGGCTTAACCATGCTTTCTATAGGAATTTCAGAATTGATAATCTGCTATGGTCTTGGCCTGCCCCTGATTACATTAATCAAAAAGAACCCTGCACTGAGAAAAGTTTTCGAGATCGAAGATTAAGTCCATTATCTATATAATTGTTTCTTGAACTGGCCTTGGTGGTATAGATATATAACAATTTACAATTTGTTCTACTAAGGAGTTCTTAATGAGATTAGTTAATATTAACCATATTAATGGTAACGAGACTTTAGGTAAAGCTATTCATGACATAGATGGCAGAAGGCTTCTCAATGCAGGTGTGTCTTTAAAACCCTCAATTATCCAAAAGCTTTACGAAAAAGGAATAACTAGTGTTTATATAGATGATAGTATATCTGAAGGAATAGAAATCGACGAGNTTTTATGCCATGAAACAAAAACTCATGCAAAGAGTATTGTTCATGACGAGATGAAAAGGCTATCTCAAAAACGGACAATGGACTATTCAAAGCTAAGTAAAGTAGTCGATAATATTTTAGATGAAATACTTTCCCGTAAGGTTGATCTGATAAATGTAAAGGATGTACGAATGCAGGATGAACAGACATTTGCCCATTCGGTAAATGTCTGTGTGACATCTATTGCCCTTGCGACAAAACTCTCCATACCGGTTTCGAAAATAAAAAGTATAGCAATGGGGGCCTTACTTCACGATATTGGCAAGGCATTATTACCATCATCTTTATTAAACAAAACTAAGACCCTTACACCACAAGAGAATGAGGAGATGAAGAAGCATCCCCTTCTTGGCTATAATCTTATAAAAGATAATGCCGAAACAACTGCTACTACCAAGGTTGCTGTCCTTATGCACCATGAGCACATTGATGGTAACGGTTATCCTATGAACCTGTCAGGTGATAAAATTCACTATTCTGCCCGGATAATTACTGTATGTGATGAATTTGATTCAACAATCAACGACANAAATGATAATAATGTTCATAATACCACTGATGCCGTAGAGTATCTTATTGGTGCCTCAGGCCATATTTTCGATAAATCAATAGTGGATGAACTCCTCAAGATAGTGCCAATTTATGATGCAGGAAGCATTGTCCTTTTGAGTAATGGAATTCTTGGCATTGTTGTAAAGAACAATTCGGTTAATCTTACCCGTCCGGTTGTAAGAGCCCTCTACAATCCAAAAACAGGAGAGAAATTCAGTAAAGTACGACTTATTGATTTAGGAACAGAGCTTTCTGTGAAAATTCTCCGAGAGGTGGAAGTTAATATAGACTCTGTTATTAAAGAAAGGGTCAGGATTTGATTGCAGAACCAAAAACAAGAGGTTAAGGGATGGAGTTACAAATTCCAACCTCTAACCTCCTATATCTAACTTCTATTTTAGTAGCCCATTCCTACCTTCAATACTTCCATTTCCTCAGGTATCATATAATGCTTTTTCTTTGATAAGATACCATACAGAGCCTTTTCAAAGCTTTCGGGGGTAGCGCAATTTGTTTCAGTAAGCAGCTTACCTAATAAGTATATATTGGAGTAGGTTTTGTTTCCTGCCTCAGTGGCTAGTTTAGTTGCAGGTATTTCAAATACCTTAACATCTGATCTCTTAACTTTGGTATGTACTAAGGAGCTATCAGTTATTATTACTCCTCCTGGCTTAACCCAGCTTTCAAATTTCTCAAGTGACGGATTATTCATTACAATCAACGCACTACAGACATTCAATACGGGAGAGGCTATTTCCTTGTCCGATACAACTACCATGCAATTAGCTGTTCCGCCTCTCATCTCAGGGCCATATGAGGGTAAAAATGATACCTGTTTATTCTCCTCCATTCCGGCATATGCAAGCAATCTGCCTGCTGATAGGATGCCCTGTCCGCCAAAGCCTGCAATAATAATCTCATGAAGTGACATATGCTAAACCTCCAAGTCTGCACCGACGAAAACGCCGAGCGGATAATGCGGGATCATTTCTTTTTCAATACGCTTTAATGCTTCAACAGGATTTAGTCCCCAGTTTGTTGGGCAAGTAGAAAGAATCTCTATCAAGGAGAATCCCTTTCCAGCCATTTGGACTTTAAAAGCCTTCTTAACAGCTGCTTTTGCCTTTTTGATATTCTTTATATCGTGAAGTGAAACCCTCTCAATATAAGCTGGTCCCTCAAGTGTTGCAAGCATCTCACTAATTCTGACAGGATAGCCACTATATTTTGCATCCCTTCCATAGGGAGTTGTTGTAGTAACCTGTCCCACAAGAGTTGTAGGAGCCATTTGCCCCGATGTCATACCGTAAATTGTGTTATTAATAAAAATTACAGTAATATTTTCACCTCTTGTAGCGGCATGGACTATTTCTGCAGTTCCTATTGCAGCCAAGTCTCCATCACCCTGGTATGAAAATACAATACTTTCCGGTAAGCTTCTTTTCACACCTGTTGCCACGGCAGGTGCACGGCCGTGGGCCGCCTGAATCATATCACAATTAAAATATAGATAATTGTTATAGGCACATCCAACCGGAGAAATCCCTATAGTCTTACCTTCAATTTCTAATTCATCAATTGCTTCTGCTATAAGTCTATGAGAAATCCCGTGGGTGCATCCGGGACAATAGTGCATTGGTACATCACATAATGCTTTAGGTGGTTCAAATACAATTGCCATAACAGCTCTCCTCTCTTTCTCTCACTCAGGTTATCAGCTGTGCTTTTCTCTAATTTCATTTACCTTTGTCATAATATCGTTAACTGTCGGGATCATACCACCCATTCTTCCAGTAAAGTAAACGGGTTTTCTACCCTCAATAGTAAGCTTTACATCTTCAAGCATCTGTCCCGAGCTCATCTCTACAGTTAAGAAGGCCTTAGGAATATCTAAAACCTCTTCAAACGCATTGGTGGGGAAGGGGAACAATGTTATAGGCCTGATTAATCCTAATTTAATCCCCTTTTCTGCAGCCTGATTTATTACGCCCTTACAAATACGGGCAACAGAACCATAAGCAACGAGAATAATCTCTGCATCTTCACAATTATATAACTCATATCTCTGTTCCTTTTGGCGAATGAGATTATACTTCTCCTGGAAGCCAATATTCCATTGCTCTAACACTGCAGGATCCAGATGAATAGATGTGATCATATTGTGTTCCCGCTTGTTGTCATGTCCATTTGCCGCCCATGGCTTATCAAAGGATTCGATATTTTCATCATCGCGGAACTCAACAACCTCCATCATTTGTCCTAAAACACCGTCACCCAGAATCATTGTCATTATTCTATAACGGTCAGATATATTAAATGCTTCAACAGTCAGATCATATAATTCCTGAACACTTGCAGGTGCCAGCACTACCATATGGTAGTCACCATGGCCACCGCCCTTTGTAGCTTGGAAATAATCGCTCTGGGATGGCTGAATACCGCCAAGGCCCGGGCCGCCGCGCATAATATTTACAATTACTGCAGGCAGTTGTGCTCCTGCTATGTATGAAATACCTTCCTGCTTCAGGCTAATACCGGGGCTGGAAGACGATGTCATAACACGCTTTCCTGTACTTGCTGCACCGTAAACCATATTAATAGCAGCAACCTCACTCTCAGCCTGCATAAATACTCCGCCTATGGTGGGCATCTTTTTAGCCATATAATGCATGAGCTCAGTCTGGGGTGTAATAGGATAGCCGAAATAATGCCTACATCCTGCACGAATGGCAGCCTCTGCGATTACTTCATTTCCCTTCATTAATAGCTTTTGTCCCATGAAGTTTCCTCCTCATTTCTCTACCGTAATAACGCAATCAGGGCAAATGGTAGCACAGAATGCACAACCTATACATTTATCCATTTCGACCACCTCGGCCGGAAAATATCCCTTTGCATTTATTCTGTCCTGGTTTTCAACAATAATCTTAGTAGGGCAAACCTCAATGCACAAGCCGCAGCCCTTGCATCGTTCTTCCCTGAAAGTTACCTTGGCCATAATGTTTCTCCTTTATAGCTATATCTAGTGAATAGAAAAAATCAAATTAGTAATTCCTAATGAAAGCCAATTCTATTTTTATTTACTATTGAACTATTTTAAGTCTTATAGTTCTGATTGTCAACAATAACAGTTTACCACTTTACCGTAATAAAGCGTGGTGATTCTGGTTTAATTCAAGGTAAAAGGCCGGGTATATAATATCCCCGGCCCCTGACTTCATTGAATATTTTATCAAAGGTTAGAAATACCTCCCTATGCTTACGGTTTTAGTCCAGGTAGGCATCCTTGTACAGATATGCTCTCAGCAAGAACATTACAGCCTGTTCACGGGTACAGGTATCGTTAGGTCCGAAATTGCCCTTGCCATCACCTACTGTGATCTTATACTTAGCCATGAATTTTGCAGGGTTTATTCCATATGCCAAAAATCCAGATTGATCTTTAAAATCATCTACATTCTTTACATCATTTTCTATAAAGGCAGGATTTATTTCTGGATAACAGGCTGTAATGGTTCTGGTAATCATTGCGGCCATTTGCTGACGAAGCAGATTTCCCTTTGGCTCGAAGATTGTTCCGTCTCCTGCACCAGCAGTAATCCCCAAATTGAATGCCTTTAGTATTTCGGGGTTTGTTGTATCTTTAAAGGTTTTTGTAGGATGAACTTCAGCCTTATTACCTGTCACTATCTCATAGAAATTGACAGCAACCTCTGCAAATTCCTCCCGTGTAATAGGAGCATTCATTTTTCCTTTTATGCTGTCGGTAATAAATCCAAGTTCTGCAGCCTGATCAAGCTCCTTTTCCGCCCAGGGGCTTGCAGATTGATAGGCTGGCGTACCAATCTTTACAACATTGGAGAATTCCGATACAACTCTCGGATCATCGACAGGTTCATAGGCATAAAGAATCCTGAAGTAATAATCATTTTCTTCTATCACTACACTATCGACATATTCTTTTTCAACGGGATCAAAATCTTCGGTGGAAGTATAAACAATACCGCTCCACCAGTCATGACCTTGTTCTTCTGAAAACCATTGACCATTGCCAACCTTAAAGTCAATTTTAACCCTAATAGGAAATGCTTCATTTAATTTATCTACTGAGGATGGATTGGTCCAGCTTAATGCAAAATATGGTTTGCTGTTATCATCATTTTTTACCTCTACCTTGAGGTTTGTCGGTGCATCAATTTTTTCCGGTGAAGGTATCTGGCTTGCCCCTCCTATGGACACCTCCTCTGAAAATGGAGAAGTAATAAAATTTGAACCCTCTTCAAGGTCATAATGTTCAAAAGCAATTCGAACCCTAAAGGTATATTTATTATTATCCAGATCAATCTCTTCATCAGTTTCATATCCAAAGGACCAATGAACAAAAAAGACATCCTGTACATTGGCTTCATCTGAAACTACATTATTTAAGTATCCAAAAAAATGAACATGGGTATCCAAATCCCAATCATAAGTATATGAGCTTACATTAGGTGAATCGAAATGCCATGGACCATCGTTCACCTTCCAATCAATACAATAGTAAAAATCCCCGTCCCAGGCTGGGTCTTCACCCTCAAACAAATCACACAGGCTCTGAGGAATTGTCCAACGTAATCTGATACCTTGGTCATAATAAACATTGACATTCTCTGGGGCCGGCAGACTTTTGCCGCTTTGAGCATAGCTATAAATAGGTGTTGACAGAATCAGTGTCAGGATAAGTAACAGAGATAAAAAGCGTTTTTGCATAATTAAAACCTCCATAATTCAAAAAAATAATTTCATAGTTATTATTTACTCTGACTAGTACTCAAAGGATGCAAAGAAGAATTTATATTTAGTGGTTGTACTTTTTATAGCAACCCCACTAATCATGGATTTTGTTACTGTAACTTTTGTTGACTTCCCAAAGTTGCTTATGGTTCCTCCTGATTCTCTAATGTAAACCCTCCCTACATCAATAATACTTTTTCCGCCATTTCTTTGAATGTACTGTCCCGTGTGCTGACTGTCGGAAAAGGAAAATCCGATTTTACCCAGTGCATTTGCACCCTTCCCCAGGGGGCCGCTTCTATTAAGAGCATCAGATACTTTCCCAGACTTTGTAAACCACTTCGTGTCTCCAGCTAATGTAACTCCCTGAATAGTGTGGCTATAAGTGCTGCCATCCACGAGATTGATGCCGAGTTTTTTCCCGCCCTTTATGCTGTTGAATTCAAAATCCAGGTTTTCACCATCATAAGATACCGATACAGTGGCAAGTCCGAAGAATGGTTCCTCTAGCTCGAAACCCCATGAACCCATGTCAGTAGATTCCTTGAATTCTGTAAGTGCTTCTCTTTCTATGTCTGGAACAAAATCCGGGTCCCCCGGTTTGGAACCCTTCTCGTCTTCTTCATATTGCGGTATCTCCATATCCAAATACTTCTCATACACATTTATGAAAGACTCAAGATCTTGTCTTGCCTGATCAAGCAACTCTTTATACGCCCTCAAACTATCTCCCATACTTTTAACCGGGAATATTGGATTGGTCAAATAATCATAGACTGTCTTTTCTCTCGCATAGCTCAAGCTCATATAGATATCATAATCAGAAATGTATTTTAATAAACCACCGCATTTTAACCAATATTCCTCCAACAATTGTTTCTGTTCATTGTAGTAATCATTACATGCATTGATAATATTAAGAGAATAGTTTTTGAGTATGGAAAGAATCGTATTCTGCTTTTCTACTCTCAATTCTTCAGCTTCTAGACTAATGCTTAAAGCTTCCTTAATATAGTCCGGGATAGATTCAATGTCCATTGTAAGCAACGATGCTAATGCTATGTCAGAAGTCTCGTCTGCTTCTTCCT
>JGI24711J26586_10001400_pt1 | contig 18509 bp, 25 predicted proteins | sample BioPla3DNA1_FD_26586 | JGI IMG/M metagenome (IMG submission 26586)
CAAACAAGAAGCAACCATCTGCCTATGAGACCCCTTGGATATCTTTCACCTAACGAGTTCATTAAACAACACAATGTCCAATATGTTTGACAAACCTACATTTTGGCGAGGTTTCTAAAAATAAAAAATGAATATTTGGCAGCAAAAAGTCTGAAAAGCGCTTCCAAGTTCGCTTGATATACTGGCCTGATTATCCACTTTCTTTCTCTTAGCGCTTTTGTAGGGCGCTTTAATTATTCCGCGCGATTTTCTTTTTCATTTGACTTCCTTCAAATACGCAATGAGGGGATCTAAATACTTGGGGTCGGCGATATTGTAGGATTTGGAAACCATCTCTCCCGCCTCGGGGTTTTTCTTTTTCATAACACCGGCGAAAATTTTCATAACAATTTTGTTGAGGAGGGACATTTTATCGTAGTTCAGCCCGCCTTGGCAGTAAAAGACCCTGGCGTATTGTTTTTGATTTTCATCTAAAATTTGCTCAAGCACCACAGGCACGTCCGGGCTTTCATTGGGGCTTGCGCCCACCATGAACAGGGCCAGCTTTTTACCTTTCCAACCGTCCAGCCGCTCTAAAAACCAATCGGCCTTCTGAATTTTCCCTGCCATGGCCCAGCCGCCGTAAATGAGGGCGTCAAAATTTTCAAAAAAGGCGGATACCCTTCCTTTGGCTTCGTCCAAGGTCATGATTTGACCGTTTAACTTTTCCGACAACCAAGTGGCGTACTGCTCGGTAAAGCCTGTTTGTGAGGTGTAAACAACCAGCGATTTCATGGTTTTTAATCATTCCTTTCGGGTTGAAAAAATTAGCCGTAATGTACCACAATACCGGAGAAAACTCAATCGGGGCACCTTTATTCTAGCATTTCTTCGTAAAGAAAAAGTAAGGCCTTGGCAAGGAAATGGTTGAATGGCTTTCTTTTTTGTAGAAAAAGAGGCGGGGAAACGGTATAATCAAAAGAAATCGCTAAAGCAAAGGGGGAAACGATGATGGAGCTTCAAGAAATAGGGCGGGAAAGCCTTGAACAAATCAAAGCGCTGTATCTTTTAGAAGGCTGGTTAGCCTATTTAGGAGACGATAGCAAGCTTGCCCGCGCCTTGGACAATTCCCTCTACACCCTGGGCGTTTTTGATAAGGGGGACTTGGTCGCCTTTGTCCGCTGCCTGGGCGATGGGGAGCACGCGGTGCTGGTTCAAGACCTGCTGGTAAAAGACGGATATAAAAGGCAGGGTCTTGGCACAAGGCTGATGCGCCATGTGTTTGAAAAATACGCCTATGTCCGCTGGCTGCAAGTGAATACCGACCTTAATGATGAACGCGCCAACCTGTTCTACCTTTCCCTTGGGATGCGCAAAGTAGAGGAAGGCAGCGTTGTTTCTTATTTTAGATGAAAAGCTATTTTCGTGAAGATCCTTAGATAGAAAAACGCCTGGAAGCATAGTATAATGGCTTATATAAAAAATCGGTTAAGTGAAATGAAGGAGCGATGCAATGGCAAGGGCAAAGTATCAGGTACTGGTGATTCCCTTTCATGCAGAAAACGGCAAGGTGCGCTATTGTCTTTTCCACCGAAGCGATAGTGAAGCGTGGCAATTTATCGCCGGCGGTGGTGAAGATGAGGATGGTTCCATCTTTGAAACCGCCAAGCGGGAAATGTACGAGGAAGCCAACATCAATCAGGACAGCGGCCTTTTACCTCTTGAAAGCCTGTGCAGCGTGCCGACCTACTGCTTTGAAGAAGCAAGAGCGCATTGGGGAAAAGACTGTCTGGTTATTCCCGAATATTCCTTTGCCGTGCGTGTGGAAGATTGCAAACTGCAACTATCCGCCGAACACGCGCAATACGCTTGGGTGGATTACGATACGGCTGTTAGACGCTTGAAGTATGATAGCAATCGCACCGCGCTGTGGGAACTTGACCAGAAAATCAAACTGGGTATCATCAATGGCCTTGGATAAGGAACAGAAACTTCGCAGGGAGGTATTTTTATGGGTTACAAAAACAACAAAACAGGGTACCGAAACGGCCTACTTGAAAGCCGGGCGGTGATTGTGCCGGGCAGGTACGCCCTGATTCCGCACGATGGCCTGGTAAAAAACTCCGTTCCGGGCTTTGAAAACGTCAATATTTCTATCCTTGGGTCGCCTCGCTTGGGCGCCACCTTCTCGGATTTTATCTGCGAATTTTTAGAAGGCGGCAAAAATGAGCTTGGCTTTGGCGGGGAAGGGATCGAGTCGTTTGTGTATGTAATCAAAGGCAAGCTAAAAGTAAGCGGCGACAAAGAAACCTATATCCTCAAAGACGGGGGCTATGCCTATTTCCCCGCGGGGGAAACAATGTACTTTCAAAACGCCCAAAGCGAAGTGACCGAAGCCTTCCTTTACCAAAGGAAATATGAGCCCCTTCCCGGCCATCAAGCCTATCGTGTGGTTGGCAACAAAAACGACTTGGCGCCCATTCACTACGAGGGCATGGCTGATGTGCTTTTATGGGATTTTCTCCCCACCGACGATTTGGGTTTTGATATGAACATGCACATCCTGTCCTTTGCGCCGGGCGCTTCCCACGGCTATGTGGAAACCCACTACCAGGAACACGGCGCCTACGTGCTTTCCGGTCAGGGCATGTATAACCTCAATAACAAGTGGTACCCGGTAGAAAAGGGCGATTATCTGTTCATGGGGGCTTATTGCCCGCAAGCCGCCTACGCAGTAGGCTGGGGCGAGGCTTTTAGTTATATCTACTCCAAAGACGCCAACCGGCATCCGGGCGTGTGAAAAGGAGCCTATCATCCAAATGATTGACTTATCGTCCAAAACAATCTGAAATTGGACGAAAGCTGGAAAAAAACCAACCACACTTACCAGAAAGGAACACCATATGAACGCACCGATAGACCTTAGCGGTGTCCGCCTTGAAACGGACGATTTAATTTTAAGGCCGTTTGAAGAAACCGATTTAGAAGACCTCTATGAATACGCCCGTGTCCCCGGCGTGGGGGAAATGGCGGGGTGGGCGCACCATAAGTCGATGGAAGAATCAAAAGAAGTTTTGGCTATGTTTATCCGGGAGAAAAAGACCTTGGCGGTTGTGGAAAAGCGCTCGGGCAAGGTGATTGGTTCCATCGGCATCGAAACATATAGCCAGGAACATGCAGGGGAAGAATTTCAGCCCCTTTTGTGCCGTGATATCGGCTATGCCCTGTCCAAAGACTATTGGGGGAAAGGTCTCATGCCCCAGGCGGTCAAAAGGGCGCTGAACTTTTGTTTTGACGACTTAGGCCTTGACGCTGTTTTTTGCGGCTATTTCAAGCGCAACCACCAATCAAGGCGGGTAAACGAAAAAATAGGTTTTCAATATATATGTGATAGAGTATATACAACCCGTTACGGTACGCAGGAAGACGGCGTATTTACTGTGATGCGAAAAGAAAACTGGCAAAGATAAAACCCGGACGCTATTGCCGCCAACAACAAAGAAATTTAGCCTTGACGGAGGAACCTATGACCATTGAACCCATGCAATTTACCATAAAAGACGGGCGAACCGCCACCATCCGCAGCCCTAAGATGGAGGACGCGGAGCCAATGCTCAGCTATTTATATAGAATCACCGGCCAAACGCCTTACCTTATGAACTACCCGGAAGAAACGAGCAAGTATACCTTGGAAGGCGAAATTGCCCTGTTTGAAGGGATGAACAAAGCCCCTAATCAGGCGATGATTCTGTGTGAAGTGGACGGCCAATTGGCCGCTAACTGCATGATACGCTGGGGCAGCCACATCAAAACCAGGCACCGGGCAAGCTTGGCTATTTCCGTATTGAAGGAATACTGGAACCTTGGCATCGGCACCCGCTTGATGGAGGAACTTCTGCGCATCGCCAAAAACCAGCCGCAACTTATGCAGGTGGAGCTTGAATTTATTGAGGGTAACAACAGAGCCCACGCCCTGTATAAAAAGATGGGCTTTCGCATTACGGGCGTAAAGCCCAACGCCATTTGCCTAAAAGACGGTACGCTGCTTGATGAATATATGATGATGTACGAAATCAAGTGCTAAATAGAACATGGAGACAAAAGAAATGGCCGAAAAAGAAACTTTCAAGCTCATCATCCCAACTATGATGTACGAGAAAGAAATACAAGCCTTCCGGCAGGAGTTTGTCGTCCACGGGGGCAGCATGGACGGTTGCCTTTCTTTAAGGAAAACGGAAAACATTGCCGATTGGCTAAAACAGTTAGAAGATTTGTCATCCGCCGATACCTGCCCTGAGGGCTTTGTGCCGCAGACGCAGTTTATTTATCTGCGGGAAAGCGACAACAAGGTGGTCGGGGTGATTCAAATCAGGCACTACCTGAACGAATATTTGGCGAAATTCGGTGGTCATATCGGCTATTCCGTCTGCCACTCCGAAAGAAAAAAGGGATTTGGAACGGCGATGCTCAAAGCCATTTTGCCCGTTTGTGAGGGGTTAGGGCTTGAAAGAATCCTGATTACTTGCCTTAAAGACAACGAAGGCAGCAGGCGGGTGATACAAAACAACGGCGGGGTGTATGAATCGACCGTTTACTTGGATGAGAAGGGCGTTTACCTTGAACGATATTGGATGGAATTGCTTCGTTTGGAACAGCCATCAAAACGCTAATCAAAAGCGCGGGATCAATCGGGCACCCGCGTGGCGGATGTTTTTGGTGGCAAAACGAAGGGAAGTATCGTATAATGCTCTGGGAAACCCAAACGGAAGATTAAAACCTGGAGGACTTTTATGATTTGTTTTCTTACTTCAAGCCTCGTCATTCCCGGGACGGAGGACTTAAACCCCAACAACTATTTGATTGAAGAATTAGAGCAATGCTTCCCGCCCAATTGCCGTGGGCTTTATATTTGTTCCGACCCTGATGATCATGACAGTACCGACTTTTACGCCGCTTCCACCAAACGTATTTTTAGAAAAGCGGGCTTTCGTTTCCGGCATTTTGATGTGCTGGACGGCCGTAACTGGATGCAAGCGGAAAGACTCATCAAAAGAGCCGATTTTATCATTTTAACGGGTGGGCATGTGCCTACGCAAAACCACTTTTTTCATAGGATTGGTCTAAGGGAAGCGCTTACAGACTATCAGGGCATTGTTTTCGGCATTAGCGCCGGCAGCATGAACAGCGCAGATGTTGTTTATGCCCAGCCCGAATTAGACGGCGAAACCCTCGACCCCGACTATCAAAGGTGGCTGGTGGGTCTTAGCCTTACGCAGACCATGCTGCTGCCCCACTTGCAAGAGGTGTACGATAAGGAATTAGACGACCTGCGTGTGATAGAAGATATTTCTTGTGCCGACAGCTTCACAAACACCTTTTACGCTATTCCCGATGGCAGCTACCTGTTTATAAGCGAAGGCCGGGAGGAGCTTCGGGGCGAAGCGTACAGAATAAGGGATGGCCAGATTGAGCAGGTTACGGAAGACGGGGATGTCTTGGAAGATTTATAGGCTTGAATTGACCCGATAAAAAACCATCCAATCAGCATGTCTGTGGAGCGCTTGTATCGTTCCTTTACTTATACTACATTGAAACTGAAGGGCGCTCCTTCGCTACTATGGCAGCGTTGCACTTAGAACCTTTGACTTAAAAGGTAACTTGGCCGATGTTTATATCATCAAGCTTTAAGTCGAGAGATTAGAAATTAATGGACTGAGGGTTGTTATGGGGCTATTTGACAGACTTAAAAAAAGTTTAGGGCCCACCAAAAAACAAATGATGGAAACCGTCAAAGCTATGCTTGATTTGATGGAGATGGACATCAAAGACATTTGGGGTATCACCGACACAAAGCAATTTGTTCTTGCCATGAGCGGATGGATTCATAGGAAGAGCAATTTTGGCACCCGTCTATCCGCTTTGACGGATGAAGAAAGAGTGGTGTACATTGTTGTTTCTTTTCGGGGCGAAGTAAACAACGGAGGCTTTCAGCAATTCCTATATAGCAGCAGCGGTGCGTTTGCCGGGGAACTGCTATTTTCATTGTCCGCCATAGGGGCCAAGCGTACGGCTGAACTGTACAGGGGTGTGCTGGAAAGTTTTCCTTGGGGGATACCTACGGACATTGTCCAGCGCAGAAAACGGCTTGAAGAAGCGCTTACAGAGGATATTTTGAAGGCCATTGATTTTAGTGATGATGAGTTTTTCAAAGACCCGGACGATCTGGACCAGTTGCTGTATCGCTATATTATGAACAATCAGCATCGTATTACATGATGGAGTGACAACTTTCGGCTTATGTTCTTTTTATTGCGGAGGCGCTTACGGTGACAGTGAAAAAAGCAAGAAAGCTTAGAAACGGGATGATTATTGGGGTTTTATCACGATGCTGTCGGCATATTTGTACGAACTCTTGTTTATTGTCGGCGCAGTCATTTCATTCGCCAGTTTAATTTTGCATTATCTTTATAACAAATGCCCTCATTGCGTCAAACAGCTTGGAAGAAATGAAGGGGCTTTTTGTCAATATTGTGGAGAAAGGATAGAAAATTAAATTCCGGCTTGCGTTGTATCCTATCAAAGCATGATTCTAAACCATTGAAATAGCCTTCCACAGACGGTTTTTTGAAAGGAGCAGTAGAATGAAAAAAACGGCGCGGATGATAAACTACACGATGTTTGTGTTGTTTTTACTTGCGTTAACCTTTGTGGTGGTGTTCAAGGCGAATATCCATCTTTTAACGCAAGGGGGCTTTGAGGACGCAAGAAACATCTCGTTTGACCTGTACTGGAATAGCCGGGAAACCTTGCTGAACATGGCTGGTTTTGTGCCCGTTGGGTTGTTCGTCACCTTGCTTTCAAAAAAGAAAAGCCTGCTTAGGGCAGCGCTTGCTGGTTTCCTTGTGAGCCTTGCTTTTGAAACCCTGCAATATGTGTTGATGGTGGGCACCAGCGATTTAGTAGATTTGTTCGCCAATACCTTGGGCTCTGTGGTGGGGTACTTGATATATAGGGGGTTTGCGTACTTTTTGCAGGGAAAAACCGACCCTGTCCTTGGCTGCTTGACCGTTCCTGCAACCCTTGTTTTTTGTTATTTTGCCCTGTTTGTTTTTAGTGTTTGGCAAGGGTAAGAATATTGATGATGGCAAACCAAAACTCAGCCCACCTATGCGGGAGGGGCTGTTTTTTATCTCCATACAAAAAGGCAACTATGGAAAAACGGGTGAAAGCATGGTATCATGGGCTTTAAGAGAATAGAGGGGTAAAAAACAGGGGGGGGGTAAATTAGAATTTACAGAGGAAAACAGCGTGCTTGAGTATCATAAAACGACCGAAAAAGAAAAACGGATTATTTGTGGATGGAAATATAATGGCAAATATGCCATCTACAACAATCCGCCTTATGAGGAGCAACTTGAAAAACAGCAAGGATTTGCAAATTCAAGAAATAACTACTACTCTTTTTATGATGGCACAGAACTGATTGGATATATCAATTTAGTTGAAGAGGAATCTGTTGTTTTCTTTGGAATCGGAGTAAATCCCATTTACTGCAATCAAGGATATGGGCAAAAGATTAGCGATACAGCTTGCCAAATTTCACGTCGGTTGTATCCCGAAAAGCCCATTCATCTGAAAGTTAGAACATGGAACATTCGGGCTGTGAAGTGTTATGAAAAAGCCGGTTTTCGTATTGTCGGTGAGCCAATACTGCAAACAACGCCAACCGGTGAAGGAACATTTTATCTTATGGTAGCTGAGTGAAAAACCTCGGTTTTTTGAATCGACAAGTCTTTAAAACCAACCAGCACCCCTTATTTTTTGGAGCGGAAAATGCAACATGACCAAGTACCAAACCATTACCCACCCGCTGAGGCCATTATATCAGGCCGGTTCCAAGATACTCATCTTGGGTTCCTTTCCCTCGGTTAAAACCAGGGAATACGGCTTCTTTTACGGGCACCCGCAGAACCGTTTCTGGCCTTTGATGGAAAAGATTTTTGATATGAAGCTGAGTATAGATATCGAGGAAAGAAAATCTTTTCTGTTAGCAAACCATATTGCTATGTATGATGTGATATATCAGTGCGATATCATCGGCTCCAGCGATGCCAGTATTCAAAACGTCGTTCCCTCCGACTTAAGCTCGATTTTGAATTTGGCGGATATCAGGCAAGTTTTCTGCAACGGCGGTACGGCAACCCGCTATTACCGAAAATATCAGGAGCAAAGAACAGGACTCAAAGCCATCCAGCTGCCTTCAACCAGCCCCACCAACGCGAGGTTTTCGATGGATGATTTGGTTGAGCGATGGAAGGTCATCAGGGGGTATTCAAGTTAAAAACCAATGGAGGTTGTTTTTTAACCTATCGCTTACAAAGGGAGAAAAGGGTACAAAAGCATCCAAAAAAGCGATAGCAAATTAGCCGACGGCAGCGTATAATATGCTTGGACAATGGAAGCGGCTTACGCACATTGCCCGACTGGGGGCGAATTAAAAGCGTATGAAAACGCCGATACTGGAAACCAAGCGTCTAACTTTACGGCCTATGACCGTGCGGGATGCCGAAAACGCATTCGCGAACTGGACTCATGACCCCGATGTCGCGAGGTTCATGTGCTGGAAAATGCACCGGAATGTGGAAGATACAAAGGAATGGCTCCTCAGCGAAGAAGCCAACCTCAACAGCGATTTTATCTACCATTGGGGCTTTGTTTTGAAAGAAACAGGGGAGCTCATCGGCTCCGGCGGGCTTAGCTTCCGGGAAGACAGGGGTGTTTACGAACTGGCCTACAACCTGATGAAAAAGTACTGGAACCACGGCCTTGCCACCGAAGCTTCCCAAGCCATCATCGACTTTGGCAAAACCACCCTGCGCCAAACCGCCTTTTTCGGCTGTCACGTCAAAGAAAATCCCGCCTCGGGCATGGTGCTTACCAAGGTAGGTTTTCACTATGCGCGCGACGGGGAGTATTATTGCGACAATTGGGAACGAAACCTTGAAACCAAGGAGTATATTTTGGAGGTTGATGACAAGGGCTAAAGCCATTCATGCCTTTTTCGGATGTGGACAATAAGGAAATAAGAGCATGGAAAGTGGCCAACCTGTGAAGTTGGCTGTTTTTTGGTGGCAAAAAACGCTAAAGAATGGTATGATGTGCTTTATGAAAAAATGAGGAGAAGTGGGATTTCTGGGGGACCGATGACGATTGATAATCATTGAAATTAAATGAAAATTTGCAGCGCAAAAGAAAGGACACAAATGATAGTCAAGGAAATAGTCGGTAAAAACTATGCCGGGAAATGGGACAGAGTCAGAATCGGCTGCAGAGGTATTGTGATGAAAGATTCAAGAATCTTGTTGTCCTACGAAACCGCAACCGATCAATGGATGATTCCCGGCGGGGGTTTGAAAGACGGAGAAGACGAAAGAACCTGTTGTGTTCGGGAAATAGCGGAGGAAACGGGCGTATTGGTTGAGCCTTCCCAGTGCCGGTTAGAGATTCATGAATATTATGGGAATGATCAATATGTGAATAAATATTTTATTTGCGAGGTGACGGGTTCAACCGAACGTAGGCTGACGCGGCGTGAAAAAGAAGCCGGCCTAGAGCCAAGATGGCTTTCTGTAGATGAAATCAAAGCCATTTTCGCCAAACACAACACCTATATAGAGACAGACGAAATGCGCATGGGAATGTATCTTAGAGAATACACTGCGTTATGTGAATTGGTGAACTGACTGATAAGATAAAGTAAAAATGATGACTGCTCTTCGACTTTTTTCGGGGAGGAGGCAGTCATCATCTCGCCAAGGGGAAAAACGCGGTAAACAATAGGGTTTTAGAGCCTGCGCAAAGCAAGAAATTGGGGGGCTTGCCATGGGTGATATAATATATCAAATGAGAGTAAAGCGGAGGGTCTGGTATGTCAAGAAACAGTAAAACGGGAGATAATTATATCAAGGTAAAAAAGATATGAGAAAGATATATATACTCATTGCGCAAACCGGCACGATTGTTTCAAAAGGTATCCGGTGGTACACAAAGCAACCGTATAATCACAGCGCTATCACCACGGATACGTATTTTCCTGTTTTTTGGTCTTTCGCGAGGAGGTGGCCAAGACTGCCTTTTCCGGGTTCCTTTGTGAAAGAGGAATTGAACAAAGGAACCTATGCCTTGTTTCCCGATACTGATTGCGTTGTTTTGGCTTTTGAAGTGGATAGCAAAAAAGCGAAAAAAGTGGACGCGATTTTGGATGAACATATCAACAGCCAAAAAAGGTACGGCTACAACTATTCAACCCTCTTTTCTATCCTTTTGCTTGGCAGAGGGACCAAATCGAAAAAAAATAGAAAAACCTGCGCGGAATTTGTGGCGTATGTTTTGTCGGAAAGCGACATTCATGCCTTTGATAAACAAGTTCAATCGGTTCACCCGATGGATTTCTTGAATGATTTTAGCCATCACGAAATTTATCGGGGCAAAATGAGAGATATTAAAAGGGAAGACTTATTAGAAATTCCGTTGAATCAATAAAAGCGGAAAACAACTGAAAACGCGTTTTATTCACGAATTCGCCACAGGGGAGGATGTCATCGCTATGCTACAGGGGAAAACACGGTAACCAACAGGGATTGAGCGGCTTTTGTAAAGTTATTAAACTGTAATTTTCAAGGAGACAGGATCATGAAAAGAGTAAAGATTACGGTGAAAAGAATCGTGGTCCATCAGGACCTCTGTGATGAATATGAAAACCCCATGGAGAATGCCTGCGATTCGTCGCTGTGCCCTCCATTTCCTTTCGCACTCTGAAAGAGTGCGAGGCGTACATTACGGGACAGCTCCTTTTCAAACGCAAGCGAGCTTGCGTTTGAGCGGAAGCAGTCCGGAATTGGAATGCGGACAAAGAATTGATACCGTTCCGTTTATTAGTAATAAGCCAGTCACGATAAGTACAAACCAAACGAAAAACAAGTTTTTCGTTTGAGAGGAAGCCCCATGTAGCGGATGCCTCCGGCGGTTTGGCCGCCGGAAAAGAAGCGGAATGCGGGCTGACGACGTCCCCTTTTGTCATGACGCTTGCTTACGGCGGCGAAGATATTTACTCAGGCTGGATGAAGAACAAAAAATCCGCCATGATTTCCTGCAACGACGGCTTCCGCCCTGTCAGTTTCCTGCTAGAAGCGTTGGAGGAAGAGGCGGATTAGGCTTGCGGACAAGGAAAGAACACGGTAAGCTTGATTTTGATAATAAACACTGCGCTGACGGCGGGTATTGGAGGTTATGATGAGCATCAAAAGAGTGAAAGAATATTTCGCCAAACACGGTATGGAGAATCGGGTCAAAGAGTTTGATGTTTCCAGCGCCACCGTGGAGCTGGCAGCAGAGGCGGTTGGCTGCGAGCCTTGCCGCATTGCCAAGACGCTTTCCTTCATGGTGGACGGGAAAGCCGTGCTTGTCGTTACGGCAGGCGACGCGAAAATCGACAACCCCAAGTATAAAGCGCAGTTCGGAACGAAAGCCAAGATGCTCACCCCTGACGAAGCGGAAACCTTGGTCGGCCATGCTGTGGGCGGCGTGTGCCCATTTGCCATCAAAGAAGGCGTGTTAGTGTATCTTGACGAGTCGCTTAAAAGGTTTGCCACCGTATTCCCCGCCTGCGGGAGCGCCAATTCCGCCATTGAACTATCCATAGCGGAACTTGAAGAGCATTCGGGTTTTACTTCTTGGGTGGATGTCTGTAAAAACTGGCAGGTTTGAAATAAAGAAAAAGAACGGACGGATTTGCGAATTGCCCAATTTGAACTTTTCGATTCATAAAGGTAGATATTGACGATGCTATATATCATGCGACACGGAAAAACAGACTGGAACGCCTTGCGAAAACTGCAAGGAAGAACAGACGTCCCTTTAAATGACGAAGGAAGGTTGATGGCAAAAAAGGCAAGCGAGGAATACAAGGCCGTCCATTTTGATGTATGTTATTGTTCTCCCTTAATCAGGGCGGTAGAGACCGCGCGAATTGTGCTTCATAACAGAAACATTCCCATCATCCAAGATGAGCGGCTTAGGGAAATGAGTTTTGGGGATTATGAGGGGGTGGAAAACGCTTTTCAAAATTCCGACTGTCCCATGCATATTATCTATCAGGAACCGGCCAAATATATCAAGTCCATCGGCGGAGCGGAAACATTTGCTCAGTTGTTCGCGAGAACCGGAGCGTTTTTGGAGGAAATCATCGCCCCGCAACTACAAGAAGGTAAGGACATACTGATTGTGGGGCATGGCGCGATGAACGCGAGCGTCATATGTCAAATAAAGGGTCTGCCGATTGAAGAGTTTTGGAGCGCGGGCCTTGAACAGTGTAAGCTGCTTAAGTTGTAAGTAAAACGCGATAAGCAAGGCTGAGTATCGTTCTTTAAAGCTCCTGCCTCTTTGCGTGACAAACGGCAAGCCGGACGCAAGATGGTGACGCGCTCAGCTTTTTTGTGATAAGATAGGCTCTAATCAAGGCCGTATTAGACGGGCCGGAAAGAGGGAGGGCCTATGTTTACCACCATTAAAAACGCCAAAATCTACACGCCGCGGGGCATCAAACGCAGCGTTACCATCAAGGATGATAAAATCATCGGCTTTGATGATGGCTTCAAGGCGGACAGGGAAATCGACGCCCAGGGCAAAACCGTGGTAGCAGGCTTTCACGATTCGCATATGCACCTGCTTGGCATCGGGCGGATGCTGTCCATTTTGCGGCTGCAAGAAGCCAGAAGCATTGAAGATATTGTGCGTTTAGGCCGGCAGTATATTTTAAACAACCCAGACAAAGACCATATCATCGGGCGGGGCTGGAATCAGGATTATTTTACGGATGGGCCTGTTATCCCCACCAAGGACGATTTGGATAGGATTTGCAAAGACAAGCCCATCGTGCTCACCCGTGCCTGCGGGCATATCGGGGTGGTGAACTCAAAAGCCCTGAAAATGGCAGGTGTCACCAAAGACAGCCCTGACCCCGATGGCGGCGTGTTCGTGCGGGACGGGGCGGGGGAACCAAACGGCATTCTCCATGAAACGGCCTTGGGCTATGTGCAGAACATTTTCCCCGATATCAGCGAAAAGGAGATTGAGCGGCGTTACCGCATCGCCATGGACTATGTAAGCGCCCTTGGCATTACCGCTGTGCAGGCCAATGACCTGTACCAAGACAATCAGGAAAAAGTGCTTTCTGTCCTTAGCCGCCTTGACAAATCTGGCGAATTGAAAGTTCGGGTATTTCATCAGTTTACGTTTGAAGATGAACAGGCCTTGGAGGTGTTTTTAAAGGAAAACGCAAACAGCGGCCTTTTTTCCGACAGGCACCGCCTGTCCGCCCTTAAACTGTACAAAGACGGTTCGCTTGGCGCGCGCACGGCCCTGATGCGAAAACCCTATCATGACGACCCTGCGACCTTGGGCGTGGACACGCTGCCAAATGAAAAGATGAAGGCTTTGGGCCTGATCGCGAAAAAATACGGTCTGCCCTTGGTGGCGCATGTCATCGGCGATGGGGCGATTGAGCAAACCATAGGCGTTCTGGCGGTCATCAACGATGCGGGCAATCCCTTGCGCTCGGGGCTGATTCACCATCAGATTACCGACTTGGAGCTTTTGAAAAAAACGGCACAGCATCGTCTGCACGTATTCTATCAGCCCATTTTCCTGCATTATGATATGCACATTTTGGAAGACCGTGTAGGCGGGGAATTGGCGGCGACTTCCTATGCCTTTAAAACGCAGATGGAATTGGGGGCGACCACATCCTACGGTACCGACGCTCCCATTGAGGAGCCCAACCCCTTGGAGTGCCTGTATTGCGCCGTAACTCGAAAGGATTTGAAAGGCTACCCGCCGAAAGGCTTTATGCCCTCAGAAAAAGTAACCGTGGCGCAGGCTTTGAGAAATTACACGGAATCCTCCGCCTACGCCATCCGCATGGAGGACAGATTAGGGCGGCTTGAAATTGGCCACTATGCCGATTTGGTCATTTTGTCGGATGACCCCTATGAAGTAGAGCCCGATAAAATTAAGGATATCAAGGCGATGCTCACCATGATGAACGGGAAAGTGACCTTTGATAAAGCGGGCTTGATGGAGGCGTAGGCTCTTAGGGGGCTGATTTTATGAAAAAGGTAGAAATCAAATTGAGTACAAATTAAAATGAACAGAGGTAAAACACATGAAATTTGAGCAATTGCTGCTTTGGAACGAAAGCAAAATTGTGGAAATGTCCCGAATGGCAACTGAAATTTTGCGGGAGCACTATGACCCCATCGTCGGAAAAACTCAAAACGACTATATGCTTGAAAAATTCCAGTCGGCGCAAAGCATCCGCGGCCAGCTAAAGCAGGGGGTTCAATATTATTTTGTAAGCGAGAACGGAAAAAGTATCGGTTTTTTAGCCTTCTACCCTAAAACCTATTGCGTGTACATCAGCAAGTTCTACCTGTACAAGGCGGAGCGGGGGAAAGGTTTTTCCCACAAGATGCTGAATTTTGTCATCATGAAAACAAAAGAAGCGGGCTTGGCGGCCATTGAACTGAATGTAAATAAGCGTAACAGCTCTATCCCTGTTTATGAAAAGCTCGGTTTTAAAATCATCCGAAGCGAGAAAAATGATATCGGCCAAGGCTATTATATGGACGATTATGTTTGTCGTTTGGAGATTTGATGTTCAGCTTGCCAAGCCGTGAAGTTAAACAGCGTACCAACGCGGGGAAATAATGTTAGCAAAGGAAAAATATAGATGAGAAGCTTGACTATCGAGCACGATTTGTTTTTCATTTCGGAAAAGTTCCTCGGCGAATTTGTGGATTGTCTTCACCACGCGCTTGTCATGCCGATGAAAGATTATCTCGCGAACCCTTCTTACCACAATGTTTTAAGCGCCAGCAATCACAATACTTGGCGAATTAAAGCGGATTACGTGGTTGTAAGCAAGGAAAAATGGTATGAAGCTTTGCCCACTGATTTCAGGGAAAAGCTGTATGAAGAAACAAAGCGAAATGGTTCGGAGTTTATTTACGGCAATCAAATCATCACAAAAAACTATTGGAGAAACTTAAGCGATTTAGAAAAACAACAAGTCATTGGAGATTTTGATGACGAAACCATCGCTTTGGATTTATCAAGGATTGACAGTTATGAATACCTAAAAAAATATCATAATGTTTTTCCCTCAAACCATGGGCCCAATTGCTTCGCGGCCACCATGTACGCCGTATCCAAAGACGATTTTTTCATCAACCATTGGATATTCGCGGATACGCTGCTGAATTTTCTGAGTACAAACAATTACCGAAGAACGGATGAGAGAAAAAGCGAAAAGGATGATGTTATTTGCCTGTTTGAAGGCGGAAAGCTCGTTCACAGTTTTTACTGTATCGATAATGAGTATGGCTTTAATAAAAACGGCCAGACCATGCACGAACCATGGACAATTATCAAGGCCGAAGATGTCCTGAAAGAATTTGAAAGCGCTGAAATGGTGATTTTCAAAAGGGCTCAAGCCGACAGATAAAAGGGAGTTGACAGGAGAAGCTGCCAAAAAGGTGATTGGATGTTTTTGGAGGGGGGAAGCATAAGATTATTCAAATGGCGGTGTAGATAAAAACACCCCGAAACAGAGGCATTTATTTTGTATAGCTTGATTTCGTTTTTTCGCTTTGCTATTTGGCGGGTTTCATGACCAATTCTTTGTTTTTGTCAAGGGTGATAACGCCGTGGTAGCTGTCTTTGCCGTTGCCGAAAATCACGTCAACGGCGATATAGGATTTTTCGTCGTTCTCCTCCACCGGCAGCAGCAGATAACCCGCCAGCAAGCGGTACTCATCGTAAAAATAGCGGTTTTCCCTGAGGTCCAAAACAGGATAAATCATTGTTTTATAAGCTGTGTCAGAGTTTATAATCCAGCACTCTTCTTCCTTGGGCACAGAGAAATAGCCGACAACGATATGCCCTTCTCGCTTTACCGTTTCTGTAGAAAAGACTTTCGATTCGCCTATCCAAAATTCTACCGGTTCCTCTCCGGTGACGCGAAAAACCGTGTCTTTCGGGAAGAAGCCCATCGTTTTTCCCTTATTGTCCGGGGCGTTTGGCAGATCAATGTTCGGATTTCCTCTGATAGCGTAATCATACGTTTTCTGAAACAATTTCTCCCAAGTCTCCCGCGCGGGCGCGGGCATGGCGGAAACGTCGATGGTGAACTTGCTTCCTGTTGCAAGGCCCGTGGTGACGGCAGCTAAAAGCGCCAGCGCAATTAGACAAACACAAAACCTTTTCATCGGATTTTTCTCCTTTTTTCATTCTACTTTTTTATTGGTTCAAGATTAGAATAGCACGAATGGAGGGAGAATGCTATTGTATTTTGTAAATAGCCCGGATGAAGTCGGCAAGCCGTGAGGATGGCGGTTTTGTTTTGAAAATGAAGTTAAAAAGATTGTATAGAAAAAAGAGCGTCACAGAATAATAGGGCTAATGTATGGAAAAAGAGTATAATGTATTTAAGTATGAAATATAGCAATCAATTGGTGGAGGTGTTCAATCGTGGTTTTAGAGAATGAAAAATGCCGTGTAGAAATCAAGGAGGATAAGTCCTATAAGGTTGGTTCAGCAAATAATCGTCATTACGATATAACGTTAAGCCCGAGTGGATATGAACGCTGTGAGTTTTATAGAACACTATCCATTGATATTGACCTGTTTTCAGAGAAACTGCAAATAGCCCTTATCGGTTCTCCTTACATAGGCCATTCGGACATTGCTGTTCTTGAAGATGAAATCCTAACTGTGTTGATAGATGACACGATTGTACAGCTACAAGTGACCGATGGCATAGTTGTTCGTGTAATTGACATTGATGATTTTGGGACGAATTTTTCAATTTATAAAGTGGAAAAAGGCTATGTGATACACGGAGAAATGACAATCACGATGCTGGATTTTGATTTTCAAGAAAAGTGGAGCGTTGGCGGGGCGGACATTTTTGTTACCAGTTCAGGTGAGGATAGTTTTGAAATACAAGATGATATCATTTGTGTACATGATTTTCTTGGCAACTACTATGAGATAGATTTTGAGGGTAAGCAAGTAAAATTCATTGGAGTGGGAGATACATACGGATAGATTTGTGAATAATCTGAACCTTGGGCAAATTGGTTAAATGAAATATAGAGTGCTGGAGGAAAACCATGGTTACATTTATCTTGAATAGCAGGGATGAGAACAGGGTGGTGTATCATTACTTTCCTGAAAATAATAAAGACAAGGCGCATGGTGTTGTCTTTATTGAATTGGATATAGGTGATATTGTACTTGATACTGTAGCGGAGATGGATGGGATTAGAAGAGCGACCGCAGAAGAATTAAACAGCATGCGGGATGCAATTAATCAAATGCAAATCGAGAACGGCGACCCTCCTTTGACGGAGGAAGAACTACCCATAGCAACTGAAGATGAGGAATGGTATGCTTATGCTGACCATGTTATGCGTAGGCTTAGGGATGAAAAGCGAAAGGGCAATATCCCTGAAAAAGGCATGATTGCGTGGTATTAAAGGACAAAAAATCAGGGGAACTTCTTTTGTGCAAGAACAGAATCATATAGTCTTTTGTGAAACGGCTAAGTCATAAAGGCTTGGTTGTTTTCTATCTCCAAATAACCAATTAGTAATAAAGGACAGTATATATCATTTATTCGTCGCCGTCGTCACCAAGGCTTAAAAACCCTTATGTTATATAGCTTTTACGGGTGACGAATGAGTTTGTTCTATTCGTCACCGAAGAGATAAATCTTTATTATTTAGTTAAACAACAATCCAAAAGATAAGATTGTTTTTATTCTTAGCAGTGGTTCTGACGGAGTTTTGTGGCAGCTTTTGGAGTTTTATGTCAGAGAAAACGAATATCTGCCCCGCCGCAAGAAAAGGAGCAAACGAAGCTTAGCGCGTATGCTTGGAATCAGCCCATCCACTCTCTGGCGTGAACTACGCCGCGGGGAGGTTGAACTGCTCAGTAGTGATTTGGTTCTTAGGAAACACAATGAGAACTCAACATTATTTTGCTCATCCCTATATTTCGTGGGAAAGAGGCAGCAATGAAAATATCAACGGTATGATCCGGTGGTTCATTCCTAAAGGTAGCAATATTAGCCGAATAAGTGCCCGCCGCATTAAAGAGATTGAAACTTGGATTAACCAACTACCGCGCAGAATTCTAAACGGACACAGCGCAAAAACCGCCTCGGCGCGCGCCGAGGCAGCATGAAACAAACAGACTGGTTATTCCATCCAAGGATGATGTTTCACTTTAAGTTGCAATTCAGTACAGAATAGGAAATGTTTACCTTTAGCTTATTCGATGAACGTACAAAGCCACATAAATAATTGGGGGTTATAGGCAAAAAGTGTGTCTGGAAAGTACTATAAAGCCTTGTAATGTATAGCGAAATCGCAGATTTAAATATTTAGGCGAATTGAGTTATAGGCAAA